>Ga0160429_1000610_pt1 | contig 27886 bp, 22 predicted proteins | sample SolpanmetagenomR_FD_108199 | JGI IMG/M metagenome (GOLD analysis project Ga0160429, IMG submission 108199) | Solar panel surface microbial communities from Lawrence Berkeley National Laboratory, California, USA - R | ecosystem: Engineered > Built environment > Solar panel > Unclassified ... | reverse complement strand
TATAACATGTACTATCCGGGACGTATAGGGAATAACATCATCGTTAGACGACGAAGGGACCGCAAGGCTTAAAGCTGAAGGAGGAGGGTGCAACGTCGGTTCTATAGAGGCTGTATACTACAATATCCGCTACATGTAAGTTATGTTACTAGATTAGTAGCGGCGAATACTATGTGAATTCTTAAACGTTTTAGTATAAAACCTGTATATGAACCTACCGCGCGGTATAATCGACGATAGGAAGGGGTACGGGATATGATATATAAGGCGTGTTAGTAGTGTAAATAACTTGATATAATTTTTATTATCGAAGTCCTTAGGTGCTAAGGAAGTTAAAAGAAAATTAATAACTAAGCCTTAACATGTAAACTAAATAAACCTAAATTCATCTAAAGAACATCCTAAATTTAGTATAATTATGTTAACCGTTATTGCGCGGGGGAGAGGCGAATGACTAAGCCTACTAGTAGACGTCGCTTAATGCGTAGTACGTGGGCATAAAGAAACTTCTACGGACGTATAGCGCTTTTCTTCATATAGAGCATGCGCAGGACAAGTTCTAGCTAAGACTAGGACCTAAAATGCTACTAGTTAGGGGCTGTTTAGGCGTCCTTTAGGCGCTAATTAGTAGTGTTTTAACTAAATGAGGTGGAGTAGGTACCGAGCCGGAGGTCTCTCCTAAATTTTCAGGACCCTAAAGTTGCAGATAAGTGTCATCAATTATAAATCTCTAACTCTCCTAAATCATAGCTCTAATAAGCTACAAGTATTAGATGCGTTTCGTCTTCGCATTCTCTAGGCGCTAAGTCGATGCCTCCTTATTAGTGATGACCTTAACACTAGTGCTCTTATCACTAGCATGTTTATAGTAGATCTTATCTGCATCCTCGTTATCTCGAATCTCGATAGTCGGTGCACTGGTAAAGAGTTAGCGTATCTAATAATTCTAATAGTATAGGCTGTATACTTAGCATCTGCCGCTACGGCTGTAGAAGTCGTTGCATTAACACTTACAGCGAGGATTGTAGCGATATCCGTATAAGCAAGTACAGTACGGAGTGTACGTCCCTCGTTCGCGTAACGCAACCTTTCGACCGACTCCCTAGCAAGGGCCCTAAGTAGCGCGGAGGGCTCTTTAGAGCTAAAGATGTTAGCACGTAAGCTAAGGATAGAATATGCTTTCTTACTATCTTACGAAGACGTTGAATTTATCCTTAATAGCTAACTGCTCCTTTTCTTGCGTAGAGACGCGCTGGTACGCTTCCGTACGCTTAAGCTTACTTAGGCTGTGTGAAACTACGCTTCGGATTACGTTTTACCCTTATAAACGTGCAGCCCGATTACCGCCGGCAGCCTTAACCTTTTTGTTATTAGCATTATTGCGTTCGGTGTACTTGTTCTTTCTCTTTGTAGGCGAGTCACTAGCTAGCTGAGTAGAGGATAATTTACCTACGGGCTAAATAGAGGATGATTCACCTGCCGGCTGTGGAGTTATGGCTAAAGGCGTTAAGGACATCTTAAAAGGTGACGTTTTTAGAGTATATGGCGAATCTAATGGTTCTAATGGTACCGCATGCACTAACTGAGCTCTAGCGTATTTATAGGGTCACGAACTACTGAATGAGGTATGTGTAGATATAAGGAAAAAGACTTGTGAAAAAAGCTACAAATTATCGTGGGGCAGCCTTAACCCTAATTCGCTAAGAGCGAGGCGCAGTAGGAACCTAACCCTAAGACTATAACCCACAACATGATTTTAACTTCTCTTACTTACGTACATCACCTTCCCTTTTAGTTAGATTACCTTCTCTTTTAGTTAGATTACCTTCCTTTCTCCCCTATCTAATGGTTCTAATGGTGCAAATAGTCCACCTCTAATATCCCCGTTACGCGCCCTTAAAATAGCACGAACCAAGCCTAAAATACCACGTAAAACCGTAGGAAAGACCCCTCGCAAAGGTATAGGTAGTAAGGGACTTAGAGCTACTCTACTAAAGAAGAAGAAACCCGCTAAAGCTAGAGGTAAGTACTCCGTTAATACTAGGGATTAAATAGTTCTAATAGTGCCTAGTCGCTACTCTCCGCGAGATTAGAAGGTACTAAACCTCGACTGGACTTCTATTACGCAAGTTGCTATTTTAAAGACTTATGAGAGAGATAGCGTAGGACTTTAAGAGTGATCTTCGCTTCTAGTAGAGTGCTATTAGGGCACTTTAAGAGGCATCTAAAGCATATCTAGTAGGCCTTTTTAAAGGTGAGTACGGCTGAGGTGATATTAATGTAGAGCATGTCTAATAGTTCTAATAGTATAGATACCAACCTCTGCGCGATCTATACTAGGCGTGTCACGATCTAGCTAAAAGATATGTAACTTACAAGACGTATCTATAGTAAACTCGAGAAGGATACATAGAAGGCAAATAAGATAGGTGATATAGATAAGAAGAAGATAGCTCGCACACATAAGGAGTAGAGTAGGCTTAATGCGAACGTTACGAGAAAGGCGGACGGAAAGGACATTATTAGAAAAGGTAATCCGCTTTAGGAGATGGCACGTTACTCGCTAAAGAAGTATAAGAGACGTAAGGTTAATGAAAGAGTAAGGGCTAGGAAGCTTTAGAGGGCGAGGATAAAGGCGTAGAGAGTAGTAGACGCGGCGGACACGGCGTAGATAGTAGAAGACGCGGCGGATATAGTATAGTTAAGAGGTAAATCGATCTAAATTACTCGAGTCCCTATTAAATTCTTTTAGGTCTAGGTGCTTCTCACTAAGGCGTAAGATAGTAGGAGTAGCTATAGAAGTTAAGGATAGGGTAGAGTTTACGGTATAACTAAGCTTCTTAATAAGAGCATCTATTTTTTTAAAGAGAGGGCTCTAAGACGGCGGGATAACCTAAGACGTATTCTTAAGCTATTTAATACGTTAGCGTATCGTCTCTATAGTTTAATAAAGCTATTTAAGATACTCTTTAAGGTTCTCTAAAGTTTGAAATATCGTAAATATAAGGCGTATAAGGACGCCTTACTAGAAGAGGTAGTCTTGCCTAATATAAAGGACTCGACTAGAATAAGGATTAGATAAGAAACTAAGGTATAATAAGGATAAGACTAGATTAATACTAGGACTAGGCTAGGTGAAATAATAAGAGGTAAGATAAGAAAGTAAGAGAACTAAAAGGTCTAATAAGAAGATGTAGGTAAATAACGCCCTATAGGGCTAGTAGAGTCCGCTTACCTTAAATATATAGATATATTCCAGATCTAAACTCTAATACTACTTTAATAGATATAAAAGAGAAAATAGTTTGATTAACTAAATACTCTATAGTACTAAGAGTAAGTTAGAACTTACTTAGTATAGCTTTAATTAGGCTAGGAGCGTAGGTTCTAGAAATTAATTAGTTAAATTTTATATTATATATCTCCTAGAGTTTAAATTATGGATAGACATCTTAGAGTATATTATATACTCATATAGCTTTAGCACTAAGACTATTAAGAGACGTATGACTGACTATACGACTCGTCCTACCAACTCACTTTCAATCCTAATTCTTGCACGCTTTGCCAAAATGTCTCTCGCCCCGTTCTCGACCTCCGCTGGTCCTTTTCCATGTCTTCCTTCTTTACGTTTACTACAATCTCTTCGGCTCGCATAAGGTCACCGTCATTAGCCAAAGCCTTGACCACTTCCGTCATTGCGCGCCAACTCGGCACTTTCCCTCGCTTGCTTGCATGACCCAGTGCTGCCATCATCTTCCCTACTTCGCCGCACTTCGCAAATCCTTCAATCAGTCGATCGAAGAAGAAGTTGTCGAGGAATACAAGTCTGTCTTGACGCGCACGGCTCCACAGAGCTTCAATAGCGGCGAGATCTGGTGGTAACTGGCTGAAGTGGTGTGACAAGAAGTTCGTATATACTTGTGAGGACATGGGGATGGATTGGGATTCCATGTATGTTAGTACAGCATAAGCAGCGGAAAGATTGTTAGAAGCGCTAGAGTGTGGGTTGTGCAAGACGCCGCTAATGAGGGTGGCATAAGTGTACGGATTTGCGGCAATGTTGCTGGATTGCATCATCTGTAGAATTTTGGCTGCTGCTTGGCTACGATTGCTGGCCAGCTCAGTGCTGGTTGATGATGCAGGTGTGGATGGTGATGCAGATACAGATGCAGACGGCACTAAATTAGATGCTTGCTCGCTGCGGAAAAGGAGTTGAAGGAGGAGCGTGTATGTTGCAATGTCTGGAGTGGCACCGACACTTTTCATTTGATCTAGGATGTCCATGCCGGTCGCACCATCCCCACGCCTTACAGCCGCGGCCAGAATGGGATTGAATGAGTGTGCGTCCATTGGGATTCCTAACCTTTGTGCCCAGCTCAACACCTTTTCAAGGTGTTCGTGTTTCTTTCCACGTGCGAGTCCTGTCACCAGCCCATTAAGAACAAATGTACTTGGTTTGGGTGTATCGTGATAGTCCCCCATTGTTTTCAAGTCTGGTGGAAGCTCCTTTTGATGGCCTTTCTTGACTGCACTTATCCAATTCGACGCCATCTCCTGGAAGGCAGCAATACCGGACTCCCAGTGTCCACTAGTCGTCAAAGCATGAATTCGCGTTGCCCAAATCTGTGCATCTGGCTTGATTCCAGACTGCAAAAACCGTGTCCAGATGTCGTCAATAGCCTGCGCATCTCTCGCCAAACCACAGCCCTTCAGCATGGCGTCCCAGGCGCGAATGTCAGGTATCATGCCATCATTGATCATTGTATTCCAAACCTCCAGGGCTCGGTTAGGCATCCTTACAGCCATGAAGGCAGTCAGGAATTGTGTAGATAGGGCTGGCAAAATGGACGGACTAGCTTGGTCAATGCGAGACATACACAGTTTGTCCCACAGTGCTGCAACCTGTCCGGGGTCTCTTGCTTCAATTGCTCGGCCAATACGACGATCGAGCTGACTCTCTGTTGACTTCCCTGCTGTAATTGTGCGAGTCGCCGATTTGTTCTGCTCGATGGGTAATTTATTGTCAAATGGCACGCTAGTGAGCTCCATGAAGACTTGTTTTATGATATCGACTGCCCGCGCATCTAACTTGCGCTGTTCCACGTAGATCTTTCTGGAAACATTCCATCCTTTGTTTATCTCGGAACGTTTAGCAAGTAGAGTGATGAAGTTGCAAAACTCCTCAATCTCCGGGTTGTAATGTAAAGAAGAAGAAAACCGTGTATGGGCGTGTTGTAGAAATGCTAATGTTGCGACAGCGATTAGGTCGATGTCTTGCCACCGACACGTACTCGAAAAGAATCGCAAAAGTCTCCGGTGGAGCTTTTGCTCAGTCGCAAGTATGTTGCTAGTCGCTACAGCCTGGGACAAGAGTCTCCAACTGGTAGGTGCCATGACTTTCGTGTCATCTGTGTCTATTTGGAACAATCCTCCCTGGGCCTTCAGTGATAGATTCCATATGTTGAACAGTTCCAAGTTATATTTCTCCAGAAGTTTATGAGCCTGCGGATTCTCTGATACGATGCAACGCGATATAACTCTCAGGAGTAGCCGTAACGAAGTCAGCCAGCTGAAGGTTGGCAATCTGTGCTGGGGGCTTTGTTCTAGAAAGGCCTGAAAGACTGAACTAAGTGGAGGATGGGACAAGATTCCTACATCTTTATCCCATTTGGCAAAGATCTGTTGTAAGTTGGCTCCTGTATCATCACTTTCGGAAAGACCATGCTCTGTTTTGAGATAGTGATACCATGGTGAAGAAACAATAGGTTTCTTAGCCGCAGTTTTGGTAGGGATATCGCTATGATATGTCTCATGGGTACGGGCGTGTGTTATTTCAAGTCGCACAGGTAATTGAGGTTTTCTGACAGATGCTTGGGACGAGTCTTGCGCCCGCGCTTGTGTTCCTTTTGCATATTGGCCCCATCGCGGTCTGGACCTCAATTCGCTTCGAGGTGATGGAGGAGCACGCAATTCTGTAGCGCCCGCGCCTGGTTGTACTTCATGCTGCCTGACCATGGTATCTTTGACGGCAGAAGATGAGGACATCGTAGCTGTAGTCAAATCCCCCAGGTTCGACGAAATTATCCTCGACTCTGTCTGGTCGCCTTTTCCTGCAGGGATCGAAACCTTCTCCTCCTTCGCAGGTCTGTAATCACGCAGGCTGTTGAGCGAAACGACATTACTGGTCAATGGTCGCAGCACTCGCGCTGACCGTGGAACTGGTGCAACGTTTTGAAACCTGGGAGGTTCTGTTGCCGCAGATGGCTGTGTTACTTGCTCTTTCAATAGCTTTCGAGAATACAATCCTCCTGTATCGTTGCGTGCGTAGTTTGCATTTGCCAGTAGTCGCTCCATAAACTCATCCTCGGCGGACTGAAGCAGCTCGAGGGTAGGGATATTTCGTTTCGTCTGTGTTTCCGCGGCTTCAATTCTCTTGGGTCCAGTATACCTCTTGCTTCTCTCACGAGTCTTTGCATCCTGTGCAACTTGATCCGACGTCGTCTTGCCTTGTCCAAGTGAAATATACGTTGCGCGCTGCTGGCGCCGAATCTGCTGCTGGTAATTGTGGAGTAGCTGACGGCGACAGGAAGCGCAGACCCAGGGGATGTTCATGAGGGAGAGCGCGGGCTAGGTACGTGTTTTTTGTCTCGACATCTTCTTTGCTTCGGGCATGCGGTATAGTCGTTGTGCGCGGTGTTATAATACTAAGCTTTCATTGAATCGTGCTTTGTGTTTGGCATGTGCGCCAGGAGATCTGCGATAGAATAGAATAATCTGAAACACGGGCACTCTGAAACACTCGCGCAAATCACCATCAGTCTGTATGATTTGGACGAATCTACTGCGATGCCTCAGCACAAGCGATCGCGGCGCGGCGGTCTAGCACAATGGGTACCGCTTGCCATGACGGCGACAGCTATTGCAGTTGGCATCGCCGCTTGGGTTTGGAGTGAACATCGGGACAATGATGACGATGTTGACGACGAGACGCGCCGTCGACACTTACAGCCTGGCGCCGATTTCAATGATGAGCATGATCTCTCGCATCATCGAAATGGGTATGCCCCGCATCTATACGACGACAGGCATCACTCATCCTCTTCGACGCTCTACGCGCGCATGAGCAATGTCATTAGCCGTGCGGCAAGTCCTCAGCAATTTCTATCAGATACCAGCAAACGCATGGCTGCCGGCGTTGCGGCGGTATGGCCTGGCAAGACTCTGGACTTTCGAGATCACGAGAGGTGGCAGGAGGAAGAGCAGATTCGAGCTGCCGAGGCATTATTGGTGGAACAACAGACTGAAGAGCAAGATGTCGAGGTAGAGATTGCGACACGATCATTAGCGGAAGGAACTGTAGCGGAAATGGGTGCCATAGGCGTTGTTGATCAGCGACAAAGACAGGCGCAGGCGCAACGTAGTGTACAAGGACGTGGAAAAAATGGAAAGAGAAGAACTATTGCTGTTGTGGTATCCAGTGTGCTACCAGAGAACCAAGACCTCCGACAAGCTCCAGGACGCCACTTGCTCGAGCAGCTAGAACGTCATCAAGTTATCGATGTTGCCAGTACAGACCTTCTTATCCTCATTTATGCACCATCTCTGAAGAGCTACCCCAGTTCTCTCAGTATACATACAGAATCAGGAGAGCCAGATATCCAACAGCCGCAACCCTTGTACTCGATTTTAGAAGCTCAAGCAATTTCACTCGTGCCTCATCCTGCGCACATCCTACCGTTCACCACGCCAAAAGGATATATTCATCTCCTACGACACCTCGCGCCAAATATGGTTTACATGCAAGAGACCATATTGGAAGGTCAGCACGAAGATTCTATAGCGCAGCTCAAAGGCTGGGTCGGCCAAATGGTGCTTGTAGCGCCAAAGGATTTGAGTTTGCTTGAAGCAGAGATTCGACGGAAAGGCGTGGACATGGTACATGATGGATTCGAGTTGCGAGAACACTTTGCAAGACATTGCTGAAAACCATCATCACTGTCCAAGATTCACCGAAAAGCGGAAATTCCAGCCACGATCCTTCGTCTTGATAGTGAAACCACAACTCGACCTACAACCTCCTCCGACCGAAAAGCGCATACCAAAACTTTAGTTGAGTATTATTCGTGTGTTCAGTGACTTCCTCCTAGCAATCAGCACACATCATACTAATGATTCTATAGCATCCCATGGGATTCGGTAACCCAACCCGCGAGCACCTCCGAGGTTTGGGATCATGTAGGTGTCGTTCGTCTCCTATGCTCATGCAAGATTCTGTGCACCTGGTTGGGATCATCCGTTCGACGCAGGCAATACTCATGTTGTGCTCTTGTCGAGCCCCTACTTCCCGCACATAATTCTGGTGGGAGATCATGTGCACAGAAGGCACTGTGGTTCAAACACTCATGTTTACAGAGTGTCAGAGGTCGCACACGAGAACCGTCGAACGTCTGCAGAGAAACAACCTTTTTCGTAGAAGGCAAATTCCGGGTTTGGACGTAAACTATTGTTTGGAACAAAGGAAATTTCAATTTCAGCTATATAAAAGAGCGACAAAGCCAGTAAGAAAGATCATTGCTCTCCAACACTCATCGTTCAAAACTTTTACACAAGGACTCTAAACCCTTCAGGCTCGAACATCGAATGCTTCATTTCTCACCCATTGAATATGGCGGTCCGAAATGGGCGTCTAGGGGCACTAGTCGTACAGTTCGCATTGCTATACATGCCACGATGGCAAGCTGTGTCAATTGCTGCATCGTATTTGAGAACAAAGTCTGCGCCACTGCCAGACGTTACTTAAGTTGGGCAGGGAGGAGAAGGTATCGAGAAGAAAATGATAGACTCTCGAGATGTGAAAGCCATGACCTATACCTTTTGACCGTGCCGGAAGAGCGCTCGCTTCTATGAAATATTGAAGCTGGTTATCGCATGAAGCTATATTTCATGGGCTAGATAATTTGGTAGGAGTTCTTCCATGCTGTAGAGTTGGTATACAATACATAGTCAGATTGAGCCCTCGCCATTCATCTTCTGGGAGGTATTGTCGTTTCAGCAGAGTCTCGAGGATGAAAAGTATGATTGAAGCCTCGTAGTATTTCGGCCTTAGATCTCTCCAGGAGTTTTCTTCGCCTGAAAGATGGAATATGTGTGGTATGAGAGTGCCCAAGTACAAGCAAGATAAATAATGCATTCGAGCCTTCGCTTTCCCAATCAATCGATCCGCGCAGTAGTCCCCCAACGAAAAAGCCTCAGCATATTCGAAAGCAGACATTCTTCCTGTATGCTCGCCGACGACTCGAAACCCGCCTCAGAGCTCGCGCTTGTCGTTCCTGAACCCCTGACCCTACTAAGCGATTCGCCACTCCGTTCGTGCCAAGCAATCAATCCCAATTGAGCATCAAAATGTCGTCACTATCAGAATCTTGAACCGTATATACCTCATTCGAACAATTCATTTTCCAATCAATTAATCCACCCACAACCTCTTCTTCTCCTCTCAACAACTCAAGAACAAATACATCACTCAACTACTCGCTGTCTTGGATATCTTCACTCCTTTAGACACACACATCATGACTTCCAGCGACTCCTCCATTGCCACCAAGCCCACCTCCGACGTCGCCGGCGCTGGACCTTTCACTGTAAGCTATTACTTTCTCCTCTTTTCTCTTTTCATCTCGTGCTCTGTTATCTTGTTCTAGTGTCCTCTCATTGGTCACTAGTAGGAGACTATACGAAGCATAGCAGGGACAGGAAATAGACGGTCTCAATATTTACTTCATCACACCTACTGACGTTCCCGCAGGGCACTTCCAACATCCTCGATGGCAAGGGCTCTTCCGGCGCCTCTTCAGGCTCCGCTGCTGGTGCTTCAGCGCCTGGTATGTTCGACAAGGACGGTGCAATAGGCAAACAGTTCACCAGTAAGTCATGATCTTTATGTCCACATAGCTTCTATATCCCACTGTCACTCATGACAAGTCGCACCACTTGGTAGACCTGTAAACTGACTACATCCCTTACAGCCTCCGGTGCTCTTGGTGGTACCGCACAAGCAATCGGTGGTCCCTTTGACAAGGACGGTGGTAAGTTACCATTCCCCAGCTGTGGTGCAGATTGATGTTGACTGACGTTGCACCTTAGCGATCGGAAAAGCTTTCACCACTGACGGAGCCATCGGTGGTGCTGCGCAGAACAACCTTGGTAGTGGAAAATAGATGCGAGGTTTAGATCAAGGTGTATTGTTATATTCTAAATGTAATCGTAAACAAGCTTTCAAGAGTAGTGACAGTTTTACCCCGTATAAAACCGTATAATATTCAATCACTTCTGCCTTACAGAGGGTGCACCCGCAATTGTTCCATAAACATGGCAAAACCATGATGTTAGGACGCTCGAAGGGTTGATAGGAGTACCAGGTGAGCGTTCTCAAGATGAGGATAGTCAATGAGCACTCTACATCACTCACTTTAGTACTCAGTATGATACTGGCCTAACTCGAAGGAAACTGCCTTAATATCCACATGCTGAGGAGTGCCGGAGTGCGTGTCACAGCAGAGGAATAGGCAACGAGCACCCTGAATCTTTCACTTTGCTAGTTGATACCATACCAACTGATGTCGAGCTGGTGTGTCTCGGGATTCATGCTGTGAGTAGTACCGTAAACCCTTGCTAGAGCGCTATAGCGCCATGTACGATTTAACAAATGCCATGGTGGATGAATAACCACAAGTGGATGATGGATACGACTACATTTCCATCTCATCCTGGCGAACATGACATCTCATCTAGTCACATATCCGTGGATGGATGTTTGTGTTGTTTGAGCTTCCAGTGTTGTTCTTGCAAACAGAAGCAGACCTCGGCTTTAGCTCCGACAATTGATCACGTGCCTAGGAAATTAAGTCAATCTTCAGACCAGGACTGGACTCAAACCCATCTTCTTCGCCTCCTACTGACACTACAGCTGCCCTCTTCAATATTCCTCACTGCGGCCAATGTTGGAGTGTCAGGCCTGCTTTAGACGCTTCATCCGCTCCCTTAACAGCACCTCCGAAATTAGGCCACGCACTTTCACTGCGGTGCCGTCCCAGAAAAGATCAATCTATACTGCTTCAAGAACGTCCAGAACCACACCCAAGTTTGGAAGGTCAACATCCACCAGGCACTCGGAAGGGCCAAGAAGATGGGCGGACTCGCCTCAAGCCGCGGCGCGACGTGGAGACGTTCGTAAAGTACTAAGGACCACAGAAGCAGAGTATGAACATCGTTCAAAAGTGTATGCCGGGACGGTGTCTAGGTCGCGCGAGAACGTGCGGCCAGGGCTTTCGACTTTTAATGCGGAGGCCAAGGCCGAACGGGAAGAGAAGGATCTCAGGATTGAACTCAGATGGCTTGGTGATCCACTAAAGCTCTCGGAGCACATTGAGAAACTGCTACGACAACAAAATTGGGACAAGGCATTGGCGCTGGTCAGGCTGTCTGACAGAGGAGCGGCGCAAACAGTGTCCTGGAACCACTTATTGAACTACCAGATGAAGACCGGCCAGATGAAGGGCGCAATCAAGCTGTACAATGAGGTACGTCAGGTATTCTCGGTTCCGCTGTCCTTTCCAGCGCTAATGGTATCCCACAACAGATGAAGAAGCGTGCTCAAAAGCCAGACTCCCACACTTTTACCATTCTCTTCAGAGGCCTTGCAGACGTAGCACACTATCCAAACGCTCTTGGCACAGCTCTACAACTATACCACTCCATGTCCGCAGAAAACTCCAAGGTGCAAGCGAACATCATCCATACCAATGCGCTGCTAAAGATTTGCTCCAGGTCAGGAGATCTAGATTCGATGTGGGACATCGCATCGAAGCTACCGGAAAGAGGCTCTTATGCAGCGAATGCTTGGACATTCACTACGTTCCTGCAGACTATGCGTGAGCAAGCTATCTTGAGTTCCAAAGCTTCAGAACTGGACACAGCTGCACTAAAAAGAGAACAGATGATTATAGAAGGAAGAAAGCTATGGGCGGTGATTGTAACGCGCTGGAGACAGGGGGAGATCGTGATAGACGAGGGCCTTGTCTGCGCTATGGGTCGACTGCTGCTCGTGGGGAGCAGGCCACGAGATTGGGACGATGTGCTTTCGCTGGTCCAACAGAGTATGGCGATTCCCCGTCAAGTGCCTGCTCTGGGCACACAAGCTCGCAAGGATGGCGGTCAACTTGAGATACGGACACAGAGACTCGAAGGCATGCAGCACCGAGTACAACCAAAGATCTATCCCCGAAACCGGCGCGATGAGCAAAGTACTGAAGAGAACGAAGATGAAGACCAACGTCCCGGCCTCGAATTTGAAGATACTTACGGTCTTGAAAAAGGTCAGAAGTTGCCTTCTCCTTCTGCAGCCGCTCGTGCCCATGCACGAGGGATGTCTCTCTACGCACAGCCTGGCAACAACACCCTTTCTCTCCTCCTCGAAGCAAGCCTCAAGACGGTCGCTGTCGACGCAGGACTGAGCTACTGGCGTCTCCTCACAAACCCAGACGACAAATATGTCATCATGCCCGATTCCGACAACATGCATGTGCTCCTTCGCATACTTCGTCAAAAACGCGACTCTACTGCAGCTACTAATATCCTCCTACACGATATGCGTGAGCTGCGTCTACCATACCTCCACAAAACATTCCGCATTGCTCTAAGCGCTTGTGTGCGTGACGCCACCAACGCACAGGTCATGGACAATGCAGAAAAAATCCTCGACATCATGATTGAGAAGTTTCATGAAGACGCAGACTTGAATGTGCTGGTACAATATATCGACCTCGCTAATAGAGCTGCTGAACTTTCTGCGAAGAACGAAAAACCATCTGATAAGCACAAAAGCAGCGGTCAAGGAAATTCTCGCTTCGACGTCACTGTCATGGTGCGCGCCATCGAGCGATTGACACCATTGGCTTTCGATACTTTGAAGCAAGCTAGAGCGAACTTGAAGCCTATTAACTCAGACGACAGCGACAACAACGACGGAGTGGCAACATCGTCGCCGGTCGAGTCCGACGATGCTACCACATCAGTTCCGCAGAAACTCTATAACACCACAACCAAGCCTACAAATGATCTGACAGCTATCCTCGAACTCGAACGCGGCCTCATTCGCCTATACGACAAGGTCATCGACGCCGTACGAGAAGCGCGTGCGGCTTCCAAAGACCCTGAACTTGCACCTTGGGGTCTAACAGGCGAGGTGATTGAGCGATATACGGCACGTAGTGCCCGCCTGACAGGTTCGGTGACCAAAGGCGCGAGCAGGCAAAGTGGGAGAGGCATGACGGGGCGAGATACTGCGGCAAAAGATATGAGGGCCAGACGGCTACTGAGACAAGCACAGGCTATTGCCAGGGCGGACCCTGCACGACAAAAACTCGAAGAGGGCCAAGGCTCGGTCGACGAGGACGAAGTCTTCAAGAAACCAGAGGAAGAAGAGGAAGATTTTGGAAAGAGGAAGTGGACTCCAGGCGTGAAACCGAAGAGTGGTATTGCCAGAGCATTTGCGATGGGCTGATTGAGTCTTAGTACAAATTTGAGTTGTACTCTGGCACTAAATCCGCATATCCTCAAAACACTCAACGAGCCGATACCAAACAAATTTGACTAGCTATGAAGATGAACAGAATCACTTCTCTCCGGAATGGAACCTAGTATCCAGTACCTTTAGGAGAAAAGGTCAAAGTAGGATCTATGTCATGTGAAGGCCATGCTCGGAAAAAGAAAACAAGTGCTCGTTCACCTTCAGCAACTTAGGTCATTCACGAATCAGACCTTGAATTGTCCTCCACGTCTTTTTCCGCTACATCGTAAACATTCTTCTCGCCTTGATCCTATGTTCCGTTGTCATATTTGGGCACTTGTGAGGACACTCATCAGGGGCTCGGCATGCTTGTCTGCGGTTGCTACACGCTTCATCTTATGTGACCTGGCACATCGTTCGCGCGTATGGACATGAATGGACTCGACAGTCGTGACGACTGTGTCATTTCTGATCAGCGATACTCTCCATGATCGGATCACGAAGAACTTCATGTTCTTCTGTGGAGTCAGTGAGAAGGGCACTCTAACGACATGTACCTCAATTTAAGATTTCCACAAGAACGTAAGCCTTTGCTTCGGAGGCATACTTGCGAAGGAGTATGGCATGAACCATCTGGTATGCTGACTCGGTCGAGTACACATCCAGAGGAAGAAGAAGGAAGGCTATAACGAAACTTTATGCATTGCCGTTGTCTCTTATTGATGCAAGTCAATCCTTGACGTCTGCCCTATTCAACATCATATCAACAATCCTTTCGTCTACCTCCTAAGCCATTTGTATTGCTATATTATTTCGGTGTACGAATGCACCGAACAAAACTCACAACATCATCCCTCCACACAAAAGAGCCCAGTTTCCACTTCAAGAGTCCATCATATGACTGTTCTTCGTACCAACTATTCTTCGGACCACCGCTTGCAGAGCTCTGTCAAAAAGTGGAATGACTGGTCCCATCGGACCTCAGGGACAAGCAGTCTCTCCTGTAACTGCTTGGCCTGCGGTTGTGGCCCCATCCAATTCAACTGCCTACGCTCTTCTTCGGATAGCCTGAAGTAGATAAGCCTCCGTCGTGCTGCGGCCATCAATATCCCCTCGTTCTCCTGCGAGACGAATTTCTCCTGCCTTCGGCGGAAGTCGACCATCAAATCGGCTAGTATTGTCCCAAAATCCGGCCTGAAGGCGATGTCATTGTACGCTACCGCGAGGTCGCAATTGTCTCTGTATACAAACTTTGGGAAGAGACCTGCTGTATCAGCTGCGGTCGTAACCAAAGCAAAGACCGGTTGGCCTTTCTTTCGGTAAGGCAGCGGAGGAAATGCCTTGTGCTGTGTGTCCGGATTCTCAGAGTGTAACTTCTGGCGTTTGTTCCTCTCTCTGGTGCTCTCGAAGGCGTCATTGCGGAAAACGCCACATAATACTTTAGGTGGAGAATCGAGCTTTCGCGGGTAGGGCCTGTTCATCTTCAGAGGGTCTCTGGTGTATGGCTCCCAGTCCTCACGGAGTATTTTGCAGAATTCAGCCAGATCATGCATGGGTTCAAACTTCCTGGGAAAGCTCTTGGGATTGCGGCGGTAGTGCCAAAGCACTACCTCACTGGCAATGAGGTGAAGAGCTTCTCTGATTGTACCATCACAATCTTTGAGCTCCTCTTCGTATATATGAGTTTGAAGCTGTATCTCCACCAGCTTGATTTGTTGAGTGAGCGGCCAGTGAATCTCTGGTTTGAGATGGCTGAGGAGACGTGCTTGTGTAGTGTGCTGGTACGGTTGGTTTGATGGAGACTGATCCAGTGCGTCCGCGTTGTTTGCCATATTGAAAATGATATATCCGCGCGTCCGTGATAGAAAATACGTGTTTGATGATATTTTATGGTAGCGAAACAGGATAAAGAGAGATTCGAAAAGTTGATGTGTAAACAAAGCCGAAATGGCAAGAGCGACCTCGATGGGCATGATCCATGAACATCGATTTTGGGTAAACGAGAGAAGCGCTGTGAAGAATACACTCGACCTTCCAGGATCAGCAGATGTAACTGAGTTATAAGTACCTTCCAAGGAAGAGCCTAGGCTACGAGAGAGTAGCCTCAGGTGAGGAGCAGCTGTAACAACTTCTGCATAGTACCCTTGATGATCCACGAATTCTGACAACGACGTGTCACTCAGAGAGATTAGAGGAATACCCATGATTACTATTTCTACACAATTGTGCGTTACGAATAAAGGAGGAAGCAAGCTTGCCTGTTCGGGAAGCAGAAGCTGTGTCACTAGATGCGTTAGTAGCATCTGCAGGCCTACTAAGACTGCAGATACTCAGGCTACACCGTGAACAACGATAAGCATGACGTGCGCTGTCTCTATTCACTATGACTATGTCAGGACATCAGGTACACCTGACCTCCTACCTCATCTTCTTGTTCTCTGGCACAGCGACTGCAGCAATAAGTCTGCTTCCAACCTCCACAGTTTCTTCCCAGCTCCTTTGTCTCAACCAGAACCTCTTTTCAATCCTCGCAGCTGCAGCTCCTTGTAGTGATGAGGCTCTAGCTTCTTCTTCTAGAGTCCTTCTGTTGACGTTTTGCAAGCTTGCAAGTCCATCCTGAGGCTGCCCAAGGCTTGCTGCCTGCTCACCGAGTGCTTCCTCAAGGTAGCGCTTGCGAACAAGATACTTTTCTTGGCGCTCCTTTTGACGACCAGGTGAATCAAGTTGAGTGATGGCATACCGGACAACATAGCGCACGAAGAGGTAGGCGTGCTCGGAGAAGAATATGGTGACCATGAGCGTCCAACCGGAAAGGTTCTTGGGCGTTCCGTCTGGGCCCATTCCACCATTACTAAAGAGGTATGCAATGGCAGCGGTAGTGATACTGCCGGTCCAAGCGAGAAATTCCAGGCTGTTGAGCCATGGGCCAATGCCATCACTGCGCATAGGTGTAGGACGTTGCGATTCGATACAAATCTTGACTGCGTCAGTGCGCATTTCAATCCAGTCATTGATTAGAAAGGAGAGCGAAGTGACAGGCCAGATGATGCTGAACAAGGCAAGGTAGCCAAATTGAACGACAACCTCACGCATATCGACTGTCACATCATAAATGTCCAATTCAGCTTCTTGACGAACACGTTGAAGAAAAGCTTGTTCCTCGGGATGGTCACTTGCACTGACTTCTTCCAGCGTGCGGCCACTTTTTCTGGCAGCACGCTTGCTCTGATATTTCTTATACCAGGAGAACCCTTCATGTTTGACGTAAGGCAGGACAACCTCCAATACTTGACCAACGATCTGCGCTGTGACAGCAAAGTAAATCATTTGCTTCTTTAGTCGATCTGGATTAATGGTGAACTGTGCAGCTGTAGGTGCAGTAAATTGCTTCTCGTTATCGGCAAAAGGTCGCACTGTTAGACTGAAGATGTCGAGGTAAGGGACGATATGACGTCCGAAAGGAACGTAGACGAATGCTGTAAGCATGATCGGAAGGTAAGAGGTGATGAAGTTGAGTACGAAGATCTTCTGGGTCATCGCAGCTTCGTATTCGCCTTCACTCTCGTAGTTTTCGAAGCTGTTCAATCGCGTGGCAAGCTCAGTTAAAACGCCAATCACGACTGGCTGGAAGGTTGTGATGATGATGGTGGGCAGGTAGACCTAGGAGTATTAGCCATGTTTCAATATCAGGTTCAAACGCTGCGCAGTATACCAGCCAAGTCTTGAATGGTCCATTGTAAACTTCGGAAATGAATATCTCAATGCCGAAGCACGTCGCAATGACGGTACCGAGTGCAAGGGATGCAGCAATAACAAACGGTATTTGTAGCAGTTGCCTTTGCATCCTCTTCGGTGCCGAGAAGATGTGCGTTTCCTGTCCTGTGAGTCGATCTCTAACAACTTTCTCGCCAACGAAGTCCTTGCGCTTGATTTCAATGGACGACACTCCTTTCACACCCCATCGGATTGCCAATTCTTGCTGTTGGAACTTCCAGTACTCGACGAAGCCCACACATAGCAAGCTGTTGACCAATCCGTAAGTTGGCGAGAAGTTGCCAAAGATTGCCCAAGCTGATACGCCAAATGCCGCAATGGCTGCGAGCGCCATGAAGAAGGCCTGCATGAACGCAAAGTAGAACGCGACCTAAGAATTGATTAGTACTCGATGGGTTTGGACGTGCGCATTACTGCATACTTTCTCTCCGAAGCGGTCCCGAATCTCGTCCAAATCTTTGATGTCGAGTATATACGTTGTAGCCCACCTCTTAATCCATCCTCGATTGTACTCGTGGTCGTGGAGAGCAAAGACTGTCTCAACTTCTTGCCATTCTCCTTCCCTGGGTGTGATACCTGCTCCACCTTCTTCTCGAGTATTTGTGATGAGCTGAAACACAATCCTGAGTCTTTCTGAGATGCACATTGGGTCACCATCGAGCGCGAGGTGAATCTCCTTGTCTGGTGCTGCAGTGCGGACACCATTGAGCCAATCCTTCATTCTTGATCTGTAGACTTCACCGTAGAGGTACTCGTCGGACGCTGCTTTCACGAAGATCAACAGGGAGTGGTTGCTGCCGTTCCTGACTTCTGTGGATAGTCCAACACGAGTAAGAGCTTGGATTAGCTTTTCGAACTTCTGCATAGCGGCTTCCTTGCCTGTTTTGGGAAAGCGATATACGAGGACGTAGTCGACCTGGAGCTGTTAGTGTATGCATAGCTTAGCCGGCATTCATGCTTCATACATCCATCAGTGTCTCGGTACCGGGAGCACGTTTTGAGGACAGCTGCGAAGCCATGCTGGGTGGAGGTGAAAGAGTAGCGTAGCCTCAAAGGCAGATTGATAAAGCACAAGAGTACTTATAGGGCTTAGGAATATCGATGAGGATAATTATGTACAGGAGAAGATGTGGATTTCAAGATGAGAGTAGACATAATTCAAAGGTTATTTCGATGTTTCAGGAGCGATCTGCATACGTCATGCCAATGGCATTTCGGCAGCAAACAACAGATCAACGACAACAACCTATCGAACGTAAACAGACCAAACCCTTTGAATCACTCTTGCAACACCATGCTGTCACGTCTAGCACCAAAGTCGGATTGGGATAAGCCCTCGCCAGTCTATGCATTTTTGACATCTCCCATCGCTTTTGCTGCGAGGACTATGTACTATACGTCACTCGCTTTACAAGTCAAACCAGAACCAGCAATACCGCACTCTATCAGGGTCATCTGTCTGTCAGATACACACACTCAGATCCCAGCAAAAGTCCCCTTGGGTGACCTGCTGATACATGCGGGTGATATGTGCAATTTTGGAGACGTGACAGAACTACAAGCACAAATTGATTGGCTAAAAAGTCTACCTCATAAACACAAAGTCGTGATAAGTGGCAACCATGATGTCTATCTTGATCCGCGCTCTCGACGTACTCTACCGCATGCCAACAAACAATTTGGCACGCTCGACTGGGGCAATATCCATTATCTGCTTCACCATGAAGTGACCTTGACTTTTCCCGAACATGGAGGTCGTAGACTGAAAGTATATGGAGCACCTCAAGTGCCTATCCCAAAAGCACCTGAGGGTCCAGAACATGCTTTTCGATACGATCGAGGTGATGATGCGTGGAGTGAAACAGTTCCCTCAGGCGTCGACATACTTATTACACATACGCCACCAAGATGGCATAAAGACTTGCCCGTAGGTTTGGGCTGCGAGTGGTTACTCAAGGAGATATGGAGAGTTCGCCCACGACTCCATGTTTTCGGCCACATACATGCAGATCCAGGAGCTGAGACGGTATTATGGGATACTTGTCAAGTAGGATATGAAAGAATATGTATGAGGTGTTCGAAAGGACTGCTAGCGGGATTGCTGAATCCACCGAACTGGATAGACCTGACGCTTTTGTGTTTGCGAAGTCTGAGAAATCTTGCATGGTCAAGACTTTGGGGTGGTGAAACTTCCGAGGCTAGTACCATGGTGAATGCAGCTTTGATGTCGCAGGAGACAGGGAAGTTGGTAAGGGAGCCACAAGTGATTGTGATATAGCTGCGCAATAGAGCATCAAACACAAGATCAGGAGCGACAGAAACATGCTTAATAGTAGTATGACTATTCCTTGCCACCCCCGGCTGTGAACACCTGCAACATGAGGAAGATAAGAAGGAAAGGCCAGTATCTGAAACAGAAACGGTCAGCAACTCTACGCAACGGAGCGACTCTACCTGTACTTACTTCTGCAACAATGATTTCTCGGGCTCCTTGCCTTCCACCTTCCCTTGTGCGTTGAGCACAATCGGTCTGTTGAGGATAGGTGATGGTGCTGGCATGTTGGGAAGGATTTCCACCACAAGCTGTGGAGCCTCTTGAGCTGGTTGACGCTTGCCATTCACCATCTGCCCTTTTGTCGGTGCTGGCTTGGGAATGGTACTAATAGCAATATGCCACACTTTGCCGTCTTCATCGAGATGTAAATGTAGCTTTTGCTGGTATTGCGGATCGAAGCTCGCCGCAGATGTGACAACACCACGCCATTTTGAGTCTGCTGAGTCGTGAAAGCCGACGCGTACAAGTTCCTCGGCGGTCAGAGGTTGTTTGGGAGGTGTGAATGTATTGACCTTGGTGTATTTGCTGGTCGAATCAAAGGAGATTTGGGCGAGAGGCTGCGATTTTGCGGACGACAACGGCCATGCCTCTACGGTGAAGTCGCGGGAACCTGCATTGTCGAGTGCTTGCACAGCGCATGCGGCGAACAACACCGGCAGACCGAGCAATTGAGACAACTTCATGATGGCGAAATATGTGATTATGAAAAGGTGTTGTTGATGATTGATAGAGCGACGTTGACAGCAGAAGCCAAGCCAAAGTCTTCGGTACAATACGCGGCGAAGACCCTTCCCTTTGCACGGTGGTTCTCCGAGGACTGACATCACAGCTGCATTGGAAAAGCTTCAAGTTGTTGATCAACTCAACTGTTTCCACTACACTTTATACTGTTCCTGCTCTTCTCCTCCTATTACTTTCTATTCATCATATCATCCTAATAATGGCTCTCCCACACGTTCACGCAATGACCAACGAGGGCATCCGCCGCGGTAGTGTAGATCCCCGCAACGAGCTGCACTACACAGAAAGCCATTACATTGGTATCGATGTGGGCACTGGTAGCGCAAGAGCCTGTATCATGAACTCTGTCGGCGAGATTGTGGGACTTCATTCAGAGCCAATTGGTCTATGGCAACCACAGACTGGCTACTATGTGAGCACGCTCTGCATGTACATTGCTAAGTACTCACCTAATTTCTGGTAGGAACAATCTACGACAGACATTTGGAGGTGTATCTGTACATCCATTCGTCTGGCTATGCAGAAGAATGGCATCGACCCCGACAACGTACAAGGTCTTGGTTTCGACGCAACTTGCTCCCTATCTGTCTTTAAGGAGGATACAGATGAGCCGCAATGTGTTACTGGTCCCAATTTTGACAACCAAGATGGCAACGATCGCAACGTGATACTATGGCTTGACCACCGTCCAGTTGAGGAGACACAGAAGATTAATGCTACCAAGCACAACCTGCTACGATATGTTGGTGGCACAATGTCAATCGAGATGGAGATCCCGAAAGTGCTATGGCTCAAGAACAACATGCCAAAGGAGGTTTTTGACAAGTGCAAGTTCTACGATCTAGCAGATGCTCTTACGCATTTGGCCACTGGCAAGGAGAGCAGAAGTTTCTGCAGTGTCACCTGTAAGCAAGGCTATGTACCGGTTGGTGTAGACGGCAGTGTGAAAGGATGGCAAGAGGATTTCTTGACAGATATTGGCCTCGCGGATCTATGCGAAGACAACTTCAGGCGTATGGGAGGTGTCAACGGGGTAGTGAGTCCTTCTTTTTGTCCCAGATCGATATTTGTCAACCCAAGTGACCCAAAGAATCTCTGCTAACAATGAATTTCAGAACGGTGAGTACAAGACAGCTGGTGAGCTTGTTGGCAGGCTAAGCGTCAAGGCTGCAACCGAAATGGGTCTCCGTCCTGGTATTGCTGTTGGCAGTGGTGTCATTGACGCCTATGCTGGTTGGATCGGCACAGTCGGCGCCAAGGTCAACCTAAAAGAAGATGTCCTTGCAGATGCACCAAAGAACGATGTAGCACAAGCCTTCACTCGTCTTGCTGCTGTCGCCGGAACATCAACCTGCCATCTCGCCATGTCTGAGAAGCCAGTCTTCGTAAATGGTGTATGGGGACCTTACCGCGACGTACTTATTCCTGATTACTGGCTAGCCGAAGGTGGTCAAAGTGCCTCGGGAGAGCTCCTAAGATTCGTTCTTGACACACATCCAGCTTACAACCAGGCTATTTCAACTGCGGAAACATATAACAGGAACATTTACGATTTCTTGAATGAGCGACTACGTGAGATGCAGGAAGAGCAGGGCGCTCCAGCAGTATCATATCTCGGCCGTCATTTCTTTTTCTATGGAGATCTATGGGGGAACCGATCACCCATTGCTGACCCAACCATGACTGGCTCTGTCATTGGATTGACCAGCGACAAGAGCGTGGACGGTCTTGCACTACTATACTACGGCGCCATGGAGTTCATCGCCTTGCAAACAAAGCAAATCGTCAACACCATGAACGAGTCTGGTCATGTCATCAACTCGATTTTCATGTCTGGAAGTCAATGCCAAAACGACATTCTCATGAAGCTGATGTCAACAGCCTGCGACATGCCGGTCGTTATTCCACGCTACGTACACGCTGCTGTATGTCATGGTGCTGCTATGTTGGCTGTTAAGGCTGCGAGCACAGATGTGAAGACTGGTGCTTCAGAGCCATTGTGGGATATCATGGAGCGTATGAGCAAGCCAGGAAGAATCGTATACCCAAGCAAGGTCGAGATGGAGAAGAAGCTGCTCGATGCAAAGTACAAGGTCTTCCTTGAGCAATGTCACCAGCAGAAGGGATTTAGGAAGGATGTCGATACTGCCATTGAAGGATGGAAGAAGGCATGAGTGGTATGATTGCATATATTTTGTATTTAAATCAACTTGTTAATCGCGACATACATGCTTAGTGCAAAATTTGTAAAGTGCTCCTCAAACACAAGCAAGTTTGCGTGAGATTTAGATCTAACCATACTGTAAGACATTGCACGTTTTAGGTATTGTTGTTGCAATTTCATCGTGGGTTCACCGTCTCGTCAAGCTTTCTCACCACCACATCCTTGCTAGACGCAGATCAGATGCTGCATTGAATTGAGTGGGTATTTCTAGCAATACTAATTGTGTCCGAGTCTGCCTTGTTCTCGTGGCTATGACGCTTCATTAGAATCCTTCACATCTTTGGGCATTTTTGTTCTTTGCACCCATATCTTCCGCATATCGAGTCCCGACTTGCTGAGTTGTGTAGAAGCGCGGCCTGATGTTACAGCTGAATGCTCGTACTGACAAAGCATAGCTGACATGTAACGCGATTGTCGAGGAAGTCTTCGATGGCTGCTATTGAGACAAACGTTAGCCCGTGCGCTTCTGGCCTGATTGGTGAATAAGCTTACCTTCGTTGTTATCGTCGTGGCTGCTGCCTGAGAACTCGTTGGGTCAAGGCTTTACAAGTCAGGTCTCGCAATAGCTGTTCCCAGATTGATAACGCGCTGGTGTGGTTCTCTGTTCCTGTGTGATCGCCTTAGATTCGTAGTCACTTCGTTTGGTTGTTGTGCCAGAAGCAGCTGCGTCTTCGATATCAGTATCTCGAGCACGGCTTGACATCCTTCTCTCACGCTCGGCCTTTGCAGCCGCTATTACAGCCTGTGGGTTTCCTTGGATCATAGCACTCATACCCCTCATCCTCCGTTTCCGACTCTTGCGACATATCCACTCCCTTTGCAATATTCGCCTCAGCTACCACGTTCCCACTACCAACCCCCACATTACGCTCCTCCGCGCCCTCTTCCACCTTAACCTTCACCATCACCGGCTCCTCCTCCCCAATCTTCTTGAAGGCACTCTTAAAACCACCCTTCTTGAATCCGCCGCCCTTCCCTTCTCCTCCATCCTTCTTTCCCACCTCGATCTTGATCAGCCCACTTCCCTTCCCCTCTTTATCCTTCGGGCGTGTTTCATTGGCCATATTGCGATTCATGGCTTTGAGGTCTTTGAGACGTTGTTTGTGGTTGTGTTCGTAGGAAGTCAGGTGTGCATCGTATTCGTTTTGGCGCGAGTAGCCTTTACTGCAGAGATGGCAGTGAAATCTTGCGAGAGCGTCACGGGCGGAGGTAGTCAGCGGAGGTGGGTTTGTGAAATGAGGTGGTGGCATTTTGGCGGTGGGCACGGGGTGAGGGATGGGAAATTGAGGTTGCAGGCTGGGAGTTCAGGCTTGTTCGTGATTTGGTGTGATAGAATACTCTACAGACAATGCCGAGCAACAACGAACAATCAGCAATGGCATCCCTGCACCAAAGCGACTCGCGCACGCCCGACCTAAAAGTCCTGGAACCCTCGCCCGTGGACGAATGGCCGCCTGAATGCAACAACGGCAACGACAACGACAACGACAACGACAAGCAAAAGCGCATCGATGACTACTTCCCTTCTCAAGAACGACCACAGCTAGCACGGAGCGCAACAGCACTAGGCTTAAGTAATCATGGGGCTCCCTACTATCGTACGTGTTGCTTCTTCCTCTCGCGGACCACATGTCCATCGAGAACAAACTAACTCCATCCTTTACCAGTCGTCCGCGCCCATCGCTACTCCTCCTACATCTTCACCGCCTTCCTGACCGCCCACATAACAAACACCTCGATCCTCCCTCTCACCACCAGCAGCTCAGCCTCAAAATACCTCCTCCTAACCAGGCCATACTACCAATCCTGGCCCATCGCGGAACCTCTCATCATCATCGCACCACTAGCAGTCCACCTCGCTTCAGGTATAGCGCTCCGCCTGCACCGACGGCGCGTGCTTCTGAAGAACTTGGGCGCTGAGACCCGAAAAGATCGGAAGACAATTGCCTGGCCTAAGCTGAGCGGGACGAGTGCATTGGGATATCTAGCTGTTCCGCTGGTGCTGGGGCATGTTGCTGTGAATAGGATACTGCCATGGGTCGTTGATGGAGGGAGTAGTCAGATTGCGTTGGATTGGGTGGGCCATGGGTTAAGTGTGGGACCTGCTTGGTATAAGATTGCAGGGAGAGTCGCATATGCTGCGCTGGTTGGGACGATGGGCTTTCACGTTGTCTGGGGATGGGCGCAATGGCTGGGTTACAAACCGGACCAGGTGCAGGGAGTGCAGACGGCTGAGGGGGTGAAGAGTGCAAAGAGGAGGTGGTGGGGCGTTAATGGCGTTTCGATTGCGGTAGTCGCGGTCTGGCTGGCTGGCGGGAGTGTGGTGATGAGAGGAGGAAGGGTGGCAGGTTGGGTTGGAAGACATTACGATGATTTGTTGAAGAGGGTTCCATTTCTGGAGGCGTATGTGTAGATTACATAGCTTGTTGTAGTATGATTATGATACCCTTGTTGCACACATATAAAGCATGTTTACTAAGAGCGGGGCCTTGCCAAACATCTCTTTTGAGGAATCATCTTTGTAGAGTCGTGAAGAAAGCTTCAACTAGAGTACAATATAAAGAAGTATCGGCAAACAAGTCAACGCCAAACTTCTTCTTTTACAACCAAGACCGATGATGCTAACCACAACGCCTTGCCTAGTTTGTATTCCGCTACTGCCATCACATATCCATCATAACCCAAATCTATACCTTCAACAACTTGGCGGCATACGCGGCAATCATGTCTGTCTGGGGGAAAGCCATCTTCTCAAGACCCTCAGCATAAGGCGTTGGCACTTCAGCACCAGTAACACGGACTGGTGGTGCAACAAGGTAGTCGAAAGCATACTCGGCAGTAAGTGCAAGAATTTCAGCACCAACACCGAAAGCAGGGAAACCAGACTCAACAGCCATGAGAACACCAGTCTTCTTGACAGACTTGACGATTGCCTCGACATCGAGAGGCTTGACGGAGCGGAGGTTGATGACTTCAGCCTCGACACCGTACTTTTGCTTGAGCTCCTCAGCTGCGGTGAGGCATTGACCGACGCAGCGAGAAAGGGTGACCATGGTGATGTCTTTGCCGGTACGCTCGATCTTAGCCTTGCCGAAAGGGATAACGAAGTCGTCTTTTTGAGCTTCCTCGCTCATGGGGAAGGACAGACCGTAGAGAAGTCTATGCTTGTGTTAGCGGTCAAATCACACCTGTGGTTCTTGACAACGTACTCATTCTCCAAGACAACGACCGGGTTGGGATCCCTGATGGCGGCCTTCAGCAGACCCTTGGCATCCTCCGCACTGTACGGCGCAACGACCTTAAGACCAGGAATACTTCCATACCACGCCGAGTAATCTTGCGAGTGCTGAGCAGCGACACCAGAGGCGAAACCGTTAGGGCCACGGAAAGTAATGTTGCAGGGCTGAATACCTCCAGACATGTAGTGTGTCTTGGCGGCAGAGTTGATGATTTGGTCAATGGCTTGCATGGCGAAGTTGAAGGTCATGAACTCGCACTGTAAGGGATCATGTTAGAATCCTTGTATACTCTTTCAGCTGTCCGAGACATCTTACAATGGGGTGTAGGCCAGCTAGGGCAGCTCCGACTGCAAGACCACAGAATCCAGATTCCGTGATGGGTGTGTCAATAACACGCTTCTCCCCGAATTTATCTAACAGTCCCTTGGTGACCTTGTATCTGCAAGATCGGGTGTTAGCGACGATCATCCAGGATAATGTTGGCCCATATCTAGCAGCATTTGTAGTATTTTGCTGTATGCTCTCTTGCTATTCTTTTTTCTCCATAAACAACATCATCCGTCCATTGCAGACTCTGAACCAAGAAATTCCACCAAATCGAGTACGTACGCTCCGTTGTACTGTGCAACCTCCTCACCAAGCACAAAGACCTTCTCGTTCTGTGTCATCTCCTCCACCATGGCCAAGTTCAGGGCCTCTCTCACAGTCATCTCAGAACCCTTTGGTTCGCTGACTTGAGCATATTTCCTGCTGCTGGTGACTACCGGAAAGACGTTTCTTGCGATCTGAGGACGGAATGCAGGAGCGCTCTTGGTAATTAGACGAGAAGCAGGGCGAATAGCCTTTGTGAAGTGAGAAGCGACGACCATGTTGTCTACTGTGTGTATCAAGTGGCGTGTAAAGAGCGTGAAGAAACGAAAAGGTAGAGCAGGAAGAGAAGAGAGGACTAAGGGCGACGAATGAGGGCCTCTGGGTCGTGGAGGTCAATGGAGAAATTGCAAGTCAAGATGGAAAGCTTCAAAGGTGAGACGCTGATCTGTTTGGGTGGGATCCTCGAAGTCCGAACGGGCTTGGCAACATGATTTACTCGGACATACCAATCGCTTCTCTTATTAGCAATACCTTCAACTCAACAGCAATAGTCACAGGGAATCAAAATAGGTGATGCGCTTAGCAAAGGTACATTGACGTTCATGTTTTGGTGGAAAAAGCAATGGCTCTATATCTAATCAATATCTAAGCAAGTCTATGCCCTCAATGACTTGACATCGGTCTCGGACAACTTGCCCTCGCCAGTCAACCTAGTCACCTCCTCCTTGAACGCAGCCTGGAGTTTGCCAGCGTCCTTAGCATCCGCGACATTGAGCTTCTCTACTAAGGTAGCCAAATCCTCGGGGTCGATCTTGGCGAGAAGGGCATCCACGTCGTTCAGTGCAGCATCAATCTGCTTGGGTGGCACATCTCCTCCAGCAGTATGGAAGTAGTTAGCATCCTTTGCAGCGTTCCTGACAACACGCTTGTTCTTCTTCGTTGCGTTCTTGGCGGCCTCCTTTGCCTTCTTCGCACTGTCTTTGTCCGCCTTTGCGGCTTCTTCGGCCTCCTTTGCCTTCTTAGCCTCCTCCTCCTTGGCTTTGGCTTGCTCCTCGGCTACACGCTTGGCCTCAGCTGCCATCTCGTTCCTCTTCTTGTGCTTCTGCTCCTGTTCTTGCTGTCTAAACTTCTTGATACGTTCGTCAAGACTCAGAGCAGTATCGACAAGACTGCGTAGTCTAGCAATATCCTCAGTCTTTCTCTTCTTCCTGGCATTCATATTCTTCTTCTCCATCGCGCGCCTCTGATGTCTGTGTTCGTTGTCATCTGGAACATCCTCATCCATGTACTCGAAAGTCCTCCAGCTGTCAAAGTTGAACCAGAACTCGTAAAAGTCCTCGACTTCCTTCTTCGTGCTCTTGTCGTTGCCGAGCTTAGGTACGGGTTGCTTGTTGGAGAAACGACCCTCTGAG
>Ga0160429_1000608_pt1 | contig 28109 bp, 24 predicted proteins | sample SolpanmetagenomR_FD_108199 | JGI IMG/M metagenome (GOLD analysis project Ga0160429, IMG submission 108199) | Solar panel surface microbial communities from Lawrence Berkeley National Laboratory, California, USA - R | ecosystem: Engineered > Built environment > Solar panel > Unclassified ... | reverse complement strand
GTACAAGTTCCCTGGTCGCCAAAAGATCATTGTCAGCAAGAAGTGGGGTTTCACGCCGCTCAGGAGGGAGGAGTACGTCGAGAAGAGAATGGCTGGAAAGCTGTTGCCCGATGGTGCTTACGTTCAGTTCCTCAGCAACAGGGGTAACCTCGCGTACAACATGAAGAGGTTCCCTGCTGCTTTCGAGCAGACTGCTTCTGCATAGAGGATGGTGGATCATTGCAGATGTGGTGGGAAGATGGTTTAATGTTTTCTTTGTTTCAGGCATAGTCATGAATGCTGTCTCATGAATGGGCAGTACTAGCTGCGTGGAATGAAATTCACTTGACCTATTTCGTATGATCCTTGACTGTCTCCATATTGACATGTCTTGACTTGTCTTGTCGACTACCAATTCTCTGCTTAGCACTACAAGACTATATCATGCTTCAGCATGAAAACAAGATGCAGTTCCTCCTCATTGCACACTTTGTCGAGCTCAAGAGTTTGTGCTGCAATATCAAGTGGACCTTGAGCAGCAACTATGTACAAACTGCATCTCATACCCGCACTTAGAGTTCCAACAATCGCACCCTCACATTCCTCGACCGAGAAGGTCACCCTCCTCACCGGCTCCTCTCTTGTACTGATTAGTCCGATGTGTGACTTTGCTTGGTCCGCGGAACCGAGCCCACAGGAATATGGGAATCTGACCAAAGTATTGTTGCAAAGAAGACTGAATACTACATCGCCATGAAAAGATCCAGAAGGCGTGTAGTGGTAGCAAGGTATCATTTGTTCCTTGATGCCTATGGCGGTTGCATAACACGTTGTACTGACTTTTGACTTCTGCAATGGGATGCTCGGAAGGCAAGCGTGCTGAAATGTCTACGGTTAGATGAGTAGTGTAGACTGTGTGAACACATTGGGGTCCACGTCCAGCTGTGCTTTGAGCTTGCGGTTGGGGGCGGTGGCAATCAATTCAGACTTTCAACATTGGGGTTGAGTAGACGAACGCGTCTGGTAGTAGGCGTGAAGTCAGCGTCGCCAGTTACGGGTCGGGAGACTGAAAGACTTCATGTTGACTGGCAATGCTGAATGCTTGCTTGCGAAGTTGAAGGTGACTTTGGAGCTGTATGGAGTTGGCGGGAGTGAGGTTGAATATGACTGTGTGTTGTGGTTGACATCAAGTACAGTTCCAAATCCGACCTTGAACGAGCCCTGCGAAGTTTTATAGCGCAGCAGCACATCGCAGGCTGGATAGAATGATTCCTCAGTGCATGCTCCCATTTCATTTGCTCAGCTGTTTTCGTCGCATAATAGCGGACACTGCATAGTACATCTTGATGACCAATGCGAACAGTCTTTCCTTTAAGAGCATGGTCAGGCCATATGAAAAGAAGCCCTTGACCACTTCTCCGCTGACGCCAGAATATAATGAGCTGATGCCTTCCGCTTCGGCAATCTGTGCTAATGCCATAAGTATATTTGCTGGCCGCCTTTGTTGTCTTTCCACTTTAGCATTTCCGTCGGCGTTAAGACGTTGTTTCTCGTAATCACCGTGTTCAGTGGTCGCGGCAGTGTCCGCAGAAGTATCTTTTGGCGCCTCAGCGGCAGCGGCTTGGGCTCTTGCTTTAGCCATACTTAGAGGATAGGTGACAGTGCTGGCCAATGCTTTCGACGTGGCAGCAGTCAGAAATGTTAAAGCTGGGTTAGGCTTGCTGTCTCGTCTACTAGTCAGGCGCCGCAAGAAGGCGTCGAAGAAGAATGTCAAGGATGGATTGAGCGTGAGAAACAACGTCGCTGAGTAGCCAGAATAAAACCCCTGAATGCCCTTGGTGTCGTATATCTGGTTGACCATATCTCGCACACTTGTCTTTCGACCGAGTTGCTTTGGCTCTTTGTCGCTCGACTTCTTTGCCGATGCTACAGCCGCGATCTGCTTGCGAGTCACGATGTTTTGTATTGGTGTGGTGATAGCCTTGGTCGCTGCTCCAGCTACAATACCAATGCTCAACTCGTCCAAGATTCGCCACGCCGAGTTACGGGATGCAGATGGTGGGAAGCGCGTGCGTCGCACTCGGCGGAGGATATTGTAAAAGAGGAACAGAAAGAAAGAGTCAAGTACAGTTTTCACGGTATCTTCGACCAGACCAGAATAAAATGCTGGTATACCACCTTCATGGGTGTAGATTTTGCGGAACGCATCCGGGATACTCTCGTAGTGTGCATCATTGTTTGAAGAAGATGAATTGACAGAAGCATCAGTGCTTTCCAGACGTTGCTGAACCTTTAAACGAGTAACCACAAGATCGAGGGGATAAAGGATGACGTTGGAAATGCTGGATCCTGCGGCACCAGCTAGAGCTTGACGCAACGCTGGAAGAAGGTCCGCAGCGAGTTTCGAGAAAGAATCGTCGTCCACTTCTCGAGCCTTGTGATAGAGCTCGAAGGCGTCCTAAGCATGTCAGCCTGAATACGGGCTGGTGTGGCAGAAATGGACTGACTATTTCGCTGACATAATGCCACGTCATTTCGGATGCTAGTGACAGGTACTATGGCACACAGGTGGCTGGGCAATGTAATCTAGTTCAGAGTCAAATTGTTGTAACTAATTACGTGCCAAATCATGACGATGTTTCATATGTGTTTCAAAACGCCGAGGCTAACTGACCCTGCCGATTAGTGATACCGGAAAGGCTCCGATGGGACTTTTTGAAGACATCGAAAGAGTACCTTACATTGTGGTCAGCGACGACTGCGGTAAACTCTGGGACAACATGGATATCCGGACGTGGGTAGACGACAATCTCATCAAATATGCCGGCGCATCGGATCCCACCACTGTTGATTTCGTCCTCGCTACTGCGACTTCAGCCAAGTCTTCTTCGCAACTACACGCCAAGCTCTCTGACTTCCTGGAAGGCTCCTCGAGTGACATCCAGAGGCTCAGTAATGACCTCTTTGCGCGACTGAGAAGCTCTTCAAGCTCAAGCAAGAATGGTTCAGCAAAAGAGCATGGACACAGCACGCAAAACAAATCAGCAAGAACAAAGTATGCGCTCCTTGAGATGGAAGATGATGCGGATAGCTTGGGTCCTGCGCAAGTGAAGGAAGCACCAAAAGCAGGACATACACATCGGAAGGAAAAACGCGATAGCTCGCGAAATGGGGAAGATGGGCGCAAGAGAGAGCTTAGCACAGATGGCAAGGATAGGCAGGATCGTGATACTATTAGAGGCGCGAAGAAGATAAGAAGATACAAGGATGAGGCGTTCGAAGATCGATGGGCGGATCAGGAAGAATCAGAGCAGGAGGAGGAGGAAGAGATGTTCGCAGAACCCTTACCAAAACGTGCAAGGACGGACAAAGGTAGATCACCGTCGCCAGCTGCTGTAGATGTCAAAGTCGAAGAGACTGTCGAGGAGAAGGAAGAGAGGGACCGAAAAGAAAAGGCAGATTTTGAGAAGCGATTACGAGATAAGGACGAATCCAGGACGAAGAAGCAGAAGAAAGAGGAGACAGGACGAACGCTCGATCCTTCTGTCAATGTAAAAGACCTTCGTGACATCTCTAGGCAGCAATATTTAGCAAAGCGTGAGGCTGAACAATTAGCATTGCTACGGAAGCAAGTAATCGAAGAGGCTGAAGAACAACGGAACAACCCAGGTTTGACACAAGAAGAAGTGAGACAATTCGCAGAAAATAGAGAGATCCTGCGGTTGGCAGAGGAGCGCCTGAGGATTGATGATCATCTCGACGGCTACGCACTACCAGAAGATTACATTACAGAAAAAGGCAAGATTGACCGAGCGAAGAAAGAAAGAGCCCTGAAAGAGCGCTATGTTGACCGTGACGAATACGGACGTGAAAAGTACGTCACTGAGCACGATGAATGGGAGCGAGAGCAGACACAAAAGGCTCGAGCTCAAATATCACGGGCAGAGCGAGTAGATGAGGGCGACTATGAATACGTTTTCGACGAGTCGCAGCAGCTGAAATTCGTAATGGACCAGCCCTTAGCAGGAACTTCGAAGCCTATGACTGCAGAGCAGCGAGCGCTCGCGCAACGAATATCCGTGGCAGAGACGAAAGCAGCTCAAATCGAGGAAACGAGAAAAGGATTACCTATGTTTACATTTAGAGAAGAGATCCTGGCAGCTGTTGCCGAATACCAAGTGCTGATTATCGTTGGAGAGACTGGCAGTGGAAAGACGACTCAGCTACCTCAATACCTTCACGAAGCCGGCTACACCAAGGGAGGGCAGAAGGTAGGGTGTACTCAACCTCGAAGAGTTGCTGCTATGAGCGTCGCTGCTCGTGTAGCAGAAGAGATGGGTGTCAAGCTGGGTAATGAGGTCGGATACTCGATTCGTTTCGAGGACCAGACTAGTGACAAGACGATACTGAAATACATGACCGACGGCATGCTCTTACGAGAGTTTCTGACAGATCCTATGCTGGAAACCTATGCCGCACTAATGATTGACGAAGCCCACGAAAGAACACTACATACAGATGTCCTATTTGGTCTAGTCAAAGATATCGCCAGGGCCAGACCTGATCTCAAACTATTAATCTCTTCTGCAACCATGGACGCTCAGAAATTCTCGAAATACTTCGACGATGCCCCTATTTTCAACATACCAGGTCGTCGTTTCCCTGTCGACATTCACTATACCTCTCAACCCGAAGCCAATTACCTCGCCGCTGCTGTCACCACAGTCTTCCAAATCCATCTCTCACAACCAAGAGGAGACATTCTCGTCTTTCTCACAGGTCAAGACGAAATCGAGGCCGCAGAGCAATCTCTACAGGAAACCGCACGCAAGCTTGGGCCGCGAGCACCGGAACTACTCATCTGTCCCATCTATGCCAATCTCCCAACAGATCTGCAAGCAAAGATATTCGAACCCACACCGCCAAAAGCACGCAAAGTAGTCCTCGCCACCAACATCGCTGAAACCAGTCTAACCATCGACGGCATCGTGTATGTCATCGACCCCGGCTTCGTCAAAGAAAACGTCTACAACCCACGCACCGGCATGGAATCCCTCGTCGTGACTCCCTGCTCCCGTGCAAGCGCAAACCAGCGCGCCGGTCGTGCCGGCCGCGTAGGCCCAGGAAAGTGCTTCCGTCTATACACGAAATGGGCGTTCTGGAACGAGCTCGAAGAAAACACGACGCCTGAAATCCAGCGCACAAACCTCAACTCGGTCGTCCTCCTCCTCAAATCCCTCGGCGTAAACGACCTCATCAACTTCGACTTCATGGACGCCCCACCCCCCGACACACTGATCCGCGCCCTCGAACAACTCTACGCCCTCGGCGCGCTCAACGACCGCGGCGAACTCACAAAGGTAGGCCGGCAAATGGCCGAATTCCCAACGGACCCCATGCTCGCAAAAGCAGTACTAGCGGCCGACAAGCTCGGCTGTGTCGAAGAAGTCCTCAGCATCATCGCCATGCTGGGTGAAGCATCGGCACTGTTTTTCCGCCCCAAGGACAAGAAAATCCATGCCGATAGTGCGAGGGCGAGATTTACGGTCAAGGAGGGCGGCGACCATATGACGTACCTCAATATCTGGAATCAGTGGTGCGACTCGGACTTCAGCATCGTCTGGACAAAAGAGAACTTCCTGCAGCAGCGCTCGCTTACACGTGCGCGCGACGTCCGCGATCAACTCGTCAAGCTGTGCGACCGCGTCGAAGTGACTGTTTCAACGGCCGGGTCGTCTGAAATCCCGCTGATCTCGCAAGCCCTGTGCGCTGGATTCTTCCCCAATGCGGCGAGGTTGCAAAAGGGAGGCGATAGCTATCGGACAGTGAAGAACGGGTTGACGGTGTATTTGCATCCGAGTGGTGTACTGCTGGAGGAAAGGCCGAAGTGGGTTATTTTCTATGAATTGGTGTTGACGAGTAAAGAGTATATGAGGAGTTGTATGCCGTTGAAGCCGGAGTGGCTGTTGGAGGCTGCGCCGCATTATTATAAGAGGGATGATATTGAGAGTTTGGGGGTGGATAAGAAGGTTAGTAAGGGCGTCGGTGCACCGGCTAGCAAGTTTTGAGGATATAAATTGTAGTCGTGATGTAGTTATGATCTGGTATAGATTGTTGGGGTATCACTCTAGCCATTCTATCCAGCTTGAGACTCCAATGCTCCTAAACGCCAAATCTGCTATTCCAATATCGTCCCTTCGTCCTGTCTCTCGTCGCCATGCACAAACCAAGATCATGAGTACTTTTACATCCACAGACAAAGCTTCCCACTCGCAGTGCCCGCTGCAATCCAGTCCTTACACTCATGGAAACTCGCTACTGCTGGAACGGCACTTATCCCGTCACCACCCAGCTGCGCCAACTGCTCACCAGTGCCTGCGTACACATCGACGAATCTGTTCATATTACCAATCACGAATCGCTGGGCATTGTGTCCGACGTCTGTGGGATGGAGTTGCCAGTGTGGCTTGAGTATGGTCACCCAGCGGCCGGTCTGGAAGGAAAGGATATGTCAGTGAGCAATTTGGGTATGATGTGCTAGCAGAAGGTCACGCTCCAATGGGCTATGAGTTTTGCAAGGAACTTTCATTTTACGAACCTGATTATTATGCGGCACAATCGTGCTCGGTGCCCACTCGTCAATCTCATGCCCAGCTTCCCAATCCCCTGCATTCGATAGATTGTATATTTTGACCGTATCGTCGTAACTCGACGTGGCAATCTGGCCAGCCGCATTGAATGCAGCATGGCTCACCGACAGCTTGCTTTCGTGCTCTGCCACCAGTGCAGGTAGCTTCGCATCGCCTTTCCCTGTTATCCGTCGCAGATCCCATAGTTTCAGAGTACGATCTAATGAGGCTGTGGCGAGGAGATGAGGATGCAGTGGATGGACTGAGAAACCACCGATCTTCTTCTCGGAGAGTGTGAGCGAGTGTGTTGGCCCTGTGGCGGAAGACGTGCGTGTATCGTGCATTCCGAATTGGCCGTTCAGTGATGCGAAATAGAGCATATTTGGATCGGAAGCGGGAATGCAGACGCCGGACAGTGGTTCGTCGTCGCTGGGGTCGGCTGGGGCGTAGACTTCGACGGAGACGGCTTTCTCGAGGTCGATTTTCCTTATTGACGAGTCGTAGCTGGATGTGAAGACGGAAGACGGCTGCGTTGGTGTGAAATGGATGGTGGATATCGTGCGCGTATGTGGTTTGAACGTGGTGATTGCGGGACTGCTATGAGCGTCCAACTCATCCGCATCGTCGTCGCCGCCATCTTCGTGCTTCACGACCGGTTGAGAGGCGTCGAAGAGGCCGAGGTTGCCCAATTTGTCGCCGGCAAAGACGAGCGCTTTATCTGGTGTTGGATGAAAGGCCATGGCGTATATCCGTTCAGGTGTTATCTTGATCCTGGCCGGCTCGAAACCTTCCCACAGTTCTAACCCGCTCATCTTCTCGCGGAGCTCCCGCAGGTCTTTGTCGGCTGTAGACTTGACATCGTCGTCGCCAAAGGTGCGTTCGTATGGTTGTGCGGGCTTGACGTCGCGCAGCCAGCTCCCTGTCTTATTCCAGCTTTGGCCTGCTACTACGATGTCGCCTAGGTTGATGTCACCACTGACACGTTGTCGTTTTGCCCTGTCGGCCTCGCGTTGTATTTCGGCATAGTCATCTGCTTTTCGCTTGGCTGTCTCGCTGTCTGCTACGATGCCTTGGAGTCGTGCTGATGATCGTCTTGGTTGCACTTCTTCTTTGATCTTCGGGAGTGTCTTCTTCTTCGGCTTAGGAGCGGTGGAGGAGCGTGCGGGTTTGGAGGATGGGGCGATGCCTGCGGAGGCTGCATTGAGTTGGAGCTCTTTGAGGAGGGCTTGGTTTTTGGCGATGTTGGCTTGTCTTTGGAGTTCGTACTCGGAGAGCCCGCTTTCTTTCTTGACCATGTTGATGATGTGTATGGTTCTTAGTCACGTAGCAACAACAACGACAGCCGCAGCAGCAGCAGCAACACCACAGCAATATCGATAATATTCAATCTATAGAGAATGATCCGACGACAAAAGACGTGACAGAGTGAACGCGAAGACGTGTCTAGTAGGGCTGATTGACGTCAATCTCAGAAAAGTTCAAGAATGAAGCAAGCATACATAAGGTATTAGTGGCAACAGCGACAACAACATTCAAGAGTTAGCAAAGCAATGAGCTGTAAGGCCTGGAAGGCTGCTGATGTGCTATCGAGCAGCGTCACCAACTCCAGAAGCCCTCATATCCTCCTGCCATTTCTCTACCACACCTCTACCATCCAACGCCGCAAGTTTTCACAGCGTCCTCGACAACAACAACAAGAAGCTTCAGCACCCTCGGAAGAAGCAGCAGCAAGATCATTCATTCGCAAAGTCGACGAGACTCCCATACAACCACTCATTCGTCGCCGAAGCGCAAGTTCGAGTCGAGACACCAGCTTTCGAACCGAACGCGACCTCCTCCAACAACGTGCGCGAGAGAAGCAAGAGAGCAACTTGCAGAAAAGACAAGCACGAGAAGCGATACCAGAATCCGAGCACGACAAGTATTTCCGCACCAATCCCCCAGAAGCGCCAAATCCGCGGCCAAAAAAGACGACAACTCTAACCGACATCGAAAAGGACGCCTTTGATAAACTCTTCCGATCTCTGGCTTCACAGGCTCAGCGACAGCAGGAGGAAGAAGCACAGCGAGATGTTGAAGGAACCGATGCTATGACGCTGGTCGATGAAGTGGAAGATATTGGCGAACGCAACATTGGCGACCTGGATGTCGATCGCATTATCAACAGAGAACTACAACTTGCTGCGCCAAACATTGAGCAGTTTCCAGCGGACCTACGGCAGATGGCGCTGGACACACAGACTAAACTGGCGCAATCACGGGCTGCGACAGAGAGGAGAGCGCGGTTGGAGCAGCAAGATCCCGTGACTGCCGAAGCACAGACAGTGATGAAGGGGATTACGAGTAGGCTGAAGGCTGCGAGTACGGATGTGGAGTTATGGCGTATTCTAGATACCGCAGTGTTTGCGCATGTTAGAGCGATTGATACAGAGGGAAAGAAGATTGAGGCTGAACAGGTAGTGCAGCTGAACAATCTTGGTCGAGTTCAGGAAGATCAAGCCATGAAATTCGCACAAGGAAGAGCCAGAGTCAAGAGAGATTCGTTACGGAATAAGAGGTTTCCGGGCGAAGAGCCCGCAAGCACAAAGCATAATGATGGAACACCCGAAGAGGAGCACGTTGCGTCTCCGTCAACCGCAGCCTCAGCAATTCCAATCATCCACGAAAAGAAACAAGAACCAATGGACCTGCCAATTCTCCGCCGCGTCTATCCCGCTGCACTTCTATTGGCAGTCCGTATCCTCTCTCGCAGCAATCAAACACCATACATCGCCGCACTCCTCCCAACAGTCCGCTCACTACATCCATACTCCCTAATCCTCGGCGCCAGCACAGCTCTCTACAACGAACTCCTCCGCTACACCTGGCGCACCTCCGGGTCTCTAGCTTCCGTCCTCGCACTCCTCAAAGACATGTCGAAGCTAGAGCTCACCATGGACAGTCGAACGTGGGAGATACTGGAGCAGATCACGCTTTATCAATACAGAGCGCTGCGCGGAGATTTCGGACAAGGTCTTAAGGCAATGGAAGGTATGATGAAGAGGTTTGGTGAAGGACGGGAGGTTTGGCGGATCAAAGGCATGGTTAAGGTGGGTTTGGAGCAGATGGAGCTGGAGAGGTCGAGTAGGGTGGAGGCGGAATAAGAGTTGAACACGAAGCGCAAGCTGCGTTTATCCCTCCCTATCCCGTTTCAAGACTGAGTGTCCATCACCAGCAGTCTGCACAACTTAGTGTCTAGCTGAATTCGTACTTGAACAGGCTACTATCCTAGACCCTACCTCATTAAGAGTACGGCAGGGCTGAGAAGGGGGTCTAGCGAATACTAAAGTACTCTAGCACTCCTCACACTACCTAGGTAGCAGTATCGAAATCGGACATCGACATCTGAACTAGGGTAGGTCAAAGATATCATTAATCTATATAGTATATAAAAGAGTTTCGGAATGATCTGATCAATCCAATTTCTTTCCATTCTGCGCGGCGGTCTGCATTCCATTCTTCTCCTTCTTCAAACTTCTGTCCTTGCTCGCCAACCCTTGCACCATGCCCCAACAATGCAACACAAACCTTCTCTCACTAACTCCCAAAATCGCCACAAAAGCAACTACAACACCTCCAGCCCTAACCAGCTGTCCCAACACACCCTCCTCTGGCGTTTGCCCAGCCATCCGACTCCTCAAAATCGCGCCCACACCCATCGCCACCGTCACACTTCCCATCTGCGGCAGCGCCTTGTTCATTTCCCACTTCGCACCCCACCTAGCGAAAAAGGCACGGATGAAGGAAACATTATACCCGACTCTGCAGCCCATATTGACGCAATTAGCCCACACTAGGCCTTCTGCGCCCATGCCGCGGACGCCGAGAAGGATGTACGCCACGCCGGCGAAAGCGACGAACCAGACCATCATGAGTATGCTTTGTGTGCGGAGTTCGCTCGTTGTGGCGGTAGCGGCGACGAAGGCTTCTGTGACGCCGTTGAGAGCCAGGAGAGGGATGTAGTAGCAATACGTTGCCAGCACGTCACCAGCGCCGGTGTCTGTCCAGCGCTTGCCGGCTATCAAGCGCAATAATGTTGGGGCTAAGGGAGGGCCTACGGACCATGCTGCTAGACTTAGCAAGCCGTAGAATTTCAGGATGAGCGTCAAAGCGTCTGCAGCTTGGATCAGATTGTCCGAGGAAGGTTTCTGTGTGGTGGTAGAGGAGGAGGAGGAGGAGGAGCAGAGTTTGGCGAAGAGGTTGCGGGATGTGTCTTCGAGCGGTTGGAAGAGGAGGCGGGCTATTAGACCGCCGTAGTTTGTGGCGAGGGCGTAGGCGCCTTGGGTTGAGAGAGTGGTGAGGGTGGCGATGAGGAGGGAGTCGGATTGTGTGAGGATATATTTTGTGATGGATTGGATACTTAGGTTGAGTGCGAGTGTGATGGTTTGAGAAGGAAAGAGCGAGAGAAGTGTTGCGTGTTGTTGTGCGTCGGTAGGTGATGTGCTGTGTCGAGATACGTTAGACACGTATGTATGGAGACTAGGTGAGCGCGAGGTAGAAGAGTGCAAAACGTACTTGACTATACTCTTCGGAAACGAACTATGTTGGCGCTCGCTTGCCACATCCCTTGAGCCAAGAACATAGACAAGCAACAGCGTACTCGCATACCCCAACTGTCCACAAGCAAACGGCAGCACATCAATCTCATACCCGTGCCTGCTCGTATAAACCACAACTCCGAAAGTGACCGCACATCTCGCAATCGTCGCTGCCGTTTCCGCAGCAGCACGTACCTTGTACCGCATCTTCATCTGCACAAGCGCAAACCACGGCTCACTCGCAAGTTCTATGAGGGCCGCCACGCCATACAAACCCACCGCCTCCTTCAAATAAACCAATCCCAAATTTCCCGCACTCCGCAAATACAGCATTCCCAGACCACCAGTGAGTGGGAGCCCAAGGACAATAGGGATCCAGCTCACATTGACCACGGCTTGCACGTCGGACGTTTGTCGCTGCAATGCTACACGGAGTGATTCGCGTGCAAAATAGAGGACGGAAATGCTGTAGAGTTCGAGCTGGGTGGCTGCGCCGAGAAGTGCTGGAGAGAGGTAGCAAAGGAGGAGTTGGTTTGCGAGAAATGTCACGGCGCGTGATATTATTTGGACGAGAATGAGAAAGGTTGCACCGCGGGCTGTTGCTGAGATGGCGGAGGAAGGTGATGGTGTTGTTGGGGATTTGGTGGTGGACATGATGTCCGTTTTTGGGATAGGATATTGCACGGAGTTTGCAGATTTGCTTGAGCTCGTTTTGAGCTTTATCTTTTCTCTTCTTGCAGGCACTTCATCACGTCTTTTCAACTTGCGAAGTTGTTGTGTCTTGTGGTGCTCAACATTGGACACATTTTAAACCCCTTTTCAGCCTCGGCAGGACTTGCCCCGCTAAAAGAGTAGTTTTCTGGTCAAAAAAGTTCAACATTTGAAAAGCGTGGCGGCCTTTTGGTTGAAGATTGAATACTTGAATACTTTCATCCAAACTGCATAATGTCAAAACGTGATCGTGAGGACGATGTCGAGCAAGCAACCCAGCCAAAAAAGGCAAAGAAGGGTGACAAATATGCCCGTGAAAAGCAAAGACGCGCCGAAAAGGCAGAGGCAAGTGCAGGTACGGTGAAGCCTGCTTCAGAGAAAAAGGAGAAAGAAGAGAAGAAGCCTAAGGCCGAGAAGTCAAATGAAGCTGCGATCGATGGTGCTATTTTGACAGATGCAGAAAAAAGGGCACTGAAGAGGGAGAAGAAAAGGGCAAAGAAGGAGAAGAGGGAGGCAAAGAGGGCACTTGCGGAAGGTGATGAGGAAGCGGTTTCTGATGAAGAAGTGGTCGCTGAAGAGGCTGCTACTAATGAGGCAGTCGCAGAACCTGCTTATATTGCTCTTGAAGACATGAAAGAGGGCGAGAAAAAGAAGAGCAAAAAGAGCAAGTCAGAGAAGTCTGAGAAGTCGAGAAAGTCTGAGAAGTCCAGCAAACCAGAAACCGTGGCTCCAATTTCTACAGTCAATGGCGATTCAACAGTTCCGACGCTTTCAGGCTACCAAGAACACTCTGATCTCAAAGCGTTACCCCAAAAAACTATCGACGACTTCCTTGCAGCACAATTCATCAGTATCTCCGACCCTCTCAAAGCAGGCTTCAGACCGATAACAGAATTCAAGTTTCTCCCAAGTGGCGCCGACGCAAAGCATCTCGAAGGTTTCAAGGCACCGTCACCGATTCAAGCAGCATCCTGGCCTTTCCTACTCGCAGGCCGCGATGCAATCGGTATCGCCGAGACTGGCTCCGGCAAGACCATGGCTTTCGGTGTTCCTTGCGTTCGCTATGTTAACTCAGCGAACAAGAAAGACCATTCTCGTGGCAGCAAGATCCGTGCTGTGATCGTCTCACCTACTCGTGAACTTGCACAACAAATCTTTGATCAACTCTCCAAGCTCGTCGGCTCGTCTGGCACCAGTGCTGTATGTATCTACGGCGGTGTACCCAAGGATGAGCAACGCGCCGGTCTCCGTACTGCTAGCATTATTGTCGCAACACCAGGTCGTCTCAACGACTTCATCCAAGAAGGCGCCGCCGATCTCAGTAACGTCGGCTTTTTCGTTCTCGACGAGGCAGATCGCATGCTCGACAAAGGGTTCGAAGCCGAGATCAAGAAGATCACCGCAGAAATCACAAAAAGCACTCCACAAACCGTCATGTTTACTGCTACCTGGCCCCCTAGTATCCGTGAGCTGGCCGCTACATTCATGAAGGATCCTGTGCGTATCAACATCGGGCAGGACAATCCCACTGGTGACCTGCGTGCCAACGTGCGTGTCACACAACTAGTTGAGGTTGTTGACCCACGTGGTAAGGAACAGCGTTTGCTTCAGCTCCTCAAGCAGTATCAGTCTGGTCCGAACAAAGATGACAAGATCTTGGTGTTCTGTTTGTACAAGAAAGAAGCTACCAGGGTCGAAGGATTCATTGCTTCCAAGGGTCTACGCGTCGCTGGCATCCACGGTGATCTAGGTCAGAACCAACGCACAGCCAGTCTCGAGGCGTTCAAATCTGGAAAAGTGCCATTGTTGGTCGCCACGGACGTCGCAGCGAGAGGTCTTGATATCCCGAACGTCAAGGTCGTCATTAACGTCACTTTCCCATTGACGGTAGAAGACTATGTGCATAGGATTGGGAGAACGGGAAGAGCTGGACAGGAAGGACTGGCCGTGACGCTGTTCACGGAGCATGATAAGGGATTGAGTGGTGGTCTGATCAACGTGCTAAAGGCTGCGAAGCAGAAAGTCCCAGAGGAACTGATGAAGTTTGGAACGGTATGTCGCGCAGCTTGATCTTGTCTGTTATTATGTATGCTAACGATTGTGATTAGACCGTGAAGAAGAAGTCGCATGATGCTTATGGAGCGTTCTACAAGGACATTGGCGAAGATGCTAAGCAGGCTACGAAGATTACCTTTGATTGATAGCTATATTGTACAGTGGACATGGTACAGGAAATGGTACAAAACAGAAAAGAAATGGCGTTATATGTAAGACTGCTTTGATAGCCATCGAACTTAACCAAGTAATGATAGGTGACACTTCTCGCACTTCTCCTATCCATGGTCAGATCAGAATAGGTCTGCATTCCAGTTAGTCTGTTTCCTCTGCATGCCTTATGGGCATGTGGGCGTGAAACATGACTTGCTTGTCTTGTGAAACATTGGATCTGAAACAAACGTCCAAACACGACTCTTGACACAAAGCAGAAAAACAGGATCGAGACAAACATGAAAATCAGCATGAGTCGAAGACATGTTCGGAATAGATTGTGAGAAGGAGAAAGAAGAGTCTGAAACACGCGAATGAACGACATGCTGTATTGTTGTCATATCGTCCCAGATCTGTTTCTTCACGCATCAGCCCTAATTCCACTTCCTACTTCACTTCATCAAACAGTACACAATGAATGTTTCTTCTCTTACCTTCCTTCCTTTCTTCCATCGTCCATCTCTCCATCTGCTTCACTTGCAGAGATTTGACAAGCTCGTCAGCAAAATGTCGTACCTCGCGGCTATGATGTCCAAACACGGCACCAAACTTATGCCCAGCACGCGTCTCGCTCTTCAGTTCAATCCCTTCAATATCAAGAACCGTCACTCAGCCAAGTCCTTCACCACCTCAGCAGTGCAGCAAGCAAAATCACTATACCGCTCGCCTCAACACAATCTCAATCAGCCGACCTTTCTCGGAAAACCCAACATCAGTCATCTCCACTTAACCGCCAATACAACCGTCAGCACCTCAATCCATCCGCCAGCCCGTCTGCGAATTCTGCGAAACAGAACCCACCTACATACAGTACTTCACAGAAGCACTCAACACATCCAACTCCTACTGCAAGACATGCTTCGACAAGTACCGGGTGATGGAATCATTGGAATGTGTGGCAGACATGTCCAATCCTGAAAAAGTCACGAAGCTATTCAACGTGGTCAAACGGCTTATAGACAGAGATTTTGTCCGATGATTTCGAAACGTCGGTCGACGTGATCAAAGACGTCCTGGATACACCTACCATCAACCAGGTCGACCTATCATACGCAGAAGGCAGATACGCCGTCGCCATTCAAACACTGGACGGAATTGATGTCGAAATTACAGACGGATCTCTGAGGGAGATTGAAGAGCAAAACAGTGGTATAGAAGTCTATGTCGAGGTGTCTGACGAAGCGATGCTAGACAGATCCAAGCTTCTGTTGGAGATCAAGGAGTCTGCTAGTGAGTACGTTTGTGGCAAGGAGAAGGCGGATGCGATGGACTTCTCGTACTGGGAGGCATGCGAGCAGCATTATCGTTTCGTCGAAGGCATTGAATAGTCCCGGTTCGCAGTTGTGTCGGACGAACGCAGCATGTATTGCAAAGGCAATGAGTGTGTTATAGCACAATATATCCGCGGTTATGATGAAGGGTTGAGCCGATGCCATCCAGGATAAGGGACAAGGATTTGGTACATCTCAAATGAAGCACATCATCAAACGATCCATCACCAGTGACGCATAAATCAGCAGACCAGAAGTAGAAACTCACCATGTACTAATAACAAGCTTTCATTCACATACATTCACACTCTACCCAATCATCTCCATCTCACTCTCCCTTCTTCCCACCTACCTACCTCCCACCCTGCTGAGCCAACCTCAAGTCCACATTCCCCCTATGCCTTCGATTCTCCAAGTGCACTCTAAAGTTCTTCATCGGATCCTGCGGCTCACTCGTCTTATATACCTGTCCTGGACAGTCATTACACTTAATCCGCGGCTGCCACTCTTGCGTCGCATTATTCCAGCGCATTTGCGCCCCAAAGCTGTCAGTGGGGAAGGAGGTGTTGAGATCAGCAAGGGCGTTCAACAGCCATGTCGGTACTGGAGGCGGTAGGTGGCCTGGTTGTGTTGATTGTGATTGTTGGTGGTGGGCTGGTGTGTTGTGGTCGTACTGGTAGAGCGGTCAGCTGAGAGAAACAGTGGTAGGGAGGGATTTTTGCATAAGACTCACGTGTGAGCTAGGTGGCGGCGAACCCGCTAGCATACTTGCTTCACGAGATGCTTGTCTCGACGTCGCTCGACCGTATGCTGCAGCAGCCATATAACCTGCTTGGCTCGATGTCCTATTGCCAACACCTGGTGTAGTAGGTGGTGGCATGCCATTATATGGTGTCGCCCCACGCGCATCGAGAAAGTTGCCAGGATATGGTCGTCTCGTGCCAGCTTTGTAGTCGCGCCACCACTGCCTATAACGTTCACGGGGGAGCCTGAGACGTAGAATGAGCTTGTCAGGAGGACTTTCGCTTTCGTCACGCTCATCGATGGTGCGAGCGAAGCGACGGCTAGTGCGTGCTTCGGTGTCTGGAGTAAGTGATCCGGCATATCCTGCACGCATGGCAACTGATGCGGCAGCTGCTGCACCTCTGATACCACGCGTTCGAGCTGTGCCGCCTTGTGGCATAGTTTGACGAACTGGTGATTCCGGATCTGATAGTTCTGCTTCTGAGTCGTCTGATTCGTCCTCGCCGAGAGTCTTCCAACCTGCACGTCGTCCTCTACCCGATACAGCTCGCACTGGCTTGTAGACACCTGAGACTTGGATGTTTTCTGCTGCGCCTGGAATGACACTGGAGATGACCATGGTTCGTACAGTTTGGAGAAAACGGTCTTTCAGATCCGGCATTGCTAGGCCACCTCTTCTATTGACAGAACGCTTGAGCTGCCGTTGTTCTCGTGATAATGCCGAATCTGCCTTTTCCAATTCGGCATCATTAAGTTCGAGGAAGTAAGGTGCATAGTCCTTTGCAGCTTGGTATGGTCGGAAGACTGTGGGCAGAGGAGATTGAAGCATGTTCTCTTTCACATCCGGGTTCTCGAGAGGTCGACCATCAAAAGGATGCCCTGTCACGTACAGACTCTTTGTGAACATCTGTGACTGCTCGCGAATTTGGTGCGCTATTGCAGTTTCGAATTCGCCAGACAACGACATGTCTCGCGCCATTCGAGCGGCAAATTCTTCGGGGCAATTCATTTTGTTATTGATGTCCCATTCGAATTGATCTATCAAAGCGTGCTGACCAATTGTGATATTGAGCTTGATAGTAATCCTCATGTCATCGTTTTTATAAGCATGGTAAGGCAGATGTGGATCCAATGGCTCTTCTTCGAACCACGCATGAGGATGATGGTCTACAATCTGCTCTTGTATCGACTCATTGATTTGCCTCACAAACATGTCATGAGCTTCGGGCGGTATTTGCAAATCTTCAACTAGACCATGTGCGAACAAAACAGGTGAGATTGTCCTGTCGTAAACATTCCAGGTGAAGGTATCTCTCAGGCGAAGTTTTTCAAATTCTACTTCCAGTCGAATTGGTGCTAGCTCGTCGAATTGTTCTGCTTGCACCATACGGTCCGCACGCTTCACTCGCAACTCTGGCACTCTTCTCTTGCCTGGTCTTTTTCGTCCTGCTGGGTAGATTATTCTTGTTGGGTATTGAGCAGTCCAGCTATTTCCATAACCGACAAAACCTTCACCATGTATTCGTCCTGGATCGAGAGCTGTGACGTTACGGAAGTCCTTGAACCACTTCACATCTTCCTTCAGTTCCCTTAATGTTCGTTCGGCGCGGTCTTGCTGTTGTTGCAGCGCATGACTATAGACTTGATCTCTTGTAATGTACTGGTCTAAAAGAAGATCCTTGATGCCTGGACGACCTTCTTCCTTGATAGTATTTATATCAGTGACTGGAGCATCGTATGAGCCGGAGCGTGATCTTTTCCTGTTGCTCGTTGTGGTATTTTGTGCCATATCTGTTGCTGCCGGCAAGTTTGCGCCTGCGCTCATTGTTGCCGCCATGGCAATCAAATTTCCTTGCTAGTTCTTGACTACCGTCGCATTATCAACAAGTAAGTGTCGGCAGGTGCTAGGGAGCTTTCGAAGCTGTTGCTGATGCAAGAGGATGATAGGAGGGAGGACAGCTAGTGTGAGAGCCTACGGCACCAATCCAGTTATGTAGCCTGCTTGGGGAGGCGTAATGGTGATGCGATTCGAAAACAACAGTAATCTCGAGAAGAGACAAGGACTAGAAAACAAAGGTTAACTGCAGATTACTCTAGAGAGATGACCACCTGACCGACGTCCATGACCGTCTCGAAGACATAATCGCGACGTCCCGGAAACACCACACAGTGATGCTGGCGTAAGCACAAACATGGGGAGGAGGGGGAGCCAGTACTGGTAGAGAGGAGGGAAAGAGATGAAGAAGCATACCTTTAGGATAAACAACGCATCATCGATTATTTTGACAAAGAAACGCGATAAGACGGCCAACACGCTCTTCCAATCCGTGCTGCTGGGCTGTTCGCGAGGCGCCAAGGTCCAGCCCCTTTAAACATCAGTCTACAAACGGCAGCTCCTTTCGAGACGCTTGAACGCTTAATGTCAAGCTTTTTTCTCCACACACACTCGTCATGTTCTCTAACTGACCGCCTGCTACGCTTTCTTCTCCCTCTCACGTTGTAGAGGACAACAAAGAGCAGACTGAGGCTGAGGTTGTAAGTAGCGAGCCTCATACACAGTCGGTGCTGACCTATTTCCAGCAGAAAAAGAAGGCCTCGAGACACAAGAAGTGATTGAGCCTCTGCACCTTTTCTCACATGACGCATGACCAAAGGCGTTGCCAATGCCCCTCGCATTTTTGCTTTTCCATCTTTTCCATCATCGAGATTCGTGCTTAGCGTAAAAACTCCATCCTGTGTGACGTGAGGATTTCCTGGAGAATACCTATAATCCCCTGCCCATCGTCGAGCCTGTTGTTGAAGTTGTGTACGGCCCCATTGCTTTGCCTCTCTCACTGTCACTATTCTGATACCTGTGCTCTCACACACTCACAGTCTTGCGACACTTCTTCAATCGCATCAACACAATGACGCCCACCATCACATCATCGGACCCGGCATCCCAAACTGATATGGAGGAAACCACGAACCTCCTTCTGTGGGCTGCTGGGAAAAAAGGTGAGCATCCGCGAACGACTACCCCATGGCTATTTGAAAGACCAAATTACCTGCGTACTGGTTATGTGTAAGTCGGCGTACAGCTATAAAGTCCAAATGCGAGAAGCCGTACTGATCAAATTTAGTCGACCATCGACGACGGCTGTCCACACACTAACTCTTCGACCATCGCATCACAATAATGAAACCATCAACATCTACAGCCATCTATTGCCGGCTGCAATTTACGCCTACTTCATCGTTTCCTATCTCATCAGTCCTCCTGATTACATGACGAACAAGGACGTTGCTGTCACTCTCCTGTATGCCGCTGGCACCATGACTTGTTTTCTTCTTTCAGCAATGTAAGCAAAGACTCCGTTTCTTGTTTCGCTGGAGAAAATCAGGCACTGATCGATTTCGCGATAGTCACCATCTCGAAGCTCACAGAAGTAAGATTATACATTATTGGACAGGCCAACTCGACATAATCGGTATCGTCTCTTTGATGACTGGTGCTGCTGTTCCTATGATATATTATGGTCTATACAAGCACACACTCGCACAAACCATCTATTTGACTATAGTATGTTTGCTACAACTCACAGACACTGTAATGAGCACAGTATTGACCATTGAAATAGCTTCCCATGATCGCCCTAGGATGCTGCATGACTCTACTCGTCCCGGCAGGCAAAACTTCAGCAGGTGCAGGAATTCGCGTATTCATGTTCGGATGCCTAGCACTTCCAGGAGTCGTAGCTATCGTTCACGGCCGATATCTGGCAGTCGCAAGAGGAGATATACCTTTGACTACTGGATGGATCATGGCGACAGCCGCACTAAATGCCATTGGTGCGGCATTGTATTCGACAGGATTTCCTGAAAGATGGTTCAAGGGATTTGACATTTACGGATCAAGTCATCAGCTGTTCCATATTGTCATTGTTATTTCTTCTTTGGTCTTCTGGAGAGGACTGTTAGAAAATATCAGGATGCTACGGGGAGTGTATGGTAGTTAAAGCTGGGAGCGATGAAGAGAAGCAGAACAGCAAAGACGATGAAACAGCCTCTCTGTCTGTGCTGATTGATGACCTTGACGAATTCATGATTACCTAGATAACACTAATACTACTACTTCAGACGATCGGAAACTGTTGCATGGCCACGTATGCTTGATCTGATCTGATCTGAATCTGAATCTGGATCTTGATCCTGCATATTGGCATGTTGACCTGTTTACCGAGATGTGGTCCGGCGTAACGTCATATGTTTTGACCCCGCCTCGTCTTACTTGCTTCTTCATTTCACTCAGACGTCTTTGGGCCACGCACATATGACTATAGGCATCAACAAAGACGTATAGACCGTGGCAAGCTGGCAAGCTGTATCGTAGCAACAACAGAGCATACGTCAGCCAAGTGGCGAAAACTAATCTAGCAACGATCAGCAAATAGAAATCACAAAAGCGCCCCACGAAATCCCGTCATACGTCTCCTGCTTCCATGCCAAATCCAATCACAAAGCCCCATCAGCCCAGAATCCAGATGATCGGGTCGGTGCAACTTCGTCGCTTGCGGCGTCAATCTTTGCCATTCGGACGGAAGCTCTGGGTACCGTACCGTCCCTGAGTAAATTGCCCCGCCCCCACTATGCACTTCATCGCGTCATGGAGCTCTGGTAGCTGCTCCTCCAGCTGATGTGTTGCGTCAGAGGATGCTCGAGGACGCCAGGCTGTCCTCAGGGTTCGAGCTTGTATAAGTATTGGTCCTTTTCCGCCTCTTTTCTCTTCTTTGATCATCATCAACAACTTTCCCATCTTAGCTCAATCAATCTACAATCAATCATCATGTCTGGACAAGATCAATCTCACGCCACCTCCACTGGAGCCTCAAAGGTTCCCGAGGGAATCCAGAAGGCTGCCCCTGAGGGTCTCGAGCGCAACCTGCCCGAGGTGAGTGGTTATGCAAACATTGATGGTTCAATAGTAATGATTATACTGACATCAATATTAACAGTCTGTCCACCCCACTGGTGATGCCGACAAGACCAACAAGACACACGCTCTCGGTGGTGGCAAGGACTCCATTGTCCCCCAGAAGATCCAGGAGGTTAGTTGCATCTCCCTACAACACTATTCCCATTTACGTGAACATGACGCTAACAACATTTGGTCAGGCCGTACCCGAGGGTCTCGAGCGTGCTCTCCCCAACTCCATCCACAACACTGGAGACTAAGCGTATCGCTTTCCATACCGGCAACTGAATCTGGACGTGACCATTGATGGGCATCGAAGGAAGAAGAGCTGAATATTTGTAATATAATACGATAATCAAAACACATACATATTGTTGCACACATTACGGCTTCCATCATTTTGTCTATTTCATTATCACATTGTTGCCTGAAGGACCCCAGTTCCTTTGCTTTTTTCGTTCTTGTCGTTCGGCCACGCCGTCCTAGACAAGAGCACATGTATATATGTCTCCCACATCACTTAGTGTTTTGAGGAAAGAATAGCAGGCCATGTCCATCAAGCACAGACTCGATAGCGTGTTTGGACATAGGCTTTGCCCACTAACACCCATTCTAGGAACAGTGTCTGGATGTCATGTTTAGACATGTCTTTGCCTACTAACACCATGCTAAACAGACACTCCAGAAACAGCAGCTGGCTGAAGTTCAATACCATTCATACCATCCACAATTAAAAGGACTCGCCATCGGCACACCACATCACCCTGATGCACAACACAACACAGCACAACATACACTTGACCACTCACCCAACCCCCATCTCACACACCCATGCAGCACCTCCATACAAGTACACGACAACCATTCATGCAGCTAGCCAGCAACACAAGCCACCCAACATTCTCTAACCATATCCGTTGAATCCACTGCATCCCACTTCTTTCACACCACCAGCACCAACCTCCACAAGACTACCAGCTCTTCCCACAATCCAGCACTCATCCGGCCGAAACTCCTCCTATGCCATCACAAACATAGCCATTCACTCCATCCCATTTTAGCAGATAATCCATCACCATCACCAATCCATTACCAATCCATCACCACTCCATTACCATCACCATTTCTCTTCCTCAAGTCAAGTCAAACTCCACACGACATATACTCCAGCAACCTAACGGAACAGTAACACAACACAACACAACAGGTTGCATAAGCCGAGAGTGTCTATAACAAAAGCTACTGTATCTAGCTTCCTCCCCAAATTTTTCCAGGGATGGCGGTAAATCCCCCAGAGTCAAGATCAAGATGAAGAGAAACGAGATCAGCTAAGATAGATGGATAAATAGATGGATCCGATGAACGGATAGATTTGAATAGATGACAGGTTGTACAACGATGTATGAAGCTTCCAGGTTTGTTCCAGAGGTTGTCCAGGTGAAATCAATCTTCACATTCCCAAAGCCTTGGCATCGCAACTTCTGACGTTCTTGAATCCTAACTCAAAGGTTGAAAAGTTGTGGAGAGTGCTGGAGGGACTTTTGAACTCGAAGTCGAGTAGGTATGTCGATGGATCGCCAATACCGATCTGGCAGATAGATAGACAGACAAGGAGACAAGTAATCAGAGGACACGGAGAGAGGCAGATAAACAGAAGACAGGATAGCACTTATTCGTTGTTTTATGAATCATTGCTTGTTTTCGATTTCGTTACAGAAGTGTGAATATGTGTACATTTGGGGGTATCAATCCTCAGGGGTATTAATCCAGAAAGAAAGGTGTAGAGAAATATAAAGTAGTCGTTTCAAGTCGTTGCCTTCCTTGTTGCTTCTCGCTTTGTTGCTTGTTTTCATCTAACTCGCCACACTTCCTCCCTCTACCTCCTCATCCTCATCGCACTCACTCACCTCGCCGTTCTGACCATCATCCACCTTAGTTTCCGCATCATCATCACGACTTCTCTTCCTCTTTCCAAGCCTACCGGCTCCCTTTGGACTCCCCCATCCACTCCCACCACCAGCAGTAGCAGCACTGCTTCCAGCTGGGATCTCCTCAGCCAACCTCTCCGCCATCTCAGCATCATACTGTCTCTCTGCTCTGCCAATCAACTCAGGATCAACACGTCTAGCATGAGCCAAAAAGTCAATGCCCTCGGACATGCTAGGCGCACCACGATGGAGTGATTGGTCGTCGTCATTTGAGCCAGTAGACGATGCGCAGGATGAGGTCGATGGCGAGTAGTTGGCGCGAGTACCGTTGGCGTGACCGCGTTGAGATGATGTGGTGGTGGAGGAGGTGGATGAGAATGGGCGGGAGCTGTCGTTGAGGCGGCGGCGCTTGTTTGATAGTTGAGACGCGAATGTGGAAAGGGTGGCTAGGCGAGGGAGGTCGGTTGTTGATGGAATAGGGCCTGAGCCCGATTGTGAGGAGGACTCTGAGTCGTTGTCTGAGTCGGACTCAGAGTCACTGTTGAAGTCGTAGCATGGTGGTGGGAGTTCGGATGGGATGAGGCTGGTGCGTCTGGTAGAGACTACTGAAGGATGACGGCGAGGATGTTGTTGTTGTGTAGATGTGATGAGGCGATTCGGCAGTGAGTGTGTTTTAATTTTGGGTGAAGTGGCCGACGGCGGAGAGTGACGACGCTGGACTGTAATGGCGAAGTGATCCTCAGGATACACACCTCCCAGTCCACAAACAGCAAAGTCGACTTCTTTCTCATCCGGCTCAATGAATGTGACGCGACGGGGCGAGGTTGCTGGGAAGTCCATGTCTACCAGCTCGGCGTCATCGTCGTTGTGTGTTATATTGTCAGAGATCGGAGCAGAGTCGACTAAAGGTCGATGATTAGGCTGCACAGAATTACGTCGAGTCCGATGCACGGGTTTCTCACCGAGCAGAGGCGTGTTGAGCATATGATAGTTGGTGAACGCAATAGGAGAAATCTTGTCAGCACTAAGATCGGTGTAGAACTTGGCTTGGTGATAGAATATCATGGGTGCATCGGCACGTCGACGGGTCGCACCAGACATTGGTCCACTACCAGATGCAACTTCATTGTCATTACCACCTTCTGGGAAGGTGTCCTCTTCCGGAATAGACGCGGTATCATCGCTCATGACTTCCTCCTTTGGTAGGAACATTGGCGTATAGAGGTGTTGATTTTTTGGCGCTTCTGGCTCCGTTATTGCCAATGGCACGAGGCTGCGCTTGCGCGGATTGTTTGCTGGGTTGTTGTTGTGAACGACAAAGCCCGATTTCGTCTCTTGTGAAGTCTTTGAACGTCCAGTATGGTGACTCCACCTCACTTTTCGACCATCATTAGAGAGCTCGAATCGATCACTATACCTTGCAATAGCATCCTGGACAAATTCAGGCGTTACGTTCAAGGTATGTAGCTGAGCAAGGTTGGTCATTAGGTTGAGGTAGATCCATCCTTCATCGTCTGAGCTTGGTGCGAGTGGTGTCTCATCTGGCATGAACCCAAGATGGCGAAGGTATCGGACGTTCTCCATAGGCGTCTGAGCACGATCGGGATCCAGATCCAAAGGTCTAGTTGGTCTTTGCTCAGGTCGGTGGTCCACTCCAACAGCTGCAAAGTCCTTCTCATTTACGTGTTCAGGCTTCAGGTTACCTTGTGTTGCCTCAGGTAAAGGTTCTGCTAGACCAGAGGCTTCGTCGTCGGAACCTGGCATAATCGGAGCCTCGCGCATACCTTCAGCGGCATATACCTGACCTAAAGAGTCCATGGCAGAGCGTTCAGCAATTGCGGCTGACTGCGCTACCTCTTGTTGTTGTATAGACTGGTGGTGCACACCAGGAAGAGCATCGCGACCACCCAAAATCTGTTCCAGCCTTTTCACGACCAGCTTTTGCTTTGCTTTTTCGGTCATCGCTACAGGCTGTCGTGGGAGGAGTCCCACTGGAATGTCGTGGAGGTAATTTTCAATTGATTGATTCTTTGCTTGTGGAGAAGTTGTTGTCTCCGGAGCTCTTCGCATGGCAGAATAAGACATGGTGGTATTGCTCTGTGCTCCACTAGGCGCGAGTGAGCCGTAACCAGAGTCGTTTGTTTCCGATGGCTTGAAGCGTGCTGCCTTCAAAACATTTCTGGAGATTGTTGAAGTGCTTCCTTTGATCATGGAGGAGCTGTTCAGCATTGATGAACTGCTTCCTTTTGGTTCACTTGGAGACAAGGAGTCGAGATCTTCACTGAACTTGGATAGTATCTGCTCCAGTTGCCTCTTCTTTTCTGCTCCTAGACCATATGTCTTGACCTCAATACGCTTCACAGTGTCCAGACGATTATCTTGCAACCGTTCGTATTTGTTCAATTTCTTCTGCAACTTCTTGAGTTGAATGGTGAGATCGTCTATAACGCCACGATACTCGTCCGAGCTACTTTCGCTGGCTAACAGTTGAGGAGGTATCGATTGCATATGAGCATAGACCGCCGCGTTGACATTTTCTGATTGTATATTCGGCCGGAATGGTGGATCGTCGTCTGTAAAGCCTCGTTGGTGGAGGCTTGGGTTCTTATTGGACTTTTCAAACCACTTGTCGGCATTGTTCGACTCCCCAGAACTTCCTTTACTTAACAGCTGAGCGCAAGATGAGGAACCACTGTTTGATTCTGGCTCATCTTCTCCGGTGTACTGATTTCGCAAGGGTGATATCTGTGTTGAATTCTTTCGCCGTAGACTGACAGACTGGTGAGGAAGAACTCGGCGGGGATTTCTTGAAGCCAATGTCGATAACAACGCAGGTCGTGAGTCCATAACAGCTATTACGCTGGATGCAGTATCTAGTCGTCAGACCATGCGCAGCACGTCCTGAGATGATCACAACAAGTGATGCGACAGCAGAGTCTGAGTGTATGTAGGTCGAAGACGATATGTGTGAGGGGTGTAGAACAAACACAGGTCCACTCGATGTATCGGAGGTAGCTTCAGTCGATCTCAGTCCCGTAACCAGCAGGACTTCGTTGTTTCGCGGAAATACGTGATTGAGGGATACCAGATCTGTATGGTGTCGGTGATGATGGTATCAAGGAAGAAGAGACAGTTGAGTAGCCAGTGCCAAGGTCATGGTGGCAAGCGTATGAGATCTGAAGAGCAACAGTTAAGCGCTCTCCGAATCTGAACATCTCGCGATCTCAGCCTGTGTTGCGAAGTTGGCCTCAAAAGCACATTGGCTCGATCTTCAAGGCCGATGGGGCACTCACCGAGATCAGAAGGGTAAGTACGTTCTGCGGTCTAGATTTTCAGGGTTGTGCAAGGAGCCAAGTCCTTCGTACAATCAAGAGCCAGCATGTAATACTCCACAACGGCCAGCTCGCCGTCCAGTGCAGCCTCATCGTCGATTTGAGAGCCGCAACCGCTGTACGAGTGACGTGTAGGCTTCACCTTCCAAAAGCACAGGGCATTTAATCTCGATGGAAGTCTGTTCGTGGACTCTTACGGATCACACTCCTGCTGGTGAACTGACCACATGGAAGAACATCGTCGATACTGTGGAGTATAACCTGCCTTCACATCTTCGATTGATCTATCTTAGGAGGAGTCTCCACGGATTCTGGAGATCAGGTAAGTCTCGACTTTGCTGCCACGATAGCATCTGTGATCATGGTGATCTGTGGAGATGACTCACTTCGCATCATCATCAACCTTACGAGGCATTGGAAGGGGAGCGTACAAGGACAAGAGCTGCTTCGAATTGACAACATGAACATACAAACATATTTGCTCGTTTGTGATATATGGTTTCGTGATCGAGGTGCAATACATCAGTGGAAAGAAAAGCCGTAAATCCAACTCTACAATTGCTTATCGTCCTCAGTGCCCTTGCTCTTCCTTGCTTCGTTTGTCTTTCTCTTCCAAACAAGTCTATGTCCTGCTGATGTTATATTTCGATCGCAGCAGAGCACGACTAGCATCGAGGCTCAGCCGACCCGGTGTGCTTGTACCTGGTGACGATGAATCCGTAAATTGATTGAGTGGGAGAGGTGTAGATGGCGATGGTGGTGACGTGTATACCAATGTATCATTTGCTTCCAGCATATGTGAAGAAGTGGGAGTTAGAGGTTCAACAGGTAGATGTTGAGAAGTGATATTGATTTCCGATGACGCGACGATGAGTGGCTCTATAATGGGTGATCGTGGAGGTATTGGTGTCGCTGGAAGCTCATAAATCTGAGATTGGCGAGCTGTAACAGTTGTTGGAGGAGAGGTTGTGGAATGTTGTGTTCGATGCCCAAGTGGTGTATCTGTCCTGACTTCATCGAGAAGTTGCCGCACATCCCAAGATAACCTGCGCGTCTGCAGACTTCGTGTTGTACTGATCTGAGACATCTCTGGTACTGTTGACAGGCGATGTCCTAGTACTGGCGGAGCTACTATAGAAGATCTCTCAGGCATGAATAGTGTAGACTCCACTACAGCATCGACAATGCCCTGTTCTACATCTTTGCGTGGTGGGCGAGGACGGCTTGGTTCGACTTGGCGGAGATTGGTGTTGCTCTGTCTCTCTGAGTGAAGCCCATTTCTGTGAAATCCCGATCTAATACTTGAAGTCCCAGTTTGAGATGCTGAGATGGCGTGACCACCACGAATGACGAATCGGCGTGTTGAGGGAGGACTAAATGAGAGAGTGGAAGGATCCCGATGTTCTGTAAGAGGAGAGTCGTCTGGTTCTGGCCCAGAGTGTCTTGGTTTGAGCTTGTAGGTCAGGAAACATATAGCGACAATGACGCAGAAACCGAGGACTGAGACGAGGATTGCAACAGTAACGGATTTGTTCATTGTTGATTTTGAGGTTAATTAGGCAGATGATACTAGAGTGTGATTTATGAAGGAGAAGCAGGGCCTGACGTTGTTGAGAACAAGATTTTAAAGATCAGACGAAGCCAGCGCCAGCTCTTTCTCCCAGAGTCAGTTCTCTTTGTGAAACACAACGCCGAGCAGTGGCTGGTAAGTGGCGC
>Ga0160429_1000607_pt1 | contig 28120 bp, 28 predicted proteins | sample SolpanmetagenomR_FD_108199 | JGI IMG/M metagenome (GOLD analysis project Ga0160429, IMG submission 108199) | Solar panel surface microbial communities from Lawrence Berkeley National Laboratory, California, USA - R | ecosystem: Engineered > Built environment > Solar panel > Unclassified ... | reverse complement strand
TTCGGGCGCTACGACGCGTCCTTGGGGTCAAGCTCACACGTGAGCCGGGTGCACCTTCCATCCGAACCCGACAGCTCACCTCGCAGGCGATGAGAGGTCACTTCTCATGTCCTTCGCCATGCCTAGCCCCAGCACGCCCAGCCCCGCGCACCGCTCGGGCAAGACGGTGCTGCGCTGGGGCGCCACCGCCTTGATCGCCGGTGGCCTCAGCCTGAGCCTCGCGGTCCCTGCCCAGGCACACCCGCGCCCCCGGGCAGCCCTCGCCGCCTCGGTCGACGCTCCCGTCCTGGCGATCGCCGACCAGTACGTCGGGGTGCCCTACGTCTGGGGTGGCACTACCCCCGCCGGCTTCGACTGCTCCGGCTACACCGGGTTCGTGTTCGGCAAGGTCGGCGTCGCGCTCCCGCGGACAGCCAACGCCCAGATGCTCGCCACCCCCCGGGTCGCCCCTGCCGACGCACGTCCCGGCGACCTGGTCTTCTTCCTTTCTAGCAGCGGACGGGCCTATCACAACGGCATCTACGCCGGTGATGGGTACATGTACGACTCCCCGCGTGCCGGCAAGAGCGTCAGCAAGCGCAAGATCTGGAGCGCCGCGGTCGTCTACCACCGCGTCATCGGCTGACACCTTCCACGCAGATCGGGCACTGCTCTGCGCGCAGAGAGAACGCGGCCTCATCGCGCGGCGGTCGGTTGATCGGTGAAGGGGGGGGGACTTGACGCCGAGTGCGGCGCTGAGCCACCCCTTCCTCATCGATAGTGAGGACTGACGCCTCACCTCGCAGACACAGCATTCGTGGCTAGTGGCGGGGTCTATCGCCAGGCTTCAGCCACCGGTCAAGGCCGCTGCAGACGGCAGCGATGGCGGTCAGTGCTGCCAGCACCAGGAAGGCGTCGGTGTAGCTGCCGAAGGCGCCGGCGAGGGCTGCTGAGGCCCATGGGGCGATGGCGGTGGCGGCGGTGATGGGTGCGGCGAGGGCGCCGTAGGCGGCCGTGCCCCACCGCTCGGCCACGATCGCGGCCTGCATCAGCGTGAACATCCCGCGCAGGGCACCGAGCAGAACCGCCACGGCGATGAGCACCACCGGTGAGGGTGAAGCCACGGCCAGCGCCGCGATGACGACCGTGGTGGCGGCGATGACGAGCAGCAGCTGGGTCGAGGACGAGGTGCGGCGTTGCAGGGGTGCGTAGGCGAGGCGACCGGCGAGCTGGCCGGCGCCCAGCAGACCCAGGGTGGTGGCGGCGAGTTCGTGGCTCAGCCCGCGTTCGGTGAGCAGGGGGATCGCGCCGAGGCTGGCGACGTAGAACCCCAACGCGAGGACGGTGAACGCCGCGCACAGCAGCAGGAAGGAACGGGAGCGCACCACCGCGCCCACCGTGGTGACCGATGCCTGCACCACCTTGCTGCGGGAGGCCGTCTCCGTCATCGAGGCGGTCGGCTGCGGGGTCTCCCAGCGGGGCCGCAGCGCGAAGGCGTGCAAGGGGATCGTCACGGCGGCCAGCACCAGGCCGAGTACGAGGTAGGTGCCGCGCCAGGACAGGTGCTGCAGCAGCAGCGCGGTCAGGGGCGCGAAGACGGTGCTGGACAGGCCCGCGACCAGGGTCAGGGCGGTGAGGGCCTTCATCCGCTGGTCGCCGTACCAGCGGGTCAAGGCGGCGAAGGCGGGCGGGTAGAACGTGGCGGCCATGGCGAACCCGGCCAGCACCCACGCCGCGGTGAACCAGGCCAGGTTCGGGGCCATGGCGATGCCGGCGACGGCGGGCACCGCCAGCACCGACCCGGCGGTCATCACCAGCCGCGGCCTTCGCGCATCCAACACTCGCCCGGCACCGATACCCACCACGGCGGAGACGACCAGTCCCGCAGAAAACGCGGCGCTGGCAGCGCCAGGTGACCAGCCGGTGTCGGCGGTGATCGCCGACAGCGCCACGGGGAAGGCGTAGTACAGAACGCCCCAGCTGACGACCTCGGTAATGCACAGGGCCACCAGGCCCCGGCGACGAGCCCAACGCTGGTGCAGGGAGTCGTCCAGCGTCGAGCTCGTCACGACACTCAGATAACGGTGGCCTGGGCAGGGTCGCCGGTACTGACGGCGTCGGCGACGGGGCGGGCGGGCAACAAGTCAGCCAGCAGCGCTTCGACGCGGGCGCGGATCTCGTCGCGGATCGGGCGCACGGCTTCGATGCCCTGCCCGGCGGGGTCTTCCAGGACCCAGTCCTCGTAGCGTTTGCCCGGGTAGAACGGGCAGGCATCGCCGCAGCCCATGGTGATGACGGCGTCGGAGGCCTGCACGGCCTCGGGGGTGAGGACCTTGGGCTGCTCACCGGTGATGTCGATGCCGACCTCGGCCATCGCCGCCACGGCGGTGGGGTTGATCTGCTCGGCGGGCATCGACCCGGCCGAGCGGACCTCCACGGCGCCACCGGACAGGGCGGTCATGAACCCGGCGGCCATCTGCGACCGGCCGGCGTTGTGCACGCAGACGAAGATCACACTGGGTTGGTCACTCACGGGGTCTCCTTGATCGATTATTGGTCGACAGGCTGCGGCAGCTGCCAAGTGCGTCGCGTAGCGCGGAGATGGCGGCGCCGCTGCCGCCGATGCTGACCAGGCGCATCTCAGCAGCACCCACCTGACGCCGGGGCCGAGGCGGGGACCGTCTCGCCGGAGCGGCCGTGCAGGAAGCCGGTCGAGAAGCCGACACCCGCGCCGACTCCAATGCCGATGCTGACCGGCTCGGGCGTGCTGGTGCCGCAGCACGAACCGCCCGCGCCCTCGCTAATCTCGAGCGTGCCGTCGGCGGCGACGGTGGGCGTGGAGGTGGAGCAGACACCGGTCTCGGGCAGGTCCAGGCGCAGGTCGGTCGCGGCCGCCTCATCGCCGGCCAGGTGCGCGGCGATGGAGCGCACCTGCTCATAGCCGGTGGCCAGCAGGAACGTGGGGGCGCGGCCGTAGCTCTTCATCCCGGTGATGAAGAACCCCGTCTCGGGGTGGGCCAGGACGTCGGCGCCGTGGGGGGCGACGGTGCCGCAGGAGTGGAACTCCGGGTCGATCATCGGCGCGAGCTTGCTGGGGGCCTCAACACCGGGGTCGAGGTCCAGGCGCAGCTCGCGCAGCATGCCCAGATCGGGGCGGAAGCCCGTGGCCGCGGCGATGACGTCGACGACCATCTGCTGCTCACCGTTTGGGGTGGTGGCCACGACGGTGATCTCCGACCCGTCAGCGCTGGGTTGCAGGGCGCTGATGGTGACCTCGGTGTGCAGCTCGATGCGCCCGGAGGCCACCGCCTCGCGCAGCCGTGAGCCCAGTGCGCCACGAGCGGGCAGGCCGTCGAGGTCGCCGCCGCCGAAGGTGCGTTCCACCGATGCCCCGCGCACCGCCCAGACGATGCGGGTCGCGGGTGCGTCGGCGGGGTCCTTCTCGGCCAGGGCAACGAGGTGCAGCAGCGTGTTGGTGGCGGAGTGCCCGGCCCCGACGACCAGGACGCGGCGCCCGGCGAAGCGGTCGCGGTCGACACCGGAGACGTCGGGCAGCGGCCCGGCCATGAACGGTGCGGCCTCGGCCTCCCCGAGGGCCGGCAGGCCCGAGACGCCGAGGGGGTTGCTCTGCTCGAAGGTGCCGGAGGCATCCAGCACAGCCCGGGCCTGGTGGTCGACGACGCTGCCGTTAGCGTGCTGGACGCGGACCAGGAACGGGCGCTCGTCGCGGCCGCGGCTGTGGGTCTTGTCCAGCCCGACGCGGCTGACGGCGATCACCCGGGCCCCGGTGCGGACGCGGGGGGCTAGGGCCTCGGTCTCGGCCAGCGGTACGAGGTACTGCTCGACGAGGTCGGCCCCGGTGGGCAGGCCCGTCAGCTTGGGGTGGGTCCAGCCGGTGGGCTCCAGCAGGCGGGCCGCGGCGGCGTCGACGTTGTAGCGCCACGGGGAGAACAGCCGGATGTGGCCCCAGGCCCGCACCGCAGCGGCGACGTCGTCGCCGGCCTCCAGCACGAGGGGTTCTAGCCCTTGCTCGAGGAGCTGGGCTGCAGCGGCCAGGCCGATAGGTCCGGCGCCGATGACGACGACGGGCAGGTCAGCGGTCTGCGTGGTCTCAGCGGTCGTGGCCGTCGTGGTGGTCATCGCGTACTCCTGGTCGTGGCGGCGGGGACGGTGGGGTCACCGGGGAAGAAGCGCCGCCCGGCCCACAGGGCGACGTAGACGAAGGCCACCAGCACTGGCACCTCGATGAGCGGGCCAACGACCCCGGCCAGGGCCTGGCCCGAGGTGACGCCGAAGGTGCCGATCGCGACCGCGATGGCGAGCTCGAAGTTGTTGCCCGTGGCGGTGAACGACAGCGTGGACGTCTTCGCGTAGCTGAGGCCGATGGCCTTGCCGAGCACGAAGGAGCCGCTGAACATGAGCACGAAGTAGGCCAGCAGCGGCAGCGCGATCCGGGCGACGTCGCCCGGGCGGCTGGTGATCGCGTCACCCTGCAGCGCGAAGAGCATGACGATGGTGAACAGCAGGCCGTAGAGGGCGATCGGCCCGATCTTGGGCAGGAAGCGCTCCTCGTACCAGGCGCGGCCCTTGGCCCGCTCGCCCAGCGTGCGGGTGAGGAAGCCGGCCAGCAGCGGGATGCCGAGGAAGACCAGGACGCTGACGACGATGGCGCCGACGGAGAACTCCACGCTGGTGGTCGACAGGCCCAGCCACCCGGGCAGGACCTGCAGGTAGAACCAGCCCAGCGCCGCGAAGGCGAGGATCTGGAAGACGGAGTTGATCGCGACCAGGACGGCCGCGGCCTCCCGGTCGCCGCAGGACAGGTCGTTCCAGATGAGGACCATGGCGATGCAGCGGGCCAGGCCCACGATGATCAGGCCGGTGCGGTACTCGGGCTGGTCGGGCAGCAGCAGCCAGGCCAGGGCGAACATCAGTGCCGGGCCGACGAGCCAGTTGAGGATCAGCGAGCTGACGAGCAACCGGCGGTCGGAGGTCACCCGGGAGGTCTCGGAGTAGCGGACCTTGGCCAGCACCGGGTACATCATCAGCAGCAGCCCGATCGCGATGGGCAGGCTGACCGAGCCGACCTCGACCGCGCTCAGCGCGTCGTCCAGGCCCGGGACGACCCGGCCCAGGATGAGCCCCAACGCCATGGCCGCAATGATCCAGACGGGCAGGAAGCGGTCCAGGACCGACAGGCGGGCCAGCACCGGGGTCTCGGTGCTGCCGCGAGGGTTCTCGGCGACCAGGTCGCTCATGCCTTGAGGTCCTTCCGGCGGCTCAGGTGGCTCCTCGTGCAGGAGGTCATCCGAGCACTGATTGATGTCTGTCGATCCGACACTGGCAGCAGACATCCGAGCCTGTCAATATCGACATCAATGAATGTTGCCCGTCATACTGAGGGCATGGCGACCTCGACCCTGACCCCGCAGACGGCAACCGCCACCACGTCAGGTGTCGTCTGCTGCGCCCCCCTCACCCGGGAACCGCTCAGTGCCGAGACCGCCGCGTCCCTGGCCCACACCCTCAAGGCCGTCGCCGACCCCGCCCGCCTGCGGCTGCTGTCCCTGGTCGCCGCCCACGAGGGCGGCGAGGCGTGCGTGTGCGACCTCATCGAGCCCGTCGGCTTGAGCCAGCCCACCGTCTCCCACCACCTGAAGATCCTCGTCGAGGCCGGGCTGCTGACCCGCGACAAGCGCGGGGTGTGGGCCTACTTCGCCGTGGTCCCCGAAGCGCTGAACGCCCTGTCTGCGGTCCTGGCCGCTCCCACCGCAGCCACCGCCGCCCAGCGCTGACGTCCGGTGCCTCCCGCGGACACTCCTGTCTCCGAGCAGGTCGCGGTCTTCCCGATGCTCGAGGCGGACTGGCCCGAGGTGCGGGCCGTGTACGCCGAGGGCATCGCCACCGGCCACGCCACCTTCGAAGCCCACCCGCCGGCGAGCTGGGACGTCTTCGACGCGGGCAAGCTCGCCGATCACCGCCTGGTCGCCTGTGACGGGGCCGGGACGCTGCTGGGCTGGGCCGCGGTCTCCGCGGTCTCCACGCGCCCGGTCTACGCCGGGGTCCTCGAGCACTCCGTCTACATCGCCGCCGCGGCCCGCGGCCGCGGCATCGGACGCCTGCTGCTCGGCGAGCTGATCACCTCCACCGAAGCCGCCGGTGCGTGGATGCTGCAGGCCTCGGTCTTCGCTGAGAACACCGTCAGCCTCGCCCTGCACGAGCAGGCCGGCTTCCACCGTGTCGGCATGCGCGAGCGCATCGCCCGCATGAGCTACGGCCCGCTGGCCGGGACGTGGCGCGACACCGTCCTCATCGAACGCCGCAGCACCACCACCGGCCGCTGAGACCACCAACCGCCTCAGACCACCTCAGGGAGCTTTCCACCATGACCATCCCCCACGTGCTGTTCGTCTGCGTCAAGAACGGCGGGAAGTCACAGATGGCCGCCGGCCTCATGCGCGCTACCGCCGGGGCCGCCGTCGAGGTCGACTCCGCCGGCACGAAGGTGGGTAGCGCCCTGAATGCGCAGTCCGTGCAGAGCCTGCGCGAAGTGGGCGTCGACATCTCCGACCAGACCCCCCGCCAGCTCACCGATGAGATGGTGCGCGCGGCCGACCTCGTCGTCGTCCTCGGCGCTGAAGCGCAGGTGGAGTCGGTCAATGGCACCCCGGTTGAGGTGTGGGAGACCGACGAGCCCTCCACCCGCGGCATCGAAGGCGTTGAGCGGATGACCCTGATCCGCGACGACATCGCCGCCCGCGTCGCCGAACTGCAGCAGCGCCTCACCCACTGACTTCACGTTCTACAACTCCCGGCGGCGCGAGCACGGCGCCGTCAACGTCCGCTCCTGTCGATGACTGCGCTGCTGGTCATGGCTTGAGCTGCTGGTCGCTCTTCTTCATCGATGGGCTGGGTAGGCGTGGATGAGGGCCCGGCTGAGCTTGGGGACTGCGTGGGTCAGGGAGTGCTCAGCGCGGTGCGCCAGGGCGTGGGCCTCGGTCAGTGACGTGGCGGGGTCGATGTCCAGTTCGGCGTCGGCGTGCAGCTGGTGACCGATCCAGCGCAGCCGAACCGCCCGTACGCCGCGCACCCCCGGCTCAGCAGCCAGCGTGGCCTCGGCGGCTGTGACCAGCTCGGGATCCACCCCATCCATGAGGCGGCGGAAGACGTCGCGGGCCGCGGTGCGCAGCACCGCCAGGATCGCCACGGTGATGAGCAGACCCACGACGGGGTCGGCCAACGGGAAGCCCAGCGCAACGCCACCGGCACCGACCAGGACGGCCAGCGACGTGAAGCCGTCGGTGCGCGCGTGCAGGCCGTCGGCGACCAGCGCGGCCGAGGCGATCTGACGCCCCACCCGGATGCGGTATTGCGCCACGGCCTCGTTGCCGGCGAAGCCGACCAGTCCCGCGATGGCCACCCAGCCCAGGTGAGCGATGGGCGCGGGGTCGATGAGACGGCGCACCGCCTCGTAGGCCGCCACGAGCGCGGACAGCGCGATCATCGCGACGACGAAGAGCCCGGCCAGGTCCTCGGCGCGGCCGTAGCCGTAGGTGTAGCGGCGGGTGGCAGCGCGCCGGCCCAGGACGAAGGCGATCCACAACGGGATCGCGGTCAAGGCGTCGGAGGCGTTGTGGGTGGTGTCGGCCAGCAGCGCCACCGACCCTGACGCCGCGGCGATGACGGCCTGGGCGACGGCGGTGACACCCAGCCCGACAAGACTGATTTTCACCGCGCGGATGCCGGCGGCGCTGGAGGTCAGCGCGTCGTCGATGGAGTCGGCGGCGTCGTGGCTGTGCGGGGCGAAGATGCCCAGAACGAAGCCCTTCACCCCACGCGGGTGGCCGTGGCCGTGCCCATGACCGTGGCTGTGGCCCGACTCGTCGTCGTGACTCGGCTCGTGCGCCGCCTCGCGGTCGTGGTGGTGCGTCTCGTGCTCGTCGTGGTCGTGCGAGGCGGTCATCAGCCGGCCTCGACGTCGTGGTGCAGCGCGGCCAGGCCGGTGCTGTCGCGGTGGTGACCAGGCACCCCGGGGCCGGCGTGCTCGGCGTTGTGGATCGCGTCGGTCACCAGCTGCGCGACGTGGTCGTTCTCCAGCCGGTAGAAGATCTGGACGCCTTCACGGCGGGTGGCCACCAGCCGGGCCATGCGCAGCTTGGCCAGGTGCTGAGACACCGACGGGGTCGGCTTGCCGACCTGCTCGGCCAGCTCGCTGACCGCCAGCTCCTGGTCGATCAGCGCCCACAGCAGGTGCACCCGGGTGGCGTCGGCCAACATGCGGAAGACCTCCACGGCCAGGTCGACCTGGTCGGTGGGCAACCGTCGACGGCAGTCCTTACTTGCATTCATACGCAGATAATAGACCTACTAGTCAGGTGGCTGTCACTGCCGGCGCGGTCTTACCGCGGTGGGGCATCCGCGGCATTGCGGGGCAGCTCAGCGACCGCCGGGTGGTTGGCCGCGGCGGGCTGCCCTTAGATCGGCGTGAGCGACTGCTAGCTGCTCCCGCAGCTCGGCAACCGCACGCTCCAGGCGCTGGTTGCGTGCGTGAGCTGCCTCCAGCCGCCGCACCAGCGATGGCGTCGCGGCGCGTTGGCGCGTAGGAACCGGAACGCGGGTCGCCCGGCCGGCGTCTCTGAGCGCGTCGATCTGCCATCTCATCGTCGAGGTTTTGTAGAGCCAGGAGCGGCTGACGTGCGCTGCTGCGGCGACGGCGGTGAACGTCACTGGAGTGCCCGCGCTCTCCATGGCGCGCAAAGCGAGCAGGGTGCGCTCCTCGGCCGCGTCGTGGCGCCGGCGTGCGGCCGCGTGCAACCTCTCGATGCGCTTGGCGCGTCCTGATGGGCCTGTGAGGACGTGGTCAGCCCCCATGGGGGCCTGTCGGGTCCCGCTGTCGAGCAATCTCTGCGATTCGCTGGTCAAGGTGATCCAAGACGGTTCGGTTGTGCTGCGCGAGAGGGGACTGCCCGGCCTGCTCGAACACGTGGATCAGGGTCAGGGTCCTACGGCGCTGTTCTTCGTGGACTCCGAGGTCCTGGCGGGTGGTGATGAACACCGGGCAGGATAGGCACTTGTTGGAGTGGTCGCAGGACTGCTGCCGTGGGAGGCCGCAGTGACCGTTTGGTAGGGCTGTGCGGGCGCGGTTGGCCCACTCCACGTCCCGGGGGATGAGGTGGGCGTAATCGTCGACCTCCGCTCCGCGGCCGGCCTCCCATTCGGCGCGAACGGTGGTGTCCATCAGGCGGGCGTAGTGCGCGCTCATCTCCATGGTGCTGTGGTCCAGGAGCTGGCGGATAACCTCCAGGCGCACGCCGCGGTTGACGAGCTCGGTGGCGAACGTGTGTCGCCACTGGTGCGAGGTGATGTGCGCGGGGCGACCGGCCTCGTCGGTGATCACGTGGTCGGTCACAAAGACCCGCAGCTGCTGGTTGTAGGTCCCCGTCGAAAACGGGCGGGCCCCGTTCGGGTTGTGATGTTCGGCCGGGATGAGGCGCAGGCCGGCGTGAGGCAGCGCGCGGGGCGCTGGAGTGGAGAGGTACTCCCGGGTGGCGATCGGGTAGTGCTGGGCGGTGACCGTCTGCTGGTCGCGGATGAGGTCGAGGGTGGCCTGGCTGACCGGTACGTAGCCTTCGCGGCTGCTCTTGGTGTTCCAGTAGCGGACGTAGGGGTTGCCGTCTCGGTCGAAGGTGAGTGGGTCGTAGGGCAGGGCGCAGGCGTCACCGATCCGCAGGCCGGTGGCCAGCATGAGCTGGGTGAGGAACCTGCCCCCAGTGTTCGCCCAGCTCGGTAGGGCATCGCGTACCTGGATCATGATGTGGGTGCTGAGTCCGCGACCGCGCAGCGGTTGCATGCGTGGGTAGTCCGAGCTGTAGATCACCGCTGTTCGTGGCAGGTCCGGGGCCCAGTCCTCGTGCAGGCGTAGCGCCTGAAGGAAGACCGCTGTCGTGCTAACGATGTCTCTGACCGTGGCCTGTCCCAGGGACTTATGTCCGTGAAGCCAGGCGAGGTAGCCCTCCAGGACAGGACGGGTCAGCTGGCGCAGTGAGTGTGGTGCCAGCCCACCTGTGTGAAGGAACGATGAGAGCCTACGAAGGGCGGTAGCGTCGCTGAGGACGGTACCGATGGCTCGCTCCTCCACCACCAGGCGCCAGTGCACCCAGCGCTTCGCCAGGTCCCGCAGCCACGGCTGAGTGATGTCGTCGAAGTGGATGTTCCTCGCGGCGGTCGTTGTGACGAAGCCCAAGCGGTGCAGCTGCCAGACGTCGCGTGGGTACTCGTTCTCCCAACCGACGCCGTCGATGAGGTCGTGAAGTTCCAGATGGGCGAAGCGGAGGAACGCCCGCATGTTGTCCAGGTCGCGCCAGCCGGGCTTGAGCTCCTCGAAGACCTCGTACCAGCCATCGATGTCGCGCTGCAGGAGGCTGTGGGCGTCCGCCTTCTCCAAGAGACGGACGAGGGAGCCAGCGGAGAACGAACCGGTGCTGTACCCGAGGTCGGAGGCGCGCTGCAAGGCGTACTGAAGTTGCAGCTGGAGAAGACGTGGTAGGCGCCGGAAGGCGTGCATGGGATCGCCGTAGTTCATGACCCCAGCCTCGAAAGCGGCTTCGGGCAGGCGTCCTGCTCGCTCCCACCGCCGCAGGTGGACCCGGCAGTACGCCGCGTCGACCCCAGGCCCTGCCTCGCTCAGCAGGTCGCAGTGGGGGAGGGCGCAGGTGATGGCGTCGGGCCCGGGATCCTGCTCGGGTTGGAGTGCGGCCCAGCTTCCCCGATCGGGGCTGCCGGCCATCCGCCACGCTCGCGCGTGCTCGGGACAGAGATGCTCTGGCCGGCGGAGGCCGTACCGGCACCAATCGACCTGGCACTTGGGCAGGGCATGCGCTTCATAGACCACCCATGTGGTCGTCGCCGCGAAGAGGTCAGCAGTCGGTCGGCCCATCCACTCCCACCGTGTCGCGTGGCCGCTGCAGAAGCCTTCCCGTGCGACTTCGCGGCCGCATCGACGGACTCGGCAGGGCACCTCCGCGCCCTGAGGGCTGCGGGGTGCGCGGATCGGTATGAGCCACTCCGGCCGCACCGTCTGCGTGAGGATGTTCAGCGCCCGAGCATCCCGGTCGTGTGGGGTCTCGTGGGCCTGGAAGCCGATGAGCGCGTCGGTGATCATGTGACCTCCTTGTCCAGGATTCCCGCGGTCACGAGGTCGCGCCGTACGTCTTCCATGGTGAGGTGCGCGTAGGTGTTGATCGTCGTGGCCACCGACGCGTGTCCCAGGAGCTGGCGGACAACCTCGGCTCGTACCCCGGCGCGGAGCAGGCGGGTGGCGTAACTGTGTCGGAGCATGTGCGGAGTGGCCTTGAGGCCCGTGCGTCGGCTCAGTCGGCGGAAGAGGTCCGACACGGCGGGGTAGCTCAGGGCGATGCCTCGCGTCGAGGACCAGAGGCGGATGAAGAGGTAGTCGCTGTCGATGTCGCCGTACTCGTAGTGCCGGTAGTCGGAGTTCAGGGCGAACCACGCCGCACCCAGAGGAACGCGCCGGCCGTAGGTCTTCGCGCGGGCACCGTTGGCGTTCACTCGGGCGCGGATGTCGATGAACCCATCGGCGGTGTGGACGTCTTCGTGCCGCAGTCCCAGGGCCTCACCGATGCGTAAGCCGCCCTCGTTGAGCACTCGGACCAAGAGCTCGTCCCGCCTGTGAGTGGTGGCGTTGAGGAGCCGTTCGACTTCACTGTCATCCAGAGCGACGGGCCGATGAGGGGAGACGCGGACGCGGAGGCTTGCGGTGGCTGACCGGGGTGTTCGGGGCGGGTGCGCCACGCGACGGAACGAGGGGGCGCCAGTCCGCACCTCGCGGCGAGCGTCCTCGAGTATGAACCCAAGCGTGATTCCGTGCCGTCGGTGGTACTCGTAGAACGAGGTCACGGCCGCGAGCTTCCGGCTCACGGTGGCGTCCGAGAAGGCCGGTCGCAAGAAGGGAAGGGTCGCCACTCGCGCGGTGCGGTTCTCCGGGGGCGTCCTGAGCCAGGGCTTGAAGGCAGCGAGCTCGCCGTATCGCACCCTCTGCCACCGGAGGTGCCGGTGCTCAAGGTAGGTAAAGTAGTCCTTCAGGTCGTGGGCGTAGGCCTTGACAGTGTTTGGTGAGCGACGCTGGTCGGTGAGGTGGGCGAGGAACTGCTCGACCGGCTCGATCGGTCTCCAGTCGTCGCCGAGCAGCGTCCAGGACTCCTCGTGCCCGCTGTTGGGGGCCACCCGTTGCACTCGCATCGCCCCTCCCGACGTCCGTGTCGTGGAAGCGTCAAGGTAGAGCCGACCGACCGCCGCCGTCGAGCCTTAGCAGCTTCTCGTCTCCCCGCGGATGTGAGGCGGCGACCGCTTGTTGTGGACAGTGGGGCCGGGCACTGTCCTCAGCAAGGAGCTCCGCCAAAACTGGCCATCTGGTGGACATCGAACACGAGTGGGCGGTGCCTCAGATAACGCCGTCGATGACGCAGTCACCGCTGACTTGGGCGGCGATCGTGGTCAGGACGTCGGGGAAGCGGTCGCTGAGGTCCTTGCCCCGCCGGGACCAGATCCGGGTGCGGCGACCCTCACGAATGATGACCGCGCGGTACCCGTTCCACTTCAACTCAGAGCGGGGAGGGCCTCCGTGAGGTCGCTGGGGGGGTAAGGGTGAACCAGATGACCTTGCCGCTTTCACGGTCGTGCACACCCCAGTCCTGGCTGAGCAGGTCGACCATCTCCATGCCGCGCCCGCTCATCTCCTCCTCACCAGGGTGGCGCAGCTGGGGGCGTTGAGGGCTGGAGTCGCCGACCTCAACCCGCAGGACCTGCCCCGCCTCGCAGATCAAGCGCAACGTCACCGGTGGGGCCCCGTGCACGATCCCGTTGGTGATGACCTCCGAGACCAGCAGCTCGGCCTCATCGACGACCCGGGCCAGGTGCACCTCGCACACCGTCTCCAGCAGGAAGCGTCGCGCCAGGCTGGGAGCAAGCTGATCTATCGGCAGGACCAGCTGCGCTGGGGGTGTCTGGGGGCACACCCCTTCATCATCTTCAATTCACAGCGACCTGTCTCCTCAGCCCGCGTCAGCGCCGGCTCACCACAACAGTCGCTGCATCGCCGCGAATCGAGCGACCGCTTGTGCAGGCCACCATTCAGGTGGGCGGCTTGATGTCGCCGGCCTCGGTGGTCGTGGCGATGTCCATCCAGGTGACCTCCCAGACGTGACCGTCGGGGTCGCGGAAGCTGGTGCCGTACATGAAGCCGAAGTCCTGTGCAGGGCCGTACTCCGCTCCGCCGTTGGCCAGCGCCTTGGCCTTGAGGGCGTCGCACTCCTCACGGCTGTCCGCCGACAGCGCGATCATGAAGGCAGTCGTCCCGGCGGGGGCGGGCTGGGAGTGCAGGAAGTCCTTCCACCGCTCGGGCTCGTGGACGAGGACGAAGATGTTCTCCTCCACGACGATGCACGCCGTGGTGTCGCTTTCGAACTGCGGGTTGGGGGTGAAGCCGAGGGCGGAGTAAAAGGACTTCGACAGCTCCTTGTCGGCCACGGGCACGTTGATGAAGGCCATGCGCATGGTGATCTCCTCGTCCTTTCAGGGGCCCTCATGGGCTGTCCATCCTCTTGGACCTCCGGCTGGTGTGGGAGTCATCGGTGCCCGGGACACCCTGGCCGTGTGCCCGGTCACCCGCCGTCCGTGACGTCGCGATCATGGCGGCGTGCGCGCCCGTCACGCGGTCATACCGGAGGGGGCGTTGCGGGACCTGGTGCCGGTCACTTGCAGTGAGCTGAACTCAGGTGTGGTGTCCTGCAGATGTGAATACTGCCCCGCTTTCGCTAGGGTTAGTGCAGGCGAACGCTCTTAAGCACGGGCGGTTGATCGCCGAGACTGTCCGGAGTGATGATCATGGCGTCAGCAGCACAGCCCTCCTGGCCGGATCCGGACCAACCCGGCCCACGCCCGGTGCCCGAGATGATGAAGACGTTCGAGCAGCACTGGGTCCACGAAGCCGCCACCACCCAGGACAACGAGCTTCCCTCTCTGCTGAGCCGGGCCGCCAAGCGCGTCCTGGACGTCGACGGGGCCGGACTCTGCTTGCAGACCGCACCGGGCTCACGGCTGCCGCTGGGAGCCAGTGATGAAGCGTCGGCCACCGCGGAACGGTTGCAATTCACCATCGGCGAGGGCCCCTGCTTCGAGGCCATGACCCACGGCCTCCCGGTCCCGGTGACCGAGTCCACGATGCGACAGTGCTGGCCTGTGCTCGCGGTGCTGCATACCGAAGTCACCCCGTTCAGGGGTGGCCTGGCGGTCCCTCTGCACGCAGGAGGTGCGACTTTTGGGGCGCTGGACCTCTACCTCACCCAGCCACGGCCGCTGCAGGGCGCCGACGTCTTCGCCGCCCAAGCCATCGCCCAATCCATCACTGACGTCCTGCTGAACACCCTGGACGTCAATGCTCTCGAGGCAGGAGATGAAAGCGACCTCAGCGACTCACCCGCGGCCTGGATGCAGACGCCGGCAGTCCGTCGTCGCCGGGAAGTGTGGGTGGCCGTCGGGATGGCCAACCTCACTCTCGGCCTGCGTCACGACGACGCCTTGGACACCCTGCGCGCGCACGCCGTCGTGCGCGGGCAGAGCCTCGACGACTTCGCACACGACGTCGTCTTTGTTTACATCGATCTTGTCGAGCTTCAATGACGAGCACTCTGGGCCCAGCCGGCCGCGTCCGCGCGCGGCGATCGGCGTAACGCTCCGCCTGCGCAATTCCCCAACCCACCTCCGAACTCTTGGTGACCGGTTCCACAGCACTGAGGGCCACGAGCGCCGGCAGCAGCCGGACGTAGCGCCGACACACGATCCTGGCCCGGACCAGGAGGTGGCAAGTGACGCGGCGACCGGTGTTGCCTACGACGTCTCTTCGGTAACGCTATCCATCATTGGGTCCGACGCTGTGTGATGAGTGCGCCGTCGGTCCTGCCGTGTCGGACCTGAGCCGCTCGGTCGTCGACCAGGCGGTGCCTCATCGTGAGCATCGCCGCCTGCAGTCCTGAACGGGCGTTCCGGCTGCTGACCCGGAATCTTCGGCGCGAGAACCGCACGCGAGGTGACCTCACGCCGAGGTGGTGGCGGCGGAGTGGGGGGAGCGGGCATGACCCGGTGACTCTTGACCCCGCTCACCTCGGCTGACGAGGCGGATGCTGTCGCCCCGTCCTGCGTTCTGGCGGAAGTCGCGGCACTCGACGACGACAAAAGGCGTCGGTGGAAACTACGAGTCGTTGTGACAGCTACCTCGCTGGGAGTTCCCTCTGTTCCTGGTCGCTGCAGCGGTGACTACGGTCGAGACCGGCTGAGCCGAGCGGACCAGTCCACGATGAGGGTGAGTGGTCACCGATCACCTGTCGTGTCAGCCGTCACACCTGGATTACCCCCGGGGCACGTGGTGGGGAGTAGAAGTGGCCCTGTGCCAGGTGAAAACCCCACTGCTGGGCTTGGGCGGCGTCGGCCGCTGAGCTGACGCCCTCGACGACCGTGTCCAGCCCCAGGTCTTCGGTCAGATTCATCAGGGCACGCACCAGGGCCGCTCCGGTTCGTGTCGACAGGGCCGCGGTGAAGGTACGGTCGATCTTCACGCCGTCGCTGGGCAGGTGCAACAGGTAGGCCAGGCACGCCCAGCCGGTTCCGAAGTCGTCGAAGAAGACGCGGAAACCCTCCGTACGCAATCCCTGGACGAAGGTCGTGGCCAGGGGAGTCAACGTGACCAGCGCGCTCTCGGTGATCTCCAAGGCGACGGTCGCGGGCTCGACCCCGGCCCTGGCCACGACGTCGCGGATGCGGTGTACGCACTCGGGGTGCAGCAGGTGTCGGGCCGACATGTTGACGTTGACCTGCAGGTTCGGACGCCGCTGCTGCCACCGGCGCAACTGATGCGCGGCCTGCTCTAGCACGGCCAAATCCAGGTCGATGATGAGATCGGAATCCTCAGCCAGCGGGATGAACGCCGCCGGGGACAGTAGCCCGCGCCGGGGGTGCTGCCAGCGCGCCAGCGCCTCGAAGCCGTGCAGCTCACCGGTGGCGACTTCCACGATCGGTTCGTAGTGCACGACGATCTCCCCGGCATCCAAGCCGCGGCGTAGGTCGGCGGTAGCGCCCGCGACGCCGATCGTCCGCAGTCCCCGGGGTGCCCACCGGTCACCCCTGCCGCCGGGCTGTTCGCTGTCTGGCTGGTCGTCGTCGGCTGGCGGCAGCAGGTGCAGGTCGCTGTAGCGGCGGTGCAGATCCAGCTGGTCCTCCACCACCTCAGCCTGCGACAGCAGCAGCGCGGTGTGCGCACCGTCGAGCACGCGAGGAGCGGTGTCCATCACGCACAAGGACCCGACGACGGTGCCCTCCCGGCCCCGGAGGGGAACCCCCAGGTAGGCCCGCATCCCGGCCGCCGCCAGCACGGGGTACTGCGCAGCGCCACTGGCTTCCGCACCCACCCCTGCTCCGGCTTGCAGGGGGCGCAGTGCGAAGAGGTCCTCGATCGACACCGGGCCGCCGCTGGTCACTACCTCATCGCACGGCGTGTCGCAGCGGTCCACGACCCGGCCTGCACTGGTACCGACGACCGCCACCGGGTGCAGTGAGTGCGCGTCGGCGATGTTGACCAGCCCCAGCGGAAAGCGCAGCAGCTCTGCGGTGCGCTCCAGGACCGTCTGCAGGGCGGCCGAGCGCACACGTTCGGTCAGGTAGTGGCTCGCATGACGGACCGTGGACCCTCCTACCCCCGGCATGGCTGCCGTGGTGAGGCCCGCAGCACCGGAATGGTCGGTGTCGGGGTCGGGGTCGACCACGGTCGGCGTGCCAGGGACGGTCTTCGGCATGGGCGGGCCCTCGTCTTCTACGATGCGGGCTGGACGACCGCCGCTGTTGGACGAGGCCGCTGATAGTAGAAGGGGTTGACCTGCCACCGGAAGGGCTGAGACGTGCTCAGTGCAGGACCGCCGAAGTCGGCACGCGCACCGCGCCGATACCGGCGAGATGCAACCCGTCGAGGCGACCACCGCGCTCTGCGCGGACGTTCCGGCACCCTCTTGTCATGGCTGGCGCGGGCGCCCCTGCCCTCGTGGCTTCATCGCGGAGGCTTCTGCGGACCTTTTCGGCGCATCGTCGAACGCTTCCGCGTCGCTTGGGTCTGCGGGCCGGCTGATACGGCCTCGAGCGGCCGGCAACCGCGCTGGCTCGGAGCCGCGACCCCGGTGCTGGGCATCGACGCCACCGGCATCAGCTGGCTCGGGGGGAGAACATCGGGTACCGCTCGACGCCAGGACACCGGCCCCGGCCGCGGCACAGCGCTGGTAGTCCACCACCGCCGATGGTCGTTGGTCCGGCCGCGTTCGAGGGCGCCGCGACGTCTGAGTGGGCATCGGCAGGTGCACGGCAGAGTCCGAGCCGGAGGGCGCCTACGTGCTCACGGTGCCGTGTGCACACGCCTACTGCACGAGCAGACGGTGGAGCCCTCAGCCGGCGACCTCGTCCCCCGTGGGTGCAGGCGCTGCGGGAGTCGTTGAGCAGCTGGCGAGCTGGTTGGACGCTGAAGCTGTCTCTTTGCCCGCGTGAACCGTACGGAGCCCCTTTACTGGAGAAAGCAGCGAGTTGCCGGGTGGGCTTCTGAGCGGTGAGGCGCGGGGGAGGGCAACGGTGTCGCCAGCAGCACAAGACTCGCGAGAAGGCGAGCGGCTGGCGTCCCTGCGCAGCTATCAGGTGCTGGACACCGGTGCGGATGCGGCCCTGGACGCGCTGAGCGCAGCGACCGCCCGGGCCCTGCAGGTACCCGCGTCAGCGATCGCCCTGCTGGACCACGACCGGTTGTGGTTTAAGTCCACCAGTGGGCTGGACGCGCTCATCGGCTACCAGCACCAGCAGATCCCGCGTGAGCTGTCCTTCGGCGCCCACGTGCTCACCGCCGCAGGGGGAGATCAGCAGGCGCTGGTGGTGCCTGATGCCAGCGCCGACGTCCGTTTCGCCGGACTGCCCATGGTCACCGGTCCCGAACACCTGCGTGCCTTCGCCGGGGCGGCGATCATCGGTCGTGACGGGCTGGCGCTGGGGGTGCTGTGCGTCTTGGATCACGAGGCGCGCGACTTCGATCCCGACAGAGTCCAGGTCCTCATCAATCTGGCGGTGGCGGTGGCCGAGCTGCTGGAGCTGCGGCGCGGCGAGGCCACCGCCGGTCTCGGCACGCGCGATGTCCTCGCTGACAGCCACCGCCTACGCGCCGGCATCGACGCCGGGCAGCTGGTGGTGCACTACCAGCCGGTGGTGGAGCTGGCGACGCGTCGGTGGCTCGGAGTGGAAGCGTTGGTGCGCTGGCAGCACCCCGAACGCGGGCTGCTGCCGCCGGAGGCGTTCCTGCCGGTGGCTGAGGCCAGCGGGCTGATCGTTCCGCTGGACCGCTTCGTCCTATGGACCGCCTGCGCGCAAGTGGCCCGCTGGCGCCGGGAGGTCCCGGCGGCCGCCGACCTGCACCTGGCCGTCAACGTGTCCGGGCGCCAGCTCAGCGAGGCGGGCGTGCACGAAGACATCACCCAGGCCCTCACTGACAGTGGCCTACCCGCGCACGAGCTGATCGTGGAGCTCACCGAGACCGTCCGGGCCGCACCCGCACCGGAGGTGGACATCGCCCTGCAACGCATCCGCGACCTCGGAGTGCACCTGTCCCTGGACGACTTCGGCACCGGCTACGCCAGCTTCTCCTACCTGCAGCGCTTCCAACCCTGCGCAGTGAAGATCGACCGCTGCTTCGTCGCCGCACTCGGCCGCTCCGAGCGTGACGACGTGCTGGCGCGTTCTCTCATCGACCTTGCCGGACAGCTGGGTTGCCAGGTCGTGGCCGAGGGCATCGAGCACCGCGAGCAGCTGCAGACCCTGCTCGAGATGGGAGTCGGACGCGGGTAGGGTCACCTGTTCTCCACCGCCCGCGACGCCGAGGACCTGCGCACCGTCCTGCACCACGCCCGAGCCTGACGCGCCGACGTCGGCGCGCGACGACGTCGGCGCAGAGCGACGTGGCCGGCAGGACCCCGGTCACGACCTCGGCCGGATTGCTAGCCGGATGTCGAGGGCGTTTTCGTCGGTGGGCTCGAGGTCTCGTCCTGCTTGCTCGAGGACAGGTCGACGACTTCGGGACCCTTGGTGCGCGTTCCCCGGGACCGGTCACCGGTCCGGTTCTTGGCCTCGTACATGGCCCGATCGGCCGCCTGCAGCAACCGCTCCGCGTCCGCGCCGACTACGTCGGCGACGGTGGCCACCCCGATGCTGACTGCTGGGACGATCCGGTGCCCGTCCACCACGACCGGCGTCGTGACGGCTGCCCGCACGCGGTCGACAACCGCGCTGAGGGAGTCTTCCGCGACGGTGCCCGCGGGGCCAGGATGCAGCCCCTCGCAGATGATGACGAACTCATCACCTCCCAGGCGGGCCAGGGTGTCCCCCGCGCGCAGGGCCCCAGACAGGCGGGAAGCCACCTGCACCAGCAGCTTGTCACCGCAGGAGTGCCCGTGGGTGTCGTTGACGTCCTTGAAGCCGTCCAGGTCCAGGAACAACAGCGCTAGCGGAGTCCCTCCCCGGTGGGCTGTGGCGACGGCGTGCTCGAGGCGGTCGTACAGCAGCGCGCGGTTGGGTAACCCGGTCAGGGGGTCGTGGGTGGCCGCGTGCGCGGCTTCACGCTGAGCGGTGCGCGCCTGCTCGTGCTCGAAGGCCATGACCACGTAGCTGCAGGCGACGTCGGCCAGGCTCTGAGCGGCGGCCAGGTCGGCAGGGTCGAACGGGCCGGGCGCGGCGCGGTACAGGTCCATGGCCCCCCACACCGTGCCGCGGGCCACCAGGGGGACGGAGGCCACCGCGTGCAACCCCAGCTGCAGGGCGTGCTCGGCGAACTGTGGCCAGCGCTCGGGGTGGAGGGCGAGGTCTTCCTCCACGACGAGCCGGCCGAGGGCGGCCGCGTCCTGGCACGGGCCTTGCTGCAGCGTGGACTGGGTCCGTTCGGCGTCCTCGACCAGGTCGCTGGAGGCGCAGACGAAGGCGAGTTGGTCACCGTGGCGGTAGGCGACACCGGCGCCGTCGACGGCCAGCACCCGCCCCGCGGCGGCCGCCAGGTCACGCAGGAGAGCGTCGATGTGGAAGGTGCCGGTGGCCCGGCGAGCGAAGTCGACGAAGACGTGGACCAGTTGCTCTTGGTCGGGCATGAAAGCTCATCTCAGAACATCGACGGCCAAAGCGCCACGTAGTCGAAGCGCAAGGGGGGTAGTACGACGTCGCGTCCCCCCTTTCTCGCGAAGATGTGTGGACGGTGACGAGGAACACGCACACGTCGAGGTCTGCAGGAAGGTGCCCGTCCGCGCCGTCAAGACTTCCAGCGACATCTCACGGCCGAAGGCGCGAGCGGTCGTCAGTCGCCGACCGCTCAGCTCGGGCTCGCGCCCTGCAGGTGACGTGATGAAAGCGGGTCCGGCGCTCGTTCGCCCCTGGTGGCTGCTGCGACCACCTCGGCGGCGATGTCACGCACCTTGCGGTTGGCGTGCTGGGACCGGTTGGCCAGAGTGCGGAAGGCCTCATCGGCGTCGCACGCGGTGAGGCTCATGATGACGCCCTTGGCCTGGTCGATGACTGAACGGCTGGCCATGGCGGCCTCGAGGCGGGCCGCGAGCCGTTCGTGATTGGCCAGCAGTGCGGCGTTGGCCAGCACGACGGCGGCGTAGGCGCCGAACTCCGCGGCGGTGGTCTGGGTCGGGGCGTCGAACGGCTGTGTGCCGTGCAGGCGGTAGAGGGTGAGGGCCCCACCCAGACGCGCGGGCATCGGCAGAGCAAGGGCCAGCACACTGGTGACGCCCTGCCGGGCGGCCACCGCGGCGAAGTCCGGGTGAAGCGCATCGCTGGTGGTGTCATCGACGCGCACGGCAGCACCGCCCTGAGCCGCCGTCAGGCAAGGACCGAACCCGTCTCCGTACTGACGCTCGTCGAGTGTGGCGGCCAGCGCACCGCTGAAGACCGCGGTCTGGGTGTGGTCCTCCTCGAGGAGGGTGATGGAGACCTGGTCGACCCCGGGCAGAATGGCGACGGCCAACCGGCACACCTCGTGCAGGACCTCCACAAAAGACTTGTCCCCAAGCAGCATCCGGCTGAGCTGCGGTAGGGCCGCCGGCACATCGACCATGACCTGCGATGGGGGGCCCGACAACGATCCGATCATGGGACCCCGTCCTGAACAAGGCTGACCGGGAGGATGCGGACCCGGGCAGCGCAGAAGCTCAACCGCCAACGGGAGCCGGCGGCGCTGCGGCTGTGGGTCCAACCAACCCGTCAACGATGACGCAAGAACTCACCATCCACACGGGACTGCAGTCAGCGCATCTTACGCAACGCTGTGTAGTCTTTATGGTCGTTTCGGTGGATTGCTCAGACGTGGCCTGGGCCGGCTTCGGCGGGGCGGGGGGAGTCCTTGGGGTGGGCGCGCACGGCGAGGACGGCGCAGTCGTCGTCGGGGCGATCACCGATCAGCTCACGCTGCAAGACGTCAAGCAGAACCTCCAGGGCGAGCCCGGCGCAGCGTGACAAGACCCGGAGCAGGTCGGCCAGGCCGTCGGTGATGCTGCGCCCGCGGTGCTCGATCAGCCCGTCGGTGAACAGCAGCAGGGTGCTGCCCGGGGGCAGCGAGTGGGTGTGATCATGGCGAGGTAGATCAGTGTTGAGCCCGATGAGGAGGTCGTTGCCTTCCAAGACCTCGGTGCTGCCGTCGGCGTGCAGCAGCACCGGCGGGGGGTGCCCGGCATTCGACCAGCGCAGCCGTCGCAGACCTGCGGCGGCGTCGGCGCCGGACTGCTCGATGCGGGCCAGGACCATCGTGGCCAGGGTGTCGATGCGCAGGCCGGCCAGGACGTCCTCGAGCCGGTTCAGGACCAGCGACGGCGGCTCACCGTAGGCGTAGCCAAGGGTGCGGGTCATGGAGCGCAGCTGCCCCATCTGGGCAGCGGCGGCCATGTCGTGCCCGGCGACGTCACCGATGACCAGGGTGGTGGCCCCATCGGGCATGACGACCGCGTCGTACCAGTCCCCGCCGACCTGCTCGCTGGTGACGGCGGGCACGTAACGAGCGCGCAGATCCAGGTGGTCCGGCTCCGGCAGCGCGGTGAGCATGGCCTGCTGCAGCGTCTCGGCTGACGAGCGCCTCTCCGCGGTCAGCTGTACCCGGGCCAGGGTCTGGGAGGTGTAGTCGGCCAAAGCCCGCCACAGGACCCGGTCGCCTGGCTCGGAGGTCGAGCGTGCGCTCGGCCACACCAGCACCAACGCCCCGATGGTGCGGTTGCCCAGGACGTCACGAGCCAGCTGCAACGGCAGGATCACCACCGCACCGGGAAAGGTCCAGGCTCCCTCTACGGCCATCTCGGGGGCCACGGCGTGCAGGGCGGCGAGATCGTCGCAGAAGTACCCGCGGCCCTCGGCGATCGCGCGGGCAGCCGGTGCCTTCGAGGTGGTGAGGTCGAACTCCGCCCATGCCGGGTCGGTGCCGGCCGGGAAGGTGGACATGTCCACGTAGCGGGCCCGCGGGTAGGTCCGATCACGCACCAGCAGCCCGAAGTGCGCGACGTGCAACTCTTCACGGAGCAGGTCGGTGAGGATGTCGGAGACCTCCGGCACGGTCTCAGCCTCGGCCAGTGCTCGCGACAGGCGCAGCAGCAGTTGGCTGCGCGCCTGCACGGCGCGGGTCGTGGCCAAGGTGGTCGCCATCGCCTCCCGCGCGGCCAGCGCCTGGCTGGTCAGCACTCGAGAGCGCAGCTCAGCCGCCGCAGCGGCGGCGATGTCGTCCAGCAGCTCCAGCTCGCGCGGTTGCCACTGCGGGGGCGCTCGTCCATGACGCACAACACCCCCCACAGCCTGGCCTCTCCCTCCTCGGAGGGGACGGCGAGCAGGTCGGGGCCGTGCTCACCACCGTCGTCGGTGGGGTCGCCGCCGTCAGAGTCGTGGTTGAAGGGGTCCTGGTGGGAGGGGTCTTGGTCGGGGGAGTCGTGGTGGAGGGAGAAGCGCAGCGGGGTCGCGACCCAGGACCGCACTCCGAAGTCGGTGACTGCCCGTGAGGTCTGAGACTGTTCGTCATCGGTGACGTCGTCGACGACGACGCTGCCTTCGGCGTCGATGACGAAGCGGCACAGTGAGTGCGTCAGCTCCAGGCGGCGCTGCTGCTGCCATGGTGTCGGCATGCCGTAGGCGCCGGGCAGGACTTGCTGCTTGTCGTCATCGAGCAGCGACAGCACTGCCATCGGGGCCTGCAGGGTGGCCGCGGCCAGGGAAGCGAAGCGGTCCAGCACCGCGTCGGGAGCAGGAGGAAGCATCACCGCTGCCGGCCACTTCATGCTCGATTACCCCAGGACACGCGGTGCAAGGGGTAGTGCAGAGGGAGGCCGCTCACAACTGTCATCCTGCCGCACGTACCCGACCCTGGATCGGCAAGGCACACAAGCTGGTGGCCACCTCAGCACCGACCTCACCGGACACTGCACCACCGCAGCACTGCACCACTGCACCACTGCGAAGGACACCACCTTGACCTCCACCCCGTTGCACCTGGTCCTGTCACGGGCCGTGCGAGGCCATGACTGGCACCAGCAGCAACAGGCGGTGGCTGCGGAGCTGGAGGCCGGGCTGCGTCAGCAGGTCGAGCAGCGTGGGCTGGTGCTGACCGAGCTGAGCGACGTGCAGGTCAGTGTCGGGCCTGCGGGGAACTGGGCCCGACTCACCCGCACTGCCGTTGCTCACCCGGCCGTGGCTCACCCGGCCGGGGCCCAGCCTGCCGCCTCGCTCTGAGTCGCGCCGACAGCGCCGTGCGTCGAAGCGCATCAGCTGTCGTCTTCGGTGATGTGCGCTGGTCGATTACCCGTCGCGGGCAGCAAGGTCACACGCTGCCGCGTGGGCCCCTCAGTTGACCGCTGGAGACCAGCTCATCGGCGACGTCGCGCAGCTTGACGTTGCGGTGCTGGCTGACGGTGATCAGCAGGTGGAAGGCCTGCGCTCCGGTGAGCTTGTGCCGTTCGATGAGGATGCCCTTGGCCTGCCCGATCAGGTCCCGGGTGTCCATCGCCGCCTGGACGTTGTCGTGCTGCTGCACCTGCGCCAGCGCCACGGCGGCGTGGGCGGCAAAGGGGGAGCCGATGTCACGGGACTCCTTGTCGAAGGCGCCCGGGGCGCGGTTGTAGAGGTTCATCGCGCCCAGGTCGTTTCCGGAGACGAACAGGCGGAAAGACAGCATGCTGCCCACCCCCGCCTTCGAGGCCCGGGAGGCGAAGTCCGGCCAGCGCGTCTCGGCGGCCATGTCGGGAACGTCGACGACTTCGGCGTCGAAGGCGGCGTCCAAGCAGGGACCCTGACCGGTCTCGCTCTGCATGGCGTCCACATCGCGAGGCAGGTCACTGGAGGCAGCCCAAGACTCGACCTTCGTCCGACCGCTGACCACGCTGATGGAGCCTCCCTCCGCACCTGGGATCAGGGCGATGGCCGCGGCGACGACCTTCTCCAGGGTGTCCTCGGTGCCGACCTCCTGCTGCAGCTGCCGGGCAAGGTCGGCGAGGGAGTCCACCAGGTCCTCGGCGCCCTCGCCGTGCCGATCTTCACCGTGCTGATCCTCGCCGTGCCGATGATCGTCGTGTCCGTCCTGGTTGGGCTGGTCGTCGTCGTGTCGACCACCTGCTTGATCCATCACCGTCTCCGTCTCACCGGGTAGCCAGCACAAGCCGTCGAAGGACGGTGGCTACTCATCGCGGGGTGACGCTACTGCCGGCTGAGGGCCGTCACCGAAGTGGGCGGCGGTCTTGGAGCTTGCCTTGTCTTGGCGCGAGGTTCAGGACTCCGGTCAGGCGGTGACCTTCAGGGCCTCCCGGTGGGCGGTGGCGAGGTGGTTCAGGCAGGCTCGGCACTCGGTCGCGACGTCGTTGTGTCCGCCCAGCACACCGTACAAGTCGAAGATCGAGAAGAGCTGGTGTGCGTGCTCGGGCAGGTTCGCCATCTGCAGTCGTCCACCGCTGTGCCGCGCCTGCTCGACGAGGTCGACCAGGACTCCGACCGTGTGGCAGTCCAGGAACGTCACCGCGGACAGGTCCACCACGACGAGACGGGAACGCCGCAGCGCGGCGGTGGCCCGGTCGGTCAACGTTGCGGCAGTGTCGAGGTCGCCTTCTGGGCGAACGACGTGATGGGTCCGACCCAGCGACGGCGGACGCGGAAGTCCGGAGGAGTCACGGAAGCGCTCCAAGAAGAAGTGTCCGGGCAACGGCCACTACTGGATCGCTACCGTCACGGGTAGAACACGCAACGGCCGCCGGCCCCTTGAACGTCGTGGACGACTCGGCGTCGTGGCAGGGGGCTGAGGTGCCTGATCACGTCACGTGGGTCGTCGACTGCCTCCCCCGGTCAGCCCTGCGGGCATCGGGTGACGGAGTCGTCGCAGGCCCATGCTGATGTGTCCAACAAGGATGTGAGCGTTAGGTGTGGCCAGTCAAGACTGGCGGTAGCGCGAGTCTGCCTCAGACGGAAGGGCTCAAGGAGATGGTGCACCAGACGGTCTTGCCGTCGGCCTCCTCGTGCACACCCCAGGCCCGGGACAAGAGGGTCAGCAGGTGCATCCCTCGCCCGCCGCTGGCCGTGGGGGGTGCTGCACGCAAGACGGGGTGGCGCGTGCTGGCGTCAGAGACCGCCAGGCGCAGAACGGTGCCGTCCACGGTGATGCTCAACCGCACCGGTGCGGCGCCGTGCACGACGGCGTTGGTGACCAGTTCACTGCCCAGCAGCAACGCCACCTGACACACGTCGGGATCCACATCCTGGTCCTGGCAGCACTCCCGCAGTGCGGCCCGGGCGCGGCGGGCAGCGCCGAGCTCATCGGGCAGGGCTACGTCCAGGCACTGCGTTGAAGAACCGTCTCCGCGGTCGCGAGCCACCTCATCGTGGTTCGGCATCTGAGGACCCTGGTTCGCCGTTGCCGCGCCGGACGGCTCGAGCACCTCCCTATGGAACGCCACATCAACGCCCGGCGCATCTGCACGGTGCACAGCCGTGCTGGAGGCCATGTCGTCCCGGACTCCTCGACGGGCCACGAGGCGGCGCACGTGGTTGACGTCTCGCTGTGCAGGTCCTGCTGCTCAGGTCTCGAAGCGACCGTGCTGGGGCTGGGCACCGGTAGCGCTGGTGATCAGGTCCGCGGCGATGTCCACGATCTTGTGGTTGCGTGACTGGCTCACGCTGCGCAGCACCGCGAAGGCTTCGGCCGCGCTGCAGCGTTGCCGGGTCATCACGATGCCCAACGCCTGGTCGATGACGCTGCGGGTCTGCATCGCGGTGTGCAACTGCTCGACCACATCGCTCTGGGCGGCGCTGCGCAGCACCAACGTCAACGCGACCTCGGCTTGGGCGGCGAAGCCGACCAGCGCCTGGCGCACCGCCTCCCCGAAGCCGTGGGCTTCGCGAGCGTAGGAGTTGATCGCCCCCACGGTGGTGCCGGCGACCCGCAGCGGCACCGACACACTGCTGAGCACGCCGTGGGCCAAGGCGTGCGCGACATAGCTGTCAAAGCGGTCCTCGGTGGCCATGTCGTTGATAGTGACGACCTCACCGCTGCTTAGGGCTTGCAGGCAGGGTCTCTGGTCCAGCTTGTACTGCACCTCATCCACCGCCGCGGCGAAGGCGTTGCTGACCGAGACGCTGAGCACCTCGTGATCACGACGGAGGGTGACGCCGACACCCGCGATGACCGGGCTGACGTCCTCGACGAGGCGGACCAGCTCGTCCAGGTAGGTCTAGACCGTGGTGGTGCTCAGCACCAGCTGCAGGCATGACGGTGACGACTTCCCAGCAGGGGCGGAGTCCTCACCGACCGCGTGAGTCGTGCGACAGCGCTTGGACTCTCATGAAAGGGGGAGCCGGGGACCGTTGGGCACGTCGACGGTGGTGAGGTCCGGCCTGCGATGCAGGACGTACCACCGTGAACGGCGCCGCCGGTGGCGACGCGCGGAAAGCCCGCGGCTACTCGTGACGATACGTCAGACCTCCCCGACGGTGCCCTCTCGCCACTCATGGTCACCCCACCCCTTGGCGTAGCGGTCGGAGTAGGCTTATCGTAGGCGCCGGTTGGGGCTCAGCCGCCCCGGTAGTGATCGCTGCCGGGACCGTTGACGTGGCCCTGCAGCAGTTCTCACCTGCAGAGCCCACCGCGGAGGTGCCGACCGTGCAACCACCCCTTGTCCTCACCAGTCCCAGCGATGCTGACCAGGCACCTGTGCTGGTGTGCACGGTGAGCATGGACACCATGCCGAGCATGGACACCACGACGAGCGTGGTGCACCTGGTCGGTGAGCTCGACATCGAGAGCACGGCCCTGCTGTTCTCCGTGGTCGAGGGTGAGATCCGTCAGGATCACACCGACCTGCGTGTGGACCTGAGTGGCCTGACTTTCTGCGACCTACCAGGCATGTACGCCTTGCGCGTCGCGCAGCAGCGACTGCACGCCGCTGGAGGGCAGCTGGTGCTGCTGAATCCCAGTGCGTTCCTGCAACGGGTGGCCGGCTTGTGCGGCATGCATGCCTTGTTCGACCCAGCGGAACAGTAGGCGGGAACGGCTGCCCACGCGGGGTTGATCAAATCGCGGCGGCCTGGGTAGATCAACGCAGGCTCTGTGCCTGATTGCGTGGACGCGTCCCGCTCAGCCGAAGACGCTAGAAGCGCGAGATGCCTCAAGAGCATCACGTGACGACCGCTCTACCGTTGGTCCGCGCCTCGTGCCGCGTTCATGGGCCGGCAGGTCACCGGCTCCCTTCTCTTCGGGAGGGAGGCGAAAGGAGCTCGTCGGTCCATGGGCGAGGAGGAGCGGTTCACCGTGCGGTGGCGATCCGGGAGTTCACGTGCACGAGGGGGGCCTGCGGGTCGTGCGGCTGTGGGATGGCCTGAAAGGCGACGTCGGTGATGACGCCGGGGCGGAAGATCAGGCAGTAGGTCGAGCCGCCGAACTGGAAGCGTCCGAGCTCCTGCCCCTTGGTGACGCGACGTCCCGGCGTCACGTCGGGGTCGATGAGGCAGGAGGAGACGTCGGCCATGCCGACCGGCATGAACGCCACCAGCCCGA
>Ga0160429_1000606_pt1 | contig 28178 bp, 23 predicted proteins | sample SolpanmetagenomR_FD_108199 | JGI IMG/M metagenome (GOLD analysis project Ga0160429, IMG submission 108199) | Solar panel surface microbial communities from Lawrence Berkeley National Laboratory, California, USA - R | ecosystem: Engineered > Built environment > Solar panel > Unclassified ... | reverse complement strand
GCAATCTCGCGAAGTTCTCAAGGAAATCGGCGACTGCCGCAAGAAAGTCATGTCGCTCATCCGTCTTCTCGGCGGCAAAGCGGACGTCATCAAGGGCTTCGCTAAACGCTGCAACGAGCAATTTAGCATTGCCCCTCGTCAAGACGTGGGCATGTACCTCAGCGATATCCAGGATCACGTCGTCACTATGATGAGCAATCTTGGCCACTTTGAAAAGATCTTGTCCCGCACACATGCAAATTACTTGGCGCAAATTTCGGTTGACAATATCATCCAGGGTAACAAGGCCAACGAGGCCTTGAGCAAAGTCACCTTCATTGCTACTATTCTCATTCCGCTCAATCTGGTTTGTGGTCTCTTTGGAATGAATGTGCCTGTACCTGGGAGGGACACTGAAAATCTTGGCTGGTTCTTCGGTATTGTGGGATTCTTGGTTGCTTTTGTGCTCATTAGTTCTTTGGTGGCTAAGCGATTGAGATGGTTGTGAGGAGACGCGTTGGCTTGGGATGTTGCGTACGCTCAGACTTTGGTCCTCGTTGTTGTAGTGAAAGATGTGGTTGGATATAGTTTCGTAGCGGTAATAGAAGTCTTTGACTGTAAAAGCAGTAGTATGAAGAGAGTCAATAAGCTTAAGAGTGACGCTAATGTCGACCGAAATAACAGGATCTTATAGACAGGCCTCTAGGAGCTAGCTTGATACTAAAGGACAATGAACTAGTGTGAGGACTATTAACTAGATCTAAGCAATTAGTAAAAGTCGGCTAGATATCCAGATCCTAAGACTGCCTGGTAGGTACCCTTTCTTAAGCACCTCCGGGGGTCTTATCGAGGCGAACCATCAGCAAATAGACGTCTTAGATATATCTTGATGCTTCGTTGCCCAACCTAACTATTACACTACATTCTGAGTTTTGGAGCTTTTTCTCATGCACACATGCCCTGTATGCTTTTCCTACCCAACCAATCTCTTTGAACGCCTGAGAATGCTCATCGTATCTTTTCCATGCTATCTTTTGTCATTCACCTGCCACCGCCTCTTCTCGGCCTCTTTCCATTGTCTTCAATCATAGGCTCGCCCTGACTCGACCACCCTCTCTTCCTACCGTCCCTGCCATCACGCCCATCTCCTCGGAAATCGCCTGGTCCTCCTCCGCCTCCACCACCGCCAATGCCCTGCCTACCAAAGCCTGAACCAGGACCAGCACCTCCTCCGGCTGTCCGGGATTGAAATAGCTCGTCTTGTGATGGCTGATCCATTCTTGCTAAACCTTGCTGCTGTTGCTGTTGACTCTGAGATTGCGGGAGTGATTGTGACTGGCCAGTACCAGAACCAGGACCAGACCCAGAAGGTCCTCGATCACGGGCATCACGATAGTTGCTATCGCGGTCACGATTGTTATGGCCGTAATCTCGTTCACGACTGCGGTTGCGCTCCGTGCCATCTCTAGGGCCATTGTCACCTCGGACAGGACGCGAATTGAGTCCAGAAAGAGCCGGTGGGCCTTGTTGGGGCTGTAGTGGCGGTGCAGGCGCAAACGAGGAAGTGTCATTTACGGAACGGTCTCTTGTTCGTCGGGAATCGCGCTCGTTGGATTGGTAGTCGTGCATTCGAGGGTTCCGACTGGCATTCATATTTTGTGCGGAGAGTTGTGCAGGCTCCTGTCGGACATCGCGATTACCACGTATATCGTTGTTTCTCGTGTCACGTCCTGATACTTGTTTTGGAACCCAGCCACCAGTGACTACGGAATAATGACCTTCGCGAGAGTCGTAGTTGCGCTCAACAGGCCTGTCACCCTGTGGTCGACCATTTTCATTTCGTACTGCATCATCTCGAGGCCGTTGAGCTGGCATTCCTTGTCCTTGACGTGCAGCTTGCACTATATGATCTTGCGGTGGCAAAGGCTGCCTTGCTGGCTGCGGAGCTTGATTGATTGGATTTTGCGAGGTTGGAGCCTGTCCGAATATAGGTTGTGCTTGTGAGTTTTGCCTTGATGCACGACCACGGATGCTTGACCCTTGATCGTGATTGTTGTTGATAGTCGCTACATCAGAACGTCCTCCTTGAGGTTGTGCAGCATTCTGAGGAGGGAAAGGGGTGTTCACATCTTTACCCTGAAAACGATTTACGTTCTGCTGTGGACGATTGAGGCTTGACGCAGGACCTGTTGGTGGTCCTCTTGTGGTTGCAGGAGATATTGGGGCATTGAAGTCTTGACGCCTATCCTGCGCTGCTCTTGGACCCAAAGGCGCTACACTAGTAGTGTTCAGCGTCGGCCTTGCCGTTGTTGACGACTGTGAGGGTGGGGTTCGCTCTCTTTGGCGGTTTGCCTGCAGTCCTGCGTCTTGAGCTACTGCTCTATCTTGACGATAACCACCAGGTCCTGATGGAGGTGCACGCGTTATCATAGGCGTGGATACTGGGATAGAATTGACATCGATATTGCGACGTCTATCAGCACTGATTGGAATGTCGTTGGCTGATTGTATTCTCGGAGGACTGGAGGAATCCGCATTCAGGCGTCCATAGCTCATATCTTGATGACGAGGTACTCTGGGTGGTTCCTGCGTTGGACGACCTTGAGATCGATCGGGTGCTCGAAAGTTTGATTGCACGTCATTGCTGGAGTCATAGCCAGGACGGGAGCGCCCAGCTTGCACAGCAGGTGCGTTACGTTGATCGTTGTTGTAATTCTGATAAGGTGAACGGCCGGATGCCTGTCCTGACTCCCATCGAGCACTGTCATGATACAAATCACGTCTACCGTCAGAAGGAGTATTGTGATCCGAAGCCCTAGATGACGGTTCGTTCTTGAATCCATGATCAGCTGCACTGCTTGAGCTGCGGTCATTGATAGTAACAACATCGTTCTGCTGTATGAGAGCAGCTCTAGCAGGATTTATCGGAACTTGAGATGCTGGTTGACTAGAGTTGGATGTGTTCAGACTTGGTCTCTCAGGTGCTCGTGGCTCGTCTCTGTGGTAATTTGAATTACCCGTTACATCACGAGAGTCTGCATGATTACCATGACTATCACGACTAGTCAAGTTTCCCGCGCCTTGGTATGTATCTCGTGCAATGTTTTCTCGGAGTCTACTCTGCGGTGTGCCTTGTCTCGAGGCATCATCGTGTCTTGGTGACGCACCGTGGCGATCACCTTGCCACTGCTGAAGAAGCTCGGCTCGTCGATCCAGTCCTGCCTGTGCCAGCGGTACCTGCTGTTTGTGTTCAGCTCGATCAGATAGTCTGTGCTGGATATCACGACCACGGCTTTGAGATTGTGCGTCAGGTCGGTTGGGCAGATCATTCTGTCGAGTGGAAGGAGCTCGGCGAGAGTCTGGTCGCTGTGGTACAGGCTGTGGAGTGCCACGAGTCGATGATGCTCTGTCTGCTTGTGGTCGTGGTGGTCGAGTCGCTGCTACTTGTGGAGCAGGTGTAGGTGTGGGCGTTGGTCTCTGTCCGAGACTGTGAGGTGCAGTGGTTGCTGGAGTTGAGCTTTTGCGTCGTTGTAGAGTGGCCTTTGCTTTTTGGATCTCGGCATTGCCTTTGTCAGGTGTCGCCGAGCCCTGACCAGCTGTTGCATCCTTCATCTGCACGTCTTCGACTTCGCCATCCTCTACCTCGCCTGGAACTGGGGTGATGCCATTCACACTATGCTTATGTTAGCCGGATACGATATTTGTCGTAGCGCAGGCGAGCACTTGCCTTGACTGCTTGGTTGGCACGAACTCCGACGCAGATGCACTGAGAGCAGATGGTTTTCTACCATTCGTAGGAGTGCCAGGTTGAGATGTGCCAGTAGCGGGCACAACACGATTGGGCTGCTTTGCTTGCTGCGCGTCGTTAGTGACAAAGTCAGATTCGGATGATGATGCACTTACGTGGAAAGCTTGCGGTAGCATCCACTCTTTCTGACGTGCTTTCAGATTACCGCGCAAAGAGCTCGAAGCCACCCAGATATCTGGACGGACGTCCTTCTCGTCCTTGGCTAGCTGTTCCACAACGCCATCAAGCTTTTCACCCATCCAGTTGACAATTGGAAAGTATCGACATACACATCGAAGCACAACGATGGCGTTTTTGATGTGCATGTACTCTCCGTTAGTCAAGCATGTTAGCAGTGAACGTGTCAGATTAGTATGCCATTTGTACATGAGACGTCTAAAGTCTTCGAAGTCGAGCAAGTTTGGAGGCTCTCCATCCTTGGGAAGCTTCATCACAAAGCCAGGTAGTTCTTTCTTCGTGCCCCAGGCTCGCTTCTCGTACGTTGCTTTACTCGCGTGCCAAATGCTCAACTCTCCAAAGACTTCGCTCAAGAATCGACCAAGGCACTCTGCTTCTCTTGCTGTGCAATGGAATATCAGATTTGTGAGCATCTTTTCGCTTAGCAAACGGTCCAGGAAGTGATTCGTCCTAAACTCCGGAGTGCCCGATGAATGTAGGAAGTTGAGCATCTTCCAGGAGAAATAAGAGTCGAGCGGTGACACTAGCAGGCGTGGTAAAAAGCACTCTTGAAGCAATGCATCATTAAGTTTCTTGAATTGACCTTTGAAATCCTTGAACCAATGCTTCTTCTCGCTCTCCAGTCGGAGTCGAACCTCAGAGTAGTTTGCAAGGTGAGTCTTCATTTCCTCCACCAAACGATTTCTAAACTCGGCGATTGTCTTCTTCTCCTGCTCTTTCTTTCTAGCAGCAACAGCGGTGACATCTGACCTGTCCGCATTGATAGCGGCTATACGCTCCTTCTGTCGGTTATCTTCGTCCGTGTAACTCTTGTGTGGTGCCATCAGATCGTGGAGAGAGAGCTGCCAAAAAGTAATAAAGAATGGCAAGCTCATCGAGGAAGTAAACTCCTCGGATAGTGTGGCTTGGATGTTGCTGATAATGTCCCGAAGTACTGGGTGCCATGGGTCTTCTTGTATATCAGATGCAGGCTTCATGAGCGACTCCACAACTTCCACCTCTTCAATCTTCATATCTACTTCACCATCTGCTCCGTTGGAGGTGTCCTGTGCAATGGCATTCGCTGCAGAGGCGAGATCAACTGCCTCGTTCAAGCTTGTAGGCGCAGAGGCATCAGTCATTTCAACATCTGCCGGTAGCGGGAGCTTGGAGCTGCTTGTTTTCCGACCATTCTTTGTAGTTGTAGATTTGTGGGAAATGTCATATTCCTCGATTTGTCGAGCAATACTCTTGCGGTGAATGGTAAATGCGACGCTGGCAGCGATACCATATTCCTGCATGAGCGTCGCAACATCGGGCACAAGATTATTGAACTCTTCGATCGTGAGGTTGTTCCGGATCATGTCGAGGAACTGTGACATGACAATATGTATGTCGTCAAAGTTCTCGCCAATCACCTTCAGTGACATCTGATCAGGGTTGAATATACACAATTGTCTTTGTTGGGCGATCGACACCAGCAACGGTCCTACCAATCCATTGCCCATCAGTGTTTTGGTGAGTCGCTGAGCAGAGGGCTTGTTCTCATGTCTCTTATCTTGAAGTTGTCGTAGTGTCTGCGCTTGTAACAGCTCACCGCCTGCCATGGCCTGCACTTGAGCATCTGTAAAGTCAGTGTCTGGCGCAATGCCAGCCATTGTAGTAATTAGCTCTCTGAGAACACGAAGGTCCGTGAAGTTGCCCTGCCGCAGCTGCTCCAGGACATACTGTAAGATTGGTAATGTGCTCATAATACTGTATCGTTTGAACACACGCCCAGCAAAGACGGAGAGTGAGGCTAGCCAGCCACTTGCAGTGATACCATCTGCAGTTACGCGACTGCGACCAGCACGACCCAGAGTCGTCACGACGCACCAATTCAGCACGTCGTAGCCTAGATAAGTGAAATATCTGCCACACTCTACGACAACATCGATCAAGTTCTCGTACGATTCAATCTGGTTGAGTACAACAGCAAATGCTATACCAGGCGACGCGCAGGTGATCTTTGCCAATGCACGGGCCATCGGCTTCATGTTTGTCTTGCTCATACGCTTCATGATGTCCCGGGCTTCTGCCTTGACCAGCTCGAACGCGCTTTCCACATCGGACAAACGCGAAGTTTGTCCCAGGAACCACTCGGCGTAGACCTGGTATCGAGTTTGTGTCGGGAAGCACTTCAGGATATCGAAGACCTCATTGACAAGTCCAGGACTTGCTCTGGTTAGACTCAATGCAGGACAAAGCAGGCTCTTGCACATATGGATCCATCGAGCTTTATTGCTTTCCGAACCATCTTCGGCCAGGCTTTTCTTTCCAATGCGCGCCAGCTTCATGATGAGTGCTGGATCCGTGCCAATTTTGACACCAGAGTAAGCTAACAAAGTGTCGCACAGTGTAAAGACGTCGTCCACATGTTGGCAAATAGGCACATTGTCCGACCAATCATCCCAATAGAACTTATAATCGACCCCATCACCTGTATCGTTCTTGTCCAGCTGAGCCCACCGAAGGACTTTAGGTGCAGGTGCCTCTTGTGAGCGTAGTCCGCCTTTTGGTATGCCAGCCTGGTTAGTATCTGGGATTGTAGCAGGTTGTCCAAGGCCGCTACGATCGTGCAGGGGCCGACAAGGGTCGTAGACCTTGCTGAGGGAATGATGAAGTATTCGATGAAGATGTTCTGGAAGGTCTGGGAATGCATCGGGTAGCCACGTGAAGCGACCAAGCAAGTAAAGAGCTTCTGGTATAGCGCCAATACAAAGCAGACTGCGAAGTAGCTGAACCTTCTGATCGGAAGGTTCGGGTAATTGCTCCTCGTCGTCTTCTGTCTTCTCACCAGTCTGTGCTGGAGTGCCATTTTTTGATGCTGGATTATCGACCTTCGATGATGGTGTTGTCGCCCGTGTATCAGCGCCACGCACTCGTGTCATGGGTGCTGGAGCAGTGTCATCTGCCAAGGCACCAGCACTCGCTAGAGCATTGAGCTTGCCGCCGCCTGGACGTTTCGCAAGTTCCCGCTCTTCTTTTTCCTTCATCTGTTTCTCCTTAACACTTTCCATTGTACTGTCCTCTGGCCAAAGATGCGAATATAGATCTCTGAGTGAAACAAATCCAATCTTGATGAGCAGTGCGGAAAGATAGATCAGGTTGACTGGCAAAGTATCATTGGCGTCTCTCGCGCTTGATGCGTACGATCGAAGCTTGAAGCCGAGAAGTTGAGCCGCAACTGGGTTGCCCGATGGTGGTAGTGTCCTGGTTTCTTTCATCCACGTATGTGTTTCCGCTGTGCGAGCTTCTTCGTTCGCGTCTGTGCTCTTTGCAACAGTCAACGGATCCGAGGGATTGCTGTCTGAGAGGATCTTCCGGCCACCGAGTTCGAAGAAAGCTTCCATGCCAACCTCACGCGCTCGTTGCCAGAACTCAATGTCTCTCTGCTCCTTCATGTCCATCATACGAGCGCGATCCTCCTCTTCAACAACCCAGCTAGAATGTTCCGGCTCAGCCCATGCCGGTAGACCTGCAAATACAGGCTTACTGGCCGGTAAGTTGCCCAGAGCTTGATCCTGCGGCCACCAGGAGCTAGCTCGTAGCAGTTTGACAAAGAACCTATAATGCTTGACAAGCAGACTAGCGAAGACGTCGAGTAACACATCAAGTACACGACCTGCGTCGAGGTCGAAAGCACCCACAAGTGCCTTGATATTCTCGAAAGCGTTCTCGACCACCTCTGCGGTAGGTGGCTCGTCGCTTGTAGTCGTGAAGAGCTCTGTAAGTAGCTTTGAATAACCCTCTGTTTCTTCTCTCAGCAGGTTGTAATTGGATTGTCGATAGAGGATTCCAGTTTGATGACGGATAAAGGCCTTGTTGAATGTCGGACGAACTACCTGAATGGATTGCAGTAGGCTGGCATCGAGCTGTTCCCGCATAATCTCAGGTGCAATACCTGTAGCAGAAATGATGAGACGTAGCCGAGAGTTCTGGAAATCGGATTCTGTGAGGACGGACAAAGTGTCTAAAAACAGCGATGTGCCATCGAGGTATCCATCTTCTGGTGCGCTTTCCAAGATGTTCCGTACACAGGTGCCTGCGTCTTCCAGCTCAAGCTTTCCATCTATTCCTGCTCTTACAAGCTCCTGAAATATCGTGCTAGCAACCATTGGATCACCATCTCGAAGGCTATCGGTAGCCACACCTATAATGTTCTCTTTTCCCACACTCGTCCAATTCGATATGCGCTCTTCAGTCAAGTATTCATAGTCATAAGGTCCTGCGGGTTTAGGCGGTCCAACTGGCTGAGGGGTAGGCGGAGCTCTTGGGGTCGAGGGCGCCTGCGCGACTCTTGAAGCTGGCCCAGTTGTGGATTTTGGAGGCTCCGAAGGCGTCGGTGGAGGGGCAGGTGCACTTGCTTGCTCCAAAATTGGCTGATCTTGAGCCCGGCCTAAAGGCACGGCATCTGTTTCGTTGAAGCTACCCTTGTTGTTACTGCTAGTAGCTGAGTTAATATCCCGAAATCTTCCTCCCCGCGATGCAGCATTTGCGCTGTCATATCCTCCTCCATTTTGCTGACCACCATATCCTCCAGCACGACCTCCGCGACCTCCACGCCTGCCTCCTCTTCCACCACCTTGCCCGTTGGGTGGTCCTCCATAAGCTTGTTGTTGTGGATACTGGGGGCTCTGCGGACCCTGCGCCTGTGCATACTGTCCTCTATTGTGATTCGCGAGGGGTAAGTCGTTAGGTCGGTGTGGTGAAGGTCGTCCACCAGCGCCGTCGTAGCTGTTAATGTTGGAGAATTCACGCTCGTTCCGCTTCCTCTTCTGATTCGCTGGCGGCATCTTACCCTCCTCCTCCTCTCAATGAGGACTCGTCGATTGCTTCACTTCCTCTTGCGACAGCATGGAGGGTGCGCAAAGATTATGCGATCAGGGGTGGGAAAGTCGTATGGTAACGCGGTTCGTCCTAGATCATTCAGTCATGCCAACAAAGGGCTGGTGCAAGGGCGGTGAGCTTGTAAAGTTGTCAACCAGGAACCGCTACACTCATCTAAATCCTGGTTAAACTTGAAACGCCAGGACTGTCACGTGATGCCCAGGTTGTGTTTCAGCTTCCTCGGCTACCCTGGTGACTACAGATCACTTACCAGTTTAATAGAGAAAGAATACTGCAGGAACGGAGATGGCAAGGAAGTATTCATAATGACTTCTTTCTTCTATCATACATGGGTACGAAAGGCATACGATGAGCCGTACCAAGTCTACCTCCCCAACCCAAATGCCGCCGCTAAGCATGCACCTTCCCTACTATTACCTGAAACGCCCAGCGCAATGCGAATTATTGGTCTGGAGTCCTTCAAATCTCAACCGTCTTCATTTCATCGACTGTGTCATGCATGCCATTAAGGTTGATGTTCTTCACCCCGAGCCCAATGTCTCCATTCATAGCTCTGTTTTCCTTGTCGTCGTGAGCTCCATTGAGTAATGGTTGTTCCTGTATTACAAGTGCGTCTGTAGAGTCGTTGGCTCGTATATCTTGCGTTAGAGGGCTGTTCGAGTCCGTGTTTATGAGATCGACCGGCGGTTCACCCAAGGTCTCCCCTTCCGTGTGCACCTTGATTCCGGAAATCGCTTCTTCTGCAACTCTAGCCAGTGGGCTCGAAACATGTTGTCGCGCTTTCTTGTTTCCAGACGGTTGTTTGCCCGCTGACTTCTCAGATAGCAAGCGATTTGGTGATCGACCACGCTCACCCTCAGCTTGAGTAGAGTTACCATACGGTGATTGACGAGGAGCGCCTGTTCCGAGAGCTGAATTGCGACGAGGGTCTGTCATGGTCCTCTTGATCGGCTGCTTCCGCCCGTATTTCTGATCAGCCCTCCACCTCAGAATATCCAAGTATGCAGGCTCGACGCCTTGGCGTGGAAATTCGCGCAACTTGAGCTCCCCAGATTCCTCGACCACGAAAACTTTGTTGCTAGTGATATCATCGGCGATCGAAGCTAGAAATGCTCCCCATGAGCGAGCAACGACATATTTGCAGTCGTAGTCACGTCCCATCAGAATAACCTGTCCCCATTGGCCTGAAGTGCCCGGTGCCAAATCGATAGCCAAGCAGTTTCCACCCCAATCGCGTGCCATGGGGATCCAGGCTGGATGAGAGTACACCTTTTGAATAGCATTGGCGGGCTGAGAATCTTGTTTCGCAGAGAGCTCTTCGCGCCAGTCTCGGTTCGTTGCTTGCTGTGAGGTCTGTACTGGTGCTGAAGACGAAGATGCGCCGAAAACTTTGGTCGGTAGCTGCGCTTCGTACATGGGCTGTTGTGTCAAATACCTCTCGTTGACCTGACGCCAGTTGTTCCACTCTTGTACAATTTCCTCACAATCCAGAAGCATACAGCCAAAAATGATACCAGTAGGAAGACCGCCACGTTCTTGTCCATCGTGAATTGCCAAAGACTCACGTACATCCATGGGCAGCTGACAGTCGAGGTCGTGTTCTAATTCATTGATGTCATTCTGAGTACATCCTTCACCAAGATTATCGAATAGTTCTTCGTAGTGCTCTTCCAGCCAACGATCTACGCGCTTCCACGAGTGACTGGGAGGTGGAGGTGGTGGAAGACCATCGCTAAAGTTTTGCATTTGCATATCGCCTGACTGCGCAAGCGATCTTCCTTCATCCGGTGAATTTGAGCGCTGTGCGGCAGACCTCATGCCGGGTGAATACGGTGTACTGTCCTTGCGGGACCCTGCCGGCCTGGCGTAGCTGGAATTCGAGTCGGATGTATCGGTTGTTGCGAGATTGACTCTGGACTCATTGCCCACGACGCCTGTGAACGGAGCATGTCGTGTAGTATGATATTGGCCAGTTCGGTTTGGGGAGTCGTGTGTAGCGTGACGATCGTACGAGGTCATTGCGTGCCAGAAGGAGCGCACAGCTCCAGCAATCCTAGAGGGTGTCAGTCTGGCACGTCCTCAATTACTACCTCGAATGTAAAGACGTACGAAGCAGCCATTGCGCCGGAGACTCCAATTCAATATCGCACCAGGCGTAGAGGAGGGTCAAATAGCCAAGCAATACCTGCAGCCAGCTAGCACTGAGCGGTTTGGAATATTATTGTGCCTGGCGAGTTCGAAGATGGGATGTGTGATAGTACGCGCTGTTGTCGAAGTGGGTTCTCGATAAAATTGTCCGTCCGGTGCAGAGGAGAACAACAGAGAGAGGGTGATTTGATGGATGCGTCGCACCTCTCGTTCTAATAATCTGCGGACTTGATGTGTAGATGGTGTTGATACCGGGCAAGTGAGACACGGTCTTACAGTCGGCGAAGGATGATACAGCGTCAAGATGTTTGTTGTGTCTTGGTTCAATCTACAGTAGTCGGCATCGAAGGGGGCCGGCTCACACATGACTAGCATAAAGGGGAAAGAGCGAACGTCTGGATCTACGCCAAGCCCAGACTAGGGCATGTTGCATGTTTCAGAATATAGTGGCGTCGAGCTAAAGTGTGCCACTCTCGCATGTATGTATATGCTGTCACTAGTCTGCTGTTCTACGAAGTACTGCTCTCCTGCACTGCACAGCGCAGCACAGCGCAGCACAGCACACTACTCTCTACTGGCGGTCAGGCGGCGCCGGGGAACAGGTTTTTAGCTTTCAAACAAATAGCCAGCACATAAAACATGAAACACAGCCAACTAGATGCTCAGTGCTCAACGTCACGCCAATCGCAACATCAAATCGTGGATTCGGCTGACCAAAAATGATTCCGACTGCTCTCCAAGCATGTTCCTATTACCCCCATCCAGAGATATTATTACACTAATGTTACACCAACAAGCTTGACTGTATATGTTCTGCCAGGCTCGAGTCATCTCCAAAATTGCATATACTCCTAGTCTTACATTCACAGTGTTAAGAAAGCTTAAGAAGCTTGCGCAGATCGGCCTCCATTGACTTCACATCAGGCTGGCCTCGGACCTGAACTTGACTTGGATCTGGCATCATCATGTGTGGTTGCTGTTGCTGATATGGATCAACACGACGATATTCTGCATGTTCTGCTGCATATTGATCGGGTCTTGGCGGACCAGGACTTCGCGCATAATCGCTCCCATTGCCATGAATTGGCAGATTTAGACTGGCTCGGATTGCTGGTGGTGGTGTCTGCACATTCAGCAAGTTCTTCAAGGCCATACTCTTCTCTATGCGTTGCTGCTCATCACTAGAGATAGATGCGGGCACATCATTTGATCTAGGTGTTTGCTTCACTGCTTTAAGCCGCTCCTTAAAGGGTGTGCTGTTAGCAGATCTTGCGACAGACCCTTCTCCTGCGCCGTCCATCTCCATCATGAAGAGCTCTCTGCCAGAGGCCTGCGCGGGTCTTGATGGTTCATGTGGGCCTGGCGCTAGTGTTGAACCGCGAGGGCTAGCTAGGTTGTGCTTTGCTTGCTCAGCGCGATGAGCATTGAATAGTAAATCCAGTGGTGACTCCTCTCTGCGAACAGGTGTTGTGGTACCAGAGTGAGGGGTGGGTGATGCAGGTGATCGAGATGGGCTTGCGTCTAATCGTGCTTGTAAAGTTGAGGGAGGTGCGCCATTCGGCACTGACTTTGAGAAGAATCTGGGTATTGGTAGAGACGACGGTGCTGGCGAAGCATGAAAGGTAGGTCCGGCATAAGCCATCTGCTTGACTGGGGTAGATATCTGGGCAGGAGCTTGTCTCGGAGAAGCGTTGTCGAAGCCAGGATTCATTGTGGACGTCTTCTTGTTCGTGTTAGGTGCGCGAGATTGTCGTGCATGATTACCGTCGGCATGTTGTACATTGTGGGACGGTGTCTGTTGTTGCGGCGCTCGTCTGGGAGCTCGTTGCGGTGTTGCTGCCTGCGGTTGTTGATGAACACCGTTTGTCTGTTGTTTCGCCTGGCCTCGAGTGCGCGGTTTCGGCGCTGGGGAGGCTAACGATGCCTCCATAGGCAAGGAAGATTGAAGAGAAGTGGCCAGGATAGTGCTGTTGTATGTTTGACTGGTGTAAAGTACTTGGTTGAGTCGCGAGGTGCTGTTCAAGCTGCGGTCATGGACCAGAAACGAAGGTTGAGAAGTACTTGTGGGCACTAAGACAATGGGTATGCGCAAGGATGGCAGTAAGGAAGGGTTCCTCGTCGACGGGAAGATGATGATGGTGAGAATAGAAAAACAAATAGCGATTGTTATGTCTATGTCTATTATTCTACCACGCGATTGTCTCAAGCTTCCCTCCACTTCTTGCACGTGTCAAATGCCTTTGCATCATTCAGACGGAGTGAACAACGCCCTCGATTCGTTTGAACACCAGATTCAGTTACCTTGCCTTGTCCCTCACGGTTCTCATCTTCTACTCGTCCTTGGACGACACCCAACTACCTCACCAAAACACTGTCATCACATAGCTCATCGGAAGCACTCCAGTACCCAAATCATGGCGGACGTAGAGATGATGGACGCTCCCGTAAAGAGTGGAAAGGCCGGCGCCGATACTGCTGTTGATGGGAAGAAGCGTTTCGAAGTCAAGAAGGTACGCAGGTCATAATATGTCAAGGACAGCAAGCAGGAAGCTGATAGTCTCCAAGTGGAATGCCGTAGCACTTTGGGCTTGGGATATTGTAGTCGACAACTGTGCTATTTGCCGCAACCACATTATGGATCTATGTATGTACTATTTGAGGCTACTATATCTTGAAGCATATTGCTGACCGAACCGCGCCAGGCATCGAATGTCAAGCAAATCAAGCTACAAACGTCTCAGAAGAGTGCACAGTCGCTTGGGGAATCTGCAATGCTAGTTCACAGTATCTTGTGCTACGAACGAGCTCACATTCTGACACATTTCCTAGCACGCCTTCCACTTCCACTGCATTTCTCGTTGGTTGAAGACTCGCCAAGTATGTCCTCTTGACAACCGTGATTGGGAATTCCAAAAGTATGGCAAATAGAGTACGGCGGCTATGGTTCAGACGTTGCAACCCACTGCAGCTGCTGCGCGGCTTTGTGGCAAAAGCAAGCATCTACGGCGTTGTTCATGGAAACGAAATTATGGCATGGATATGGAAGGCAGGTACTGATACGACCTACTGTCGAGGCGTCTAAGGATTTGGGTGCATCAAATGGTGCTAGGTAGAGCCAGAGTTGGTATGAGGACGAAAGAGATAGCACACTATTTATGACAACGACCGAGATGTTCTTGATCGCTAGCTATTTTGTGCTACAACAAATACTCGACCATTGACTTCATGTCAACTCGTAAATTACACGTTGAAACAAATCATGGCTTTTCCAGGCAAGCTGTCTGATGGTGTCTGAAATGATGCATGTTCATACTCGTCAACTTCGTAAATCGCTACACATTAACATACCATAGAAAACCGCCCATCATCTGTTCATCTTGCCTCTCATAAGCCTCCCAACCTCTCCCAGCCTCGCTCAACTCACACTAACCCTCACATCCCCCAAATCCGCCATCGTAGCTCCCATGCCCACCTGCCCCTGCTTACCCACTGACCCCTGCGACTGCGACTGCGTGGTCGTCAACCACTTGATAGGCTTCTGGTTGAAAAAGGGCCATGGTGGTACCACCACTAGAAATGTGACTGCTGTTCCAGCTAGGCCAGACCATAGCGTGTATTGAATGTTTTGGGTGATGTAGCCGAGGAGGAAGGAGATGAGCTGTGTGGTCTATTAAGTGGGGAAAAAGAATATTGATGATGGTGGAGGGGGAGAAGGGAGGAATAGAGGTAGTGAAATGGGAAATGGGAAATGATGCGATCAATGTAATGAACGTGGGAAGATGAGGAGTCTACGTACGCCAATGATGGAGAGCATGTTTGTTGTGATTTGCTCAGCGAGGCGTTGGCCTTCGAAGTCCTGGGAAGAGGGTTGTGAGTATTAATGCTATTATTGATAGTGTGCTAAGGGTAAGCTGGGGGTGCGACATAATAATTACAAGGAATTGGTTCACGTACAATCGAGCCATCGAGGGCGTCACGGATTTGATCGAGTATTTCTGCCATTATGGGTTGGGCTTTCTTATTTGCTTTACGGCACAATTGATATGAGGTATGGTTTACGTTGTACACAGAAGTAGACACGCGGAGGTGGTCAAAAGAACGGGTTAGCCCTGCCAAGCTAGTCTCGGATAGTTCTATCCCAGACACCCGCTTCGCTAAGTACTATGAACCTTTCTATCTAACTAAGATCAGTACTAGTTCATCTCTTTTTCGCTCGGCACGGGACGTCTTGTTTTTTGTGTGACACCTGTGATTGTTTACGATGTACTCAAAAGAACAGGAAGCAAGGCAAAGTATTGAATTGTAAAACTGTCATCCAGAATCGAGTCTTTATCTCTTTTATTTTTGCTGATTATGATTACACCTACATCTCTTACAGACACTCTATGTTTACACTTGCTCATTCACTCTCCTCTAGCCCATACCTGCACCTGCTCTTTTGCTATGACCAGCCGGATCGTCTCACGGGAGGCATCTGGAACGGACCCAGCCATCTGGCTTTCCACTATCTTCTGTACGGTGAGGAATATTGGGGGTCCTGATCCATTCTCACCTACGCCTTGCACTCCCAACTTACACTCAGCATCCAGGAGTTCAGGGCATGTAGGAGAACCTGGATTCTACCGAAATGCTAAGGCCGACATCCAGCTATGCCTTAGACCGAAGATGCTGCTTAGTCGATGTCGGAAGGCCCAACCAAGATCCAGATATCGGAAACGTGCTATTCAGACTTGATTTCCGAGATGACTAGCTCTTCAACTTCCGGCCAAGCTCAAATCGCCTATCGCTCCTGTGATCCCCTCACTCTTTATCAGAACAACCATCCACAACCCAACTCGATTCGCCTCACCAACCAACGGCGTACAATGTAACCACAACGGTCTCGTCGACTCCTTGCCCATCGTTCCAGCCAGACGGCCCATTTTCTCACCTGGAGTCTGAGCGCTTGCCTCCGCAGCAGCAATGTCAGAAGCATTGGGACCACATAGCCACGATACCTTGGCTGTGAACGATTCACCAAAAGATAGTGCATATTTGATGTTCGCGCGGACATGCGATGGGCCTCTGATCCAGCTGAGGAAACGTGTATCTATTAGGTTGGCGCCGCGCATGCTGGGAGCTGTATAGATGACGCGAAGTGACGGGTATGGGCGAACAAGTACATACTAGTATGACTTTGTTAGTACTGACGCAGTGAAACTCGTGATACAATATGCCCGGCGAGCGAGACAATCATCAAACTTACATTTTGGAAAACACCAGGCATTCTCCCATCTGGACCAAAGTTAGGTCCTCCCCACAACTCAGCATCCTCTGCGTCGTTCAATCCGAATACCTTGCGTGTGAATGCCGTGAGATGGCCGTTCGGCCGACCTTGTGTTATGTTGCTAGGGTCTCCACCTGTACTTTGTATCACGTTTCTCTCGTGGTCGTTCAGGTATCGTCCTAACTCAGCAATCGCTCCTATCGGTGTCTCACCTTTCGCATGTCCACCCGCAAGCGAAAGGCTTCTGTCTTTTGTCAACAATGCTGCAAAGCTGTCCATGCCCCTTCCGTCCTCGACCAGTCCGTTGATATCAACTTGCGCACCAAGGAAATATCGCACCTTGCCATCTGTATCGTGCAATGGCGCAATAAGCAGTAGATTGATGAAAGGAGTGCCGTCCTTGCGGTAGTTTAGGATACTCTCGCAAATCTCTTGTCCCTCACCAAGCGCATCGATCAGCCTGTCCACCGAGGCTTTCGATGTCTTCTTGCCTTGCAAAAAGCGACAATTCTTTCCAATAACAGCCTTGTTGTCATATCCAGTAGCAGCAAAGAATTGAGGACTGGCGTAGATAATTGGATTGTCCGGAATCCGCGGATCAGTCAGACAGTATACTTCTGCAAGCCCGTTCACGAGGTTGTTCATCATTGGTACAGCTTGTCCAGTTATCTCTTTGACCAATATTTCCGTCACTAACTGTGTCATGCGATGTGTTACGAATCCTGGAAGTGCTTCTTGAATGAGTTGTGTGAATGTGGTGTCTAGTTTTCGTTCGAATTCTTCATCTGTCGTTGCTGCCACCAGCCCTGGCCACAAAGACTCTGCAACAGCATTTGCATATTTGGTGGCGGAAAGCGCTTTTTGAACATCAAGGTATCGCTTTAGTGATTGCGCTAGATTCGGACGGTACCGCGCGAGGAAGTTCTGGAAGCGAGGGAAGTATATCGGGCTCTGTAGGATGAGCTTTAGGTGGTCGATGCCGAAGAGGCGTCCCGCGAGATCTTCCATGTTGGCAGCAGGCACAAAGCTTTGATCTGTAGCCCCGCCCTCGACGCCATATTGGTCTGAATCGGCGCCAGACGTAGAATTCCCCGTACTGGATTGCAAACTTGCTGCTGGAGAGGCTGAACGGAGGCTGCCTCTGAGAGAGCTTAGCGATTCGGCGTAGCTGCTGGTTCGAGGTGCGCCCGCTGGCTTGCTCGTTTCGGCGTTGAAGTTGGCAGCCATGCTTGGATGTTGAGACAAAGGCGTCGGTATTGTTGATTTTTCTGTGACTGTCGCCTGATTGCAATTGTTGACAGTTGACGCAAGATGCCAAGATACCGGAGCAGCAGCGATCTGTGGCGTCGAAGGCTTTGTTTGAGCCTCAGTCGCCTGACAGTCTGAAAAAGGATTTTGTTTGTTGTTTGTTTCAGCGAGTTTAGCTGTGTATGCCCTCGATGGTATGAGTCGGAACGTGTTTGGAGATTGTGACAGAAGCAAGATCGTGCGCAGATCTATCACCGAGGTAGCCGCTCGAGCCGCGCTCAGCTCGCTTAGTATCCCCTGACGCCTTTCGTATCGTCATTCGTGTCGCCCGGCCTCACGCCTCACGTCCGACCAGTATCGCGATGTGTTGTGCATGATACCCCGATTGCTTCGTCTCATCTGTCGACCGAGACAATCGAGGCCCTTGACATTACACTCTTCGTAAAGCGCAAGCATGAAGGCTCATTTTCAATCATGGTTAAAGATGGCATTCTGAAAATGGGATGAAGCCGGCTATCTTGTATTATGGATCATCAGGCACGGCACTAGCCACATACCTTATGAAGCTAGCCAATGTTCAATGTTCTAGGTCTTCATAGCTTTTGTATAGTCAGGGGTGATCGAAGTATGCCATATCAATATAAACTAGAACAAGAACGTCATAATGTAAAGCCGACGCCATTGTGAACCTATCCTACCACAGCTTTCATGCTCAAGCTCTCCAAGAACCCGCTCAAGTCTTCCTTCTTCACCTCAACCACGCAATGCTCAAAACTATCCAACCTTACCCTCGCGCTCGTCTCTTCCACTACTTCTTGAAATGCATTACCAAATCTGTTCCTGCTCAAAGCTCGTCCACTCGTCTCCTCATTATCAGACTCATCGTCTGAAGCGTCGGAACCAGAGGATGCTTCCGATTCATCCTCGGTCTCGATTTCTTCCTCCTCGTCTTCCTCATCTTCGCCATTGTTCACCCTTGCTTGTCGCTTCGCAGCCTGCTTTTCTTCCCTCTTTTGTGTCCTGAGCTGCTCTTTCTCTTTTCGCTTCTTCTCTTTCTGTTGTCGTTCCTCCTTGCTCTTGCCAACCGCACCACCACCGCCACCCAGACCAGCTACGACATACACTCCTCTTGCGTCGTTGATGCAGCCGAGCACGAGAGGCATACCACCTCTGGTTTTCTTCTTGCTCTTTCTATCGTCCTTGTCAACCTCTTTCACAGCTTCACCCACCCACAATGCCAGCTTCATCAACGCTCCAGGGTTGGTGAAAAGTGCCACGTCGGGTCCTTCCTTGACAAGAGCCATTCGAAAAGCTCGGAGATTTCTCAGTTGGCGCTTTTGTAATAGAGACGTGCCAGTGCGGAGAATCGCACGATGTAGCGATTGTGCAAGAGGTATGTTGTGCATTAGTGCTGTAGGTGCAAGGAGGGCATCGTAGGCACTATAAAATCGTTCCAGTGCCTCTTCAGTAGCAGTGACCTCTTCCGCCGAGCTGGCATTGCTTGCAGAAGGTGAGTGACGTGGAGTGGGCAGTTGCCCGTTACCTGACTGAAACGTGCCTGGAACATGTGTCCCAACCTCGAGCATGGCACCGATGATGACTGCCACATCTGCAGCGCTGAGACATGCCTTCCAGCCCCAACATCGCACGAAGCCCCATCCCTCCTTGTCGTGGCCGCCATGGGAGCTGGAAGGCGGTGGGACTAGTCCATCAAGAGCGTACATTGGCGCTACTGTCAGAAGCTTCTGTCGAAGGTCTTTCTTCAGATCCATATCCATATGTGTATAACTTTGCTTGCATTGCACGAGGCTGACGCCCATCTTTGCTAACAGTTTTGCTAATCGTTTTCGACCTGCATCACTCCATAAGTGCAGTTTTGCTGATAAGTATGGCGAGTGCAGCATACTGTCGTAAAGACTCCAATGTCGTAAGAGAAGGAAGCGAGGTTCGGGAGACAGCCGTATCGATGAATCTGTTGGCGATCTGGCATGTGTAGGGATGGCGTCTGTAGCCATGCCTCTAGTGACTTCGTGACCGGTTTCTGTCAGTTCTGGTGGATTCAGACGTCGCACCTCATCTCGCAGCATTTGTCTAATCCGTGAGCCTCGAGTCCCAATCCAGCCAGTAAATGTTGTCGCAGCATGATCGTGGTCAGTAAGGGAGACTCCAGTGGAGGTTCGCCCATAGAGGTCTGTGCTTGAGACTCCAATGATTGATAGCCATAGTAGGTCATTGTCATCACGACCTAGTTCTGACGCTAGTGAGTACATTAAGGACGATATGGGTTCCGAGTAGGATGTTCCCATTGCGTAGTATGTTCTGATAGTCTCTTCGTGCTTTTGTCGAAGCTTCAAGAACTTCCGTCGCAGTGACTTGGCAGAGGGCTGGGGTGGTGCTTGTTTTGCTGGGGAGGATAATTGGTTGGATGGTGGAGTGGACTGCAGAATATGGCTGGATCGATAATCTGGAAATGAGGGTGAGGATGGTATCGGCGTGGACTGGCAAGGTTAGTCTACCTTAATAATAAGAACAAGCTCGAATCAGCTTACTGAGTTACTCCGCCTTCGTTGTCGTGGTCTTTCATTCTCTTTCTCCTCTTCATCCCCTTCTTCGTCTTCCTCTCGATCAGACCAAGATTTGCGTTTTAGTACTGAAGAGCCGTCGCTGCCAGCCCCTGCCTCTTCCTCATCCTCGGAGTCAGATTCAACATCTTCGCCCACGTCTTCAATTTCCGGCATATCCTCTAGTGCAAACCAGGCGTCCCGCTGCCGTGTCAACTCTTCTTGGATATCACCGTCGTCGAACACGATTATTCCTCCCTTTCCTTGCCGGAATGTCCTTTGCACTTCACCTTTATCAACACCAATAGGTTCCTTGGCCAGCACCCCGTCCTGATCTTGTGTATTTTGCAGAACGGCAGCGGCACCACCGAAGATATTTGACAGATTCCAGGGCCTTCTTGCATCCATTACCCATACATCCACACCGTCACAACCACCGTTGCCTTCTTCGTCTACTTCCAGACCAAGTATAGCCTCGAGATCGACAAGTCCTCCTACCCCCAGACAGACCACAACACCTCCACTTCCACCGTCCCTCAGCCTCATTGGCTTCACCAATTCCTCTCCTGCTCTGGTAAGGTGGGCATAGCCACCGACTGGATGTATTTTATGAGATATGTAGTCGCGTTTCAGGAGTGACGTAAGTATTCGACATGCACATAAAGCGTCTGGCTCGAGGGCGACCAGGATGAGAACTGGTGGTGACAAGGGATGGTGGGATTTGAGAAGCTGAAGGTAGAGATGTGAGACGAGATTCCGCGGGAGATACATTGTCGAGGACGTCGAGTGATGAGAAATTCAATAGTGGATTGGAGTATTCGATCCAGTCTGCCAGCCCGGTCGAAAGGATAGGTGTGTTGCTGCGTCGGGCTAATGTTCGTTAGCAATACCTTGACGAAGTTACTAGTTACTATAACACTTGTAAAATCATAGGGAGTAGGATGAGGTCAATTGGATGAATATCGCAAGCTGGAAAAAGAAAAGGAAACAAAAGACATGGCAACCGAGCCGGCGCGTCGAAGAACGTGAAGCGTGTTTTGTGGGGAACACGTCGTTGTCATAATTCGTGGCCAAGGACTGCTGCGAAGAGTAGGTACCCTAACTTTCTTCGGGCTACAAACCTTATGCCCTTCTCTCATATCCCAGACTTCTCCTCAACCGATATCTATGGTCTAACACATTCGTAATATTTAGAAGGCCTACGGGCACTCTTCACAGCGCATCCAACTTTTGACCTGCGCCACGAATTCTGACGACGACGTGGGAAGAAGCATTGAATGTGCCCGACGATCTCGAATCTCGAGTGAAACAGATGATGCGTGCACCATAGCCACCATATGAATACTACAAGCTATATCGCAGAATGCTTGGTAGATTGATTTGTAATATTTGATTGTATAGCAAAGTCCTACTAAAGGACACTAAAAAGTTGCAGCAAGTACAGCAATACATTATGCCTCGGTGAGTGAGCGACCTGTTCGTCCATCATAATATCGTTAAGCGCTTCGACAGCGGCAGCGTTAGGTAGGTGGGTGGGTGGGCAGCTTCAAGTACTACCCGGGTATATCTAGAATCCTTCCTCGCCGGCTCTGCAAAGCTTGATGTCGCGGCCCCATTCAGAGCGCAGGACTTGCGAAGCAGTGATGCGGCGAGTTGGATTCGGGTCGAGGATAGAGTAAACCACATTTCTACAGCGAGCCTGTTACTCGTGTTAGCAATCAGAAACAATCACCAATGCGTCCAAGGCTGAACTTACTCGGTGGAGTGACTCAATAGGCCCATAGCCTTCTTCTTCCCTTCTGCCTTCGAGATAGCGTTCGTAGAACTCGTCTTCGTCCTTTTGAGCAAGTCTCCACAGATGTCTGCCAGTACGCATTGCCATGTAGATAACACCACAGGCCCACACATCGACAGCTCTGGGGTCGAACTCTTCGTCGGTGTACTCTTCAGGAGCAATATAAGGAGCGCTTCCACAAAGTCCGCCCACCATATGTGCTTCCGTTTCCCAAGCCATACGGAAACATTCTCCATTGCCGAAATCTGTGATCTTGATACCTCCGTGTGTGGTAAGCAGCAAGTTCTCTGGCTTAAGATCACGATGCGCGACTCCCATCTCGTGGATGTACTCGACACCACGCATAAGTTGCTTAAAGTAGCAATCCGCCTCGACTACCTCGAGCTTGCCAGCTGCAAGCACCAAAGTATACAGATCGCCACCAGCACAAAATTCCATTACCTCACAGAAGTCGCCCTTGGCGTCCTTGACAAGATCAAGTGTATGTATCACGTTAGGGTGTCGAAGTGCGGAGGAGATACAGAACTCAGATGTGAGGCGCTTGTTGTACTTTTTGGGCGATTCTTGAGGTCTTCGTCGGAACTCCTTGACGGCGTAGAGTTGCTCCTTTCCAGTTGTATCTTGCTTGTGGGAGATCCTGACGATACCGAATGCACCACGACCAACGACTTCCTGACATTTGCCGTACTTTTCCACCAAAGTAGTAGCATAGTTGGGTCCTCCTTTCTGATCTGATGCAACCTTTTCATTCTTGAGCTGGTCAATCCAACTTGAAACCAAGGATAGCTGATTGTCCTCATGGTGTACTTCCTTGTCCTTCTTTCCACCTAGTAATTTTGTGAACATGGTGCTAAGCTTTTCCTGTCTCCTGTCATTTCTCAGAGTATGCTCATGAGTTCCATCCTCGTGCATTGTAAACCTTTTCGACTCCTTCTTGACTTCTGGCGTGCGATCGCTAGATGTGGATGCATCTCTTGTGTCTTTATGCTTCAGCAGTCCGCTGGACGCAGTCCGTTGAGGTGGACCAGGCCGACCTGCAACAGGTTCTGGTGTGACAGCTGGAGATTCAGCAACGGCACTCGAGTTTTCTCGTGGTCTTTCAGCCAAGGCGCTATTGGAGCCTGCTCTCGTTCTGACAAGAGATTCGGTGTCTTTTTCTTTTAATGGATTATCACCGCGATGCGAGAACATTCGGCTCAGTCGACTTGTGAATGTAGGTTTTATGGGTTTCGGAGCGGCAACGGGCTGTGTGGGTAGAGGAGTAGTAGAGTGGATGCCATTCGATTGCACCGGTAGGTCTATCTTGCTCTCATCACTAGGCGAAGGGGCGGGTGAGTTCTCGTGCAAAGTGTTGACATAGGAGTGATTTCCTGGCGGAGACAACCTCCCAGTATTGACGACGGTACTGCTTGCGCCCGCCATGATTATTGAAGTCTTTGGGGTACTCGGAGAAACTTCTTGAGATTGGTCGCGCTTTGGCAAAGGCGTTCTTTAGTAGGAAATTGGGGAGAGGGCCAGATATTTCTCGAGGTGTGAGAAGGTTGCCGAGTAAGAGTGGTAAGAGTAATCGAAGGACTGTGTAGCTGGAGACGCTATTACTCAAATGACAGCACCAAAAGAGGCACTGCCTGCAGTTTCTAGAAAAAGTACTCGTGTGATGTAAGACAAGCTTGGAAGCACGGCTGCGCTCCGCTTGAATTGCTAAGCCAGCAGGGCTTAGTACAAGATACCCGTGCGCGAAAATCCTCGGCAGCCGAGTTCTTGTGACGGGAGTGCTGTCGCTGTGTGCAAAGAGGCTGTTTGAGCGAGGTGCAGTAGCTAAGCGGAGGTACTCGAGTTGAGTGCAAGAATTCGCGCAAGTGCGAGGTGGATTCGGTTTATAAGAGCAACAGGGTTTTGGGTCAGAGCGCCAGCCAGCAAAGCGAAAGCGGTCTGTGGAGGTGGGGGATTAATCGCTCACCAAACAGAGTCAGAAACAGATCGGGAAAGCTAGCGCAGGTTGTCAAGTATCAGATCAGCGGATTCTGCCAGGATGTGCTTGAGATGAACGAGAGATATATATCGTCTAACAGCGAAATTGCAGGGACATTAATACGATGCCCCTGCTGTTTTGATTCATCACGCTCGGTCGACAATAGAGTCAATCTAGAACCCTCCTTCCTTACACCCATGTTCTCACCACGTGGATGACCTGTACCTGTGCCGCGATATCCATATTGCAGCGACGAACAGTACTCGATGTGCTACACTGCATCTACTATTTTCAAATATAAACCACAGACTGTCCATATTGATGGCTGCATGCGCTGAATTTACCGAGGCGAAGTTGATGGTGGTCACGATCACCGTTTCTTTATAAACTTTTCTTCAAGCTGATGCTGATACATACAACTCATCTACCCTTCTGCCATCCTTCATATTTGTCAACATTGTGATCGCTTCGCAGTAGTCGTGATATGAAAAACAACATGCCTGATACAGTGAAACCTGCAAAGCTATTGAAACGAAAGCGCAAACCAAAGACTTCAGATACAAAGTCAACATTTATATCAATCGAGCCGACCTGGACATACCTTCACCTCAATCTCATGACATCTGGGAGCGGTGTAGTGATTGACGATTTGACACTACGATCATGTCTGCTTCAAGCATTCTCATCATATCTGGGTGACCACGGAGCTGCTATTCCAGTAGATATCCTTCACATCAGCGAGGACATATTGTCAGAAGGAAAACGCCGGCCGTCTGCCTTTATTCGAGTGCCTAACGAGGATGCTCAGGCGGCTATCGCTGGAGCGTCGAGCTTTACTGGATCTGGGAACGTGCTAGCTATCAGAGTTAAGAGTCACAGCTCTTGGCTTGCCACGTTGACTGCGGAGGAAGATGGTCAGGACCTATTCCAGATGACATTAGATGCGCCGAGAGAAGAGTGACAGCTGTTCAGATCTACGATATCTTTATCCTCTACCACCTGCAAGGTGTAATCGACTGGAAATGATCAATGACAGCTTCATTCAGCACGACCTTTGTTGGAGACTTGGATTCGAACGTACTCCAGAGTAAGCTATATATCTGGAGCTAGGACAGACGTCACACGTATCCTCCACTCGACAGCCTGAAACAATGTTGCCTGACATAGAGTCCTGCTCTCTGCCCTCTGCCCCACATGCATTCCCAGATCTTGATTATGTGTTCATCACATGTCACTCCAATGTCGACCTCCGTTCAAGCGAAACTTCACCGAAAACAAACACCTGGGAATCAGACAACTCTGAGCAGCATCGCGCAATAAGCAGCAACAAATACCCATAGCACGTCTGTTCCAGATAGCAGGCATTATGGACAACTTTCAAGGTGAGTTGCTCCACAACCTGCTGCTTCTAAACGCCGACAAACTCACACAACTCCCACACAGACCTCCTCGCCTACCTCCCTCTCCCTGCAAATGTGGTCAACCACCTCACAACTCATTCCGCACTCTACCTGTCCCTCTACCACCGCTTCATCTCGCTTCGATCAACCCTACAAACTCATATATTGACACCCTTCCTCCACACCTTCATCTACCCAGCTCTTCTACGTCTTTACAACTCCCCCGATATCCTCAGCGTCGTACTCTTCGCCGCGGTCCTACTTTTATCGTTAAAAGTCCTCGATATGCTACGACAAGCCGTCATGTTCTGGGTTCGGATTGTGACAAGATTGCTGTTTTGGGGAACGATACTCGTGTGTGGTGTGTATGTTTGGGGCAGAGGTGTCGACGGGACTGTGGATGATGTAAGGGTGTATGGTGGTGCGTTGATGGACTTGTGGACTAGAGAGTACGACAAGTATGACAATATGCAGAAGCAGGCCAAAGTCGCAGCACAGATGAATGGCGCCAGTAGGAAAGGCTACAAAGGTCGTTGATCGCAGGCTCGAGAATTCTCACAGTTCGGTCATACGATAAAATCCCTGGCTACAGATCACTTCAAGGCATAAGAACGTTTGCATATCCGGAACAGGTCAAAAAACCTTGCGACAGGTCATGACCAGAGGCAACCCACCTAACGGATATCATGGCACCATAATAGCGCAAACATGGGACCCAGTGGACAAACAGTAATAGTCGAGATTGTCTACGCTCATGGACATTGACGCATCGTCTTCGAGCCTGTACTGCGACCAAGCGCAAGCACCTTCAATGAGGACTTTATTACACAATGTGTAGCCCGAAACCACGTCATGACATGCGTCCTCCACGGCCACCATGTGCACTATATCTGCTGCAGCAGTAGTCATGCGAGAGCGTACGAATAGGTTGCCACGTCCGCACTCAGACGAAAAAACATCACCAAAGTCTCTTGTCACGCACAGTCTCCTCCTTTGCATCTGCCGAGGACGTTCTGGGAAACAGGGTGATCACGAATTTCAAAGACGCTTTGGAGATCGGGATGAGATTAAGCCAATTGTGTTGGTGCAATCACAAGGAAAGTATTCGATGTAGGATGGCGACTGTTATGATGACCGTATTCGAGCGGAAGAAGTAGTCAGTACATGCAGGAAGCGGTGTCGAGTGTAGACGACGGAACGAAACAAGAATTATTGGGGATTTAGCATCGAAAGGCGTCAGATGCCTGGTGACAAGAATCAGGATGTTACGAGAGTGAAAAGATACATAAAGAAAACAGAGGCCGCCACTCCATGAGCAAACATAGCAGGTACACGTGATGATGGAGAGACGCAAACACGTGGTCCGAGAAGATCATATCTATGGTGGACCGTCGGAGCGGTTTGGCCTTGTATCATACCATATCATACATGAGGTCGTCCCTCCTCGCCATGTAAGACACAAACATTCATGGCTACTCAGCAGGCTCTGCTCGGGCTCACCACCACTACTGCTCTGCATTGGGAGCATACCTTGCCAATTGCATCCACGAACTTGACTGTGCCACACTTCGTGCTCGACTACGGTTCGTGTTATCCTCAGCCTCCATCCTGCAACCTCCTCCAGGTGTGATGAACCATTGTGCCAAATTGACATTTGATACCACATACAGCACCACTTGTCTATTTACACACCAACGAAACGTACTTTCCAAGTGACTGGGCTGCTCAACTTCAACACACGACCCCACAGATCAACTTCACTGCTATCAAGCTCCGTACCTTCGCCGTTGACCCTTGACAACCTCGATTCACTCAACCTTCCAAACGGATCTTCAACTTACTTTACATCAACTGTCGATATTACTACCAATCCAGTCTGGCTGAACGGAGTCAAGCCAGACGCCAGCGGACGCACTACTGATGCAGTATCTACTGCCATCATAACTGTCGACAAAGGCAATGATACTCTTGATGCTTTCTACATCTACTTCTACGCCTTCAATTCGGGTGATTATGTCCTGAACACCTATCTCGGAAATCATGTTGGAGATATAGAGCATAACATGATCCGCTTCGTGAACGACACCCCAACAGCGATGTGGTACTCGTGCGTGCGTGACCTAAGCTGCTTTTGCCTCTTCTGCTAACATGCCACAGCCAACATACCTTTGGCGGTGCCTTCGAATTCTCTGTGATCCCCAAAATCGGTCTGCGACCCATCGTTTATTCTGCCAATGGGACCCACGCCAACTGGGCCACGGTTGGCTCGCACGAACACCTCATCCTCGACTACACCTCGGCCGGTGCGCTCTGGGATCCTACTTTGAGCGCCTACTACTACCATGTTGACTTCGCCGCAAATGCAACGGCCAACTCCACCGAAGGCACATTTACACCTTACGCTCAACCAGTAGGCACTTCATCCTACTCACCAGCTTACTGCAGCACTTTCAACAACGCCACATCCAGTGGCAATTCTAGTGGCTCCTGTGCAGGTAGTGACCATGTTCCAACTGCCTTCCTCTCATTCAATGGTCTTTGGGGTGATGAACAGTATCCGAAGAGTGATCCGAGACAGGTAGACTTTCTGGATCTGGGAGTAGAGTTCAAGTATGTTGGCGGACCAGCGGGACCACTGAGCAAGGGCTTGAACAGGAAGGATGTTTGTCCAGATACAGGGGATATATGTCTCCTGAGGACGGTGATTGAGCCTGGCGATTGAGGTGAGCTGGAAGTGCCGAGGATTGGCGAAGTGGAAAGATATCGTGATGTTGGCTTCTGCTGCTTTTTGACATCATGATCGATCCGAGATATATTTGCCAAAATTTATTCCTAGCACATACGGCCATAGACTGTGGAGAACAAGGCATCCCGTTCGCTCTGCCCTATTTAAGCCACAGATCGACTGCGTAGTAGTATGGTGGGTGACCACATGCGAATTTCAGTTGCTGTATG
>Ga0160429_1000605_pt1 | contig 28188 bp, 27 predicted proteins | sample SolpanmetagenomR_FD_108199 | JGI IMG/M metagenome (GOLD analysis project Ga0160429, IMG submission 108199) | Solar panel surface microbial communities from Lawrence Berkeley National Laboratory, California, USA - R | ecosystem: Engineered > Built environment > Solar panel > Unclassified ... | reverse complement strand
CAATCCTCCATCATCCCTACCACATCTCACAGAAGGCATGCACGGCTACAGTATCACCGACCCAGGCCGAAATCAAGACTGGTATTACGACATCTACGACACTTGCGCAAAGATGAACTGTCCCATAGAAGGCTGGCATACCGAGTCTGGGCCCGGCGTCTTCGAAGCAGCACTTGCTTACTGTTCCGCTTCAGAGATGGCAGATCGCGGTGCACTATTCAAACACGTCACGAAATCAATCGGTAGCAAATACGGTATTACGCCATGTTTCATGGCGAAACCGAAACAAGGGCTTCCCGGTAACTCAGGTCACGTCCACATCTCCCTCATCGACAAATCCACTGGCGCCAACCTCTTCGCCCGCGACACTCCAGACGCAAATGCACCATACCCCGACCTCATCCATCTTTCCGACATAGGGCGACACTTCTTAGCAGGCCTACTAGACGCACTACCAGACATCATGCCCATCTTCGCACCTACAATAAACAGCTACAAACGTCTAGTCGAGAACTTCTGGGCACCTGTGACCGTGTCCTGGGGCTTCGAGCACCGTGCCGCATCTATTCGAGTCATTGGTCCACCAGTCGGCAGTCCGAAAGCAACTCGTTTCGAAGTCCGATTGCCTGGTGCCGACACGAATGCACATCTAGTGTTTGCGGCGATTGTAGCATGTGGCTGGCGAGGAGTGCAGACGAAGATGGAGATTCCAATTCCACCATTAAGCAAGGGCGATGATGTAGGGGGGTCAGCGGACAAAGGAGAGAGGTTGGCAAAGGACCTGCGGGTGGCGACAGAACGGTTCATGCGAAAGGAGAGTGTAGCGCGAGAGGTGTTTGGAGATGCGTTTGTGGAGCACTTTGGAGGAACACGGGAGCATGAGCTGAGGTGTTGGCAGGAGGCTGTGACGGATTGGGAGATGAAGCGGTATATTGAGATGGTGTAAGGCGATGGCTGCATCAGTACTTGCAGAGGACAATGAATGGGCCTCCGACTGATGCTTGCATGGTCCAGCGAGCATTTCTGAGGAAACCTACCGTAGTTACGTGTGGAGATATGGCTCAAGCTTAAGCTTTGCAACGGAAGAAGATGAGGATGACGATGTAAAGAACACGCGCCGAAGCACAAGGCAAGACAGTACGACCTTTGCTAATACCATTATTCTCCCCCTCCACAGACTTCGGATATACATGCTCTTTCACAGTACACCTCGATTGGTGACACAAAGTGCGAAGCCTGCTTACCCAAACGCTGCACTTTCCTTCAGCGCCCAAAGAAGGACATGTAGAAGGACATCTTGAAGCATTATTCTGCAACCCATTCAAAGACCTTACCTAGATCAGCTGTATAGGTACTGTAAGTGGAGGTCCCCTTCCCAAGGTAAAGGCAAAGATGTAAACCTCACAAAAGCAAAAAGCGACCTATCGTCCAAGTTACAAGCTTACAACGACGTGGAAAAATACCTTGAAAATGAAAATGGTAGCCTGCTGCCAGGTATCCTCAAGTATTGACTTTATACGAACTGCAAAGGTGTGTAATGAAAGCCAGGTTGACAGTGCTCCTCATTCATGTCAATCGTATGCTTTCCGTGACTGCTTTCTCTTATAGTGTCTGCCCCTCTCTCAGATCAATACTTGGCTAGATACTTAAGACATTACCCTTCGTTCTTCAGGAAGTCGCCGTTCTTCTTTTCAGTCTGTCCAGTAGTGATTTCAATCACAATCATCTGCATCTCAACCTTGTTCCTCGTGAGTCCAACACAACACCCGCCAGACTCACTTTTATTTAATTGTTTGACCAACAACTCGCTTTCCAGTCTTCCTACTTCTCGTCTCCGGCCGGACATCTCCCAAAAAGTGAACAAACATGTACAGTGGTGGAGGTAAGAGTCAAAGTTACCAAAACACATCACCAGATATCAATGCTGACACGAACACCAAGGTATCTACAAGCCAACCATGCTCATACGCAGAGCCACTGAACAATCAGGTTGCCAGCCGTCTGCTTGGGAATAAGTCTTCATAGGAATAGGCTTTATAGTTGTGTACTTCGTCGTCTGCGCTCTCATCGGCTCCTGCTGTTACTCAATCTTCAAAGCATGTGCTGCTCGCTGCCGTGGCAGGAAGCTCAAGAATGCACAAGGTACATCGGATATGTTACCTCTTGTAGAAACGACCGTACCACCAAAAGTGCCATATGATGCGTCTCCATGGCGTTATCGGATGCCTGGAGTACAGCCTGCTATCATCAATAGCTTGCCAAATGAAACCACGATATGGGTAGATGATGGCAGGTCGCATGATGCATCTCTTTCAGTCTATCAGCTCACAGGAGGACAGCCTGCTGTGATCAAGTGGACGCCAAGTGAAATCACGATATGGGCCATGATGGCATGGGACAAGTGAATGATGGAGGGGAGACAAGAAACGTGATGAAGAGAGGGAATGATGAGCTTTAGCTTACCCAGATCATCTGTACCAGCAGGATAGTGTAAGTGGACAGTGCCTTCCAAGGTATAGGCAAAGGCAAAGATCCATCATTTTCGGAAAAGTAAAAAGCATTTCAGTATCTGATTGACATCGTAGTTCTACAGCTACATGCGGAAAAGTACCTTCAAAATGAAAAGTGGCAGCCTACTGCCATCAAAAGTGTGAAACCCAAACCAGGTTCAGAAGAGTTCTTTTCATGTCAATCGTATGTAAGGCCCCTGTGCGGTCCGTGTCTTCATGTAGTGGACATTCGTGCTGCGTCTCATGGACTCGTGTCAGTGCCCTTCGCTTGGATTTACGTGTCGTCGTTCTCTTCAGTTCGTCGTCTACTGCAGTCTTCCGAAACCCTCAATAACAATCATCAATAGTGAGTCCAGCACCCATCACATTCACCTTCATACGACTGTCAGACATTCCGCCTTCCAGTCTTTCCACTCATCAATTTCAAAACGAGCCTTACCGTCCAATATGTGCAGCGATGGTGGTCCGTCTTTGACTGTGAACATCGCCATAAATCAAGCTGACACAAATTCACAGGTATCTGCCAGCCGGTCATGCTTATACGAAGAGCTACTGAAGCGCTAGATTCCGGTTTTTCGGATCGAGCAGATTTTGCAGCTCTGATCCTCTGCTCGATTTTTCTATTCGGCTTCTGTTGTACCTTGGTTTACTGTGCTGCTTGCAGTGGCAAGAAACGCAAGAACGTACAAGGAAGAATCGGAACATCGAATGTATTACCCTTTGCAGCAACAACCGGAGCGGCCACGCAACACTACTGCTACACTGCCTGCGCAGAATTTTTTCATATGATGCGCCTCCTTCAATATTGTTTCAGCTTACTGCAGTACAGCCTGCAGTGATCAGCTTCAGGTCCACGCCAAATGAAACCAATTCCGAGTTCCCAGGGATCTACTGTACGTGATGGCAGGGGACAACGTCAATGATGAGGGAGAGACAGGATACCTTGGTGAAGGAAATGATGAGTCCTTTTCTCAATCCGCCGATAGTGCACCAAAGCCATGCCAAAGCAACCTGAACAACCAACAGAGGCTACAAACCATATACTTCTACATACAACCAGTGCGGAGACAACACCATACAGCAAGAAGTAACATGGATATACAACAAGAGCAAGTACCAATGGCCTGCTTGCGCCATACCTCCATATCGTCGTTGTGAACAGGGAGCGTATCGTCGTTATGAACTGGAAGGACTGTGGTCTTTTCGATGGATGCCATACTGAGTTCCGTATTTAGCGTTGCAGTTCTGTGTCATGTGGTTGTGTTAGATGCTGGTAATGAAGTACTTGTACATGATTTTTTTTCCAGCTTACTTACGATATGAATCAAAGGTTTGGTGTTGCAGAGAGAGGGAGGACTTTTAAACGTACAGTATTTTCGATGGTATTCATCGTGTGTTTGAAGCAATCGTTGGGTTAAACGACAGGACTTTTGATTAGAAGATCTGCTCTGAGCTTGCCATGTGTCCGCGATTGTTGTGTATTGTACCAGAGGATGTGAAACCCAAATCAGGTTTAGAGTGCAAGCTATGTTAATCGTATGTATGCTCTGTGGTGTACTCGTGATAGTGACGCTCGCTCAGACTCACTTGTCTAGATACTTAAGACATTGCCTCAGAAGTCCTCGTTCTTGCTATTCGAACTGATAATCCACCGCCAGCTCCAACTCCAATCAATCATAGTCATCAATTGTCCTACAGAAAGATCTTCTCCCAATTACATACATAGTATGTTCAGCACCCATTCAGAGCCACCTTCATATAACAGTCTAACGTCTCACTCCTAGATACTTCCACCGAGTATCCTCCAACATGTACAGCCGCCACAGTGAGTTCTGCATCGCAAAAGAACATCGCCATAAACCCGATTGATGCTGATGTCCATATCTAGGTATCTACGACACAGCCATGCTGGTACGACGAGCTACTGAAAGCCAAGATTCCGAGTCCTGGGGCTGGGGCGATTGGCTCTTATGGACCTTATTCGGCGTCTGCGTTGGCGCCTGTTTCGGTCTTTACCACTATTACGCGCCCGAGGGGTATTACGCTACTCGCTCGAGGGGCACTTTGCATCCAGGTGGCAGGACTACGGAGTCGTGCCAGGGAAGCAATGCTGTTGGACAAGCGCCGGCAACATCGAGCAGAGTGCCTGAGCAGAATGATGTACCGCCAGCTTATGAGCTTGCTGAAGTACAGCCTGCTGTGATCAAGGTCAAGCGAAACGATGTCGCGGACATGGTTTAATTGAGAGTGTTTAATGAAATGGATGCCGACCACAGAACTCAACATTCGGCTGAATTGGTACTGTTGCTTCGTCGTGGCTATTGTCAGTAGTAACAATCAATGTTGATTTTGCCTTTCAAAGCGGTTATCCTGTATTGAATCAGAGCAACAGCATCCACTGGCATGGATGAATCTGCTAGTATGGATGGAACATAGTCAACAACTAATCGGTGAATAAAGTGCCGTTACTACGAAGTAGCAGAATGAACGTTGATCACGAAATGGTCGAGAAAGATAATTCCAACCCGAATTCAGCATATTAGCTTTGAGACAAACCTGAAACCGTGGCGTGATTGCGGTTTCGAAAAAGCAAATGCTCGTGGTAGATATGGACCCCGCATGACATACATAGCAAGCTCTCTTGAGTTGTACAAATGTCTTCGCTGGTCGTTCTCTTTCACCGAGCAAAAACACCGCTCAAACTGATTTGGCTGAACTTGAGTATTTGAAGTGTGCGACTCTGTTATGTGATCAGGTTTACCAGAACAGCATACTCAGTGTCTGGCTTTCTAATCGTCTTGAGTTGACAAAAACTGTTTTTTCGGACCTCGTTGTGAGAAGTGTCACAACGTGTTGCAGTGATTCTTCGACTTAGAACCTGTGAGTAAACTTCAGCATATCTCACTAGACAAGGATATGATACAACTGACATTGAACATCTTAGTATACCCTGTATAAAAACACCTACAGACCTGCCTAACATGCCTGCTAACGGTAGTAAGTTAAGTGTCTCCCGTCACCCCTTCAACAATGATTAACACTCCCGTCAAGTTGTGGTCTCTTCTGCAACGCTTGGGCAAGCACTCTCATAGGAATCAGCCAAGGAATATTGGATCTTTGCGACTGTTGTCGCAGGCATCTTGGTCTTGCTTGTGCTTTTTGGCTGTTGCGCTGAATGCTGTAAGGCTGGCAGGGATGATCAGCCAGCTACCACGGTGAATGGGAATGTGACGCTGGGAAGGTCCGCCGCCAGGAATGCAGCAAGCTCGAGGACGAGAAATATCACGGCACAACCACGCAATATCTTTTATCCGGCGACTCCAATAACAAGCTCAAGCAGAGGCTCGAACCAGAATGTGTCTGATGATCCTCCCCCAGCGTACGAGCTTGCTGAAATGCCGGCCGCTATAGTTCGTGATGGAAGGGGCAGGCAGAAGAACATCGTGAACATGGTTTAAGCGGACGGTGTCTGTCAAGACTGATTTATAGGTGTACAAGAGCATCCTGAGGTCGATGTATTGACCCGGGACTGACCAGGTTGAGACGCACGGCACTGGGATGCGAAAGGTGTTGGCAGTGGCTCTTGAAATGTACTAAAGAACGTGTTGAGCTTGTATACCTTTCACCTAGCCATGTATCAGTATAATCTAGCTCGTGTCTGTTCTCGCCTTTTAGCTGTGCTGAAGTACTGGCTGCTTTCGGTCGGGTCAGCAGACTGATTAACTTGATCGCGCTCAGACGAACATTTGACGTAGTAGCTGGTTATGCCTTTATATCTTATGACGCTCAGAAGTCGCAATCTTGGCGTATGGTCACGTACTTATATGTCACGATAGAAGCAGATAAATACACTCAGTACAGCTTCACCATCAGCAAGACTGGAATACTTATAGCTTTAGCCCGATCAATCAGCGTGAAGATACTTGCAACAGACCTGTACAACTTACATTGCATAGTCTTGTCACAATGGGTAAGATCAACTCAGCTAATCACCAAATCTTCTCACTTACTAACATCATTTTACCAGCGAGAGACTCAGAGCCTCTTCTCGATACAAAGGATCAAATTATTGGCAAAGTAGAACTGGCCCTCGGAATTGCATCTGGCTGTTTTCTCCTTGTTGTCACAATCATCCTCGGCATCGTCATTCATATCAAGAGGAAGAACAAGCCGTCCCTGTTCCGTCGCGAAAGAACCACCTGGTGGTTGTCACCGGGTCAGGATGTCAACAGGCGTTTGGATGGAAATCAAGCCGTGAATAAACAAACGACCTTCCTATAGGAGCTAGATCCGTAGCCAAGCTCTAATGACGATCAGTCCCCAATGGGCAGCTCTTATCAAGACACCTCCCCAATCGAGTTGTTGCCCGGGATTTCGTATAAAGCGCTTAACATTCCCATCTGCTCTCCTGCCCGGTGATCTAACAGTCTATTGTACTATCCTGCTCTCAATCTCAACTACAATGCCCATCATGGATCCCGAAAAGGCCGCCCTCGCTGCTCAGGCAGACTACAAGCCTCAACCCCAACGCCGCCGCATCTCCAAAGCCATTGTCCTCGCTGCTTGCGCCTTCAGCCTCTGGTCTCTCTCCTCGACCGACATCTCCTGCGTCACCGACTTGTTCACCTCCGAGCCAGTTATCACAAAAGCAAGATGTCCTCAGGTCGAGGGGCTTGTTCCAGAGCTGACCAACATGGACAAGGTCTTCGAAAGCAAAGACTTCCTAGACCTCCAGGTTGCCCGCCTTTCTGGTGCTGTCCAGATTCCCTCCGTCTCTTTCGATGATCTAGGCCCGGTGGGCAAGGACAAGAGATGGGAAATCTTCTACAAATTTGCAGACTATCTAAAGGTTACCTACCCTCGTGTCCATGCTGAGCTTAAGCTCGAGGTCGTGAACACGCACGGTCTCCTCTACACCTGGGAGGGATCCGATGAGTCGTTGAAACCAACTCTGCTCATGGCACATCAAGATGTTGTCCCTGTACCCGACGCTACCGTTGATGCCTGGACTCACCCTCCATTCAGCGGCCACTTTGATGGTCAATATGTCTGGGGACGTGGCAGCAGCGACTGCAAGAACCAATTGACTGCCATCCTGACATCTGTAGAAGCACTACTTGAGGCGGGCTTCAAGCCTAACCGTACTGTTATTCTGTCCAGCGGTTTCGATGAGGAAATTTCTGGTGGTGAGGGTGCTGGTCACCTTGCTCCTTTCCTTCTGGAAAGATACGGCAAGGACGGTATTGCTGTCGTGGTCGATGAGGGCTCCACCTTCTCAACCGTTTGGGGCAAGACCATGGCTCTCCCTGGTGTCGGCGAGAAGGGCTATACTGATGTTCACGTCACCGTGAGGATGCCTGGTGGTCATTCTTCTATCCCTCCTGACCACACCAGTATTGGTGTCCTAAGCGAGCTCATCACCTTGATTGAGGCACACCAATATCCTACTATTCTCGACAGACAATCCAACCCGTATTACGGTCTTCTGCAGTGCTCTGCTGCCCATGCTCCTGACTTCCCAAAGTCTCTCCACAAGCTCATCGACACCAAGCCCAGCAAGTGCGGTCATGACAAGCTCGCTCTTGAAGCCGCCAAGATTGGAGGCCGTGGCATCAAGTACCTGATGCAGGTAAGTGATTCGTTGTGTTTTATTTCTTGCTGAATTGGATCATTAACTCAACATCAATAGACTTCAATCGCAGTCGACATCATTAATGGTGGTGTCAAGGTCAACGCCCTCCCTGAGCGTGTCACTGCAACCGTCAACCACCGTGTGAACATTGGCGAACACCCATCCTACGTCCACGCCCGCATCGAAAAGCTCTCCAAGGAGATCGCCCACAAGTACAACCTAACTCTCCACGCTTTCGACGGCATCGAAGCACCCTCTTCCATCGTCCTCAGCGCCACAAATCACACTCTTGAGCCCGCCCCTGTTACACCAACTAATGTCAACACCCTAACGCCTTACAAAGTCCTCTCAGGCACGACGACCGGCCTCTACCCTGATATTGTCGTGGCACCAGGAATCATGACTGGAAACACGGATACCAGGTATTACTGGCCTTTGACCAAGCATATCTTTAGGTTCGGACCTGGTTGGGTTGAGGGTGAGGAGGGATTGGGTAGAATCCACACTGTTGACGAGAGACAGAGCATCAAGGCACACGTCAAGGGTGTGCAGTGGTTCTCGAGGTTTATCAGGAATATGGATGTTGCCGAGTTGGAGTAGACTTGGCTTGATCCGTTGAGATTGGCTAGGTGAAGGAGGAAAAAGTATGTTGTGTCGAAGATTGTGCATATCATAAACATAATATGTGTATAGAAGAGCCCGTTATGTCGAATAACAAAATATAGCCCTTATCGCTAGTACTCGGAAACAAAGCCTCTCGAAAACAGAGGTGGTATATGTCGCTTTCACAACCAATGCTTCAAAAGAATGTGGCCACGCATGGTATAGATACCTGAAAGAATGCTACAGTCGAGCTTGAACTGATGTATGATATCACAGAACATTTGTTTGTTTGTTTGTTTGTTTGTTTGTTGTAAAACTCAAATACGTGCTTCTGGTTCTATACCCGAAAGGATATCAAACGCACCAGGTCATATGAAAGCTTCACCTTCAGTTTCCTCTAGCGACGCCAAATGTATCTATACTACCAGCAGATTTCTGCGTAACCATGACAGTTCCCTCGTCTAGGATTCTCTATTGGTGAATACCGTTCTCAGATCTTGACTGCATACTATACAGTATTCTGTCGTATATTTCAGACCAAGAACAAATCTTCTACCCCTATGCCTTCTTCACCACAATCCGCTATACTAGCCGCGGCATACCCTTCGGTGATGGCAGAAGATGCGTCTTTCTCTACCACTTCCCAGAAAGCTCTAAATGGCAGCGCAAGTGAGCATATCCCCAAACGCATTGCACTAAAATTGCGGAATCTAAATGCTAACATTGATACAGACGGTACAACTACAGACACGGACGCTGAATACCTTTCAGAGCTCCATGCCGAATTGAAGATGGTGCTCATTCCTGTCTGCATCGCCGTAACTCTTGTGGGCATAGCTTTGGTCACGTATACTGTGTTGAGTCGACGCAAAAGCAAACAAAGTGTCCAGGCCAAGGGAACAACAAAAGCATCCGCTCATGACACTGAAGGAGGAGCAATCTTGACGCGGAGGAAATCGTTGCTGTCCCGACTTTTTTCGCGCGGACCAGTAGCTGTCAAGGCCAGGGAGAGGTCCCCGCCTCCTGCTGCTGTCGGGACGTATGAGCTTGGGGCTATGCCGGTTGCTGGGGTTAGGGAGATGGTTTGAAAGAGGCGAGAATGAGAGAGCAAGGGCGTCAATTGGTTAGGAGAGATGGTGAAGTGTCCTGAAAAAGTGATCTTGTCCATATTAACGAGTAGGTATCAGGGAAGGTCGGATGGTAAGGCGAGAACGTTGGATCAAGCTTCTTATCACTATTGTGATCCCGCTGGTGACTAAAATTGTTATCGTCTTGGTTTTTGTATTGAGTGTATTTTGTATATCTGCTTCCGAGACCAGTGGAGTGGTTTATACCCAAAAGATAACGCATATTGCTTGAGAGTTGGTCATTCTGTATGGTCACTGTGTTACATCCATACGCGAGCTATGGCCGTAAAATAGTCACAGGCTCTTTCCGATGCATTCTGGAAACGTGATGAATATCAATTCTGCTTCAAGCAAGCATGATTGAGGGCGGCTCCAGCCGCGACACGATTTTCTAGCGGAGGGTGACCAAGAGATCACGATTTGGTTTCTCAACGCCACGCTTAGAATCGAGAGGACAAAGTGGATAGCCTTCGGCCGCCTCGACTTCTCCCGGTCACTATGCACCAGTGTCCGACTTTCCAAAGGACACGGCAGCCGTCAAGGTCAACACGTCTTGTAGTCTCGGTCCAGCAGTAGAAAAAGATTGCACTAAAGAAACGGAGAGTCGGAACTTTCCTAAAGTGTAGACTGCTCCAGCTTGTGCCACAAGCACTATCAACGCTTCTGGAAGTGCAACATTGTGCTATAACATTGTCGAGCTAATGCCAGACATCATCAGAAATTCTCTTGACGCTATATTCTGGCGGGGACTCCACTCTTGTACGACCGTCTCAGTTGAAAAGTTCGAGTGACTCGTATTCTTTGGTGCAACCTCACCAAGCGCGTGTTCGATCCAGGCCTGTACGTTGCTTGTGGCAGAGGCGTATGAACTGTGATGGACAAAAACGATTTGCGCTCCGACGTCAAGTTGTGGTTAGCAGAATAGGCGATCGGGGTCACGAACGATTTGCAGGTACTCTTCCACTGGGAGCCTGAATGCGTCACGCCCACAAGAGTGTGAGCGGCTTTTCTGGTCAGGAGTCGTGCAGGCGCCATCACAAAGCTGAAGTAGGATCCGCAGACTGTGTGACACCTTATACGGACTTTTTTCTGTTTCTGTCTGAGTGACAACCCAGGTGATTTGACGGCGCGTGCAAGGGTGTGCGAGGATGATCTTGTCCTCACTACTCATATGTATTGCCTGAACCTTCGTGACATGTAATTGTGAGGGCAGACTAGTGGACTCCTTCCGTTCATGCTTTGTACAATTACCATGATATTCGCACTATTCTTTTCTGCTCGAAAAAGAACTTGCAACGCCTGTTGACCGCCATTGCTGAGCTGGACTCCAGGCAGACAAACATCGTCCCCTACTTTGTTGCCTATAGCGATGTCCACACTGTTACCGACACTTCTGTGAGAGGGCGGCAGAGCAGGACTTGCGCGCTACACGGCTTGGTCAAATATGCAGGTAATTCGCTAATGTACCCGCCAATGCCTCTTACCTCGCTAGTCTTGTGTGAGGCGCTGGAGAGTAGCACGCCCCAGTAAGTGGGTCCTGCGTTCCTATAATAAGACGTTGTCCTGCTTCTGTTTCCTCTTTCCTTTTTCTCTGCAATCTATTTCTTTTTCGGGATTCTGACACATCGTAAGCAGTCTTAACACGCTTACTCCTTGAGCCAACTCTTTCACAACTAAACCTCGATACTCCGACTTCTTCAGAATGCATAACACCCATGCTTACGACAGACACCATATGTGAGGTCTTGGTCGAGTTATTTCTATGCCACATTACAGCCCGCTCTCTAAGGACTCCAAGATCCGAACACAGTCTCTATATGATGACCAAGCTGTACAGACCTTGCCTAAGACGACGTATGCTTGGTAACGCCTAGCTCAACTTTGCCCAAGTATACACTCGATATGTTGAAAGAATCCGCGATCAATATTCTGGCGGGACAATATGTCGACAAGACGTGCAAGATCTAGGGACGGATCACCAACGCTGGCCTAAGCCAACCCAAGAGCGCATTGTACTGCGCACTTTGGTATGTGCTTCAGCACTCACAGCACTCACGTCACAGTAGCCAAGTTGAAGTCAATCTGTCTGTATGTGTATCTCCCTCTCTTCCTTTTCTTACCATGAGACAGTAATCGAGACTAACGATAGTCCAGCTCGAACTGTTCGAACACAATGTCGAAGACATTATATATATTTTCATCATGGTTCTGAATCCTTCAGCTGTATGTACGAGCCTTTGACACAATCATGTTTACACTAACACATGCTGACAGGACTCTTGTTTTGTTGTTAAATACAGGGCAAGAGGAAGATCACGGATAAGGGACAACACCGTGGCTCGTCTCTCGTATGCGTAGGCAATACAAGACAGATCTCGAGGAGAGCCCCGGGAGATAGTGTCGAAGCTGAACCCGCGAAACTGTTGTTCCAACCGACTTACTCAAAAGGTCACTTAGCCAGACCTTGAGTACATGGAGAAGCTTCCGGATTACGCCGACTATGTCAAGGAGGTCGGTCAACGACATGCTACCGAACATGCTGGCAAGATGGTTTGGCAAATGCTTGAGGAAGAAGTTGCTCACTACTGCTACCTGCAGATCTTGGCTGGACAGATATCAGCATACTTGACACAGTCTACGGAACATTCTTATCCTTCCGTGCCGAGAACAATGTGCCTCGCAAAACGACCTCCGCCCGGTAGAATGATGGAGAAAGGACGCCCAGATCTGCTGGTTGAGACTCCTCTTCGTCCTCTTTCTCTGGTCCGTCAACACCAGGTTATGAGCTTGACTACTCCAGCACAGACATGAAGGTCAACCAGTCTTTCTCAAGCAACGACGTGCAGGTCTCCATCGTGGAGCATGACAGCTATCCGGAACAAGTCAACTTCCCTATGCCGAATATCTAGGAATAGGACAGCCAGCTCAGCCTACCACAGTATTTGGATCACCAGCACCAGCTTCAAAGCAACCTAAGCAACAGCGAAGAACTCATGCTTCAATCCAACGTTCCCGACTGCAAGCCTACATACGGCATAACAACATTGCAGTTTGATGGTGACATCAACTCGCTAGCACTATCAGGCAGTCTAGCGGGTCTACCAACAGTATTTTGCCAACGAACAAATCCACAACTACACCAGCACGCAGGAGGTTCCCACCTCCTATTCAAGATCTTCATTTGGGCAGCACCTGCTGAAGCTCGAGAGTCGACAATCGAGAGGCCTGCTTTCAGGGCATAGAAGCCAGTAAAGCCAGTAGTTGAGAAGAACCAAGAACCAAAGGATCGGGAGGTCGCCATCGTAGAGCTACATATGGAGGGCTGTAGGCACGAAGAAATATAGATCTCATCGTGGACCAGTATGGAGAGGAGGAAGCCCTATCGACCTTGAGAGGTACCAAGAGAAATATTATCGTGCCGGTTCGTGAGATACGAATTGGGGGCGAACGAACTATAAGTCGGATGCTGTCTGTTTTACGAGACGATGGAACGAGTTTCTAGCTAGGTATTGAGAGCAAGATGAGGGAACGTAATTTTGGGCGAGGCCAGCAAGTTGAATCAAATGGTCGTAAGATTATCGACTTTTGGTCTAGGTCTACACCTGATTTCATATCAGCCAGTGAAGTGTCGAGATGTGATGCTACCCAGGTCGATCCCTTAACTGTATGCTAGACATGTGTGGGCAGAGCTGCGAGCAGAGGTCTTATGGGGTGCTCAAAAAAGCGACGCCCAGGACGGTAACCCCACAGTCGTGAAAAGCTGGTTGAGCATATCTCTGGCAGTGCAAATGCTTCCACCAGTATCAGATATGGTGATTTACCAACTGCCCCTTACTCTGGTAGTGCAGATCGTTGTTCTGCATGCGACAACCGACAAACCAGTGAGTTGCGCCTCGTTCGTTCTTTCTGCTAAGTTCATCTTCGCCACATATGCCATTCGTCTTCGTCTTCCTCCTCTTCATCATCGTCTTGTTCATTATTTGAGGCTGAAGGGGCTTCCACTATAGTTTGCTGCACTGAAGGGTCCCTATTGGGTGCTAAAGATGCCTTGACGACATTTGAAAGTCCTTTTCTACTCCGCAATGCCTCTCTTTGTTCTCGCAGCCTCTTGACTCTCTGCTCTAATGCTTCCATTTCTTCGAACTCGTCTTCGAGTGCTCTTGTAGCGTCCTCCTTCTCTGCTTCCACCTCTACCTGCCGCTGCTGTCGCCGAGCTGCATCCTCTTTCTGTGCTTGAGCACGTAACTCCTCGGCTGATACTGGCTGTGCCGATATCACAGCTCCTGAGCTTATGATAGGTCGTGCCAGCGGTTTCTCGTCAGGCACGATAGCAATATCTCGCTCAAAAGCCGCCCATTCATCTTCGTCGACATTTGGCTCTAATACTGCAGGTTTCTGGGGCTCTTGCTCTCGAACGAAGCCCTCCAACACTGGAGCTGCTGAATCCTCTACGACTACTGTCGTTTCGGCTTGCTCGTCTTCTGAATCGTCCTGACCTGCTTTTATACCACTTCTTGACTTCTTCCTGACATGATGTGTTTCTTCTTCTGCAGCTTTTCGTTTTCGATTGTTGGTCTCTACCTGTATCTTCTGTACTTGCTTTAGCGCAGCTACGTGTCCAGCGGAGCGAACATGCGAGTCCCATAATGTTTCTGACTTGATTGTGGAATGGCACAACGAGCAAGAGAGCTGGCCAGAGGACGAATAAGAGGCGTAAGGGTGTGTGATGCGGCGCGCCGCACGTTCCGAGCGTAAGAGAGCACGAACATCAGCCATTATAGATCATGAATTGCGTGTCAGATGCAGAAGATGGTCTACGGGATGTGAAACAGAACCTGTTCAACCTGAAACATCTCTCAGCCTTGTCGCTAGATAAGCATACCCTGCTATAACATGACTAAAGAATAGTGGGGCCTCTCGCTCGTTCCTTCTCTCCGCACGTCAGCTTCGCGAGCTTCGACAAGTCTACACCCAACAGCTTAACAAACTCTAGGTCGTGTTCAAATTGTCTTACCATCATCATACTCTGTTACAACACTTCTCTACAGATTCTCTCGTTCTTCATCACTTCGCACGTCAAGCCTTCACGACCCGTGGTGAACCAGAAGCTTCGTGTCGCCAGTCGCGAAGCAGGAAAACGACAAACCCAACAGCGTCGCGATCGAGTGAGCAGGATCGGTGGAGTCGGACTTGGATTGAGATTGTTTTCGGGAAGCAACAAGCAAACGGGATCAAGCTTGCATAGCTGCCATTGAGCTTCGTGCGCAGTTGCTCATCGTTCAAAGATAGCCGTCGTCGCAACCTCTTAGTGACAAGCGCATCTTCTATCTGGCTACCATTGCCTTTTTCACTTGTCAGAGCCTTGATAGTCTATATCGTGCATTTGCTAGAGCCATCCCATCGCTTGCGCCCTTGTGATACAACACCTCAGCCATGAGTGGTGGTAAGCCCGCACCCAGCACGTTTCCTCGATCCACACCTGGTCAATCATCTCATTCTCCATTCACGTTTACAGATTTGCACCTACTGACATATCCATCTGCAAACAGCAGAAGAACCTAGACGAAGCGGTCGAGCCACTAAAGGCACAAGCACCAAAGAACGAGACCTTCCGGAAGGAGAGACAAAAGGAAAGAAGGGAAAAGCCAAAACTGCCAAAAAGGATGCGAAGAATGCCGGACCTGAAGATGAAGAGGAGGAGGACGAAGAGAATGCCATTATCCGCTGTCTCTGTGGTCTATACGACGATGATGATGGAGGAAGAACAATGGTGTGCTGTGACAATTGTTCCGCGTGGCAGCACAATGATTGTATGGGCTTAAGTGAAGATGAAGACGAGTTGCCAGAACATTACTTCTGCGAGCAATGTAAGCCGGAAAATCACAAAGGATTGCTTGCCGCCATCGCCAGAGGTGAGCGTCCGTGGGAAGAAGCTACGAAGAGACGGGAAGAAGCACTACGCAAGAGGCAGAAGAAGGGCAAGAAAGGCAAGACTGGCAGGCAGTCGAAGGCACACGAGGTGGTCAAGGACACCGCAACAAGCTTTGAGACGCGAGTAGCTTCTCCTACTGTTAGCGAGAGCAATAAGCGCAAGCTGCAAGCCGTGGCGCTTGAAGACGAGAATGAGCAGGTGAGTCGCGCGTCTAAACAACTACATTACTACATGATACTAATCACAGACAGCCTGCAAAAGTACAAAAAGGTACGATCCGTGCAGTTGTGGAAGAGCATCCTGCAAAGAAAAAGTCGAGTAGTAGCAAAGGTAAAAAGGCAGCAGCAGCACCAGCACGAGATACAATGGCCAATAGTATTGAAGAGCTGTCCGAAGATCGTTCAAGGGTAGCAACAGCATTGCGCACAAGGATTGATTCACAGATCAAGATCATGTCAAAGCAAAACACATTCCGTATACCAGACGGTCATACTGCTGCTTCCCTAGCAGAACAGTTGGCTATCTCCATAGAACATGCTTTGTTCACTAACTATGCAGCGGAGAACAAGGACTTCATGGGACAATATCGGGATCAATTCATGATGATTCACTCGAACATTGTCAAGAACACATCTCTATTGCTCCGTTTATTGAAAGGTTCTCTGAGTGCCAACGATCTTACTCGGATGTCATCAAACGATATGGCAAGTGAGGAACTCCAACGACAAATGCAGGAAATGCAAGAAGAAGCGGACAAACAATCTATACTGGTTCAGGAAGACACTGATGGACCTCGAGTCCGCCGCACTCATAAGGGCGAGGAGTTTGTAGATGCACCCACTTCCATTATGAGTGACTCAATGACGTCTACTGCACCTCCTCCAAGACGTACCGAGAGCATCTCAATGGCTCAGAGTCCCATCATACAGGACGTAGGCGCCGGATCGCCAATGCAAATCGATACTGCAAGACCATCCATCTCTAGTGCACCACGCAGAGAGTCGTCCAACTTCAACATTCAAAGTGTCTGGTCGAGCGTGCAATCACCTGATAGCGCACAAATTCGAACTCTGAGAGAACAGCACAAGCGTGCTAGCTTACAATTGCAGGCACCTGCTCCCACATCAAACAAGCAAGAACACGATGCTGAGATTGACCGACTGTTGCGAGATGATGTAGATGACGATGTCGTTCTGACGGACGCGGAGGCTGCCAGAATTGGCTCCACTATCTGGCGTGGCGTGGTCGACATGCCTGCTGCGGGACGTGCTGGGGGCTCAATCGCTACGTTTGCTGCCACAGCTCATCACGTTGGAGGAAGCGATCTCTTTGGTCATCTTGAAAGTCCTGGAGACATTTTTCCATCCACACTCGAACTGGCTGGTCGTATCGACCCTATCAAAGCTGATGCGTACTTACTGAGCCTGTCAGCCGCACACTCCACTGATGTCTCCGTGTTCCGCGTCATGCCTGATACGGATGATGCCAATGCACTGACAGAGTTCGACAAGCTTCATGAGTACTTTCTGAGTCGTGGCCGGTTCGGTGTCGTAAGCGAAAAAGGACGTCCGTCCAATGTTCGTGACTGTTACCTCATCCCTCTGGATGCCGGCGCCGCTCCACTGCCTACTGCTCTTGCATCTTTGGCATACAACCTTGTATTGGAGCTTCCACGTCCAGAACCGATATTTCTGGCAGTCTTCGTGACAAAGTGGGAGCCAAATCTCGATCCTCCTCCATCAATCAAGACTGCAATGCCTAGTCAACCCGACGTCTCGACAATGAGCCCGTACACCCCCAGCACCAATCAACAGCCGATTCCGATGCAGCCACCCGCACAACAAAGTACATCAACTATGTCTCCAGCTATTGTCGATGCGCCAGCAGGTTATCCTCATCAACCACACCAACAATATCCTCCGCCACCTCCCTTCCATGGCATGCCTCCAGCACCACCTCAGCAGCAATCTCAGAGTGCGTTCCCAGCATCTCCCTATCAACAGCAGGCAGGATATCAAAGTAACCCGCTTGCTGGCTTCCCGGCGAATCCGTATGCTCCTACACCACCATCGCAATTCCAACCACAGCCTCCAACACAGCAGCATCCAACGAACGATCTTGCTCAGCAGATTCTAGGTCCGTACCTGCTATGCAATACTGCTCAGGCCATCATGAAGATGGGTAATGTGCCGGAGGATTCGCTGAAGAATTTAAGGAAAATCTTTGAAGAGAATGAGGCAACAAGAAATGACATGGCAGCGTTCCAAGCACACTTAGACAGGATAGGTAATAAATGAGCGGCCAGGGTTCGATGACGTTCATCCACGCGATGTGGGAACCTGCCAGCAAGTGAGAGTACGGTTTGTACTGGATAAGCTAATTAAGCAGATTGGCACAGTGGAAGGGAGGGTTTATTACGGGTCTTCGTAGTCTTAAACTTTGTAAACAATGTACGTGTCTCTTCATTATATATTTCCTAATCATCTTGCGATTCTCGAAAGTGTTCGTCCAAGGTTTTCCTTGCTTGCTTGCTTGCTGCTAAAGTGCCAAGATCGTGAGCACGCCAAGCTTTTCTATGTTTTACGTTTCACGTCCAACTCACCCCCCTCCCACCCTAACTTGTGATTCAGACGTGATGTGAAAGATTGAAATACAACGCGTGTATGCGTCTTGCATCTCACTGCAGACAGAACTCTATCAATGGACGTCCTCGCACGAGGTTAGCCAAAGCGACGCGTTTAATCTTCACCCATCAGCTGTATTATAGCCAATACGATGAGTGACGAGCCCGACAATCGTCTAGTGCCATACACTACTTTGTCAAGAGCTGTCGTCTTACGACACGGGAACGCTCTTGTGCTGTACAATGAAGACTCTAGATCAGTTGAACTTGGTTCTGCCGACATCGACGATGACCACGCGGAAAGTAATATCTGCCCTACATGCTTACGACCCTACGATAACCGAAGGGCGAGTGAGCCAGCTGAGGCTGAGTACGGTGGGAGCCACGACCAGACGTTCATCACACCCGAGTACTTCCGCTTGCTTCAAGAGAGTCGAGCACCTTCAGAAGTTCCATCACGCTCGGGTTCGCCTCAACTTCGTCTGATCTCGTCGAATACTCCAAAACATCCCACATCTAGCTCTCCTGCTCAAACTTCTACGCCTCCACGGCTATCCCGCTCTACATCACAACGGATTTCCTCGGACTCTTTTTCCCAAGGTTATTTCAAGACCTTCTTTATCGAGGAACTTGTTCTGGGCCGAGGCGGGAACGGTGTTGTCTTTCTCGTTCAACACGTCATCAATGAAGTGGACCTAGGCCGATTTGCTTGCAAAAGGATCCCAGTAGGTGATGACGTCGAGTGGTTAAAGAAAGTCCTTCTCGAAGTGCAACTACTACAGAATCTATCTCACCAGAATCTGGTCAAGTACAATCATGTCTGGCTCGAGAATGCTCAGATTAACAACTTTGGTCCAGAAGTGCCTTGTGCATTCATATTGCAGCAGTATTGCAATGCTGGGGATCTACACAATTACATGTTTGGTTCAGAAGAGACAATCACGAAAGAGCAGCTGAAGACCCGGGCTCGACGTGCTTCTCGCGGTGATTCTCCTAGGTTCCCAAGTGCTCGAAAGCCTAGGCATCTGTCTCCCGAAGAGATATTCGCATTCTTCCGAGATATCACTTCTGGTTTACACTATCTACATCGGAATGGCTATGTACACCGAGACCTGAAACCAAGCAATTGTCTGATGAATAAAGTCGGCTCACAGCTTCGAGTCCTCGTAAGTGATTTTGGAGAAATGCAGGACAAAAATTCGTCACGCAATTCCACTGGCAATACAGGTGAGTCCCGTCATTTCGTCTTCAGATGAGGCCGCAAACGTCTATGCTTACCCTTCTCGGCTTCACTAAGAGAAAGAACTTCACGCTACATGCTAACCAAACATACAAGGCACCATTTCATTTTGTGCCCCGGAGCTTCTAAAAATAGATGCCACCGGCAAATACGGCAACTTCACTCCCAAGTCCGACATTTTTTCTCTCGGACTTATTGTACATCTGCTGTGCTTTGGCAGACTGCCTTACTCCTCTTCTGACGTGATTACCGAGGAAAATGAAGACATCGATCAACTCAAGGCAGATATAACAGCTTGGTCAGGACTCGACCTCGAGCACCGAGATCGTTCAGATTTACCAGATAAACTCTATCGCTTCTTGAAAACACTTCTCGCTGTCAATCCTGAAGAACGTCCATCAACGGACGAGATACTACACAGCATAAGAACAGGCGCAAACTTCTACGAACACGCCCAAGCTAGTGGTCCTACATCACCTATCAAGGAACGTAAGGACAGTCGAGCTTGGCCATTCGCTACGAGTTCCGTGTTAGCACAAGCTACGCCGACGACACTAGAACTACGTCGTCGTCCTTCGGCATTGGTGTCGCAACGAAACATTGACCACAGTCTTACAACGAAGTTTAGCGCAAGCCCACGAACACGATCACCGGACACCGAAAGCACTTCTCCGTATACTGGAAGCACATTCACAACCGGGCAATCATCTCCGCAGCGAGAGCAAACATTCTACAACGTACCGAGACTACTGCCCGCACCTCAGTACCGTCGTAAAGATTTGGCAGACAGAATGTCGGGGTATAAATTGCCCTTCGTAGTGAAATCGAGCATATTATGTTTCAAGATCGGCATGTGTCTCAGAGGTTGCTCTCCCGTAGCGGCGAACCCTTGGTTTACCTATCCCTTGCTTGCATTGGCCGTGGTGGACTTGAAAGATATGGGCTTACTTCGCTCAGTCATCTTGTTGGTGGTACATATTGCAGTAGTGGTCATTGCTTTGCAGCGGGACATCTTATGTGAGCGAATGATCTGAGAACCATAGACGAATGGAGTCAGTATATGAGACTGCACAGGGTTTCGAGATCTCTTGTCGTCTGTCAATGACTTAACAGGAAAGCACGGTCGTAGTTTTGATTGTCCACATTAGAGGCACAACAATTACATTCCCTCGTTCTGTGACAGGATCAGCACGTTAAGCATTGTGCTATTGTTGCCTAGTTTGCTTTATGTTAGGATTTGCTTTATAGGTAATGTTTCAGCTTTGCCAAGGCCGTCTTATCAAGCCCCACATGTCTGTTTCATCTTTGACAAACATACGACCATTCCATTGGCCTCTGACCAATCCACTTCAACGCAGGAAATCTCATTTCGATTGACCAACAGCTTAACGAACATGGCACACTTACACTCTCATGATCATGACCTCAATGGCTCATCACATTCCCATAGTGCAGGTGTTGATCACGGCCATACACACGAAATACTCGATGGACCTGGCTCATACCTACTACGGGAACCACCAATTGTGGAAGGTAGAGACTGGAATGACAGAGCGTTTACGATAGGCATAGGAGGGTGAGCACTTCAATCACTGGCGCTAGTCTTCTGTCTGAAATACTGACAAGCTCCAAGTCCAGTAGGCTCAGGTAAAACCGCCCTCATGCTCGCACTTTGCCAGATATTGCGCGACAAGTACTCCATCGCCGCCGTAACGAACGACATCTTCACGCGCGAAGACTGCGAATTCCTTGTCCGTCACTCCGCCCTCCCAGCCGAACGCATTGCAGCCATTGAAACTGGAGGCTGTCCACACGCAGCAGTAAGAGAAGACATCTCCGCCAACCTTGCAGCACTGGAACAACTACATAGACAGTTTGATACCGACTTATTACTCATCGAGTCTGGCGGTGACAACCTTGCTGCAAATTACAGTCGGGAGCTTGCGGACTTTATTATCTACGTTATTGATGTGAGCGGAGGCGATAAGATCCCAAGAAAAGGTGGACCTGGCATAACACAGAGTGATCTTTTGATCGTAAACAAGACGGATCTGGCGCAAGCTGTTGGTGCGGATTTGGGAGTGATGGAGCGGGATGCGGCGAAGATGAGGGAAAATGGACCGACGATATTTGCGCAAGTGAAGCATGGCAAGAATGTAGCTGCGATTGTGGATCTCATTCTGAGTGCATGGAAGAGCTGTGGAGCGGATGAGAGGTATAGGCAAAGGAGCAAGGCATGATGTGGAGAAGATGGATAAGGTAGTGAACTGATAACTCCATGTATGAAAGAAATACCCAATGCAGAGTATACACGGTATAGAAGGATGGCAATACTACCATCCACACACAAGCCTCTAGTACAACAACGAAAGCATTTAGAATCCTTCCGCCTCATGTCCTTGATATGCTCCGCATCGTCAACCATCCTGAAACCGCACTGAAACCCCGCATTGATCGGCACTCTTGGCAACATCTTCTGTCACATGACATGCACATGACAACGAAGTACGACATCAACATCGCAATCACGCATGACCTTTGTCTAGCGCGCCTGAACAGTCAATAACACCTCAGAGGGCTGCTTGAATCGCGGGATCATGGCGGGTCCTTCGAGGCTTCGGCCCATCATCACAGAATCCACAGTCAAGAAAGCCATCGCCGACCTCACAAGCCTATATCTGAAGAACCGAACCAACATCTCACGAGCACTATACCTCTCCCTCTTTGTCGCCCTTATCAATCGAATCCGTAATGCAATCGCCGAACAAAAGGCTGCTGTGCGAAGTGCACAGGCAAGAAGACAGAATACGAGTACAACAGCACCGGACGGTAAACCGAAGAAAGTCGAGCTGAATAGGGAGTTCTTTCGAAACCTCCTTCGACTGCTCAAGATTGTGATACCAGGATGGAAGAGCCAAGAGTTGAGATTGATTATTAGCCAAAGTGTCTTTCTTGTTATAAGGACACTGTTGAGTCTGTATGTTGCAGAACTGGATGGTAAGCTTGTAAGCAATCTTGTTAAAGGGAAGGGAAAAGCCTTCTTGACAGGACTTGTCTGGTGGATGATGGTTGCTGTACCTGCGACTTTCACAAACTCCATGGTTAGCTTGCAAAGCTCTTGAGATCTATGTAGTACACTATCTGACATACTCTAGCTTTCCTTCCATCAATGCAAGCTCGCACTCCAATACCGAACCCGCCTGACAGATTATGTACACTCCAAATATCTGTCCAACATGACCTTCTATTCCCTCTCCGCACTTGACGATCGAATAAAGAATGCCGACCATCTCATCACTGCGGATATCTCAAAGTTCTCCAACTCACTTGCTGAACTCTACTCAAATTTGGCGAAGCCCGTCCTCGATATGGTCATCTACAACTATTCTTTGTCGAAAGCTGTCGGCGGGGAGGGCCTTTTTGCTCTAGGTCTCATTGTACAAGTGTCGGCTTCTATTATGCGGGCACTAACTCCGCCATTTGGCAAGTACGTGGCAGATGAGGCAAGACTGGAAGGAGAGTTCAGGTTTCAGCATGGTCGATTGATTGACTTTGCAGAAGAGGTGGCTCTGTACTTTGGACACGAGGCTGAGAAAGATAATCTTGATAAGGGATACTTTACATTGATCAAACACGTAAACCGCATCTTGAGAAGGAGGTTCTGGCATGGGTTTATGGAAGATTACGTTATCAAGTACTTCTGGTCTGCTCTAGGATTGCTCTTGTGTAGTGCTCCGGTCTTTGTCAAGCTGCCTGGTGCAAGTATGGGAAGAGGTGGAGGTGATCGTACTGGAGGTTAGTCATTATAGAATAATCCTACTTCAGAGGATATGCTGACGCTTGACGCAGACTTCGTCAGAAATCGACGTATGCTTTTGTCTTCTTCTGACGCATTTGGAAGGATTATGTTCTCCTACAAAGAAGTCATCGAGCTTGCTGGCTACACCTCTCGTGTCACCAGTTTATTAGATGTCATCGACGATGTCCAAAAGGGGAAGTTCAAGAAAACCCTGGTGTCGTCCGGCAATATCGAAGAGAATGCAGCTGTGTTGAAAGGTAGAGGAGAAATCCTCTATGATGACGATATCGAGTTTGACAAGGTGCCTATTGTGTCTCCTAACGGGGATATCCTGGTCAAAGCGCTTTCATTCAAGATATCGAATGGGGACCATCTTCTTATAGGTAAGTTCATTAAGCGCCTGCGCCCGTATGTTTAATAATGGCTAGCTAGTTGGACCAAATGGTTGTGGCAAATCATCTTTGTTCCGCATCCTAGGCTCACTCTGGCCTTGCTAGTAAGTTTACCGCCACGACTATGATAGTCAGGCACTAACGCATAATAGCGGCGGCACCGTGACGAAACCATCGGCTAAGCAGATCTTCCTTCTCCCACAACGTCCGTACCTACCTCATGGCACTCTTCGCGACCAAATAATATATCCTGATACTGTTGCAATGATGCACATGTCGAACACTACGGACAAGCAACTTCTAACCTATCTCAAGAAACTTGAGATCTCATCTCTAGTCACCAAAAATCCTTCTGGCTTCGACTTTACATCCACAAACTGGGGTGATGTTCTCAGCATTGGCATGCAACAAAGAATAGCCATGGGACGATTGTTTTACCACCGACCTAGATTCGCTATCTTAGATGAATGTACTAGCAGTGTCACGCCAGAGATGGAGGAGATTATGTATTTTGAGGCCAAGAGGTTGGGCATCACGCTGATGACGGTAAGTCATCGGAGGAGCTTATGGAGGTGGCATAAGAAGATTTTGCAATTTGATGGTCGTGGCGGTTATTTCTTTGGAGATCTGGATGCGGAGAAGAGGTTAGCTCTTGAAGATGAAAAAGAAGAGCTTGATCTTCGGCTCCGAGCTGTACCGGACCTGGAACGCCGTGTTGCGGAGCTAACGACATGAGCTGAGACGCGACGATGAAACCACCATACGTCCAGCTTTCTATTGTACCAAAAAAGTATGCGAGGAGGAAGCTCTTCGTATTTACGGCCTCACAGAAGGCACTGCAACAGCTGCTTTGGCCTCATTCAAGCACATATTAGGTCGATGACGCCCTTAGTCTTAGGCTCAAAGAGAGTCAAAACTTGTAGTGTTATAATTTGAGGAGGACCGACTTGTTCTCGACTAGAGGCAGTCGAATTCAGAGCACCCCCAGATGAACAATAGGGAAGAACCTAACCAATCAGATATCAAGCGCGAAGGAGTGACACGAACCGAGATTGTCTCAACTTCCCATCTTTCTAGACGACACTGCGATTATGCAGGAAAGCTCAACACAACGAAGTCATTCTAAAAGCAGATACCACGAGGACAAAGAGAAGAGTCGCGGCGCGGCAAGAATAACGGCAGTTGGTGGCTGGAATCATTAATCCAGTCAGAGAGACGTGGCATGTCAATTGAGATGAGCTTAACGCTGCTGCCTCTGGCGTGGGATATATAGGCATATAGAGTAAGCAATAGCTATGGACAAATCCGAACAGACAAATAGATAGCCGGTGCAATGAATAAATGATTACAAAGATGCACCACCTGCCTAATCAGTTTCGGTAAGATGAGTACCGTCCCGATTCTAATCACATCGCGAAGATTGTCCTCTGCCGATGTCGCACCACTGCTTCCATGTCGTTGACCATGAGTCTAGCGTTCATCACGAAGCTGCAAACTTTGCCTCGTGCTTCACTGTCGGCGGCACCCAAACAGCTCGTACGCCTATGAACTTGTCTTCGGCCACTTCCCCTTAGCAGACACCAAGAATCCGGATTTACAGTGTCAGAAGTCAACAGACGAACTCCCTTGAGAGAGCTTGATATAGTACCAAGCTTATTGGTGATGTCGGTCATCGTACGGCCTCTGAGGTCGTTCTATCATGAATTCGGACTATCCTCTGTCCACGATACAGGCCTCAACGCGTATCTCATTATCATCGCTCGATCATGCAGGATGTTTGCGTATGGAACCAATGCGCTTGTGCTCGGTTCGTCCTATCATATAGTGCAGCGAGAGGCAGTGCTGATCGATGCTTTGAGCAGAAGCTTGACTAACTAAGATCAGCAATCTTCTTTTCTGCCCTAAACTTCTCAGACCACATGATAGGCATTTTCATGACCCTCACCCTGTTCGGAGACGTCTTCCTCGGTACCTTTCTTACATTGATAGCAGACCGTGTCGGTCGGCGGAAAGTGCTGCTCGGAGGATCCGTGTTGATGATGCTCAGTGGAGCCGCATTTGCGATGTTTGAGAACTTCTGGATTCTGCTCATGGCGGCGATATTTGGTGTTATAAGTGTTACAGGTAAGGAAGCCTATTACGAATATATACTTTCCAGTAGTGCTTTGAATTCTGATCATACATTTGGTAGGCGGTGATTTCGGGCCCTTCAGATCAATCGAAGAGTAAGTTGATTATCCCTTTGAGCAGATGAATGGATCGGAAAGATGTGACGTTAAGTTACGAATGTTAGATCAATACTGTCACAACTCACTACGTCCTCCAAAAGATCAGACGTCCTGGCATGGTATGTGACCACATCCACTCTAGGCTCCAGTATAGGCAGTGAAGCTTCTGGCCGCATTCTAGCGCACTTGCAAGTCAAAGGTAGCTGGAGTGATGTTGATGCATATCACGTCATGTTCTGGATATACGGTGCGATGGGAGTTGTCAACTTGATACTAGTCCTAATGCTCACGGAAGAGTGTGAGCTATCATCGGCGGCAGCAGACGACACTTATATAGAAGTAGCTCAGCAGGAGACAAGCGAAAGAGGTGGCTCTGGAATATCGCAGCACCCTGAACAACCATCTGTACCACAATCTTGGACAGCAAAGCTTCTATCCCACCTGCCTATCAGCGTCTCACAGATCTCCTCAGGCACCCTCCACACAATGTACAAGTTATGGTTTCTCCTCGCTATCGACTGCTTAGCTGACGGCATGGTCCCATACTCACTGACTAACTACTACCTCGATCTCAAATTCGAGCCTTCACCTTCCACCTTGGGCGACGTAACCTCAATCGCCTACTTTCTGGGTGCAATTTGCGCTGTCTTCGCAGGTCCACTGGCTCATGGTATTGGTCTCATTAATACTATGGTGTTTACGCATGTGCCATCGTCTGCCGCTGTACTGTTCTTCCCACTGCCACCGTACTTCTGGATGACGGCTGCACTATTGTTGTTGCGTGCGGGCTTAAACAATATGGATCAGGTAAGCGCATAGATATACACTGATTCTGTTGACAGTCCTCTGTAGCATCAAAGTATGCTAATTTGTCAGCTAGGCACCTCGGACGGCCTTCATCGCTGCAGTAGTCAAGCCAGAAGAACGAACCGCCGTAATGGGCATCACCACCATGATCAGGACACTAGCGGCAATGTCCGGACCAACATTTACAGGAGTCTTGGCCGCGAGTGATCGGTTCTGGATCGCTTTTGTCGTGGCTGGAATCTGTCGTCTCGGATATGACTTCGGATTATATGCCATGTTTGTGAATATGAAGATTGATGAAGGAGATCAAAATAGTAAACAGATAGGAACACAGAGAGGAAGCAACGATGAAGACGATATTGAGATTCATAGTCTGGCTAGCTCCGAGGAAGAGGGATCGGAGGGTGATAGTCTTGCCGATGGACACGAGCAACCGAAAAGAGCTGCTAAGTATTAGAGAAAGCTTCACCAAGCCCACAGACGAACGAGTCGAGAAGGAAGGCTGGACGGCTGGATTCGTGAAAGGGCTCACTAAGATATCAGCAAACACTAGTTCAGACACTAGTTCAATCACCAGCCAATCAGAGCGCTAGCGCGCCTTCGTATTGCAGGGACCTTGACTACCTCTCTTGCTTCCTTCCTCAAAGATATTTCAGTTATTTCAGTTATCATACTTTCTTTTCTTTTTCTTTCCCATTATCTTCGACTCCTCCTTCTTGACTCGACTTTGGGTTCCAATCACACGGTCGTCAACCGCATGCTCTTGATTTAACTTTCACTCTCATTCTACCCTCGTCTCCACGTGCGCTCTCCGCAGCAAGTTTATCTCTGCTCTTACGACCTCTTGCGAAAACCTGAGCTCAGTCCTGCTGATTCTGACTAGTCCAAGCCTATAGAACGGCGAGTATTACCAAAAAAGATCTCGCTATGCCGCCAAAAGGCCGTTCAGTCATGCTCGCTCAGCTCAAATTGCCAACGTATACTGGGCTTAACCGACCACCAACTTTTGCGGCGTGGGCACGGGAAGTGGGCAAGCTGAATGCGATGAAAAGAGAATCCCTAACAGAACATATTCCTAGATCAGCTTGGACACAAACAATAAGTGATCTAGATCTAGCGAACCGAGAAACGGAAACCAACGATAAAGCTGGCCGGGAAGCCATTGGTGACATTGTCCAGGAAGTCGAGCGTTCCCGAGCTTGGGAGGGGGGGGGGGGGGGGGGCGGCCCCGCGAAATGGGGTCCCCCAAGCGGCGAAAACCTGGGGTGTTTCTGCCCACAAGCGCCCGTGGCTTG
>Ga0160429_1000604_pt1 | contig 28209 bp, 16 predicted proteins | sample SolpanmetagenomR_FD_108199 | JGI IMG/M metagenome (GOLD analysis project Ga0160429, IMG submission 108199) | Solar panel surface microbial communities from Lawrence Berkeley National Laboratory, California, USA - R | ecosystem: Engineered > Built environment > Solar panel > Unclassified ... | reverse complement strand
CGATTTAAGATTATGATAAATGCTGGTATTCATGGCTGACTGCGATAGGGAAGAGCTTCCTTATACGTGATAGAATACAAAAAAAGTTAAAACTCTTAAAGTCAAACACTAACAAGTCTACTGGTTTCGCAGTTGCCATACCATGAAAAAGCTTTTGCTACTCGTAGGCATTGGAATAGGCTGGCACCCGCAGGCGATGGCCCAGCGCACCTGGACTATTGCCAAACAAGAACTGCTTTTTTCAGCGCCGCCTTTTAAGCAATGTCACGCTTCTACGCTGGTGGAAGTGGCGAAAGATAAGTTCTTGGTAGCCTGCTTCGGCGGGTCGCAGGAAAGTAAGCCCGACGTAGCCATTTGGTTGACTACCGTTGCTAAACAAGGTATTTCGGCACCGCAACGCGTGGCCGACGGGGTGGTGAATGATACCCTGCGCTACCCTACCTGGAACCCCGTGCTATTTAAGGTTCGCGGGGGCGACTTGCTCCTATTTTACAAAGTAGGCCCCAACCCCCGGGAGTGGTGGGGCATGGTCAAAACTTCGCCGGACGGGGGCCAGACGTGGTCGGCCGCGCGCCGGCTGCCGCCCGGCGTGCTAGGTCCCATCAAGAACAAGCCGGTGCAGCTAGCCAACGGCGCTATTTTGGCGCCATCGAGCGTGGAGGAGGCTAGCGGGCGCTGGAAAATTCACCTTGAAAAGTCCACTGACCTGGGCCAAACTTGGCAGCTCATTCCGGTTGACAACGCCTCGCCGCTGGATGTCATTCAGCCCAGTATTCTGGTATACTCAGCCAATCGGCTCCAACTCTTGGCGCGGAGCAAGTAGGGGCGCATCGCCCAGGCCTGGTCAACGGATGGCGACACTAGTTGGGGCCAGCTGTTGCAAACGTCGCTGCTCAACCCCAACTCCGGTACCGACGCCGTGACGCTGAAAAGCGGTACGCAGCTGCTCGTGTACAACCCGGCGCTACCGGGCAAAGACTGGTTTAATGGCCGGGGCAAGCTACGCGTGGCGCAATCGACCGATGGCTTGGCCTGGCAAGATATAGCCGTGCTGGAAGACGGTGCAAAGGAAGAATACAGCTACCCGGCTATCATCGAGGCCCAGGATGGCCGGGTGCACATTACCTATACCTACAACCGCCAGAATATCAAGCACGTGATACTTGAATTGCGATAGTTCTTCAGCGCAAGACAACAACTTTACCGGCAAAAACGAGGAACGAGTTTCCTCATTTTTTTTGCTTTGTTCAGCGACTTTAATAAAATTTTTATAAAAGTTGTTGCGCTTACAAAAAAAAGTAGGTTTATTTACAAAAAATCTTAGCCGCCGCTTAATGAGTTCATTATTAGCCCTGGAGGAAACGCACCTGGCTCGGCTCAATAATATTGAGCGGCGAAAGCACGTGCAGAAGCTCAAGATAGTTAAGCACTTGTACGTGAAAGGCGCTAAGACCAACGCCGATATCTGCACCCGGTTTAACATCAGTGCTCCTACCTCCATTGCGATGCTCACTGAGCTCGTAGCCGAAGGGCTGGTGGAAAAGCAAGGCCGGGGCAAGTCGTTGGGGGGCCGCAAGCCAGAGCTTTACGGGCTGTGCGACGGCTCGCTGTTTGTGCTGAGCATTCACGTGGAGAAGTTCAAGACGCGGATGGCAATTTTTGACAATAACAACCACATTGTCAACGATATTCATACTTTCGCCATTGACCTCAGCCAGGACCTGCGGGCGCTGCCGCAGCTAGTAGCGCACGCCCAGCAGCTGATGCAATCCTCGGGCATTGAGCTGAAAAAGCTGGTGGGCGTGGGTATTAGCATGCCGGGCCTGGTCGATTCGAAGGAAGGTAACAACCACACGTACTTACTCACGCCGGAAGGGCCGGAATCGCTGCAACAGCTGCTGGAGCAGCAGTTTGGCAAAGCGGTTTTCCTGCAAAACGACGCCAACAGCGCGACCCTGGCCGAATACCGCTTTGGGCTGGCGCACGGCCAGCGCGATGCGCTGGTACTGTCCCTGGACTGGGGTATCGGCATGGGCATGATCCTCGACGGCAAGCTGCGGAGCGGTGCGTCGGGCTTCGCCGGCGAGTTTGGGCACATTCCGCTGGTAGAAGGCGGCGTGCTGTGTACCTGTGGCAAGCAGGGCTGCCTGGAAACGGTAGCCTCGGGCGGGGCCATTATCCGCATTGCGAAAGCGGCCATTCAGGCGGGGCAGCACACGCTGCTCAGCCGGCTGTCGGCCCCGGAGCTAGCCCAGCTACAACCCGAGCAGGTGTACGAGGCTGCCCACCAGGGCGACCAGTTTGCCATCAATACGCTGGCCGAGGTCGGCACCAACCTGGGCAAAGGCATCGCGATCCTGATTCAGCTTTTCAACCCCGAGCTCATCATTTTGGGGGGCGCAATGGCGCAGGCCAAGCAGTTTATTTTGCCCAGCATTCAGCAGGCTATCAATACGTACTGCATGGCGCAGCTGCGCGAAAAAACCGGCCTCGTCGTGTCGGAGCTCGGCAACAATGCCGTGATTCTGGGCTCGGTAGCGACCGTGATGGAAAACGTTTTTGAAAGCTACCTGGAGCTGGCCTGAGTTTGCCCGGCCTCGTTGGCTGGGGCCGGCCTGGCTCGATTGATTTGTTCGTTTCCCCCTGGTTTATACGCCTTAGCATTTCCGCCACTTCACCTGCCTCGCCGCAATGCAGAACGTTACGCTACCCATTATGACCCGATTAAACCTGCTGGAGGAAACTCGTTTTGAAAAGCTGCCGGTAACTGTTTACCGCAATAAGCAGGTGGCTGCCGTGCAGGTGGCCGAACGCATTGCGGCCCTCATCAAAAGCAAGCAGCAGCGCGGCGAAACGGCCGTGCTGGGCCTGGCTACCGGGGCTACGCCGGTGGGCGTGTACGAAGAGCTGGTGCGCCTGCACCGCGAAGAAGGCCTGAGCTTTCGCAACGTGGTGACCTTCAACCTCGACGAGTACTACCCCATGCCGCCCACGGCGCCGCAGAGCTACGTGACGTTCATGAACGAAAACTTGTTCGACCACATCGACATCGAGCGGGAAAACATTCATATTCCCGATGGCACCCTGGCCCCGGAGGCGGTGGCGGCCTTCTGCCTCAACTACGAGCGCCAGATTGAGGAGCACGGCGGGCTCGACCTCCAGATTTTGGGCATCGGCCGCACGGGCCACGTGGGCTTCAACGAGCCGGGCTCGGCGCCCAACTCGGGCACGCGCCTGGTGACGCTCGACGACCTCACCCGCCGCGATGCCTCGCGCGACTTTGGCGGCAAGGAAAACGTGCCCACGAAAGCCATTACCATGGGCATCGGCACCATTTTCAAGGCCCACGAGATCATTCTGCTGGCGTGGAGCGGCAAGAAAGCGCCCATCATCAAGAAGGCCGTGGAAGGCGAAGTGTCGAGCGAAGTGCCCGCCACTTACCTGCAACTGGCCGACAACGTGGAGTTTGTGCTCGACGAAGACGCCGCGGCAGAGCTGACGCGCTTCGACAAGCCGTGGCTGGTGAAGGACTGCGTGTGGGATGAGCTGCTCATCAAAAAGGCGGTTATCTGGCTGTCGAATACGCTCAAGAAACCCATTCTCAAGCTCACCGACGAAGACTATAACAGCAACGGCATGGCCCAGCTGGCTACCGAGCGGGGCCCGGCATACACCATCAACATCCACATTTTCAACAAGCTCCAGCACACCATTACGGGGTGGCCGGGCGGCAAGCCGGGCGCCGACGACTCGCAACGCCCCGAGCGGGCGTTGCCGGCCCAAAAGCGCGTCATCATCTTCTCGCCCCACCCCGACGACGACGTGATTTCGATGGGCGGCACGTTCATTCGCCTCATCGACCAGGGGCACGACGTGCACGTGGCGTACCAGACCTCGGGCAACACCGCCGTGTGGGATGACGACGTGCTGCGCTACATGGAGTTCGCCATCGACTTTGAGGGTAGCCTGGGCAAAGACCCCAGCCAGCTGCGGGCGGTATACGAAGACATGCGGCAGTTTATCAAGCACAAGCAGCCGAACCAGCCGGATAGCCAGGAGATCCGGAACGTAAAAAGCTTTATCCGCAAGAGCGAAGCCATCGCGGGGGCACGCTACGCCGGCTTGCCCGATGACCACATTCACTTCCAGTCCTTGCCCTTCTACGAGTCGGGCCGGACGGCAAAGCTCTCGGTGACGGATAAGGATATCGAGCTCACGATGAAGCTATTGCAGGAAGTAAAGCCCCAGCAAGTATTCGTAGCCGGCGACTTTGCCGACCCCAACGGCACGCACCTGGTGTGCTTCAACATCGTGACGGAAGCGCTGCGGCGCCTGCGGCCAACCGAGGCCTGGGTGGCAGACTGCTGGATGTGGATGTACCGCGGCGCGTGGCACGAGTTTGAGCCCTACGAGATTGAAATGGCCGTGCCGCTATCGCCGCAAGAGGTTTTGCGCAAGCGCAACGCCATCTTCAAGCACCAGTCGCAGAAGGATACGCCGGTGTTTCCCGGCGATGATGCCCGCGAGTTTTGGGTGCGCGCCGAGCACCGCAACCGCGAAACGGCCCAGCAGTACGACCGGCTCGGCATGGCCAACTACGAGGCGATGGAAGCCTTCGTGCGGTGGCGGTTTTAGGTGTGCCCATCGCTTCAAATCTTTGCCTAACCACTTGATTAATATAAAATTAACAATGAGTAATTAAAAATCTGACTATTAAATTTTTAATTCCTCATTATTAATTTTTAATTCTCTTCTCCCGCATGACCAGTAGCAAGTACCTAGGCGTAGATATTGGCGGAACGAAGGTTCACGTCGGCGTCGTGCAAGATGGCGAGCTACTCCGGGAAGTTAAATTTGAAACCTCGGCCACCGCGTCGAAGGAGCAGATTCTGGCTGAATTGACGCAAAACCTGGCCCCGCTGGTCGATGATCAGGTGGTGGGCATCGGCATCGGCGTACCGGGGCTGGTAGACGAGGCCAACGGCATTGTGCACAACGTGCAAAATATTCCTTCCTGGCGGGAGGTGCATCTGAAGCAGCACTTAGCCAGCTACTTCGACAAGCCGGTGCACCTCACCAACGACGCCAATGCCTTTGCCGTGGGCGAAAAAATGTACGGCCAGGGCAAGCCCTACGCCAACCTGGTGGGCCTGGCGCTCGGCACGGGGCTGGGAGCAGGCATCATCATCAATCACCAGCTGTATTCGGGCACGCTGTCCAGCGCCGGCGAGTTTGGGGGCATTCCTTACCTCGATAAAACCATTGAGGACTATTGCAGCGGCAAGTTTTTTGGGCAGCGCACAGGCCGGCCGGGCACCGAGTGGCACGCGCTGGCCCAGCGCGGCGATGCGGCGGCGCTGGGCCTCTACACCGAGTTTGGCCGGCACCTCGGCAGCGCCCTCCAGTTTATCCTGTACGCCCTCTCGCCCGAGGCCATTTTTCTGGGCGGCTCAGTTAGCCAAGGCTTCGACTACTTCCGCAGTGGCTTGTACGAAAGCCTCCAAACGTTTCCGTTCAAGCTCGTGACGGAACGGCTGGTCATTGCGCCTTCCACCATCGGCAACGCCGCCGTGCTCGGGGCCGCGGCCCTCTGCCACATGAAGCAGCAACCCATTTCCCACCCGCATAACGCCCTCGCTCTATGAACAGGAAATTCGTGTTGTCGCTGGCGGCTGCGCTCAGCTTGAGCAGTCTGCTAGCCCCGGCTTATGGCCAGCAGGCGCCTGTCAGCCAAGCCAGTATCTCGATCATTCCGCAGCCCGTGCGGCTCACGCCGGGCACCGGTAGCTTCACTATTACCCCCGACACCAAGATTTGCGTCGGCCCCAAGAACGACGAGCTGCGGCGCATCGGGCAGTCGTTGAGCCAGGAAATCCAGCGCGCTACCGGCGTGCAGCCGCCCGTAGTGCCGGCCGCGCCGGGCAAGCAGCGGGCTGGTGCTATTTACCTTACGCTGGCCCCGCCCACCGATTCGCTCGGGGCGGAGGGCTACGTGCTCAGCGTGCAGCCTACGCACGTGACCCTGGCCGCCAGCCAGCCGCAGGGCTTATTTTGGGGCACCCAGACGATCAGGCAGCTGCTACCCGTGCAGCGCGGGGCGGCCACGCGCCTGCCGGCTATGGAAGTGGTCGATAAGCCGCGCTACAGCTGGCGCGGCATGCACCTGGATGTAAGCCGCCATTTCTTCTCGACCGAGTTTGTGAAGAAGTACATCGACTACCTGGCGATGCACAAGATGAACACCTTCCACTGGCACCTCACCGATGACCAGGGCTGGCGCATCGAAATCAAGAAATACCCTAAGCTGACTACGGTGGGCGGCTATCGCGAGGGCACGCTCATCGGCCACTACGGCGAGCAGGTGCCGCGCTACGACAATGTGCGCTACGGCGGCTTCTACACCCAGGAGCAAGTAAAAGAGCTAGTTAAGTACGCGCAGGACCGCTACATCACGGTGGTGCCCGAAATCGAGATGCCCGGCCACGCCCTGGCGGCGCTCACGGCCTACCCAGAGCTGTCGTGCACCGGCGGCCCCTTCAAGGTGGGCCAAACCTGGGGCGTTTACGACGATATTTTTTGCGCCGGCAACGAGCAGACGTTCGCGTTTTTGCAGGATGTGCTGACGGAAGTACTGCCGCTGTTCCCGAGCAAAATCGTGCATATCGGGGGCGATGAAGCGCCCAAAACCCGCTGGCACGCCTGCCCCAAGTGCCAGGCCCGCATCAAGGCCGAGCACCTCAAGGACGAGCACGAGCTGCAAAGCTATTTTGTGCAGCGCATGGAGAAATTCTTGAACGCCAAGGGCAAAACCATCATCGGCTGGGATGAAATTCTGGAGGGTGGCCTCGCCCCCAATGCCGCCGTGATGTCGTGGCGCGGCATGGAAGGCGGCACCGCCGCCGCCAAGCAGCACCACCAGGTGGTGATGACGCCCGGCGAATTTGTGTACTTCGACCACGCCCAGGGCGACCCCAGCCTGGAGCCGCTGAGCATTGGCGGCTACCTGCCGCTGGAGAAGGTCTATTCTTTCGAGCCCACGCCCCAAGAGCTAACCGCCGCCGAGCAGAAATACATCCTGGGCGCGCAGGCCAACTTGTGGACCGAGTACATCCCCACCGAGCAGCAGGTCGAGTACATGGTGCTGCCCCGCATGTCGGCGCTGGCCGAAGTGCTTTGGACGCCGGCCAGCCAAAAAAACTGGGAGAGCTTCAAGGTGCGTATGCAGCCGCAGTACCAGCGCTTCGCCGCCCTGGGGGCCAACTACGCCAAGAGCGCCTTCAACGTGCGGCAGCAGGTGGTGCCCGACACTACCAAGGCGGCCGACGTGGTGACGCTGCAAGTGGATGCTGCGGGGCTGCAGCTCGTGTACACCCTCGATGGCTCGGCGCCAACTACCTCTGCTACTGCCTATAAAGGTCCGTTTGCCGTGAGCAGCTCGGCCGTGGTGAAAGCCGCCTCTTTTGAGCAGGGCCAGCTCATGGGGAAGGTGACGAGCACGGCGATCGTGACGCACAAGGCCTTTGCCGTGCCCGTTAAGCTCGCCAGCCAGCCCCACAAAAACTATCAGGGCACTGGCCCGCTCACGCTGGTCGATGGCCTGCAAGGCTCCCTTAGCCACACCGATGGGCACTGGCTCGGGTTTGCCAACGCCGACCTGGTGGCGACGCTGGACTTGAAAAACCCCGTGGAAATCAGCTCGGTGCGCGGCACTTTCTTGCAGAAACCGGAGGATAAAATCTTACTGCCGACCACGCTGGAAGTTGCCGTATCGAAAGATGGCCGCACCTACAAAACGGTGTATTCGGCGCCCGTTGCGGGGCCGGCCCAGCCCGGCACCAGCATCGGTGAGGTGAAGGCCGATTGGCAGAAAACCAAGGCGCGCTTCGTCCGGGTTACGGCGAAAAACGCGCGGCCCGCTACGGCGGGCCCGGGCCCCCAAGGATCCGAAACCTGGTTGTTTGCCGATGAGCTGGTCGTGCACTAATGCGGCGTACCTGCCGGCTTCTTCCCACTCCTCCCCTAGCCTCTTTTTAACTCGAACAGCATGCCCAAAGTAGCTCCCCTGGCCAGTGCGGTCGCGCTCCCGGCCACCAGCCAGCAAAACCGGTCGATTGTCATTATCGGGTCGTTGTTCTTCATTTTCGGCTTCGTCACCTGGCTCAACTCGGTGCTGATCCCGTACCTGCGGATTGCGTGCGAGCTGACCAATTTTGAGGCGTATCTGGTCACGTTTGCCTTCTACATCTCCTATTTGGTGATGGCCATTCCGTCGGCCTGGGTGCTCAAAGCCACCGGGTTTAAGAAGGGCATGTCGGCCGGGCTGTTCGTAATGGCGGTGGGCGCGCTGCTGTTCATTCCGGCGGCGCTGACGCGCACCTACGGGCTGTTTCTGCTGGGCTTATTCGTGCAAGGCACGGGCCTGGCCGTGTTGCAGACGGCGGCCAATCCGTACATCACCATCCTGGGCCCGCGCGAAAGTGCCGCCAAGCGCATCAGCATCATGGGCATCTGCAACAAGGTGGCCGGGGCGCTGGCTCCAATTGCGCTGGGTGCCGTAGCCCTGAAAGATGCCGATGCCCTCGTAAAGCGCCTGGGTAGCCTCGGGGCGGCCGCCAAAGCCGCCGAGCTGGATGCTTTAGCCGCCCGCGTAGTAACGCCCTACGTGCTCATGCTGGGCGTACTGGTGCTACTAGGGGTACTGATTTATTTTTCTTCGCTGCCCGAAATCGACACCGACCACGAAGACGAAGCAGTGGCGGCGGCCAACACCAACAAGTCGAGCGTCTTTCACTTTCCGCACCTGATGCTCGGGGCGCTGGCCATGTTTTTCTACGTGGGCGTGGAAGTGATCGCCGGCGATACCATCATCAGCTACGGCGCCTCGCAGGGCATTGCCTTGGCAACCGCTAAGTTCTTTACCACCTGCACGTTGTTTGCCATGATTGTGGGCTACGGCATCGGCATTGTGGCCATCCCCCGGTATATCTCGCAGGAGAAAGCGTTGCAGGTTTCGGCCATTACGGGGGTGCTTTTTGCCTTGGGAGCGCTCGCTACCCGCGGCTATCCTTCGGTGCTGTTCATCTCACTGCTGGGGCTGGCCAACTCGCTCATTTTCCCGGCTATCTGGCCGCTGGCCATTGCGGGGCTGGGGCGTTTTACGAAGCTGGGCTCTTCGCTGCTCATCATGGCTATTGCGGGGGGCGCGGTACTGCCGCCGCTCTACGGGCTGCTGGCCGACTACTCCACGCCGCAACGTGCTTACTGGCTGGTCATTCCCTGCTATTTGTTCTTGCTGTTCTACGGCGTGGCCGGGCACAAAGCCCGGCGCTAGAATCCTGCTGTTTGCTTGTGCTTTAGCCAGCTATCCGCTCAATCCCTTTATTCCGGCATTCTCTCCGAATGACAAATTTTCGATTCCTGCTTCTGCTGTTAGCGCTGGCTAGCGCTTACCCCTTGGCGGCGCAGCAGCGCTACGAGCTGAACTCCGGCTGGCAGGCCCTGCCCATTGCCAAGGTAACGGCCACCGGGCCGCAGCTTTCGCGGCCGACTTATGCCCTCACGGGCTGGCAGCCGGCCGTGGTGCCGGGCACGGTGCTCACCACCCAGCTCGCCAATAAGCAGGTGCCCGACCCTTTCTTCGGGATGAACAACGAGCGCATCCCGGACATCTACAAGACCGGCCGCGACTACTATACCTACTGGTTTGTCAAGGATTTTCAGGAGGCGCCGGCCGCGGGGGCGGGGCAGGTGTGGCTGCATTTCCGGGGCGTGAACTACAGCTGCGAGGTGTTTTTGAATGGGCAGAAGCTCAACCAGCAGACCCACCACGGCATGTTTCTGCGCCAGACGTATAACATCACGCCCTACCTGGCCAAGGACGGCCACAACCGCCTGGCCGTGGTAGTGTACCCGCCCGACCCCGTGGGCAACCCCAACGGCGGCCAGGGCGGCGACGGTACCATTGCCCGCAACGTATCGACGCAGTACACCGCGGGCTGGGACTGGATTCGGCCCATCCGCGACCGCAATACGGGCATCTGGGACAAGGTGACCATCGAGAAAACCAAGCAGATTGACCTCAAAAACCCGCACGTCATCACCCGCGTGCCCGGCATGCGCCGGCCTGATGGCCCTCAGCAGCCCGCTACCCTTGCCGTCACGACCGAGCTGGAAAACCCTACTTCCCACTCTGTTGCGGGGGTGGTGCAGTATACCATTGCGGGCCAGCAGGTGCGGCAGGCGGTGAGCCTGCCGGCGCACACTACCCGGCAAGTGAGCCTGCCCCTACTCACGCTCAAAAACCCCAAGCTGTGGTGGCCGAATGGCTACGGCCCGCAAAACCTCTACCCGCTGAAGCTGCAATTTTTGGTGGGCGGCCAGACCGTATCGGATGAGGAAAACGTGCAGGTGGGCGTGCGCGAAGTGGGGCACGTGTGGAACGACAAAACCCAGAGCATGCAGGTACTGCTCAATGGCCAGCAGCTTTTCATCAAGGGTGGCAACTGGATTATCTCGGATGCCATGCTGCGCTTCACCAAGGCGCGCTACGACGCCGAAATCCGGTTTCACCGCGATATGAACCTGAATCTCATTCGCATCTGGGGCGGCGCGCTGGTCGAGCGGCCCGAGTTTTACGAAGCCTGCGACAAGTACGGCCTGCTGGTGATGCAGGACTTCTGGGTGTCGGGCGACGCCAACGGCCGCTGGGTAGACCCCATGAAGCTGGAGGACCAGTGGACGCGCCGCCAGTACCCCAACGACCACCGATTGTTTATCAACTCGGTGGCCGACCAGGTGAAAATGGTGCGCAACTACCCTTCGCTGGCCATTTGGTGCGGCGGCAACGAAATCACCCCGCCCAAGGATATTCTGACGGCGATGCAGGACTCCATCCTGCCCAAGCTCGATGGCACGCGGTGGTTTATTCCGTTTTCCAACGCCGACAGCATGTCGTACAACAACCAGGGTGGCAACGGCGACGGGCCGTACGGTATTCAGCCCATCAGCCAGTTTTGGGGGCACCGCACCTTTCCCTTCAACTCGGAAGTGGGCTCCGTGGGCGTGGGCGATGTGGAGTCGCTGGAGCGTTTCCTGCCTCCCGCCAATATGGTGCCGCCGCGCTACTTAGGGCCTACCAGCAAACCCACCGAGCAGGTAGATTCTATGTGGACCTACCACACCTACATCGGCTACGAGCAGTACCTGCTGCCCTACGGCGCGCCGAAAGACGTGCGTGACTTTGGCCTGAAAGCGCAGCTCGTCAACTACGACCAGTACCGCGCCCTGATGGAAGGCTTCAGCGCCCACATGTGGGAGTGGTACACGGGCACCATCATCTGGAAAACGCAGAACCCCTGGACGGCCATGCGCGGGCAGATGTACGACTACTACCTCGATCCCAACGCCTGCCTCTACGGCCTACGCAGCGGCAGCGAGCCGCTGCACGTGATGTACAGCCCGGTGGACAGCATGGTGATGCTGGTCAACAACTCGTTTGAGGTAAAGCGGGATATGATGCTGGTAGTGAACGCCTACGACATGGCGGGCAAGAAGACGCCCATCACGCAGGTAATCGTGGAAATCAACCCTTCCTTGTCCAAGAAATACCTACCCATCGGTGGGATAGTGAAGCAGCTGGCGAGCCAGAAGGGCATGTTCCTCTCCTTGCAGCTACAGGACCTGCGCAAGCAAGTCATCAGCAATAACTTCTACTGGCTGCCCGACGCCAAAGGTGAGTACTCGGGCCTGAAAAGCATGGCCAAGACGGCCGTAGCCATTACGACCAAGCAGCCGGCCCCGGGAAAAATCGAGGTTACGCTAACCAACCCGGCCAACGCGCCGGTCGCCTTTTTCAACCGCGTGGCCCTAGTGAACCCGCAGACGCAGAAGCGCATCCTCCCGGTGTTCTACAGCGACAACTACGTGTCGGTGCTGCCCGGCGAAAGCCAAAAAGTGGTGCTGGACTATACTCCCACGCCCGCTGTTCCGGCGCCCCTGGTTTCGGTAGAAGGCTGGAACGTGGCCAAGCAGCTCTTGCCCGTAGCCGGCAAGTAATCATTCTCTAACCCACCCTAGTGCAATGCAAGTAGTTAAAACTCCAACTAACTGTCATGCTGAGCTTGCCGAAGCATCTCTACCAAACGATGCGCTCGGCGGCGCGGCAGAGATGCTTCGACAAGCTCAGCATGACCGCCTGAGCTTGTTTGGGCCTACCTGCCTAAGGCTGCCGCTGGCCTCTCTGTTACTAGCAAGATGCCTCGGCCTTCAGCCCGCTGCTGCTCAAAAGACCACCACCACCAGCAAGCAGCCCAGCCTCACGCAGTACGTCGATCCTTACATCGGCACCGGGTTCCACGGCCACGTTTTTCTGGGGGCCAACGTGCCGTTTGGCGCGGTGCAGCTCGGGCCGGTCAACCTCTCCGAGGGCTGGGACTGGTGCTCGGGCTACCACTACTCCGACTCTACCATTGTGGGCTTTTCGCACACGCACCTGAGCGGCACCGGCATCGGCGACCTGGGCGACGTGGCCGTGATGCCGACTACAGGCGCGGTGCGCGTCCGCAAAGGCACCTTGAAGAACCCGGATATGGGCTTCGTCTCCTTATTCTCGCATAAGGAAGAACGCGTGCGGCCCGGCTACTACGCCGTGCGGCTGAAGCGCTACGACATCAAGGCCGAGCTGACGGTCAGCGAGCGGGTAGGCTTTCACCAGTATACGTTCCCGAAGTCGGACGCCGCGCACCTCATTATTGATTTGCAGCAGGGCATCGGCTGGGACTTGGCCACCGATACCCACATCGAGCAGCTCAACGACAGTACGCTCGTGGGCTACCGCTTCTCTAAAGGCTGGGCCGCAAACCAGCGGCTCTACTTCGCGGCGATTTTGTCGAAGCCCATCCGGCAGTTTACCAGCTTGCAGGTGACCGACTCGCTGGGCAATACGACGCCCGCCGCTACCGGCAACCGCATAAAAGGGGTCGTGACCTTCGCCACCAAAGCCGGGGAGAAAGTGAAGCTGAAAGTGGGCATCTCGCCCGTCAGCACCACCAACGCGCTGGCTAATATCCGGGCCGAGATTCCGCACTGGAACTTCGACAAAGTAGTAGCCGCCGCCGATGCTGCCTGGAACCAGGAGCTGCAAAAAGTACGCGTGCAGGCCGAGCCGAGCCGGATGAAGACCTTTTACACGGCGCTCTACCACACGATGGTGGCGCCATCGATCTTCAACGACCACAACGGCGACTACTGGGGCACCGACCAGCAAGTGCACAAAGGCGCCGCTTTTACCAACCTGACGACGTTTTCGCTCTGGGACACGTACCGGGCGGCGCACCCACTGTTTACGCTGCTGCAACCCCAGCGGGTGAACGATATGGTGAGTTCGATGCTCGCCATTTACCAGCAGCAGGGCAAGCTGCCCGTGTGGCACCTGATGGCCAACGAAACCAACTGCATGGTGGGCTACAGCGCCGTGCCGGTGGTAGTCGATGCCTACCTGAAAGGCTTCAAAGGCTTCGATGCAAACCTGGCCTACGAGGCAGTGAAGGCTACCGCCATGCGCGACGAGTCGGGCCTGAAAGCCGTGAAAGAGCTCGGCTTTATTCCGGCCGATAGCGAGGTAGAGAACGTGTCGAAAGGCCTCGAATACGCCATCGATGACTGGTGCATTGCGCAGATGGCCAAGAAGATGGGCAAGACCGACGACTACGCCTACTTCAGCAAGCGCGCCAAAAACTACCAGAACTACTTCGACAAGCGGGTGGGCTTCATGCGCGGGCGCGTCTCCCAAACCGAGTGGCGCACGCCATTCAACCCGTTTTCTTCCGTGCACATGAAAAGCGACTTCACGGAGGGTAACTCCTGGCAGTACACCTGGCTGGTGCCGCAGGACGTGGAGGGGCTGATTAGCTTGCTCGGGGGCGAAAAGCGCTTTAGCCAGAAGCTCGACTCGCTGTTTGTGGTGAAGGGTGACATGGGCGGGGAGGCCTCGCCCGACATCTCGGGGCTTATCGGCATGTATGCCCACGGCAACGAGCCGGGCCACCACATCACGTACCTCTACAGCTACGTGGGCCAGCCCTGGAAAACGGCCGAAAAAGTGCGGTTCGTGACCGAGAACTTCTACACCACCAAGCCCGACGGCATCATCGGCAACGAAGACGTGGGGCAGATGTCGGCGTGGCACGTCTTCTCGACGCTGGGCTTTTACCCCTTAAACCCCGCCAACGGCGCGTACGTGTTTGGCAGCCCGTCAGTTAACCAAGCCACCATCGCGCTGGCCGGCGGCAAAACACTGACTATTGAAGCAAAAAACAATAGCTCAGCCAACAAGTACATCCAGCAGGTTTCGTGGAACGGCCAGCCCTATCCGAAGTCCTACATCACCCACCAAAACTTGCTGCAAGGTGGTAAGCTCGTGTTTGAGATGGGCGCCAAGCCCAGCCCTACCTGGGGAGTAGCCCCGGCCGACCGGCCGCGGTCGGTCTTGCCGTAAGGCGGCCCTGCTAGCGGCATTCAGCACAGAGTCAGCACCTTAAACAGTGAGCCAGCACTTATCTGATGAGCAGATAAAATGTAATTAAGTTGTTTTGTGACACACAGGGGCTTACTTTTGAAGTTACTGGTTGGCAAACCTTTTTGAAGTATAGTTAAATACTGAACCAGAGATTATTAGCCCTTAGGCTACTGCGGTAGTAAGCGAGTTGGACAAGCCTTTTGTAATGAGGTAGTGTGGTAGTTCTTACGAGAACCGAATCTACTAAAATCATTAGTGAAAACACCTCCTTCTACGTCTGATTGCCAGCGGTATTTCAAGTTGCTGCTGGGGCGTAATCCCAACAACCTCACTCTCTAAGCAACCTAATTTTTTCCGCATTGGTACGCGGCCCGAGCCAACCAGCTTTCTAGCGGCAGTCGCTCCACGTTTTTACTCACTACGCCGCCCAGACGGCAGTTTTTCCGGGTCCTCAAAATCACTTTCACCACAACCAATTCATCATGAGAAGAATCATACAGCTAGTGGTATTACTGCTGCTGCTCTGTCCGGGCTATGGCTTCGCCCAAACAAGCAAGGTTTCTGGTAAAATAACCAGCTCTGCCGCTGATAATGAAGTGCTTATTGGCGTAAGCGTCGTCGTCAGCGGCACTACCCAGGGCACTACTTCGGATGCCGATGGCAATTACTCCCTCACTGTGCCGACTGATGCCACGCTGGTATTCTCCTACGTGGGGTTTGTTACCCAGACCGTGGCCTTAAAGGGTCGCTCCTCCATCAACGTCGTCATGGCCGTTGATAGCAAGGAAATTGGCGAAGTGGTGGTGACAGCGCTCGGCATCAAAAAAGACGAGCGTAAGATTGGCTACGCCGTTACGAGAGTGGATGGTGGGGCCTTATCGGTAGCCCGCGAATCGAACGTGGCCAGCTCGCTGCAAGGCCGCGTAGCGGGCCTGAACGTGGCGGGTACGAGCGGCGGGCCGGGCTCCTCGGTTCGCCTGAATATTCGGGGCGTAACGTCCTTTTCGGGGACTGCTTCTCCGCTGATTGTTATCAACGGCGTGCCGATAGATAACACCGTGCGGGGCAGCGCCGGCGAATGGGGCGGCGCCGACCTGGGAGATGGCATCAGCAACATCAACCCCGATGATGTTGAAAGCATGACAGTGCTGAAGGGCTCGACGGCTTCGGCTTTGTACGGGGCGCGGGCGGCCAACGGCGTTATTCAAATAACGACCAAAAGTGGCTCGCGCACTAGGACCACGATTGAGTACAACACTAACCTTCAGCTTAGCCGCGCCGTCGATAACACGGACTTTCAGAACGTGTACGGGCAGGGTAGCCAGAACTTGCGCCCTACCGACCAGGCTTCAGCCATCATATCGGGCAATACCGCCTGGGGTGAGCGTATGGACGGTACACCTACCATTGGCATTGACGGCCAGCTGCACCCCTACTCCCCGGTAAAGGGCAACATTAACAACTTCTATCGTACGGCGCCCGCCTGGACCAATACCTTGGCCATATCGGGCGGTGGCGAGAAGGGGACCTACCGCTTGTCACTGTCGAACCTGGATAACCAGTCTATTCTGCGTAACAGCGGCTTGACGCGCCGCACGGTCAACTTCAACACGTCCTATGACTTGACGAAGAAGCTCAGCTTCAACCTGACGGCCAGCTACACCGACCAGGAGGATAAGAACCGGGCCAACCTGAGCGATGCGCCGCTGAATGCTAACAACATCCTATTCTTGGCGCCCAACATCGACCAGGCCACCCTGGCCCCCGGCTACAACCCCAGCAACAACGGCCTGGAAACAGCCTGGAACGTGGACAGCTACACGACCAACCCCTGGTTTGTGGTTAACCAGAACGTCAATAATGTTGGGCGTAAGCGCCTGATCAGCACGCTCTCAGGCAGGTACGTATTCACCGACTACCTCTCCCTGCAAGGTCGCTTTGGCTACGACTACTCCAGCGACCGCCAATTTAGCGTGACGCCCTACGGCACGCTGTACTCGACGGCCGGCGAAGGCGCGCTAAATGCCCTAACCCTCGGCAGCCGCCTGGAGCTGAATAGCGACGCCCTCTTGTCGTTCAACAAGAACCTGAACCAGGACTTCTCGATCAGTGCCAGCGTGGGGGGTAACTACCGCCATAACAAGTTTGAGAGCAGCCGTTTATACGGCGGGCAGTTTATCGTACCTTATCTGTACGCGCCTTCCAACCTGCGGACCAGAAACTCGGAATACTTGTATACGGAACTGATAACGCCTTCGCTCTACTACACCGCCGACTTTACCTACAAGTTTTTGACGCTCAGTACCACTGGCCGCTACGACCGCTTCTCAACGCTGCCAGATGGCAACCGCAGCATCTTCACCCCCTCGGTGTCGGGTAGCTTCATTTTCTCGGACCTGTTGCAAGACCAGTTGCCGGCCCTCAGCTACGGTAAGCTACGCGCCTCGTTTGCCAAAACCAGCGGCGAGGCTAACCAGCCCTACCTAACGGGCTTCTACTACAACATCGGTAACCCCATTAACGGCGTACCACGTGCTAACACTAGTTCGACTCTGCCCAACGCCAATCTGCGGCCTTATAATTTGCAGGAGTATGAAGTGGGTACAGAGCTGAAGTTCTTCAATAACCGTATTGGCGTAGACTTTGCTTACTTCCACCGCCAGACCAATAGCGAGATTGTGAGTGCTCCCCTAACGATAGCGTCGGGCTACGATGGCACCACGGTTAATCTAGGTGGGACACTGAACCGCGGGATAGAGCTCGGTCTGACCGTAGTACCGATTAAGCGCGGCGCCTTCACCTGGACCTCGACTTTCAACTTGACCAAGCTGCACAACGAGGTACTATCTATTGACGGCGCCGCCGATAACCCGTTGCAAACCGGCACCTACCGGCCCCTAAACGGCTTCATTGACGTTGTGAAGGGCCGCGCCATTGCCCAGGTAATGGCTTACGACTACCAGCGTAATGCGGCTGGCCAAATCGTTGTGGACGCCAACGGCATACCAGTGCGGGGCGATTTGAAGCCAATGGGTTCGGCCATTGCCAACCTATACGGCGGTTGGAACAACGATTTCAACTTTAAGAACTTTAGTCTGTCGTTCTTGATTGACTATAAATTCAACAACAAAATCCTATCGGCTACCGAGTACTATTCGTACACCCGCGGCCTGAATAAGGCCACGCTGGAAGGCCGCGATACTGGTGTGCTGGTACCTAATAGCGTGACCCAGATTGCCGCTCCCACTACTGCCGATCCGAATGCTACTACGTATGTAGCTAATACTGTTGTGGTACCCGCTTACACTTACTACCCGCAGTTGGCTACCAACATTTCGGCGCTCTCCGTGCTCGATGGCAGCTTTATCAAGTTCCGCCAGCTCACCTTTGGCTACACCTTTAACCAGAGCGTATTGTCGCATACACCGTTTCAAGATATCACCTTGTCATTGGTGGGTCGCAACTTGTTCACCATCATGAAGCACACCCACAACATCGATCCGGAAAATACTATTTCGCCTTTGGTGGCCTACGCAGGGGTAGAAGGTGGCTCCTTGCCGTTTACCCGCACCTATGGCGTCACCCTCAATGTTAAATTCAAGTAAGCATCGCTATGAGAAAGACAGTTATCTACGCGGCTTTAACGGCCGTACTGTTCAGCACTTCCTGTGGGGAGAAATACCTGGATGAGATAAATACCAACCCGAATGCTGCGACGGCCACCAATCTCAACCCCAACTACCTGCTGACCGATGGCCAGTTGACGTTTGCCAACACCGGCTACGGCGAACTGTTATATGAGTCGACGGCTATTCAAGCCCTGGCTAGTACGTTCAACTACTACGGCAACGGTGACAAATACGTCAACACGAGTGGGTCCACAGGATACCAGGGCGTGCTATTCAGCCAAGGCTACACTGCGCTCAGCCGGTTGCAGCAGGCTATTGATATAGCCACCGCGCAACAGGCTAGTGCTGCGGCTGGCACGCCAAACGCCACCCAGTATGTAAATACAATTGCTATTAGTAATATCATGAAAATCATGATATTCCAGCGCATCACGGACACCTACGGCGATATTCCGTTCTCCCAGGCCTTGCAGGCTACGCAAGGTGTCACCACTCCACAGTACGACAAGCAGCAGGATATTTATCCGGCGATGCTAACCCAGCTGCAAACGGCCATCAATAGCCTGAGCGCCACCGGAGCAACTGCCTCGGGCGACTTGTTGTACGGAGGCAATGTGACCCAGTGGAAAAAGCTCGGGTATTCAATCATGGTGCGGGTAGCCATGCGCATGACCAAGGTGAACCCCACCTTAGCCCAAACCTGGACGGAAAAAGCCGCCGCCGCTGGCACCCTGGCCAGCATCGCCGATGATGCCCTTGTACGAGGTGATGCCAGCTACGGCGACACGCAAAATGCCACCACCAATGCGTTGCTCACCACCGATGATTTTCGGGAAGTGAAATGGAGTAAAACGCTGATTGACTACCTGCGTACCACTGGCGACCCACGGCTAGGGGCAGTTGCCGAAGTTCCGAAGAATGGAGCCGCTAATAATGCCAACCAGTCGCTGCCCGGCAACAACGATCCCGCCGTGCAGCTTGGCCTACCCAATGGCTACGACCTGACGGGCGGGGCCTATGACATTCGCAAGCGGGCCGACTATCCGGGCGGCACGGGCTCGACCGATAGCCTTGCGGTACTCGGCAAGTACTCTCGCCCCCGCTTGCAGGTTTATATCCAGCGCACTGCCCCGAATTTTCTCCTGACGTACGCCGGAACTGAGCTTTTGCTGGCGGAAGCGGCTAGCCGGGGCTGGAGTGTAGGGGCTACGGCCGCCACGCACTACGCCAACGGCCTGCGCGGGGCGATGCAATCGCTGGCCCAAATGAGCACTGCTGCTACCATCAGCGCGGCTGATATCGACACCTACGTAGCCGCTCACCCCCTGGACACTGCTGCGCCGCTCAAGCAGATTAACGAGCAGTATTGGCTGGAAACGTCCACTACCTTCAACTTTATTGAAGCCTGGTTCAACTGGCGCCGGTCGGGCTACCCTGCGTTGGTACCCGTGAACTACCCCGGCAACGTGACCGGCGGCACGATTCCGCGCCGCCTGCCTTATCCAGCCACGGAAATCTCGAACAATCCCGCCGGCTACGCCGCAGGGGTAGCTGACCTCAACGGGGGCGACAAGCTGACCTCACGCGTGTGGTGGGATAAATAACCTTCAGGCACTCATTAGTAAGAGAGGCTTTACGCTGGGCAAGCCTGGAGTAAAGCCTCTCTTTTTTACAGCCAGCTGCTGCTGGGCAGATTAAACGTATGTATCTACCACTCACCTTTTTTCGGCGGCCCCAGCCCCCTCTTTCGCTCCGGCGCTGGCTCGGGCTGGGCCTTGGCCTGGCGCTGGCCGCTCCCCTGCACGCGCAAACGACGTTTCAAGGCCTGGAAGGGCTTTTTACGCCGCCCAAGGGCTACGTGGTGCAGCACACGACCCAGCCGCTGACCATGGATGGCAACCTGCGGGAAAGCGACTGGCAACAAGCGGCCTGGACCACCGACTTCGTGGATATTGAGGGCGCCGCCAAGCCGCGGCCAGCCTTCCAGACGCGGGTAAAAATGCTGTGGAACGATTCGACGCTGTTTATCGCCGCTACCTTACAAGAGCCGCAAATCTGGGCCACGCAAACGCACCACGACGACATCATTTACAAGGACAACGACTTTGAGGTGTTCATCGACCCCGACAATAATACCCACCAGTATTTTGAAGTCGAAGTAAACGCCCTGAACAAGATTTTTGACCTGTACCTACCCAAGCCTTACCGCGATAAAGGCGACGCGCTCATCAGCTGGGATGTGCCCGGGCTGCAGTCGGGAGTCGCTATTACGGGTACGCTCAACCAGCCGCAGGACCAAGACCAGGGCTGGACGGTAGAAATGGCCATACCGCTGAAGTCGGTGCGCATGGGCTTCCCGTTTCAGCCCCCCGCGGAGGGCGCCTTGTGGCGTATCAATTTCTCGCGGGTCGAGTGGGACACGCGGGTAGTGGGCAGCCAAAACGTGAAGCTGCAGGACGCTGCCGGCAAAGACCTGCCCGAGCATAACTGGGTGTGGTCGCCGCAAGGAGTCATCAACATGCACTACCCCGAGCGGTGGGGCTACTTGCAGTTTACGCGCCAGGCCGCTACCACCTGGCAGCTACCCCAGGCCGAGCTGCGCAAGCAGTATTTGTGGCTCGTGTACTACCGCCAGCAGCACTACCGCCAGCAAACGGGCCACTATGCCACGACTCTGGCCGAGCTAAAAATAGCGCCCCAGGTACTGGTTGACAAGCAACCCAACCACCTGCAACTAGTAGCCACGCCCTACCAGTTTACCGCCACGGTAACGGCGGCCGGCAGCGCCGCTATCCGCCTCAACGACGAAGGACTAATCGAAACCGTAAAGCCATGACCAGCCGCCGAAAATTTGTTCAGAACAGTTTAGTACTGGGCCTAGCCGCTCCGCTCCTGCCCGCCGCTGCCCAAGCCGCCCTGCCAGCCGCCGCACCAAAGGCCGGCTGGAAGCACTGGGTGTGGACCAACCCCGACGCGAAAGACACGGAGCCCCAGCTCGCGGCCCGCTACCGGAAATACTACGAAGCTGGCATTCGCGGGATATTTTTTGAGGCGGATAGTGAGAAACACTTCCGGGCGGCCAAGGCGCAAAAGCTGGAAGCCCACCGCTGGATCTGGACCATGAACCGCGGCGAAAAGTCGCTGCTGGCCGCCCACCCCGAGTGGTACGCCGTGAGCCGCAAAGGGGAGTCGTGCGCCACTCACCCGCCCTACGTCGATTATTACCGCTGGCTGTGCCCCTCGCGCGAGGAAGTGAAGCAGTACCTGGGGCAGGACTACGCGGCGGCGCTGAAAAAGGATTATGTGGATGGCATTCACCTGGATTACGTGCGTTTCTGCGACGTGATTCTGCCCGTAAACCTGTGGGATAAGTATAAGATCGTGCAAACCAGCGAGCTACCGGAGTACGACTTCTGCTACTGCCCGGTGTGCAAGGCGGCCTATAAAGCCGAGTACGGCCTCGACATCGACCAGGTGCAGTACCCGGAGGCGAGCCCCTCGTGGCGGGCGTTTCGGTACCAGCGGGTAAACGAGGTAGTACGGCGGCTTACCAACGTGGCGAAGTCGTACCACAAGCCCATCACGGCCGCCGTTTTCCCGACGCCCGACGTGGCCCATCGCAACGTGAAGCAGGACTGGGTAAACTGGAACATCAGCGGCGTGTGCCCCATGATTTACCACGGGTTTTACCGGGAGCCAGTGGCCTGGATTGGCCAGGCCGTGAAGGAAGGCGTGCAGGCGCTAAATGGCAAATTTCCCTTGTACGCGGGGCTGTATCTGCCTGATTTCAACAACGCCGCCGAGCTGCAACAGGGCATCGAAAATGCCCTCCACAACGGGGCCGCGGGCGTTTCGCTATTTGGCGAGGTGAAGGATGCAGACCTGCTCGCCCTGCAAGCGGCGGTGCAGAAAACGGGCCCGCCGAAGGGCGGCAGTTAATCAAGCGAGCGCGGGTAGTACCTTTTAACCAGCAAAGCTCTTTTCACGGCCTAACTCTTTTCTGCTTGAGCGCTTTTGCCATTCTCTCCTCTATGCGTATTCGCTGCTCCAGAGTCGGTTATCTACTTGGCCTTAGCCTGCTTTTTATAGCTTGCTCCTTCCGTAGTAAGGCCCAGCAGCCGTTGTTTAGCTTGCTCAGCGCCCAGGAAACGGGGATTAGCTTTAGCAATACCGTCAGCGAAAGCGAAGCGCTTAACATTCTATCGTACGAATACTTTTACAACGGCGGCGGCGTAGCGGTCGGCGACATCAACAACGACGGCTTGCCGGACCTCTTCTTCACGGGTAATATGCGGCCCAACCAGCTGTACCTCAACCTGGGCGGCTGCAAGTTTAAGGATATCACCGACCAGGCTTCGCCGGCGCTGGCCGGGCGCAAAAATGGCTGGAAGACCGGCGTAACCATGGCCGACGTGAACGGCGACGGCCGGCTGGATATCTACGTCTGCTACTCGGGCAAAAAGCCGGACGATGTGCGCCGCAACCAATTATTTATCAACCAGGGCAATAGCAAGTTCCTGGAACAAGCCAGCAGCTACGGCCTCGATGACCCCGGCTACGGCACGCAGGCCGCCTTTTTTGATTATGACAATGACGGCGACCTGGACCTGTTTCTACTCAATCACAATATCAAAAAGATTGATAACATGGAGTTTGCCCGCTACAAAGGCGAAGTGGACGCGCTGGCGGGCAACAAGCTGTTTAAGAACGAGAACGGACACTTTACCGACGTTTCCCAAGCCGCTGGCATCATCCAGAGCCCGCTGACCTTTGGGCTGGGGATTGCCGTGGCCGACCTCAACAAAGACGGCTGGCAGGACGTGTACGTCACCAACGACTACAACGAGCCCGATTACCTGTACATCAACAATAAAAACGGCACGTTCACCGACCATTCCAAGCAAATGCTGCGGCATCATTCCCACTTTTCGATGGGCGTGGATATTGCTGATTTCAACAACGATACGCAACCCGATATTTTTACCCTGGACATGCTGCCGGCGGATAATCACCGCCAGAAGTCGCTGCAACTACAGGAGAATTACGAGACGTTTGCGCTGCTGCTTCAGCAGGAGTTATACCCGCAGTACATGCGCAATATGCTGCACCTCAATAACGGAGACGGCACATTTAGCGAAATTGCGCAGCTCGCGGGCGTGTCCAAAACGGATTGGAGCTGGTGCCCGCTGATTGCCGACTTTGACAACGACGGCTACAAGGATATTTACATCAGCAACGGCTACTTGCGCGATTACACCAACAAGGATTTTTTGCGCTACTGGGGCGATTATAAAATCAAAAAGGCGATGGCCAGAGAGCCGTTTTTGCTGATGGATCTGGTGACCGCGATGCCTTCCACCGCGGTGCCCGATTACATCTTCAAAAACGAGCATAACCTGACTTTTTCCAACCAGCAGGAAGCGTGGGGCCTCAACCAAACCAACATGTCCAACGGAGCTATTTACGCCGACCTGGATAATGACGGCGACTTGGATTTGGTGGTCAATACGATGAACCAGCCGGCCAGCGTCTACCGCAATCACAGCACCGATGTGCACCACATGGCCTACCTAGCCCTGAAGCTGACCAGCCCGGCCCAGAACACTCAGGCCGTGGGCGCCAAAGTGTACGTGTACACGCCCGGCCAGGTGCAGTACCAGGAAGTGAACCCCAATCGGGGCTATCTGTCGTGCGTGTCCACGACGCTGAATTTTGGGCTGGGCACCAACCAGCGGGCCGACTCGGTGCGCATTGTTTGGCCCAATCAAACGTCGCAGCTGCTGACCGCGGTGAAAGCCAACCAGCTGCTCCAGCTCACCGGCCAGCCCACCGCTAAGCCAGTAATGCCGCCGGCCGCTAGCCCCAAAACGGTGTTCAAGCCCGCCGCGCCCTTGTTCGATTTCAAGCCGGAAGAGGTGACGTTGAATGACTTTAAGCGCCAGCTGCTCATGCTGTTCATGTATTCTAAGACCGCGCCGGTGCTCGTGAAGGCCGACGTGAATAAGGACGGCCTGGACGACCTTTTTGTGAGTGGCGCCAAGGACGAAGTAGGCCGGCTTTACGTGCAGCAGCGGGGAGGCAAGTTTGCAGAAGCCGCCCTCGGGCGCCCGGCTGGCCTGCCAATCGGCACCGTGGCCGCCGCCGCTTTTTTGGATGCCAACGGCGACGGCTACCCCGATTTGTACCTCGCCAAAGGCGGCTACGCGCTCTACGAAGCCGGGGAAGCCGACTTGCAGGACGAGCTTTACCTCAACGATGGCAAGGGGCGCCTGGCCTTGGCGGCTGGTGGCTTGCCAGTGCTCACCGGCGGCAGCAAAAGCTGCGTGCGGGTGGCCGATGCCGACCACGACGGCGACCTCGATATTTTCGTGGGGGGCCGCGTGATTCCGGGCCGCTACCCCTCGCCCCCGCCGAGCTACTTGCTGCTCAATAATGGCCGGGGCAAGTTTACGGCCGCCGACGTGCCGTTTGCCCACGCGGGCATGGTCACCGATGCCCAGTGGATAGACTTGAATAAGGATGGCCGCCCTGACCTCGTGCTGTGCGGCGAAATGATGCCGCTGATGGTGTGGGCCAACACAACGCAAGGCTTTCAGGACCAGACCAGCGACTACTTTGCCACGCCCCAGCTTGGCTTTTGGAATAGCCTGCACGTGGCCGACGTCAACGCCGATGGGCAGCCCGACTTGGTGGCCGGCAACCTGGGGCTGAACAGTCCGCTGCGAGCCACCGCCCAGGAGCCAGCTACGCTGTACTACGCTGATTTTGATGACAATGGCTCCATCGACCCGTTCTTCAACTTCTACGTGCAGGGCAAGAGCTACCCGTTTGTGAGCCGCGACGAGCTGAACGAAGTGATTTACCCGATGCGGCGGCGCTTTACCTCGTACAAAGCCTACGCCGACGCTACGATGGCGGATATTTTTAGCAGCGAAGACCTGGCTAAGGCCAGCAAGCTGGAAGCGACGGAGCTGCGCACCACGCTGTACCTCAACAACAAAGGCAAGTTTACGGCGACCGACTTGCCCGTGGAGGCGCAGTTTTCAATGGTCAGCCAGATTACGAGCGGCGACTACAACCACGATGGCCACCCCGACCTGCTGCTGCTCGGCAACCACACCGATAACCGCCTGAAAATCGGCAGCCTGGATGCCAACTACGGCTGCCTGCTGCAAGGCGACGGCCAGGGGCATTTCAGCTACGTGCCGCAGCCGGCGGCGGGAATCTGCGTGGTTGGCGACGTGAAATCGGTGAGTGAAATCCGGGTAAACCGGCAGCTTTACTTAGTGGTGGGAATCAGCAACGGCCCCGTACAGTTTTATCAGGAATGATGATGCGCATAATTGGCCTGGTACTCCTGGCACTAGCCGCGCTCACGGGCAGCCGAATGCCAGAGCACAGCCCACGGCTAACGCTAGCCGAGCAGCTGAACCCCGGCAAGGCGCTGGATGCCATCAACATGACGATGGTGCACGATGTGGTGAGCCCACCGGTGGCGGGGCGCTATTATGCCTACTGTATGCTGGGCGCTTACTGCCTCGTGGCCACGCATAACCAAGGCTTGCCGCCGCTGCCGCGCCTGGTGCAGAGCTTTCCGGCTACCCTGCGGCTAGACACCATCAAGGCCCGCTACGACTACCAAATAGCCGCCTACTACAGCATCCTGGAAACCGCTCGCCTGCTGCTGCCCTCGGGCGAAACGCTGGCTGATGAGCAGCAAGAGTTTCGGCAAGCGCTGGCCAAGCGAGGCATCAGTTCCAGCGTGCTCGCCCAGTCGGTACGGGTCGGCCAGCTCGCCGCCGCTGCCGTCGCGGGTTTTTCCAAAACCGATCGCTACAGCCGGCTGAGCGCCCTAAAGCGCTACACGCCGCTGAAAGACGAGGGCAGCTGGTACCCTACTCCACCGGCCTACCTCGAAGCCGTGGAGCCCAACTGGAAGACGGTGCGCCCAATGGTCATCGACTCGGCCGACGAGTTTAAGCCGGCGCCACTCATCCCGTTTAGCAAGGACACTGCCTCGGCCTTTTACCACCAAGTACAGGCGGTATACAAAGCGTCGAAGCGGCTAACCGAAGAGCAAGTAGTAATGGCGCAGTTTTGGGATTGTAACCCCTTCGCCGTCAGCACTTCGGGGCACATGGCCATTGGCTTTAAGAAAATCAGCCCGGGCGGGCACTGGATGAATATTGCAGCCTTGGTTTCCAGGCAGGCAAACCTTGGCTTTGACAAAACGGTGGTCGTGCTTTGCGCGGAGGGCCTTACGCTCATGGATGCCTTTATCAGCTGCTGGGAAGCGAAGTACTTTACCAACCGGATTCGGCCCGAAACCTACATCAACCGGTATATGGATGTGAAGTGGCAGCCCGTGCTGCAAACGCCGCCCTTCCCGGAATACACCAGCGGGCACGCGGTTATTTCCGCCGCTTCGGCCGAGCTGCTGACCTACCTGCTGGGCGAGAAATTTGCCTACACCGACGATACCGAGATTCCTTTTGGCAGCGGCAAGCGAGCATTTACCTCGTTTCGGCAAGCGGCCGGCGAGGCCTCGATCTCCCGCTTCTACGGCGGAATTCATTACCTGGAAAGCTGTACCAAAGGCAGCGCCCAAGGGCAGCGCATAGGGCGCTTCGTCGTGGCTAAGCTGCAAAGCACTGGCATTAAGCCGTTGAGTAATAAGATAAAAGCAGGCAGTAATTAGCGTTGGTACCGTTGACCTATTCCCAGCGCGGTGCTTAAGTAGCCTAGCCCTCGTGCAACGGCGGCGCGGGCAGCCCAAAGATGTCGCGCAAGGCGCGGCGAGCGGCGTAGTAGCCGCAGAGACCGTGCACCCCCGCGCCGGGCGGCGTAGCCGACGAGCACAGGTACAGCCCCTGCTGCGAGGTGCGGTAGGGCGAAGCCCGCAGGGCAGGCCTCGTAAACAACTGGCTGATATTCAATAAGCCCCCATTAATATCACCCCCAATATAGTTGGGGTTGTGGGCCTCTAGCTGGGCGGGGCTGAAGGTGTGGCGGGCCAAAATACGCTCCCGAAAGCCCGGCGCGAAGCGCTCGACCTGGCTTTCGATGGCCGCTGTTTGGTCGAGGGGCGAGCCGTTGGGCACGTGGCAGTAGGCCCAGGCCGTCTGCTGGCCAGCCGGCGCGCGGGTCGGGTCAAACAGACTTTGCTGCGCCAGCAGCACGAACGGCCGGGCCGGGTGCTGGCCCTGCGCCGAGGCCCGCTCGCTGGCAGCTATCTCGGCCAGGGTGCCGCCCAGGTGCACGGTGCCCGCCTGGGCGCACTCGGGGGCGGTGAAGGGAATAGGCTCGGCCAGCGCCCAATCGACCTTGAACACCCCCATGCCGTAGCGGTAGCGCCGCAGCTGCCACTGGTAAATGCGCGACAAGCTGTGGCCGGCAATCTGCAAGAGCTGCGCCGGCGTCACATCGAAGAGCACGGCCCGCGCCGCCGGCAGCTGCGCCAGCGAGCGCACGTAGGTGCCCGTTTCGACCCGGCCACCCAGGGCAGTAAAATGGGCTACCAGCGCATCGGCCAGGGCCTGCGAGCCACCCTGGGCCAGGGGCCAGCCCTGGCGGTGCGCCGTAGTCAGCAGCACCAGCGCGATGGCCGAGGTAGCCAGGTTGCTGAGGGGCTGAATGGCGTGGGCAGCCATGCCAGCCAGTAGGCCTTTAGCTTTTTCGCCCGCGAAGCGCCGGGCTAACATAGTGGCTGGCTGCAAAGCCGACAAGCCAAACCGGGCCAGCTCCAGTGGGTGCCGGGGCAGGTGGAGCGGGGCCAGCACGTCGGGGGCCAGATGGGGCCACTGCGCCACGAGCGGGGCCAGCAGGCGGTGGTAGGCGGCGCCGTCAGGGCCCAGGCTACGGGCCGTATCGGGCAGCGAAGCCAGCGCCGCGGCCGCCGTGCCGTCGTCGAACGGATGGGCGGCGGCTACGGGCGGCGTAATATATACTCGTCACGAAGTAAGTTGCGCGTCGATAATATGAAATTTACGGGTCAGTAAGGACGCGAGGTCAGGCCCAAACTCGGGGAGCCGGTCAAAAAAATCCAGTACGGCGGAGCGAAACTGG
>Ga0160429_1000603_pt1 | contig 28304 bp, 16 predicted proteins | sample SolpanmetagenomR_FD_108199 | JGI IMG/M metagenome (GOLD analysis project Ga0160429, IMG submission 108199) | Solar panel surface microbial communities from Lawrence Berkeley National Laboratory, California, USA - R | ecosystem: Engineered > Built environment > Solar panel > Unclassified ... | reverse complement strand
CTCGTCGCTCTTCTCCTCGGCCGCGTAGGTTATCTTCTTGCAGAACTCGTTGCTCTTGCCGAACACCTCGCGCACCAGGTCCACGATTTCGTCGGCGTGGTGGTCGCTCTTGGCAAAAATCAGGGTTTTGGGCACGATTTCGCGGCCCGGAAACAGCTCCGTGAACACGCGAGCCTTCCACGTTTCCAGCACCGTCCGAATCTGGTCGGGCGCCGTCACCGAGCGGTCGAGCTGGGTGCCCGAGTACACCAGGTCGTCGTCCAGGGTTTCCCAGCGGCGCTTGCGGGTCTGGCGCTCCATGAGCTTGATGGCGCTGCCCTTCTCCACGCGGCTGCCGCGCTGGGTGATTTCGGTTTCGATGCGGAACACGTCGGAGCCCACGTTCACGCCGTCCACCACGGCACGCTCGTGGCTGTACTCCATCACCAGGTTCTGGTTGAAAAAGCCGAAGGTTTGCTTGGCTGGCGTGGCCGTCAGGCCGATGAGGTGGGCGTCGAAGTACTCTAGCACCTGCTGCCACACGTTGTAGATGGAGCGGTGGCACTCGTCAATCACCACAAAGTCGTAACCCTCCGGCGGCACCGCCGGGTTGTAGGCCACCTCGCGGGGCCGCTGCGGCACGTCACCCAGTTCAAAGCCCGACCGCTCCTCATTTCCCGCGTCGAACTCGGCCTCGCCCCGCAGCATCGAGTAGAGCCGCTGAATGGTCGTAATCGTCACCTTGCTCACCGTGTCGAGCTGGTTCGAGGTCAGATGCTGCACGTTGTAGAGCTCCGTGAACTTGCGCCCGTCGTCGGGCGCCGTGTACTGCTGGAACTCCTGCAAGGTCTGCCGCCCCAGGTTGCCCCGGTCTACCAGAAACAACACCCGTTTGGCCCCAGCAAACTTGATAAGCCGGTAAATGAACGAGACCGCCGTAAACGTCTTGCCCGAGCCCGTCGCCATCTGAATCAGCGCCCGCGGCCGGTCGTCCTTTAAGCTCACATCCAGGTTGCGCAGCGCCTCAATCTGGCAGTCGCGCAGCCCGGCGGTCGTCACCGGCGGCAGCGTGCGCAGCCGGGCCCGCAGCGTGTGCAGCTGCCGCGTCCAGTCGCGCAAAGTCTCGGGCCGGTGAAAGCCGAACACCGGCCGCGAGCGCGGCTCCGGGTCGCGGGCATCGGCAAAGCGAATTTCCTGCCCGTTGGCCTCGTAGCCGAAGGGCAGCTCGTCGGCCACACGTTGAGCGTGCTTAGTGGGGCTGCTGCGGTACCGCGCTGTTTGTTCGGCCACAGCTGTAAGGGAAGTGCCTTCCTTTTTGGCCTCTACCATGCCAACTAGACGGCGGTCGATGAGTAGGGCATAGTCAGCGGGGCCAGAGGCAGTAGGGTATTCTCGCACCGCGATACCCGGGGCGGCCCCTAGATTGAGTTGCTTGTAGTCCTGTACTAGCCAGCCAGCGGTGGTCAGTTGCGCATCGATGAGTTGGCGAGCGTGCTGTTCAGGAGTGAGCATTTGTAGAGGTAGCGAACGAAAGGCTAAAGTAAGCAGCATAGCTGCTGCTTTACCTGCCGTTGGCGCCGCAGGAACCGGAATAGCACAACTTTTCTAATACTGCACTACCCTTCCCACTGAAACTAATTTCAACAATTCTTCAGTTGAGGGCCCTCTCAGAGAAAGTAAGTGTCCGATAATTTCTTATCTGTTAAATTAAGGTAAGAAAAAGACTAAACTGACTGCTGCTTATTTCTTCGGTCCCTCAGCTTCAGGCGGTAGCAGGGAAGTATTCCCTAATGCTAGGCCGCGCGGCGCATTGTGGGGCGCCGTAAGCGCCGTAGGCTGCCCTACCTGCTGGGTCATGGCTTGCAGCAGGCGGGTCCAAAAGAGATTTTCTGGTTGGGGCTTCGGGCGGGGCTTGGCGGGGGTAGGCTGCCAGGCGGCCGCTAGCGAGGTCGACAGGCCCAGGCTGTGCCACCAGCCTTGGTAGGCCTGGGTCAGGACCCGCGTGCGCAACCCCGCGTCGGCCTGACAGGCCCGGTCGGCGAGTACGACCTCGACGGCCGCCGTCCACTGGGCGGCCAGCGAGGCGCAGAGTAAGGAGAGCGACAGGCCCTTCTCGGCGTACCAGGGATTGCGGGCGAAGACTTCCTCCACCAGGGCGGGGACGGCGGCGAAGGGCCCCAGCAATGGGTCGACCGGCAGCGCGGCGCGCGGCATCGTGCGCACGAGCCGCCACAGGTCGAACGCCTCGGGGTAGGCCAGGGCCGCCTGCGCCGTGAGCTGCCACCAGCGTTCGAGCAGTTGGTGCAGGTACTCGTTGCGCTGCGCCTCGCCGGCCCCGGCTTGCAGCGGAGCGGTGAGCTGAGCCAGGGCGTGCTCGTAGGTGGCTTGCAGCAGGGCTTCCTTAGTTGGGAAAGCGCGAAAGAGCGTGCCCACGCCCACCCCGGCCAGGGAGGCAATCTCGGCCGTTTTGGTGGCGTGTACCCCCTGCAAGGCGAAGCGCCAGAGGGCCGTATCCAGAATCTTTTTCGAGCGGTCGTCAGCCATCAGGGCAGGGGAAAGAGGGGGACACGTACGGGGGCGAAAAATACCGGCACCCACCTCAGGTGCCAGACCCAGTTAGGGCTGTTTCAAGCGTGTAGAGGCAGTTTTTGCGTAAATATACAGCGATTGGACTGTCTGGTCCACTCGTTTGGAGCGGCGAGTCCAAGGTAGTGGAGCGCGTAGTCCAGGTCGGAAAGTAGCGGCTTTGGCTGACCTTGCGACGGACTTTTGTTGGCAAGCGCGCGGCTGGTTTTAAGGCTAGCCGTAAGCATTCTCCACGCGGCTAGCGCGCACATAGCGCGCGCGGGCGCTAGCGTAATCTGCCCGGCCTGCGGGGTAGCTCGCTTGCTGCTGCCCGTAAGAATTCCACGCATACGTACTTGTTGCGGCCCGCTGGCTCCTGCGCCGGCAACGAAGGAGAGGTAGTAGTTGCTTGCTGCGCAGTAGGCCGAGTTATGTCGCGCGAGCAGCAGGTGCCGCAAGCTGTCGCAACGTAAGCCGGGGCCAGGGAAGTGATTCGTCCAGCTTATGCAGCAGCTTCGGGTGCCGGTACCCGGCGGTCAGGTCCTGGCTTCCCAGCCGGTGGGAGGTGCCCCGGGTGAGGTACTCGTGCTTAGGCGGTAGAACGGTCCGAATGGGGAAGCTGGCCGTTTCGACCTACTCCCGCACCCGCTGCCCAAACTGGACGCAGGCCACGTCTTCTTCCAGCTTGCCGGAGAACTCCGCCGTGTACGTCAGCCGGTCGACGTACCAGGCCTACTGCGCTGGAAGGTCGGCCTCGCAGGCGCTCAGCTCCCCCACGCAGCGCAGGCCATCGACGCCCCACTTGGTGCGCTGGCTAAACGCCTGGTAGTAGTCTTTCACGGCGTAGCGGATGCGCTGGGTGTGCAGGTTCAGGAAGTCGAACTGCCGTACAAACGGCCGGCCTTCCTGCGAGCGGTAGTACGCCCCATCGAGCTCGGCCCGGGCAAACTCCACCGGCAGGCTGTGGGGATGAAACTGGCTCCGCAGCTCATCCAGCAGGTTTTCCAGGTCAATCTTGGTGATGGGCGCGTGCTGCGCCCGCACGAGCTGGTCGGCCACCCGGCTCTGCCACCACCCGAGCAGGTGCAGGTACACCTGGTGGGTTGTTCGGCCGAGGCGAGGTAGCCCAGCGCCTTTTTGCTGGCCCCTTCGCGGTCGGGCATCGGGGGCGACTGGTCGAGCACGGCGATGGTCTGCACGAGTTGCTTTTGCGGAAGGGCCATTAGGGCGTTGAACACCTGCACCGGGGCTTCCAGGACCTGGCTGGGGGCGTGGCCGCCAACGTGACTAACTGCCTCAGGGCTTCTTCAAGGTCACGAGCGGCGTCCTCACAAGTTAGAAAGTATCAGCAAGTTTAGGAAACAGTTGAGTAACTTCCAACGCGCAATATTTACGATAGAAACTGCTCGGATTCGTACCGCACCTTGAACTCAAAAGAACTGCCAATGAAATAGTTATCATCTAATGTAAATACTTTTAAGTTCGACGGATTGGGAATGTAACTTGGAATGATAGAAGTGTGAATGCCGTATTCGCCTACTTTGATGGCGTACTGCTGAATAAGTTGCTCTGGCCCTTCGGCCAGCAGCGCATGTCCCAATTGTAGCTGCGCAAAGAGTTCCGAAGGAAAAGGCCGCCACTTGCCGTAGGTAGCCAAATGAATCTGAAGCAAGTCAAACGACAATTCTTTTATGTGTTCCGTATTACCCTTAATATATAAGCTACTGTGAGGCTCTTGATATTCTAGCAGCAAAGGGTGTACGTTGCTTACGTCGCAGGTACCCAGCCAAGAATACTCTTGGAGGACAAAGGAGATTAAACCGGAAATAGCAACGGAAAAAGTGACTTGGCTTCCAGAGCCTTCAATGTCGACCAAGGATAGTTGCAAGAGTGGAACCGGTGCGGCAAAATCAATTTCGTGGATGTTGAAGACATAAGCAGTATAACCAGCGGAGTTGATTATTTGCGTTAGCCCTTCCAGATTTAGCAGCATACTTAATAATAACTTGTCTTAAGGAGTAGTTTGAAACCAGAAACCTTATGAAAAAACAGACAAAATAGGCAAAGCGGATAGGCGCAACTGTTAAAAAGGATTAGAACCGTCTGTGTTAATCATATCGCATTGGGAACAGGACACAAACTGGCTAACGGCGTGGTTGAATTCGCGAAGTATATCATCTAATTTAAAGGCTCCGGTCCGCCCCTTGCCTTATGGTATTGAGGTTCATTAGGGTTAATTGGATGCTGATGGGGATTGGGATGAGCGCCAGGGGAGCCGTGGTCAGTGAAATCAATTTCTTTAACAGGCTTACCAGAAGCATTAAACTCGGCAGCTTGATTATGCGCGTTAGGTGATAAACTACTCTTGCCTAATCTAGTATGAGAACCCGTAGCAAGCGGGTCAGCTTCTGGTGCCCCTCCTTTGGCTCGTGGAAGTTTGTCTTTAACATGACTATAACCGCCTGGCTTGCTGCCTCCACCCGTCGGACACGGCCCCGAATTGTGGACCAATATAGCTTGTTGGCCGACAAAGTAGGTGTGTAATTCATCTACGGTGAAATTATAAACCATTACACGACCGGGCTTGACCTCAATGCGACGCAAGAGCAATCGTTGCCCATTCTGACTCACCAGCGAATCGCCGACGTGTAGATGCTTGACCTTAACCCAAGTTCCATGCGTGTAAAAAGGGTGGTCGTTGGTAGTGTGTATAGCTTCGCCCTGTGCAGGATACAGCACATAAGTTGTATCGCGTAAATGATGCAGCACATGGGAGACGGGCTGTAATGCAGTTTGACGGGTGCGCTCATTATAGGCCCAAACCGAATCACCCACCTGTACTTGTTCGATGAGTTTACTGCCAGCCCTTACACGCACCGTTGTACCCGCTGCGAAACAGTTACAATTTGCAACTTTAGCCACTCGGGCCCCGGCCCCTGCTTCGGCTTCAGCTACTGCGGCGCCGCCCTTGAGGCGGTTGGCAATAGCCCCCACGGCTTTGCCAGCGGCGTGCCCAGCGATACCCGCGGCCGCGCCAATAGCCGCATCCTTAGCCACGGAACCCACCGTGATGGGTTTGCCATCATACGCATTACGGGCAATGCCGCCGGCCACGTTGCTAACGGCTCCCACGGCGCCTGAGCGCAGTAAACTCGTGCCGCCGGTGAGTCCCGCCATGCCGCCCGTCACGCCGCCTTGCACGGCAGCGCCCCCCACGGCGTGCCAGTCACTCACGTGGCCGCCGTTGCGGTACATCTGGGTGCCGGCTTCGATACCCGCGCCGACCACGGCCCCAATGGCCGCCCCGGCTAGCCCCGCGATAACGAAGGGGTTTTGTCCATCAGGGTCGTTGAAGCGCACGGCGTTGTCGAAGCCGAAGGCGTAGGGCGTCCAGTGTTCCTGTCCATCCTCCACCATCGGGTCCACCACATGCCAGCGGCCGAGCTGGTAGTCGAAGAAGCGGGCATCGTGATGGTTCCAGTTCAGGCCCAGGTCGAGTTGGTTTTCCTTGCCGTTGAACTGATAATAGTTTTTCAGGCGCAGGCCGGGAGCGGCCCCGCTCACCCCGGCCAGGTCCAGGCCGTAGGGTTCGTACTGGTTTTCCTGCACCTGAAGGCCTTGGTGGTGCTCAATGCGCAGCTCGTCAAAGTACACATCCACCGGGCTCTCGTTGCCCACGTACACCGTCACGTAGCCATCGCGGCGGATGCTGAGCGTGTCGCTAAGCACCTGATAGTGGCCCAGCGCGTCCTGGCTGAGCTGCACCTTGCGCTGGTCGACGAGCACGGAGTCCTGGTTGAAGACCAGCACCCGCAGGTAGCCCTTGGGCACGCCGTTCGACAGCTGCGAAACGGCCGTAAGGGCGGCCGCGTTGAGGCCCACCTGCAGCAGGGGTAGCCCCCCGCGCCGGCTGCCGTCGGCCCGGGGCGGGGCGCCGGCCGGGGCGGGCTGCAAGAGGCCAGCCACGAAGGAGGCCAGCGAGAAGGCAAAGCTGGAGTTGTTGACTTTCTGTGGGTAGAGGCCCGGGGCGCTGATGCGCAGGCTGTCGCCCTTCTGCACGGTGAGCTGGGTGAGTGGCCCCAGGGGCTGGGGGGCGGCCCCACCCGCGTTGAGGCGGGCCGCGTACAGACCCATGGCGTAGGGCGTGGCCACGGCGATAGGCGGGCTCACGCTGAGCGAGTCGAACTGCTGGGTTTCGCGCTTGCGGGTAGGCTCGTCCTGTTCGAGGCTGGCCAGGTAGGTGCGGGTCTGGCCGGCTCGGTAGGCCAGGCGCAGGTTGCCCAGGTGGTCCTTGAGGGTAAACTCGCGCTGATAGCTCACCTTAGCCTGACCGGCCGCGTCGGTGGAGACGAAGCGCAGCACGCGGCCCTCGGCGTGGGGGAAGAATTTGAGGCTGTCCTGCTCGTACTGGTAGGGCCCGAGGTAGTCGGTGCGTAGGGGGGTGGCTTTGCCCGTCTGGTAGACGAGTTTGGCCACCTTCTGCCCGCTGGCCGCGTAGCGAAATACGACGCTGTCGCCCACTTGGCCGAAGTGAATCTGCCGCGGCAGGTTCAGGTGGTTGTAGAGAATGCCCGTGATGCCCTTGTTCTTGTCCTGCGTGAGGTTGCCGTTGGCGTCGTAGAGGTATTCTTGCCCGAGCTGGACGCCTTGCTCCTGGAAGTCGCCCGCCAGCGAAGTAGGCGCCCCATTGTAGTTCTTAGGCCGGGGCAACTGGTTGCCCGTGACGGCGTCATCGACGGCTTGCAAGCGGTTGCCCTGGTAGGCGTAGGTGAGGTTGTCGACGGCCCCGTACTGCTTGCTCGTAGCGTGGGTGGCGTTCTGCAGCAGACCCCGGCGGCGCAGGGTCAGGATGTTGCCGTTATCATCGTAGCTGACGAAGCTCAGGCGATAGTTGTCCTCCTCCCCTTTCCAGGCCCCGGCGTTAGGGGTGGCGGCCGTCGTGGTCTGGCGGGCCACGAAGTCGCCCTGCAGCAGGCGGTTGAGCGGGTCGTAGACGTAGCCGTAGGCGCGCTGCACGCCGTCGCGGCCCCGCCAGGTCTGGCCCGTCAGGTTGCCGTTGTACTGCTCGTAGTCGCGCGTGAAGCCTGTCTCGTAGTGCAGGCTCAGGTTGAACAAGTCCTCCTTGAGGGGGAAGTAGGGGTCGTTGAGGCGGGTGAGCCAGCCGCGGATGTTGTAGGCGTAGTCCACCTGCTGCAGCAGCCGGCCCGTGCCCAGGGTCTTGCCCACAGCCTGGCCTACTTCGTTGTAGCTCACGCTGTCGAGGCGGGTGGGGCGGGTCTCGCCGGGCAGCTGCTGGCGGGTGGTGAGCAGGCGCCCGGTGTGGTCGTAGGTAAAGAACTCCTGCACCCGCAGCGGCTGCGTCAGGTTCGGCCCCTGGTGGGAAGCCACGCTCTGCACGACCTTGCCCGTAAAGTCGAGCCGGGTAGTGAGCACGTCCCGGCCCTGCTGGCCGCTGGCGTCCTTGCGAGCGTTGCTGGTTTGCACCTGCACGGGGCGGGCGCGCTCGTCGTAGAAGGTGGTGGTGGTGAGCCAGGCCGCCTGCGTGGCGTCATTCTCGGCCACGCCCAGTACCCGGGTGCGGGTCTGGGTCACCAGGCCCGTGGTGCGCAAGACGTCGGCCACGGGGGCGGTGCCAGCAGGGAAGAGTCCGTCCTGGCTGGCATCGTAGGCCACGTCCGCCTGGCCGTCGTTGTCGAAGTCGTAGTCGTCGTAGCGCGTCACGCTCAGCACCTGCCCGGCGGCGAAACCCTGCTGGCCCAGGTGAGGGAAGCTCTGGTCGGTGGTCATCCCCTGGGGATAGCTGGCTAGGTTGGCCGAGCGCTGCTCGTACTGGTGGCTGCTGACCGTGTCGGCCGCGGCCAGCGCCTGCAGGCTCACTTGGCCCAGCGTGTCGGCCCGGCTGGTCAGGCCCGAGAGCACAATGCGGCCCAGCGCGTCATACTTGGTCCAGCTCCACTCTTGGCGCGTGCGCTGCTGCGCGTCCTGGCTGAGCACGGGGCGGTCGAGCTGGTCGTAGACCACCAGCGTCTCGCCGTCCTGGCCCGGCACCTGCTTGGCAATCTGCCGCCCGCGCCCGTCGTAGCGGTAGTGGAACAGGTAGGGCGCCACTAGCGCCGTCACGGGCGGGGGCAGCGCCGCCGCGGGACGGACGAGTTGTTGCACCTCGGTGCTGGGCAGGGCCCGCTCGTAAACGCGCAGCTCACTCACGTCGCCCTCGAAGGGCAGATTCGCGTTGCTAGCCCCCATGCCCAGCAGCAGCCCCGGCCAGGCCGGGGCGGCGGGCATGCCCGCCAGTTGGCTTACCAGCTGCCCGTCGCAGTAGAGCGTGCCCGTGCCCCCCTGGTAGGTGAAAGCCAGGTGCTGCCAGCGCCCCGCCTGCACCGTCCCGGCCGGGGAGGCCAGGCGCCCAGTCGCATCCCAGTAGTTGAAGCCGGCTGAGACGTGCCCGTCGGCGCTGGTGTGCAGGGCGAAGTTGCCCCAGGGGTCAGTGCCGGTGTTGTCAGTGTGGGCGCTGAGCAGGTTGGAGTAGTCGAGTACCTGGTTGGCCTTGACCCAGAAGGCGAGGGTGAAGGCCGTGGGCTGCCAGGCCAGGGGTACGACCAGGTGGGCCGTGCCGCGCAGGCGCAGGGCCTGCGGGTGGGGGCCGCCGGCGCTCGCCACCCACTGCCCGCCATCCACCAGCTGAGCGGGGGCGGCCCGGCCCGTCGAGTCGCGGGCCTGCGTGCCGCCCGTCTGGTCGAGCGGCAGGTACAGGCGCAAGCCCTGGGCCAGCGGGGCAGGGCCGGTCAGCGGGGCAGTCAGCACGCGCTTGCTGGCCTCGGGCTGCAAGACGAAGCGCAGGCGCTGGAAGTCGTCGTAGACGTAGCACGTGCGCAGCCAGCGGCTGCGCAGGCCCGTTGAGTTGGTGCCCGTGCGGTTGGCCTCGACCTGCTTGCAGATGACTTGGCCCAGCTTGTCCTTCCACTCAATGGTGCGGTAGCCCTTTTCGCCGGGCTCCTTGGGGCCGTGGGCGTCGCTGATGTCGGTACCCCAGAGCTCGCCCGGGGCGTAGAAGCCGCGGTAGCCCGGGTCCAGACTCTGGGGGTCGTAGTTGGGCACGAACCACAGCACCGAGTCGGCGGCCGTGTTAGGGCGCTCCTGTCGTTCGACGATGTGGCCGGCGCTGACTTGCCAGGCCTCACCGGGCGCGCCCTGGGCCGTGACCCGGTTCAGGGGCGAGGCCTCGAACAGCGTTTCCGCATAAGCCGCCCCCGTGCGCGCCACTCCGAAGGTGGGGTCGGTGGCGGTAGGCGGACCAAGCAGGGGGCTGGGGCGGTAAAAGGCGTCCTGCTGGCGCAGGCCCTGGGGGCGGTAGCCGCCGCGCCCGCCCACCGAGTCGGGGTAGGGCAGGTAAGCACGCGGCTCGCGGCCCAGCCCGTCGTAGGCCTGGGACTGGACCATATCGCGCTTGGCCGGCGAGGCTTGCTTCAGGACGGTCTGCACGGGCCGGCCCAGCCCGTCGAGGTACTGGGTGCTCATGCTCACCGAGTCTACCCGGGCCCGGCCCACCTGGGACGCGTCCGTCAGGGCCACCCTAGGGGCCCAGACCCGCACGTAGTTCATGTCCGTCACTCCAGCGCTGTGCCAGCTGGCCGTGTCGGCGGGCACCAGAGGCTGGATAGCCAGGCCCTGGTTCTGGTCATCGGGCCGGTTCTGAGCCAAGGGCGCGTAGGGCAGTAGGTCGGCATAGACGCTGGCCGAGTAGAGCTCGGTGGGGGCAGCGGCGCCGTCCGTGAACCAGCGGTCGTGCTCGACGCGGCGGTAGGTGCCCTGCTCGGCGGCCGTGGCCCGGGGCCAGGTCTTGGTCAAGAGCGTGTCGCCGGGCAGGTTCACCCACTGCCCCCCCACCCAGCGCTGCCACTGGTAGGCGTGGCCGTGCGGGGCCGGCGCCGGGCGGCCCACGCGCAACGTCAGCGCCTGCCCGGCCTGGTAGGCCACGGTGTCCACCCCGGCCGGCGGCTGCTGCCCGCGCGCATCCAGCCCCATAAGATTGTACCAGATGCCAGCGAAGCGCGACCGGCCCGGGCCCTGGTAGAGGCGCTCGAGAGCAGCAAAGGAGAGCTGGTTGCCGGCCAGACTGCCCAGGGCCGGGAGCTGGGTGGCCCCGCCCAGCTCTTCGACGTCGGTGAACTGATTGTTGTGGAGATAGAGCTCGCGCAGACTGGGCGAGCGCAGCACGCTGGCCGGGATGGTGCCGCTGAGGCGGTTGCCCCCCAGCAGCAACTGGCTCAGGCCCGGGGCCTGCCCCAGGTCGGCTGGCACGGGGCCGGGCAGGCGGTTGCCGGTGAGGTAGAGCGAAACCAGGTGCGGCAGCGCCCCCAGCCCGGTGGGCAGCGGCTCGTCGAACTGGTTGTGCTCGGCACTGACCCGGCTTAGGCTGCTCATGCCCGTGAGTGGGGCCAGCGAGCCACGCAGGGCGTTGCCCGTCACGCCCAGGTAAGAAAGACTGCGCAACTCGCGCAAGGAGTCGGGCAGTGAGCCCGTGAGCTGGTTGTCGCTCAGATCCAGCTCCCAGAGGCCGCGGAGCCGGCCCCAGGTCGCGGGAATGGTTCCTGAGAGGCGGTTGCCGTTGAGGTAGAGCTGGTGGAGCTGGCGCAACTGGTCCCAGGCAACGGGCAGTTGCTGCGCAAGGTGGTTGTGCTGCAGAAAGACCGCCTGCAGCTGCGCGCACTGCCCCAGGCTGGCGGGCAGGGGGCCCGTGAGTTGGTTGTTTCCCCCCCGCAGCTCGGCCAGGGCCGGCGACCACTGGGTCGGTAGGGACCCGCTGAGCTGGTTCCACTCCAGGTCCAGCCGTTGCAGCTGCGGCAGGCTGGTGAGCGCGGCGGGCACGGTCCCCGTCAGGGCGTTCATGTAAAAGCTAGCGCTACGCAACTGGCTCAGCTGGCCCAATTCCTGGGGCAGCCGCCCCAGCAGCCCGGCCTGGGCCAGCCCTAAGGTCTGCAGCTGCTGCAGCCCACCCCAGGCGGCGGGGATGGAGTCGTGAAAGCTGTTTTGCCAGAGCTCCAGGCTGGTAAGCTGGCCGAGCTGCCCCAGCTCGGCGGGCAGGGGCCCGGTAAGCTGGTTGACGGCCAGGTTCAGGCGCTGCAACTGGCTGAGCTGGCCCAGGCCGGCGGGCAGGGGGCCGCTGAGGCGGTTGCCGTAGAGGTTGAGGTAGGTCAGGTTGCGGAGCTGACCCAGCGCCGCCGGGATAGTCCCGCTGAGCTGGTTGGCGCTCAGGTCAAGGAAGTAGAGCTGAGTAAGCTGGCCCAGCTCGGTGGGTATGGGGCCGGTGAGCGAGCCGTTCTGTGCCAGGCTCAGCGCGCCCAGGGCCGTGAGCTGGCCCCACGCGGCCGGGATGGCGCCGCTGAACTGGTTTTGCCAGAGGCCGAGGTACTGCAGGCGGCTGAGCTGGCCCAGGCCGGCGGGCAGGGGGCCCGAGAGGTGGTTGGCGGGCACATCGAGGGTGACGAGCTGCGTGAGCTGGCCCAGGCTCCCGGGCAGGGTGCCGCGCAGGTTGTTGCCGTAGCCGTAGAGGGCCACGACGTCGCCGCCGGCCACCTGCACGCCCTGCCAGGTGGCAAAGTCGGCATTGGTGGTGCCTTGCAGCCAATTAGTGTGATTATTCCACTGGTCGCCGTTAGTAGCGTAATAAAACTGGCGCAGCACGCGCAGCTCGGTCGAGTCGGCCACCTGCCCCTCGCCGGCGGGTAGGGTTTGGGCATGCCCGGGGTTAGCGAGTAGCAGTAAGCGTAAGCTCAGCAGCAGGGCCAGGGCAAAGCGGAAGCAGGCAAGCGTAGAAGTCCAGGCCATAGGTGGCAGGTAGAGCAAAGCGAAGAGAAAGCGGGAACAAGGAGCCTATTTGGCGCCCGCGTAGTGGTACTGCTGCTGGGAGAGGATGCGCCCCTGCTCGTCACGTGTGCGCACGAGTCGGCCTAGACTATCGTAATCGTAGAAGATGGTGCGTCCATCCGGGCCTGTTTGCGAAGTCTCTCCTACTAGTGTTTTGTAAGTGTAACTAGTTGCACGGGCCCCAATGGGTGTCAAGCGCAGTTCATCTAGGATGAGTAATTCTCCAGACTTCACATCAATTGTTACACTTCCTATCCCCGCAAACTGGAGTCGGGTGCGGAATTGCTGCCACCCTTGTGGGGCAGTTGCCAGCAGTACCTGCCCCCCCCCTACTACCTTCCCATTACTGCTACAATAGAGCTGCGGAATACTACTGCCTTGTTGCCAATAAGTGAGTTCGTATTCCCCCGCCGGTAGCTGCTCGCGCCGGATGCCCCACTGGCCATCCAAGCGGTATGCCCGTTGGCCGGTATACCCTCCTATTTGAACATGATAGCCAGTCGAATCATATTGCCAGCGGCCTGTGCCGCCCAATTCAAAGCTGGTGGCTGCTACTTGGCTGTAGTGTGCATTATGTACTACGGCCAAGAGTTGCTGATGCGTCTCATTCCAGAGATAGGCCTGGGTCTGATGTTTATTCGCCGTAATTTGCAGCGGTTCTGACGCTCGATTGTAAATATCGTACGCTAGGGATTCCCGATAAGTGGGATTAAATATAAACTTCCCATTCGTACTAGTAGCAGCTACGAAAGCACTAGTCGGGATAGCGACTTCGGCACGATACAGCTTGTCTAATACAGGAACAGGCAACGGTCGATAAGTACGCAAGGTAGCCTGAATAAGCCGGCCCATGCGAAAAGTTATCTCCTCTATCGGAGTAGTTAGGCGATGCTGCCGATTCAGCGTTGCGAGTGCTGCAGATGCGGCATCGGGTGAGGGAGCAGTACTGATATAGTCAGCTGCGTACGTCGTACGAGTAACGAGTGAATCTGTGGCCGATAGTATCTGGGTGGTCACTGAAGGCTGTAGATGTGTGAAATTACTTACATAATAGCGCTTCGTATTTTGATGAATCCCAGTTGGCGTATACCAAGTGTCGATTTGCTTACTCAAGTACTGTACTACCGATGGCAGCTTATAATAGCCGTAATCATAAATGTTGCAGCCGCCTGCCGCGTTACTATTTCCCGTTAAGATGCGCCGCACGTATAGGCCTAGAATATTGACATCATGCTGAGCTTTTGGGGAAGTTTGAAAATCCCAAAACTCATCTGGGTTATGAAGTGTATTGTATACATACTCAGTTGTTTTTAATGGGCGAAAAGCCGTGTCAGCACGTATATAGTAGTCGACTCGTTTTAATTGCCCGCGCAGCCATCCGTAATTGGTAGGTACTAATCCTGGAATAACTTTCGAGACGATGTCGTTTGCAAAAGAATATAAGTACGTCTTCTTACCCTGCGTGCCTAATGAATCCTCGTACTGCGTAATATTTTCGTAATAGTGAGGTGCTTCTGGAAAACCTAAAGTATAGACCTGCGAAGCCATAAAAACGGTCCAACTGCAGATGAAGCCACTATGACTGGCGTTATCCTTCACCTCGTACATCGTCCGCTGGTATGGTTGTAATACCATACTGTGAGCCACGCCATATTGAAAAGACGTGACCTTTGCCAAGCGCTTATCCGTATTGTAATATGTAATTTTTTTGCATCGTACGCCATATAGAGGTGTCGCTGTCCGGCCAATTGTAGTACTATCCCACCGCACGGCTATAAATCCGGTTCCGTCTACACAGTGACCGTTATTTATGATGACAGTGTAAACCCCTTTTTTCAAAAAGGCCGATACTCCCCCGCTTGTGCCATAGGCATGGAATTGATATTCTGGGTTTGTACTAGAAGTAATAGTGATAGTACTTCGGCACCCCCCCTTATCAGCTGGCAAGCTCCACCCGATAGTACGATTGCGGGAGCTGTGCAAAATCATTTTCGTCCGCACTACCGTGTCAGGTCCAGCTTCCAGATTAAGGTCTTCGCGGGGAATATGCACCGTCTCGTAATCAATGAGACTTGGCGTTTCATATGTAAAGCGCTGGTATCCGCCTGTTGGAAAACGTACCGTTTCTAATAGGGCAAACCCGGTCTGCGCTGGATTAGGTTCTCGATTAGCATGATAGAAATAACCCTGTGCCCCAATCAAATTTGTGTTGTTCACTTGTCCATTATGGTAACCATAGTGGTCCTGCGCAAAGGAGAGACGTTGTGGAATAAGAGTACTGTCTTTATAAGAGAATACATATGGTGGCAAGCCGGCCTCCTGTACTCGCAGTAGCTTTAAGCGAGCATGTAGGTATTGGGTTGCGGTGTCAACGCTTGAGTAGAAGGGCGTACGGAAATATTCGTGCGTCAGTGCAATACTTTTTAGTACAGCACTTTCGCTATTGCGCACAGTTATGCCAGCTAGCCGGTTCGTACGTGGATTATCTAAGCGTGCAACCGTATCGTAGGCAAAATCTATTCGACCAGTTTGTGCGAGAATAGATGCTAGGCGTACCCCATGAAAGTTCTGGCGGCGCGCTGTAAGCGCATCACCAATAGAGCGTAATGTTGATTTATCATCGCACTTATTAAATTGATAAACTTCCAAATCAGTCCCTAAAGGCTGCGTGTATCGCATTGAGGTGTAACTAAAATTCACCTCTTCCTTTTGTAGCGTTACAATTTTACTCAAATAGAAAGCTGAGGTATAGGTAGTCGCACCTGAAGGACGCACTAGCGAACCATTCCTAATGGTAGTAAGAGAACTACCCTCTTGCACAGTAAAGTAGAACCGTGTGCCCTGTACATCTACTGCCTCAAAATGCAGGCCGTTACTAGCATCACTGACTAAATTAATTTGTAAATTGCTATGAGGAATAGTGTGACACGCTCCTGTAGAATCCAGAGTAAAAGCAGTCTGCAGCCCTGGAATTTTTAGATTGTATTCATCGGGTTGCGAGTCTAATAAGCCCGTATCAACCTGCAGAGCATAATCATACTGGCTTTGCACAATTGGATCGGGTGGGCTAGTACTATTATCGCAGGATAAGTAGTCTGTGAGTGCATTGCGTACAGTTAGTGGTGCATGAAATGAGTGATGCTGCTGGTAAGCGCCCTGCCGTAGGTCAGGTAAGCCATGTACGGTCACCGATATGGCTCCCCCAGCGTCTAGTATCCAACCTAGACCTGCTGCAGAGGCGACCTCATTGACCCGAATACCATTACCACCAGTGTATGCCAATTGAACAGGAATAGTTAGCCCGGCGGCGTTTAGACTATATAGAGGGATAAAAAAGGGCGCGCGACCAGTAGCAGTGACTGTTGTGGTTAAATCTACCTTGCTAAGGGCGGCGGCTTCGGGCGATGGAGGAATAAGACTGTTCTCCCATGTGTAAGCTGTTGGACTACGTGGAGTCGTAGTTGACTGCGCTCTGCACCAGCTGTTTGTGAATAAAACAAAAAGACATAAGCATCCTGCTTTAAATGACATTTTTGAGGCAAGTATATAGTCTCTCATGCTACAAAGATAGGCAAAGGCTCTACCCAAGTACACTTAAATTACAGTTTGATTATCTCGACAGTAAAAATTGCTTTAATAAACTAACCATCAGATGTTTTGAAACTACGTTGAAACGTATTGTTTTTTAACAAGATTGCATTGCTGGGCTCATGTAACAGTTGAGGTCTTAACGGGATGACTAGCGGCCGCTAGGCTGATTTTAGGACTGAGGACGGACCCGCGTCGCATAGTTGACCTACTCAGCATTATGAGCCGTAGCTACTACAGCGTGCGAGCACACCTAGATTACTTAGTGTTGATAATGAGTAACAACTCAGTTCTATCCGTCGTCTAGGTCAGATAACCGCGGTGATAGCGCGGTGGACGAGTCGTTGGACCTGCTTCTGACTAAAGGCCCCGCCCCTTCTGGCCGTAAAGCCCAGCGCATTCAGCTCCTGGGCAATTCGTTCACAGCTCAACCCCTGCGCGCGCCGCGCCAAAATCAGCGCGGTAGCCTGGCGAATACCCCCATGCTCGCGCGCATTGCGTTGCCGAGCCTCCAGCCCCAGCTGCCGCGCATCCTCGGTCAGGTTGGCCGGCGTGCCGAGCTGCGCCCCCCGCGCCTTCTTCGCTTTGAGTGCGTCCTTGGTGCGCTGGGAGATGGTTTCGCGCTCGTGCTGGGCGATGACGGCGAAGAGCCCTACCGTGAGGGTATTGGCATCGGGCATGTCGCAGCAGGCAAACTGCACCCCCGAGTCGCGCAGGGCCAGGATAAAGCCAGCATTCCTGGATAACCTATCCAACTTGGCAATCAACAACACCCCACCCGCCCCCCGCGCCGCGGCAATAGCCGCCAGCAGTTGGGGCCGCTGGTTCTTCTTGCCGCTTTCGACTTCCACGTACTCCCCCACTGGCGTATCCCCTTTGAGAAAATTCACCACGGCCGCCCGCTGCGCCTCCAGTCCCAGTCCAGAGTTGCCTTGCTTTTGGGTAGAGACGCGGTAGTAGGCGAAGTAAGCTGGCACGGGGCGGAAAAGGTAGTTTCAGGCAAATTTAGCAGAAAAGACATTTTAAGAATGCACGTTTCTAAAATGTCTTGCCCTCCCCCGATAGCCCCTGTTTGGGTAGCAGCCACCTCCAGCGCTCGTTCGTAGCTAACCAGCTTCCAAGCTATCCCTGCCTGCTTACCTCGCCACCGCACGCGACAACTGATGGAGCGGCGGCCGCGGCCAGGCTCCGTAGACCAGTCATGGAAAGGGAGATTGCCGCCGGGTAAGGGAGGTTTTAACCGGGTTAAAACCTCCCCAGAAAACACCTGATTTAGGTTTTAACCCGGTTAAAACCTAGTTAAAACCGGGTTTTAACCGAGTTATAACTAGGTTTTAACTTCGACAAGAGGCGCTAGCCACCCGATTTGCGCGTGTTTCAGCCGTGAAAAGGGCTGGTTTGGGTCACTAATTGCGTCAAAAAGTGGCCGGAAAACGGTCACTAGGCCAGTTTTAGCCGTTTTTTGTTCTAAACGCACCTGTTAGGCGGCGTTGCACCCTTGTGGGGGCGGCTGCCTAATGCGATTCGCCCGTCGACTCGAATTTACCGCGGGCTGAGGCGCTCGTAACTACCTATCTCCAGCAGTAGTGTCTTTTCTGGGCGAGCGCCGGAATCGAGGTGGCTTAGCGTGTTTTTGCTTTTCGGGGATGGCCCCCGCCCGCTTGACGAGCTTTGGACGGCGTGCGGGCGCGGTTGGGGGGTGGGTCCCGGCCTGCTGCGCAGCCGTGCGGGCCAAGGAGTCGCGGAAGCGTGCGAGCAGAAAGGCAATACCGTTCTCATAGGAGTGGCCGGTACGTCGAAATACCTGGACCAGGACCGGGTCACGCGTCGGCTTGAAGCGGGAAGTAGCCATAAGAAAGGAGAACGGCAACAGCGGAACCCGGCGGGCAAGGGGGCTCCCTGCCGCAGGCGTACTTCTAACGAATCGGTACGCAGAAAGTTAATAGCTTACGAAATTTATAATCGGCAGACCTCTTGCATGTTACCCATCGGCGGCTGCCCCGCGCTGGCGCTGGCGCGGAGAGATGACAACAGCTAGACCCAGTGCAGCAAAACGCGCTCGCTAAGCACCGACTTCCGAACAGAGACGGCCACTATTTACCTCACCTAGTCACGCTTGGTAGTCCCTTGTTTAAGAAATGTGACAAGCATCTAGGATCCTTTATTCACTTACCTGGAAAATGGCTTGCCATCGTTATGTCAATCATCCTCCTTTTCCCTGAACAGCTTCTTATGCCCTAGCCGACGATATATCCCGCTTGGCTCATGAGAAGGGCTATTAAGATAAAAAGGGTAAGAATAGAAGAAACCACTAGGCCTGGAATGGAGGCCCAATAAGGAATGCGGGTGGAGGGCGACAGCGCTTGGAGCGAATACCCCAGTAACAGCGGTGGTAGTAGACACACAGCTACGACTAGGGCAAATCCTGCCGTAGGCGCCTTGTCCAAGAATGTCACGGGCGCCTTCGACAGCCCTAGCACCAACAGCGGGCTGACGAGTACTAGGCCGTAGTAGCGAGCGGGAATCCCCCAGCGCTTCTTCAGCAGATGCAGGACCCAGGGTAGCAGAATCAGCAAGGCGGCAACGATAGCCAGCTTTAAGGACGGATGCCACATGAGTCAGCAATAAGTAGAGAGAAAAGTAGCAGCAACAGCGGCCATAAATTTACTCCGCTTTGAGGATGCCACCTGCAAGCGCTATCCCCCACAAACTTGCGCCGACGCCCCGCCGGTAATCATTAATTGTTCGCGGTCTCACCCGACGTGGGTGATGTTCTGCATGAGGTAAGCCATCACAAGGCATTCTCGGACATGTCCGAGACGAAAGTTATGTTTAACAGCGGCCTTCGTAAAGAGGCAGAAATAAGTAGTGGATGCCACTGTCCCACTGCACTAGCCCGCGCACCAGCGCTATTTTTGTAGCCTACCTAGTCGTTTATGGTATGGGCGTGCAGCGCTTTCTGCTGGTGGTGGACCAGACCCCGGTGGTACCACCGCCGGCCAAGTACTTGACGACCCATGCGCTCAAGGAGCGCGGTTGGACGGCGACGATGATTGCAGCCCTATTACCCAGTCACGATGCCGCGCGCACAGCTTACGTACGGCTGCCTGGTCAAGCGCTGGTCAAACTCTATCTGCGTACGCGCGTGGAGGAAGTCGAGCTCAGTGAGGAGTTCCTGATCTGCCAGGAAAAAGCGACGAAAGCAAAGGAGCGGCGTGGCTCCGCGGCGCGCACGGCGCAGCATCAGGCCCTGTTGAAACGCTGCGTGCAGGGCTTTCGGCCGACCTTCCGCTGGCCCGAGCGCTGGTGCCAGCGTTCGGACTGGCAGTTAAGCCTGGTGGATGTGCGGACGTTTTATGAGCGATGGGAACCCAAGTTCACGGACATGGGGCATACGGCCCGCCAGCGGGTGCTCGATGCCTTGCATGAGAAGAACCGGCACTTGTTTAGCAAGCGTTTTCCAGGGGTAACACCCGGTCCTCAGCGTCCCCCGAAACTCAAGAAGCCGGCCGCAAAAAGCACCCCGTCATCGTATGGTTTATAATAGTATAAACGCTACTAATTACGCGGAATACTATTTTATACTAATTTGATTAGTAGTTAGTTATCTGCCCAAATAGCCGGGAATGTGCTCTTCAACAGCGCCATCGTCGCTGCCGCTACATTCTCCCCGGGCTTAGCCTTCGTTTCGAAGTCGCGTAATACCGGATAAGTCTCTTTGAGCAACTTCGTGAGGTCAGCTTCAGTCGTTAGCACGGCCAATACTTTACGCACCTGCGCCTCCGTGAGCTTGAGCTTACTCAGGCGCGTGACCACCCTCTGCTGCATCTCGGTAAGCTGCGGCTTCTGTAGTGCCTTTGGTTTCTCCGGCGCGGCGATAGCCTCAGACATGGGCAGTCGTAGCTGCTGTGTTTTGTGGTGCTTCCGCGTTTTGATGTGAAACTCCACTTTGTCTACCACCCTACCCACCTTGTGCTCGACAAAGCTGACATCAAGGCTCAGCTCATTCAACTCGGCCACAGCAGGCTTTAATACGTTGCGCCGGTACTCCGCAAACTGCTCATAAGCACCTAGGCCGGAGGTTAGCTCACGCAATCTATCCACCTGCACGGTGATGGGTGACCGAAACTCCCAGCTTTTCAGCAGCCAGTACATCTTGTAAGTATTGGGGCTTCGAATGCTGAGCAGGTCGGCCACTTGGCCTAAGGTAAACGAGTCGGCCAGGTTCGTGAGATACGGCAACACGTCGGGCGAGAAGTAGCCGGAAAACGTGCCCTGGCCGCTATCCAGGTGGATGGTGTGCACCAGCGGCGCCAGCCGAAAGTCCTGCTTCTTATTGGCCACCGGCAGCTCGATGCGGATAGCGTCGATTCCCTTCAAAGCGGCATGCAGCAACTGGTAGCCCCGGCCACCGATGGGCTCGTTACCCACCAAATCGGCTAGCGGCACCACAATGCGCCGGCTTTCGGTCTCGTCACGCTTGAGCCCCCGCAGCAGCAGCACAAAAATCCGCGCTTCCAGGATGGTCATGGTCCAGGGCCGTTCGATCAACACGTTGCTTTGTGCTACGGTCAACCCCGGCTGCACCTTGTGGGCCTGGAGCTGGTAGGCCGTGGTAGTTGCCTGCGGAGCATCTGGGTCCTTTGCCTGCTGCACGGCGGCGTAGGCCTCTTCCTGCGTGGGATAGTATCCCACGCTCTTTGTCTTGCCATTACTCCGGTACTGGCCCTTCCACTTGCCGCGGGTGCGGTCATACGTGGTGCCAGGATAAGTATTGGTTTCCATACAGTTATGTGCAGTAGAGCGGCAAGTTAGCACACAAACACGAAACTGGAAAATCAACCTATCCCAATTACTATCCCGAGAGGTACTTGTCTACTATCTCAAGAGGTACTTCCCTACAATGAGCGGGGTACTTGTCTACAGCCAAAGAGGTACTTCCCTACAGTAAGAGAGGTACTTCCCTACAGCGAACATAGCACAAGCTACTGACTTACAGCACGTTTTGCGACGTCTAATAGTTAATACTACTAATAAAAAAAATGAAGGAATGGGCTATCTCTTCTTTTTTTGATTGTATCTCACCTGTGTTTAGGCCGCCTGTATCTCACTGCTGGTCGTTAGGCTCTGCTACACCAGGCCCGGCCGCAAACATCTATATGTTACTATTATTTCCCTGCATGCAGCAGTTCTATCTTAACTGTCTCAAACGCGAACGGACTAGCTCTTCGCTTCTCGTGCTGCTTGCTAGCTATCTGACTATCCGAGCAAATCCACATCCTCTGGGGAGCTCGTATGCGTCCGCTTGCCTAGACTTCTTTTACACCTAACTTGCGCCGGTTTTGGGTTTAAAGCGCTTCCGTTTTGGACCTAATATAGACCGAAAATAGACCCATTTTACACCTATTAATATGGTATGGACCCTGGCCGGAATTAAGGGCGGCAGTGGACGTAGCACCACCGCCGCTAACCTGTTTGTCTACCTACAACGTCTGGGCCACAAGGTGTTGGCCGTTGATACCGACCCCCAAAAGACCCTTACGTACTTCCTCGACGTGCGCCGGCAGCAACTAGAGCAACCCGCCGACCCGCAGCTCCAACAGTACGGGGCTGATTTGCTGCCGGCATTAAAGCCCTTGCTCAGCCAGTACCAAGATGTGGTTATAGACTGCGGTGGCCGGGACAGTGCTTCCCAGCGTGCCGCCCTCACCTTAGCCGATGTCTGTTTAATACCGGTAGCTCCACGTTCCACCGACCGCTGGACCCTCGACGAGGTGTATGGGCTGCTTGACCAGGCCAAGAAGTTTAACCCAAAGCTCCAGGCCTTTTTCTTCTTCTCGCGCACCGACTTCCGCGGCCTGAGCACCACGGCCGTGCGCGAGGCTGCTGACTACTTGCGGCCCAACTCCGACTGGTGCCGCTTAGTGGAACTGCCCATCGCTAATCGCGTGGTATTTGACAAGGCCATCGGCGATGGGCTTTCGGTGTTCGAGTACGAACCCACCGACGCAAAAGCTATTGCCGAAGCCACGGCGTTGTTCTCCCACGTTCAGCATGCCCTCACGAAATGAAGAAGCCGCCCATTAAACCTACCGCACTCCAGGCCCCGACTACCCAAGACGAATTCATCAGCCAAGGTGCCCAACCACCAGTTGCCCCCACGTCGGAAGAGAAGCCCATCAAAGCTTTTTCGTTGCGCATGGAGCCCGAGCTATTGAAAGAACTACAGGAAATAAAAGACGCCCAGCCTAAGCACCTGCGCTCGTCTATCCACCAGTTCATCATCCAGGCCATCACCGAGAAGGTAGCCAAAGTCAAACAGACGCAAAAGAAACCCAAAACCGACCCACTATAGGTCCAAAACAAATCTGATACGCATCTGAAGCCTGTTCCTTATTCGGAGCAGGCTTTTTTGTGTTCAAGCGAGGCTAGGCATACCCTTCGTCTCGCGTATCTTATTGGTATTAAGTCGGTTGATATTAGTATATTATAGGAAAAAGCCGCCTTGCAGAAGCTCTGATGAGGCCGAAAAAAACGACCTCAAACACCGCAGACGGGAAGAAATATGCGCGCACTTTTACAACGTCAAGTGAGCAGAACCAGTCTCCTTGATACCCCGCAATTCGGGTTTTTTCCGGATGACTATCCATCCAGCGAAGGAGTGTTTGTTAGAAGGACGTAGAGTTTACGAAACTCATCCTTTTGAGCCATTTTGTGAACGAGGAATCGTAGACGAGTTTCTTACACTCGCCCCGACTCGGCAGTGGGCCCCTGGCAGCTGGTGCCGGCCAGTTGCCGAGCGTTTGCTTAACAGAGGGTTTACCCAGACAGGCCCGCACCGTGGTTTACCACGCCCTGGCCCTGGAAACCAGCGCCCCCTGCCCCCGGACGCGCGTCGTACGGCTCACGCCCGCGCCGCTACCAGCCGGTACAGGTCTTGGGCATTGTCAAACGCGGCGCCCATGGTATTGTTGAAGTAAGCATACACGTCTTTCCCCTCTTGCAGGTACTCGTGTATCTGCTCGGCCTGGTCGTGCAGAAAGTCGGGCTCGTAGGACGCGCGGTAGTTTCCCTGCGGGCCGTGGAAGCGTATGTAGACAAAGTCTGCCCCCTCGTTGAGCCGGGCGTTTCGGGCGGGCCCTTTGTCGTGCAGCACGAGGCTGGCGCCGTGGTGGTCAAGCATATCAAAAGTATCATCTGTATACCAGCTTGAATGACGAAACTCCACCGCTTTGCGCCACTCGTGGGCGGGGTCTGCCGCGGCAAGTGCAGTCAAGAGGGCACTGACCGCGTGTAGCTGGCGAATGGTATTGCTGGGCGGGAACTGCAGGAGCAGGCAGCCTTTTTTGGGGCCCAACTCCCGCGCTGCCTCTAGAAAGCGGACCAGGCCGGAGAGGTCCTCGGCCAGCGTCTTGGTGTGCGTGATATCGCGCCACAGCTTGAGGGTAAAGTCAAACGCCGGGCCGGTTTCCGCGGCCCAGGCCGCAAACGTTTTGGGCTGGGGGATGCGGTAGAAGGTGCTGTTAATCTCCACCGAGTTAAACAGGGTGGCATAGTAGGTGAGGCGGCTCGTCGCCTGGTAGGCCTCCGGAAAGGTGGCCTTGGGGCCGGGCACGACGATGCCGCTGGTGCCAGTACGCAGGGTGCCAAGGAGGGCAGGCATAGGAAGGAGGTATACGGGAGGTTCGGGGTATAACGGGCCCCGCTGAAGAAGGGGCGTCCGAAAGGCGCGCAGCTCGCGGAGTTGGATCTCGTTCGCCTGTCTTTTGTCCTTGGTCGAGACACAGGCGTAGCGGGCGGCGCTCAGGAGTTCCTAAACGGATTACCCTTCTGTTCAATGCGCTGCTTGAAAGCAGAGACGATACTGGGAGGCAACTGCCCTATTTCCTGCAACTCGCCACTCGTAAGGGGACCTAACCCCGCTTGTAGCCAGAGCTTATAGCCTTCCGCGTACTCTAAGAAGGCGCGCGAACGACCAAGCTCTGGGCCATTTTGCACCACCTCCTGGAGGGCAAGCATTGCGGCACTAGTCCTTACTTGGTCACCAATAAGTTTAAGTAGGGTCGGACGCACTTCAGATTCGGTCATCATGTGCAAAATTACCGGTTTTCGAACGACTTTTCGCCCCCTATCAACGGCCCCGAAAACGCGGTTTCTAGGGCTGTCTCGAAAGGAGGTTTTTCGAACGGTTACTTATTGCCAGCGAACGGGCCGTGTTGAACCACTCGGTCGTCCCGGAAACGCGTTTAGGAAGACGTGTCCGAAACGTTGATTCCGTTCAGGAAAAAGCGGGAAATCAAGAGCTGGCGAACACGTCGCTTATTTCCTGGATTTCTAGATTCTCACTGGCTCGACAAAGTGCCAGAAAAGTAGTCAACTCTTCTTGATAGCCTAAGTGGGTGTACAGTTCGGCAATGCGGCGATAATGCCATTCGTCCGTGTCGAGGTAGCTTGGTATCACGGTCTGAATATGACTTCTAATTCCTGGGTCCTCTTTGTAGTTAGCTAAAACTTCTCGAACGCAGACGATTCGCTCAGGGCTACTGCTATCAATACCTAAGTCCAGTATACGCGACAGTAAGGGGGTTATAATCTCCACGCTTGGCTTCAGCGTCACTAATAGCCGCAGGGCCTTTAAGTTATCAGTCACCAGCGCCTGTTGCAAGTCGAGCGTCATTTGCGCTTCGTCTTGCAGGAACTCATATTGGCGCATACGGTATGCTTCTTCCGCTTCGCACAACCGAAGCCACTTTACTGAATAGGTCATGATGCTCACTTTGCTGCCGCAAGGATGTCGGTGTTCACTTCAACGGTCATTTTAGTGAACTACTAGCGCCTTGTTCGTAAACCTACTGTTTTTCGAATAGCTTTCCTACCCCAATGGCCTCGGAAACGCGGTTTTCGGGGCCGTTTTGCGAGGAGGTTTTTCGAACGGGTAGCAGACCCCAGTATGCGAGAGGTTATGTAGCAGAATAAGCCCGGCGCTATCTTGCCAAGGCTATTGGTACCCCCAATATCTGTATGAAAGCTGTCTTGCTATTTTTATGCTTACTAGTCGAGGGACCGAATATGCTTCGGCCTATGGCAGTACGCGTTGTCCTAAGCCCGCTGACCAAGACGGCGTATTCGCAGGCTCTGAAGGGAAAAATTACCACGACACCTCGCACTACGTTCCCACTCAAAAAGCAGCAAGGGCGCCTAGTTATCCCCTCCACAAGGGGCGCATATGTATTTCGAGATGGCTGGGTAGATGGGGAGCGGGACGAAGAAACGCGTTATAAATACCTGGGCTACTGGCCTGCCCTACGGTGGCATCTGGTAGAGGGCTACCATTTTAGCGAAACTTACCGCCTGAATGTGCTCACTCAGGGTGGCCAGTGGCTAAAGTTAGAAGGCGACCCGCAGCTGGGACCTGATAGCAGCCAATTTGTAGTGACCTCGGGTGCGCTGGATGGGCTGGGCACCCCGACCATCCAGCTTTTCCAACAGACCAAGGGTAGTTGGCGGCAAGTGTGGCGCGTAGAGTCTCACAACTGGCAGGTAGAACAATTGGAATGGGTCGCAACCAGCACGCTGTTGCTCCAGCAAAAGCATTGGAACAAGACTTTTTCGCGAGCCTGGTACACCTATGCCAGCCTCACTATTCCAGCTCATTGACCAAAAGCTAGCGCGTCAGGTCACAAAACCGGTGACCGCCCGGATGGGTCGGGTACTATGACTGTGGTGCACCGTCTAGTACTGGCTTCCTAAGAGTAGGAGATATGAGGGGGCTCAGAAAGGCCATTCCCGAGCGAGTGGCTCAGAAAGTCCGCCGCAAGGGCGTTTCCAGCGCGCAGTAGAGGTTCAGAAAGGCGAAAAAGGAATGCGTCTTTAAGGTGCACCTTGCGGGCCGGTTAGAGCCTTAGACTGTCCGCTTCTGCTCGAACACCTCACTATCCAGTAAATTGAATTGAGCATCGGGGGCCTTAGCCTATTGATAGCGGGGATTAATATAATTGTGTAGCTATCCAAGACGATGGCAGTATATTTGAAAGAAAAATGCTAAGTAAGCACAATATCTAATGTGTGTGTGAAAAAAGCTGGATATTTAGCAATCGTATCTCTTACTTGCTTCTCTTTCCTACGTATCTCATCCACTATTAAATATTTTTCTGATTCGACTGTAATATGCTGACTCAAATCCATCGCTACTACTCTATCAGTAAATCCTAACTCGTATAATGCAACAGTTTTTTTAGAAGGCAATCCATACTGCAAGCTTTTTTGAAGCTCTTGTATTCTATCATAAGCCATAATATCCTCTGGACTTATAAACTGAAATAAAGAGCTGATGGCTCCTAAGCATAGACTGCCTTCAAAAGAAAATGAATTTTGACATAAGTCGATAATTTGTTCGAGGGTTACAGGAACAAGCTTGTTTCCCCTCTTATACTTTATCCCTGACTTTAGGAGAATATTTGACAAATCATAAAACGACATGCCGCTTATCCAATGAATAGCAAATTCCGGCAGAAAATCAGGCTCGCTTAAATTAACAAAAACTTTATTTGCAGAACAAAAAGAAACAATAGGCCACAATATTTTTAATAATGAATTTTGTGAATCAGAGAAAAGAATAGCTTCGTAATTGAGTTTTATGCTTTCTTCAATTACTAATCCAATATTAACACCGTACAGCGTTTTGCCAAAAATTCTTCTTTTGTTAATATCAGGCACTAAGCGAATTACGTTGTCTGAAAGCAATTTGAATAATGCTGACAACTTCTTTTTTCCATCTTGGTTAGCAAGATGATAAGCAAGAGTGTTGGAAACAATATCATCTACAATTATCTCCTTATCATCAACTCCGTAGGACATTAAATAGCTTTCAACAGTTTGAAATATTTTGACCTTATCATTTATTTGGTTTGTAAGTGCTTCTAGTGTAAACCCTTTGCTTTCATGAGCAGTAAAATTTGCTGTCACAAATGTATTTATTCGCGCAGGACCATCAATGTAAAGTTTAGCAAATTCTAAAATTTCGAATACTAATGTAGTATCGCCGCTTTCATTTTTAAAGTCTTCAAACACGTTAAATAATGCACTATCACATGGCTCTGCCCTTTCAGGCTGAAGTAAGTTATTAATCCTATTCCATTGATAATCATCTTTATTAAACGCCTTTCTATCATAAATATCTGGGTTAGCAAAAATTACGCTTCCTTCAGTGTACATTCCAGCTCTTCCGGCTCGCCCAAGCAAGTTATGGAAATCACGAACTTTTATAATTTTACGGCCTTGCTGAACGTTAGCAATCACCAAGTACCTGATAGGTAAATTAACACCTTGTGAAAGAGTTGATGTGCAAATTACAAAGCTTGTAAGCCCCTCTCGTATAGAATGCTCTATTGACATTCTGAGACCACTAGGTATATTATTATGATGATTATAAACGCCGAGAGATGCTGCTTGCGTGATTTCTGAATCAATGCCGAGATGGAGTGTATGTAAATACAACATTTTATCGACTTCCACAGGGTTAGCATAATTAGCGGGACTTTTGATATCTAGGCTCCTGCTATAAATGTCGACAAGGATTTTAGTAATACTTATCGCAGTAGTTTTTGTGCCGCAAAATATTGCAACCCCACCATTAGGTACCAATTTAAGTCCGAGATATAGAGCTACAGTATTGTCAGAATTTTCGGACGTTTTCGCCTTATTGGGAAAAAATCTTGGAATTCGTTCTCTGCCCTTACGAGCCAATTGATGAACCTCTATAACACGTGGAACGTAAAATTCAATTTTACTCTTTGAATCAACAAAAATTAACTGGCCCCGTGCTGCGTTTGTTGTCCAACTTGCAAATGCAATTGAGCGATAATTTGGGCTTAAGCTAGCACCTGATACTATTTCCGAATCTGCTTTATTTAGCCAATCATTAATGGCTTCTGTATTGCTTAATACAGCAGAAATAAGAATAGTTTGAGCATTGTTTACTATTGTTTTTAATGTTGTTAAAAGCAACTCGAAGGTTACGCCTCTTCCTTCGCTATCAAATTGGTGCCCTTCATCATAAATTAGCAAACCAATATCTTGAGCAAATTCTGGCGCTTGCCTTAATACATAAACCAGCTTTTCTGGGGTCACTACATAAACTTGTTGTCTATAGGAAGGAGAGTTTAAATTCAAATCATCCTGTATCACATCTGAAAATTCTTCAATCTCTATACTTTCGCCAGAAAATGCTTCCGATAGGCTAGCTCGTATTTCATGGCATAAAGCTCTAAAAGGAGCAACTATGACTGCTAAATTTGTTCTTTTTG
>Ga0160429_1000602_pt1 | contig 28359 bp, 26 predicted proteins | sample SolpanmetagenomR_FD_108199 | JGI IMG/M metagenome (GOLD analysis project Ga0160429, IMG submission 108199) | Solar panel surface microbial communities from Lawrence Berkeley National Laboratory, California, USA - R | ecosystem: Engineered > Built environment > Solar panel > Unclassified ... | reverse complement strand
TCACGGTCGTATTAAATCATTGGCAGAAGGAGCCCGCGAAGGCGGCCTCAATTTCTAAGGCATCATGGCAGAGTATAACAACAACAACCGTGGTGGCGCTCCTGGTGGAAACGACCGCGGTGGTAACAACCGGGGCGGCAATGACCGTCGTGGTAATGACCGCGGTGGCCGCGGCAACGATAGCTCAGTACAGGGCGATTCGGATTTCAAAGAGAAAGTGGTAGCTATCAACCGTGTAGCCAAAGTGGTGAAAGGTGGTCGTCGCTTCAGCTTCTCAGCTATCGTAGTGGTAGGTGATGGCAAAGGCAACGTAGGCTACGGCCTAGGTAAAGCAAATGAAGTAACTGATGCCATTGCTAAAGGCATTGATGATGCTCGCAAGAACGTGGTAAAAGTGCCGCTGTATAAGCACACTGTTCCCCACGTAATGGAGGGTCGCTACGGTGGAGGTTTCGTACTCGTGCAGCCTGCTGCTGCTGGTACCGGCGTAATTGCCGGTGGTGCTATGCGCGCTGTGTTCGAATCGGCTGGTATTAAAGATGTACTTGCTAAGTCGAAAGGTTCGTCGAACCCACACAACGTAGTAAAGGCTACATTTGCTGCTCTAGCCAAGATGCGCGACCCGATGCAAATTGCTCAGGCGCGCGGCATTTCTCTCGCTCGCGTATTTAACGGTTAAGTTTGACCATGCCACAGATTCAAGTAAAGCTCGTGCGCAGCGCTATTGACCGCCCTGAGCGTCAGAAGCGCACTGTGCAGGCCCTCGGCCTGAATAAAATGAACAGCACTGCCACTCACGAAGCCAACCCTAGCGTACTAGGTATGGTGAAGTCGATTCAGCATTTGCTGGAAGTAACCGAACTGTAAGCGTTTATCCCAGTCATGAATCTTTCCAATCTAAAACCCGCTGCTGGCTCGACGCGCAACAACAAGCGCCTCGGTCGTGGTGAAGGCTCGGGCGGCGGTGGTACCGCTACTCGTGGTCACAAAGGTGCTAAGTCACGCTCGGGCTACTCGCGTAAGTCGGGCTTCGAAGGTGGCCAGATGCCTTTACAGCGTCGTGTGCCGAAGTTCGGTTTCACGAACATTAACCGTGTTGAGTACAAAGGCATCAATCTAGATGTACTCCAGGGCCTGCTAGAGTCAAATAGCACCGCTACTATGGGCCAAGACTACTTTGTAGCCGCTGGTCTTGTATCGAAGAATGCTAAAATTAAAATTCTTGGTCGTGGTGAACTCACCACTGCTCTAGAAGTACACGCTCACGCTTTCTCAAAATCGGCTGTAGAGGCTATTGAGAAGGCCGGTGGCAAAGTAGTTACGCTGTAGCTTATATTGTTATTGATTGGCAATGAATAAGTTTATCGAAACGATAAAGAATATTTTCGCTATTGAGGATTTGCGTACGCGAATCCTCAATACGCTATTTTTCATTGCTATTTACCGGCTAGGCTGCTACGTAGTCCTACCTGGTGTAGACCCTACGCAACTCAAGCAAGGCACTGGCGGCGTGTTCGGTATTCTGGACACGCTGCTTGGTGGGGCGTTTAGCCATGCATCAATTTTTGCATTGGGGATAATGCCATACATCTCGGCTTCTATTGTATTGCAACTGCTCACCATTGCAGTGCCATACTTTCAAAAGCTGCAGAAAGAAGGTGAATCGGGTCGCAAAAAAATTAACCAGTATACCCGCGTACTTACCATCCCAATTGTGATGGCGCAGTCCGTAGGTTTCCTGGCGACGATTAATGCTGAGGCCATCATGAACCCCGGCACTTTCTTTACCATCTCCACCATGCTCATCATCACAGCCGGAACGCTGTTTTGCATGTGGTTAGGAGAGAAAATTACTGACAAGGGCATCGGTAACGGTATCTCCATGATTATCATGATTGGTATCGTATCGCGTCTTCCTGGTGCTCTCATTGGTGAAGCTGCCGCTAAGGGTGTCAACAAGTCGCTGATTTTCTTGCTGGAACTGGTAGTACTGTTTTTAGTAGTAATGGCTGTTATCGTGCTTACGCAAGCTGTTCGCCGTATTCCGGTGCAGTATGCTAAGCAGGTAGGTGGTGCTACGCAACTAGATGCTCAACGTCAATTCATCCCTTTGAAGGTTAACGCCGCTGGCGTTATGCCCATCATTTTCGCTCAGTCGCTGATGTTCGTACCGAGCATCGCTGCTTCAGCTTGGGATAAGAATAGCGACCTAGCGGCTACCATTGCAGCCTATTTCTCACCCGAGCATTGGGTGTACAACACGGTATTTGCACTGCTGATTGTCATCTTCACGTACTTCTACACCGCAATTAGCGTCAACCCCAACCAGATTGCGGATGACCTCAAGCGCAGTGGTGGCTTCGTACCAGGCGTGAAGCCAGGCCGTGATACTTCGGAGTTCATTGATGAAATCCTGACGCGTGTAACTCTACCGGGTGCCGTGGCGCTAGCACTAATTGCCATTTTCCCAACGCTAGCCTTGCTTCTTGGTGTCACCCGTCCGCTGTCGTTGTTCTACGGAGGGACTTCGCTTATCATCATGGTAGGCGTAGTACTAGATACGCTCAATCAAGTAGAAAGCTACTTGCTGATGCGCCACTACGATGGTATGATGAAATCTGGCAAATTGCGTGGTCGGCCTTCGCAGCCGATTGCTATTGCCTCCTAAGTAGCACGAATGGCAACTGGTGTTATTCAGTATAAAACTGAAGAAGAAATAGAATTGATGCGCGCCGCTGGGCAACTTTTGGCGCGTGCCCACGGCGAGGTAGCTACGCTGGTGCGCGAGGGAGTCACGACGCGTGAGTTAGACCGCCGCGCTGAAGAGTTTATTCGCGACCATGGGGCTACCCCTTCGTTCAAAGGATTATACGGTTTTCCTTACAGCTGCTGCTTGAGCCCAAATTCGGTAGTAGTTCATGGGTTTGCTACTGACGAGCCGCTGAAAAGCGGGGACATCATTTCGGTGGACTGCGGGGTTTTCCTCAATGGCTACCACGCTGATAGTGCTTACACATATCCAATTGGGGAAGTGTCGCCAGAAGTAAGACAGTTGCTGAAGGAAACCGAAGCATCGTTATACAAAGGCATTGAGCAAGCCGTAGCGGGCAACCGCGTGGGTGATATCAGCTATGCCATTCAAAATTACGTAGCGCCGAAAGGTTACGGCGTAGTTCGCGAGCTAGTTGGCCACGGGGTTGGGGCTAGCCTCCATGAGAAACCCGAAGTACCGAACTACGGCAAACGCGGTTCGGGGCCATTATTGCAAACTGGCATGACACTCGCCATCGAGCCAATGGTGACTCTAGGCAAAAAAGATGTAGTACAGGAGAAAGACGGTTGGACTATCCGAACTCGTGATAAGAAGCCGGCTGCGCACTTTGAGCACACGGTTGTTGTTAGGAAAGACAAGGCGGAAATTCTGACCTCGTTTGAATACATAGAAAAAGCACTGCAATAGCCCTTATGGCAAAACAAGCCTCCATCGAGCAGGACGGTACCATCCTCGAAGCCCTTTCCAACGCCATGTTCCGCGTGGAATTGGAAAATGGCCATCAGCTGATTGCCCACATCTCGGGTAAGATGCGGATGCACTACATCAAGATTCTGCCCGGCGACAAGGTAAAGTTAGAAATGTCGCCTTACGACTTGTCGAAAGGCCGCATTAAGTATCGTTACAAGTAAATTTTTTCGTTCTCTTCAAGGTCATGAAAGTAAAAACCTCGGTGAAGAAACGTAGCGTCGATTGCAAAATCATCCGTCGCAACGGCAAGCTCTACGTTATCAACAAGAAGAACCCCCGCTTCAAGCAGCGTCAGGGCTAAATCAATTTTCAGAAACCCGGAGCCTTGGGTACTGGCTGGTTTGAACTTTTGTTCAGCCAGTCGCCTTCCAAGCCGCTGCCGGGCTTTCTGTCCGCAAACATCTAACCAACCAATATGGCTCGTATCGCAGGGGTTGACATCCCGGACAACAAGCGCGGCGAAATCGCCCTGACTTACATTTTCGGCATTGGCCGGAGCAACTCGGTTAAAATCCTCACCAAAGCTGGCATTGATGTCAACAAGAAGGTGAAAGATTGGACTGAGGCTGAAGCTGGTGAGGTTCGCGCCATCATCGCTGCTGAGCATAAAACCGAAGGCGTTCTGCGTTCGGAAATTCAGCTCAACATCAAGCGTTTGATGGACATTGGCTGCTACCGTGGCCTCCGTCACCGTAAAGGTCTGCCAGTTCGCGGTCAGCGTACCAAGAACAACTCGCGTACCCGTAAGGGCAAGCGTAAGACTGTGGCCGGCAAGAAGAAAGCAACGAAATAAACCGTAGCGGCAATCGGCTCCGCCTGATGCTCTTTGTGAGCGTTAGGCGGAGCCAACACCTGCCGCGTTTACAGCGATAACCAAATGGCACAAAAAAGAAAAGACAAAGCCAAAAAGCGGCTTGTCGTGGTGGAGCAGGTTGGCCAAGTCCATATCCGCGCCTCCTTTAACAACATTATTATCTCGGTAACCAACTCGAATGGCCAAGTAATTTCTTGGGCTTCAGCGGGTAAAATGGGTTTCCGTGGTTCGAAGAAAAATACGCCTTATGCTGCCCAAATGGCGGCTAGCGACTGCGGAAAAGTAGCTCATGACTTAGGCATGCGCAAAGCCGAAGTATTCGTGAAAGGCCCGGGTGCTGGCCGCGAGTCAGCTATCCGTGCCCTAGGTAACATTGGTATCGAAGTGACGACCATCCGCGACGTGACGCCGCTGCCGCATAACGGCTGCCGCCCGCCTAAGCGTCGCCGCGTTTGATTTTTCATTTCTGATATTTTCCTAAAATGGCACGTTATACTGGCCCTACCGCCAAAATCGCCCGTCGCTTTTCGGAGCCGATTTTCGGCCCGAGCAAAGCGCTCAACAAAAAGAACTACCCCCCTGGCCAGCATGGCCGTGGCCGTCGCAAGAAGCAGTCGGAATACGCTGTTCAGTTGATGGAGAAGCAAAAAGTAAAGTACCTGTACGGTGTACTGGAAAAATACTTCGAGAACCTCTTCCATAAGGCTGCTGTGCTCCCCGGTATTACTGGTGAGAACCTACTCGGTCTATTAGAGTCGCGTCTCGACAACGTAGTTTACCGCTTAGGCATTGCTAGCACCCGTCGTGCTGCTCGTCAATTGGTGTCGCACAAGCACATCACAGTAAACGGTGAAGTAGTGAATATTCCTTCGTACAAATTGCGCCCCGGTGACCTGGTTGGTGTGCGCGAAAAGTCGAAGTCGCTCGAAGCCATCACGACTTCGCTGACAGTGCGTAATGCTCGTCAGTTCTCGTGGCTGGAGTGGGACGGTAAAGAAATGGTGGGCAAGTTCACCAACATGCCGTCGCGTGACCTGATTCCGGAGAAAATTACGGAGCAGCTCATCGTTGAATTGTATTCGAAGTAATACTGGCACTTGGTGCGGCCCGGGCTTGGCTCGGGCCGCATTTGTGCTAAGCCGGTGCTACTACGCTGCTGCTTATTAACGCGCTAGGGCACGAAAATAACCCATTTGTGGTTTTGGTTGGCTACCCAAATTTGAGGCAAGCTTCGGCTTGCTTTTCTGTATTACACTAATTAACTGCCCCACATATGTCAATCTTAGCTTTTCAAATGCCGGAAAAAGTGGTAATGGAGAAATCCGACGACTTTACCGGGACGTTTGAATTCAAGCCTCTGGAGAAGGGCTACGGCGTCACAATTGGAAATGCGCTGCGTCGTATTCTGTTGTCGTCGCTAGAGGGCTTCGCCATTACGTCGGTGCGCACGACTTCGGTGCTGCACGAGTTCTCGACGATTGAGGGTGTGATTGAGGACATGTCCGAAATCATCCTGAACCTCAAGCAGGTGCGCTTCAAGAAAATCAGCGACGCTATTGAGGACAAGATTACGGTACGTATCAGTGGGCAAGACAGCTTCACGGCTGGCGACATCGGTAAGTTTGCCGTAGGTTTCCAGATTCTGAATCCGAAGCTTGTTATCTGCAACCTCGACCCAGCTAAAGAGTTGGAATTTGAGTTGACAGTAGCCCGTGGCCGTGGCTACGTGCCCGCTGACGAGAACAAGCCCGCTGACCAAGTTTTTGGTCAAATTGCTATCGACGCTATCTACACGCCCATTAAGAACGTGAAGTATAGCATCGAAAACACGCGTGTAGAGCAGAAAACTGACTACGAGCGCTTGCTGATTGAAATCTCAACTGATGGCTCGATTCATCCTGAGGAGGCACTGAAAGGTGCGGCCAATATCCTTATTCAGCACTTCATGCTGTTCTCGGATAGCACGATGCAGTTAAGCGGCAACCGTCCGGTGGCTGCTGAGCCTATTGATGAGGAAACCCTCGCGATGCGCAAGGTGCTGAAAACCTCGCTTGGTGAAATGGACCTTTCAGTACGTGCCTATAACTGCCTGAAAGCTGCTGATATCAAGACGCTAGGTGAGCTAGTGCAGCTTGACATGGCCGATATGATGAAGTTCCGTAACTTCGGTAAGAAAAGTCTTACTGAGTTGGAAAACCTAGTTGAAGAGAAGGGTCTTCACTTCGGTATGGACTTGAGCAAATATCGTTTAGACGAAGACTAATATTAGATTGCCTTGCTGGCTGCTAAATCCCTAGTTATAGGGAATTGGCGGCCAGCAATTTTTATAATTACTTTTTATTCATCCGCTACGCCCTTGGGAATAGGGTTCTAATGAGGTTCTAGCGACCCGCCGTGGTCCTATTCCGCAAGCGTAGCATTTAACCAATCTGTCCGATGCGACACGGTAAAAAAATCAACCACTTGGGCCGTACTACTGCCCACCGTCATGCGATGCTGTCAAACATGGCAACTTCGCTTATCTTGCACAAGCGCGTAACCACGACGGTTGCCAAAGCCAAGGCTTTGCGCCAGTATGTAGAGCCACTGTTGACCAAGGCCAAAGATGATACGACGCACTCGCGCCGTACCGTATTTGCTACCTTGCAAAACAAGGAGAGCATGAAGGAGCTATTCGGCGAAGTAGCTGCTCGCATTGCCACCCGCCCTGGTGGGTATACTCGCATTTTGAAGCTGAGTGCTACCCGCGCTGGTGATAATGCTGACATGTGCATTATCGAACTGGTGGACTTCAACGAAACCCTGCTCGAGGCTAAAAATGCTACTGAAGCTAAGTCGACTATTACTCGTCGTTCGCGTCGTCGTGGTAAAGGCGGTACTGATACTACTGAGAGCGAAGCTGGTACTTCAGCTGCTGTAGTAACTGAGGATGCTCCTGCTGTCTCGGCTACTGAGGCAGAAGCTGCTACACTCGATGCTCCAGCCGACGAAGACCAGACGCCGAAGGCTTAATTGCCATAGGTAGTTAAAGTAAAAAGGGGCTGCACCATTCGGTGCAGCCCCTTTTTTGTTTGCTTGCCCTTGCTAAGTGTGGTTGTAAACTAGCTTTCCAACAGCACAGTGCAACCTAGGTAGTGTAAGTATTGTCTGTTGGGTAATAATCGTAAAGCTGTTGACCTTTGTGTCTTATCTAAGTTGAGTGTGCCTATGGAAGCCGTTGCTTATATCGACATTAACGCCCCGCTAGTAGAGCGGTGCCGGCTCAATGACCGACAAGCGCAAGCTGAACTCTACCGGCGTTATTCAAAGGCTATGTTTAATGCGGCTTTACGAATAACTGGCGACTACGCTGAAGCAGAAGATGTACTGCAAGAATCATTCTTGAGCGCCTTTCGAGAATTAAGTGGCTACAAGGGCGACTCGTCATTTGGGGCTTGGCTCAAGCGGATTGTAGTTAACAAAAGTATTAACTGCCTACGGCAACGACGGCTGATGCTCGTGCCGTTAGAAGATTTTCACCACGAGGCGGCACCCGCAGAACTTGGTGCTGCGCATGCTAGTGAAGAAGCCGATGAACTACAATACCGGGCCGACGTATTAAGGCGGTGTGTGCAAGAACTGCCCGATGGGTACCGGGTAGTGCTATCACTGTACCTGCTCGAAGGTTACGACCACTTAGAAATTGCTGGTATTCTAGGTATTACGGAATCTACCTCAAAGTCGCAATATAGCCGGGCGCGGCAGCGGCTACGCGAATTAGCAATGCAACGCGGACTTAGCTAAGTAAATTAACGTTTTTTGATTACTACGAGCTTTTCATTTTCGGCTCTCTTTTCCCACCTTCCTTATTGGCTTGCGCTATTCAGCACCGTATTAGCAACGGGTAGCGGCATTACTGCCAATAAAATTTAGCGCTATTCACCATGAATTATAGTAAGCAAAATCAGCTCGAGGCATGTGTAGAGCGACATCGGGCCGATTTCGACCTGCATGAACCTCGCCCCGAGCTATGGGCAGCTTTAGAAAAGCAATTACATGGCCCAAGTAGTGAATCGACTGAGCCAATCATGAGCACTGCGGCTCCAGCCGCAATCCATGATAGCCAGCCGGTGCCAGTTATTGCCATGGAGCAGCCAGTACCTACCAAGCGCTGGGCTTGGGCTGAGCGCTACAGCATCGCAGCTGCACTGGCAGTATTAGTATTAGCCGCTGGCCTAGGAGAAGCCTGGAAATCAGGCCAAGTAGCGAAGGAGCGTGTGGCTGCTGATAGCGTGGAGCTATTGGCCGCTAGGCAACCAGAAACAAGCCACTATCTAGCACCCGCGGGCGAACTGCTAGCTAGTGAAACAAGCAATAACACAAATGCTCGGCTGGACACGGCAGTGCGTGGCATGGAAACGTACTATGTGAGCCAGTTAGCTGACCGAAAGTCCGAACTAAGTCAGCTTGCACCGGATGCGGCGGCCGATTGGACGCGTGAACTAGTCGAACTGGATTCAAGCTATCAGAAGCTCAAGCGCGAATTGCCCCGGCATCCGCAGCCCGAAGTAGTGCTGACTGCTATGAACCGGAACCTACAATACAGACTTGATATCCTGAACCAGCAACTTGAACTTCGTAGCCCCACTCAAACAGCTATAGGCGATACACGGGGTGAGTTTGCCTTAGCTGATAGCCGTCGATTACCTCCTAATAGCCTACACAATGACCGGTAACCGGGCACTGCTGAGTGGACTGGTGCTGTTGGTGAGTTGGCTGAGCCTGCCCGCATTGACGTGGGCTGTGCCTGCCTCTAGTTGGTTACCTAGGGTGGAAGCGAGTATTAATGACGATAAAAGCCAGGCCGGTCCTGCTCAAACAACTACCAGTCAGCAAGGCCCCAATGAGCAAGTAGATGGCGACCAGAGCTTGCCGCCTATTGAACAACGGCGTCATCTAAGCCGTCGCTTTTCAGTGAGCAAAGCGGGGCAATCTTTTACGCTGGATACGCGCTACGGCCGGGTGCAACTGAATGCTTGGAACAAGCAGGAAATAAAAGTAGAAACCGACTTGGTGGCCCGAGCCGAAACGCCGGTGGCAGCGACGCAGATACTAGACGCACTTAGTGTGCAATATCTTGCTTACGACGCCAATACAGGCGGTACGAGCGTAAGCTCACAGTTTGGCACTAGCTTACGGGGGAAGTGTGGCGGTGGGCGTCGTTATGAGGTCAATTATACTATCTGGTTGCCGCGTACTCTGGCGCTACGCGTGGCGGCCTCTTTTGCCGATGTAACGGTAGCTGGCGACTGGCAGGGACCTACTCAGTTTAACATAGACTACGGTACCCTACACACGGCAAGGCTGGCGGGCACTCGCAACGTGGTACACATTGCAAACGGTGATGCAACTATCCCCTACGTGAAGCAGGGCACGCTAGAAGCCAACTATGCCCGCCTGCGCGTAACTGAGGGCGAAAAGGTAGAGTTGCGAACCAACTATGCCGACGTAGATATGGCAACCGTGCAGGACTTGACTATCCACAGTAAATATGGCGATGTAGCCCTTGGCAAAGTGTGCAATTTGCGCGGCTCATCTGGTTATTCACGCTTTAGTGTTGATAAGCTGAGTGAAGGCCTCAATATGTCGGTGCGCTACTGCCCCGATTTTGAAGTGCGCGACATGGGCGCCAACTTTCGGCAAATAAACCTAGATGGTGGCTATAGCACTATTCGTTTAGGTTTTGCTGAGGAGACTCCTAGCTTTCAGTTTGATGTCAGTACCGAACAAGGACAGTTGCTGGTAGATAAAAAACTAGTGCGCGTATTGTCTTCCGAAGAGCACAGCCAAGGTATTGCCGATGTGCTAGGGATATACGGCGGACAGGTAGCGGCGCGGGGTGCTGGCAGCGTCAATATCAAGGTGCATCACGGCACTGTACGGTTCAGCAAATAAAAAATTGGAGGCTACTCAGAATTGCTGAATATCTGCTAAATAAGTGCTTATACTTGCGCGCTTATTTAGAATAAGCTGCACGTCGCGGCTGGAATAAGCTTTTTCCAGTATGCACTTGCGACACTATGGGGCGGCTATGGCCCTATTGGCACTGCCCGGCTTGAGCCGCGCTCAAACAACACCTGCGCCTACTTATGCCGAGGCGGCGGCGCTCATAAAAGAAGGGGTGGCGCTACACGACGCCGAAAAATACGATGAGGCCGCTGCGCGCTACCAACTTGTCACGCCCGGCGATAGTGCCTATGCGCAAGCACAGGCTGAACTGGCGCTCAGCTTGCTCGCTGCCGAAAAATACCAGGGTAGTGTAGCGGCCGCACGTCGGTCGCTGGCCGTTGAGCCCTTTGAGCCAGAGCTATACAGCACCCTAGGTAGCGCCCATGAGGAGCTGAAGCAGCTAGCGGAGGCCCGCCAAGCATACACGACAGGGCTAAAGTTGTTTCCCTACAACGAAAACCTGTGGCTTAATCAAGGAGTTTTGGAGCTGAACCAGCACCAAACGGGAGCAGCCCTAGGTAGCCTACAGCGAGCATTAGAGCTACGACCAGTTAAGGCAAGCGGGCATCGGCTGCTTGGCTTACTGGCCGCGCGTCAGGGCCAAACAGCTCACGCTATGCTAAGTCTGTTGCTGTTTTTGGCCATTGAGCCCGAGGGGCCACGTAGCAACGCGGTGCTGGTAGACCTAGAGCGGCTATCACAAGGCATTAGCATTATCAGCAAAGAGGACCTGACGGCGCCCGTGGCTAATAATGCGGCTTTTGAGGACTTAGACCAACTGCTGACAAGCAAGGTGGCGCTCAACGAGGCATATACTACTAAGGTGAAGTTTAAGGCGGGAATTGTGAAGCAGTTACAGTTGCTGGTGGAGAAATTTCCCCTAGACGCTGACCCTGCCAGCGATTTTTGGCTGCGTGCATACGGGCCCATCATAAAAGCGCTGCGCCAAGACGATAACTTGACCACCTTCACTTACCTCATCCTGAGCTCGGCCGATGACAAAAGCGCGCAGCAGTGGTTGAAGGGTAATAAAAGCCGCCTCGAAAAGCTGACTGCGGCCGTGAGCCAGCCATTGCTAGCGTTTCGCAGCCAGCAGCCCCGGCCCACCGGCCCAGGGCAGGTAGCAGCTTGGTTCGATGGGCAATACCTCGACGGCCTAGGTGCCGGCCAGCGCGATGCGAAAGGCGAAGTGCAGCCCACAGGCGACTGGCTACTAATAGCCCAGAATGGTAATATTCGGCAGCGCGGCACGTTTTCGGCCGCCAGCGAACGCACGGGCAAGTGGCTAGTGCTGCGCCCCGATGGCAGCACCGAAACCGAAATGCAGTACGGCGCTAAGGGCGAGCTCGATGGACCCATGCGCTATTACTACCCTACTGGCCAGCTTCAGAGTGAAGCCATCTACCGACAGGGTAAGCTTGAGGGTGGCAGCAAGTCCTTCGCCGAAGACGGCCAGCTAAGCGACACCCGGCAGTTTGTGGGCAACGACTACGAGGGTGAGGCAATAGATTACCTAGCCAGCGGAGCCGTCAGCTTCCGGGCCAAGATGCATGCCGACAAGCGCGATGGACTGCTAGAGCGATTTTATGCCGATGGTACGCCTGAGGTACGCACGACCTACGTGCAAGGCAAGGCGCAGGGCGAGTCGGTAGTGTACTACCCCGACAAGACAGTAGAGAAGAAGTCTACCCTTGACCAAAACGAGCTGCACGGCCCTTACACCACGTACTTTCCGAATGGCAAAGTGCATGAAACGGGGCAATACACCCATGGCAAGCGGACAGGCCCTTGGAAAGAGTATTTTGCTACGGGCAAGCTCAGCGTAGAACAAACTTTTGATGCCGCTGGCGAGCTACACGGCTCTTACCTAGACTACGATACCCAAGGCCGTCATTATGCTACTACGCTGTATGAGCACGGCCGCATGGTACGCCTGACTAACCTTGATGCGCAGGGTAAAGTGCTAGCGGATACTCCCTTAAAGAAAAGCCGTACGGCCGTGAAGAACTACGACGCCGAGGGCCGCATTAGAAGCACTGGCGACATAGAGAATGGGCACTTGGTGGGCGAATGGAAAACCTATTACCCCGACGGAACGCTATACCAAGTGCAGCACTACGATGCAGTCGGCGTGCTCACTGGCGCAAGCGAGGTGTACTACGCCAACGGCCAGCTGCACCAGCGCCGCCACTACGGAGCGGGTGGGGTAGCCGATGGTTACTTTGAGCAGTACTATGCTACTGGCAAGCTTTTTCAAACAGGTTTTCAACGCCAAGGCCAAGAGCAAGGCGTGTGGAAGACCTATTACCCTACCGGACGGCTAAGCCAGGAGCAGGAGTATTTTCACGGTGACCCGAGTGGGCTATTTCGGGCGTATGAGCCAGGTGGCAAGCTGACGCAGGAGCGGTTGTTTGCTTTTGGCAAGCTGCGCCAGCTCACCACCTATGACTCGACCGGTAAGGTCGTTGACCACCACGAGCTAACGCCAGCCCTTAAAGAAGTGGTGCTGCATTACCCCGGTAGCAGCAAAAAAGTGCTCAACCGTGCCGGGATTACGAACGGCCATTATGAAGGCACCACTACTTGGCTGCGGCCTAGTGGCAAGTCCGAAACGGTATCTACCCTACGCGGTGGCCAGCGCTATGGTACCTACCGCAGCCAATACGACAATGGCCAAACCCAGACCGAAGGGCAGTACCTAGGCGGTAAGCTCTACGGGCAGTTTAGTACTTACTACCCCGATGGCACAGTGCGCAACCGCGGCCGCTACCTCGACGACGAGCCGGTAGGAGAGTGGGTCTACAACTTCTCTAATGGGAAGTCTCAGCGCGTGCAGACCTACAACGACGAGGGCGAACTCGATGGTACCAGCCGCTACTATAACCCCGCTGGTGAGCTGCTACTGGAGCGGCACTACCAACAAGGCCGCTTAGTAGGCTTTGCGGGGCCGAGTGCCCAAGGCACCGCCAGCACGAGCCAGGTGCTACCGGCAGCAGGGGGCACCATCAAAACGGCGTTTACTACTGGCAAGACCGCCGCAGAAGAAACTTACGCGCATAACTACCCAAGTGGCAACTTTACCTATTACTATGCCTCAGGTCAAGTGTTTAAGCGGGTAGCGCACCAGCAGGGCGTGCGGCACGGGCTACAAGTGAGTTATTGGCCCAGCGGCAAGCTTATGGAAGAAGAGTCTTACCAAAACGATGAACTACATGGGCGCTGCCGCTATTACCGCCCCGATGGTACCCTAGAGCGGGAGGAAACCTATCGTGCTGGCGAGCGCTCGGGGCCCACCGTCGCCTACGATATGCAGGGCCGCCCACAGCTTACGGAGTTCTACTGGAACAACGCGGTGTACAACCCCCGATAGCCCCTTTACTGCACCCTAGGGCTGGGTGTTATCCTATAGCAGGTGATTGGCTCCTGTTGTGTATATTTTCGCTACTAATCCGCTTATTGCTATGAAATTACTAACTACGCTTACTTTATTGCTAATTGGCTTTGGTGGGCTAGCCGCCCAAGGCCAGGCGCTGCCGCCGCTGGCTGAGCTGCAGCACCAATATCCGGGTCAACAGGCGGCCTATGTGAGCTTGCGCGCCGACCTAGCGGTCGAGATTCGCCGCGATTCGGTTCAGGTACTGGCACACCATTTCCATGACATGGTGCACCTAGGTGACCATTCGGCTCCCTATGCCCTCGACCAGGTATACAGCTCCCACTTTAACAAGCTACAAAAGCTGGAGGCCCGTACGCTGGTGCCCGTGCTAGGAGCGGCCGATAAGTACAAGCCCCTGCGTGTAACGGCTTTCAAGGATAAGTTTGATATGCAGGAAGGCGTGTTCTTCGATGACACCCGCGCCACCTCGTTCAGCTTCCCAGCCGTGGTACCAGGCGTTCGCACCGTCACCGACTACACCATTCGCCACCCCGACGGCCGGTTTTTAATGCCCTTTTACTTCGGCTCCTACGTGCCCGTGCGGCACGCCGAAGTGACGATTACCGCACCTAAGGGGGTGCAATTGAACTACAAGCTGTTCAATGCCGAGCAACTGCCTATCAAGTTCAGCAAACAGGAACAAGGCGGTAACATCGTATATCGCTGGACGGCAGACAACTTGCCCGCCGCCCCACGCGATGCGGATGCGCCCAAAGCGGCTTACTACCTGCCGCACCTAGTGTATTACATCGAGCAGGCTACGGTGGCTGGGCGCCAGCAGCAGTTCCTGGGGGGTGTGCCGCAGCTCTATAGCATGTACGCTGACTTTGTACGCCGCATTCAGCCCCACGACAGTCCGGGGCTGAAGCACCGCGTCGATTCGCTAGTGGCCGGCGCCGCTACACCCGAGGAAAAGGCCCGCCGCATCTACTACTGGGTGCAGGACAACGTGCGCTACATCGCCTTCGAGCAGGGTATGCGGGGCTTTGTGCCCCACGCCGCTGGGCTGGTGTACGAGCGCCGCTACGGCGACTGCAAGGACATGGCCAACCTCACCACTGAGATGCTGCGCCTAGCGGGCCTCAAGTCGTACCTGACCTGGGTGGGTACTCGCGACTTGCCTTATAAGTATGGTGAGCTGGCCACGCCAGGCGTGGACAACCACATGATTTCGACCTGCGAGCTTAGTCCCGGCCAATACACCTTCCTAGATGCAACCAGCAACCATACGCCCTTTGGTATGCCTTCGGCGTTTATTCAGGGCAAGGAAGGGCTACTAGGTCTTGATGGGCAGCAGAGCAAGGTGGTGCCTATTCCGGTGGTGGCGCCGGCCCGCAACGGCGCTACTGACCGCTCGGTAGTCACGCTCGACGGCACTGGTCTACACGGCATCGGCGAACTTGCCTTTACGGGCTACGCCAAAGTCAACCAGAGCTACGCCCTAGGTAGCCTCGACCGCGTGCAAGAGCCCAAATATGTGAAGGCCCTACTAGAGCGCGGTAGCAATAAGTTTTTCGTGGACAAATACGCGGTGCAGAATCTCGATGCCCGTGACCAGCCTCTGCGCCTCACCTACGACTACCGCCTGCAAGACTACGTGCAGAAGCTCGACGACGAGCTTTATATCAACCTCAATCTAGAGCGCCCATTGGCCCACGACCGGCTCGATTCGCTGACGCGCCGTTTGCCTCGGGCCAACGAATTTGCCCACACCGACCACACGCGTACCGAGCTAGTAGTACCTGCTGGCTATGAAGTAACCTACCTGCCGCCCGCTGCCCAGGCCGGCGATGCAGCGGGGCCACTAACGTTTCGCATCAGCTACGAGCGCCAAGGCGACCGTATTATTCAAGACCGCGAGTTGACGGTGAACTACTTGTTGCTGCCCACCAAACAGTTTAAGCAATGGAATGGCGTGGTAGACAAGCTAGGGGCGGCCTACCGCGAAATGGTTATTCTCAAGAAAAAGAAGACCTAGGCCAATCGATTAAATAACAGTGCAACAAGAGTAATAAGCGTTATAAATACTATCTACTTCGTGTCTACTTTTTCCTGTTTCCGCAGCGCGTTGCTGCTCACCGCGCTGGTACCAGCGCGCTTTGCGATAGCGCAAAAGAAAATTAGCCAAGCGCTACCGGCCCAGCTCCAGTACGCCAGCTACCACTGGGATGAGAAGCGCCACCAGCGCTTGCCCGTATCGGCCGAGGAAGCCACCTTACCGGCCGTGGTGCTTAAAGACTTCACCGCTACGGAGTACTACTTTGACCCAGCCCGTAAGGGCCTGCGCGAGTTTACGACCGAGCACCGCATTGTGCGGGTAAATACGTCCGACGGCATCGAGCAGTACAACAAGCTGGCTGTGCCTGTGCTGCCGGGCGGCGCCACGGTAGCGGTGCGGGCCCGCACCATTAGCCCCAAGGGCGTAGTGGTAGAGGTGCAGCCCGAAAGCATGAAGGAGCTCAAAAATGAGGCGGGCGCCGGCGACTACCGAATTTTTGCCCTCGAAGGCGTCGAGAATGGCAGTGAGGTCGAGTACTACTATACCCGCGAGCGGGGTATGAATCACTTCGGGCGCGAGGTATTGCAGGGGGGCACGCCCGAGCACGACGTGGCATTTGAGCTAATTGCGCCCACCTCGCTCACGTTTGAGGCTAAGGTATATAACTCGGCAGCCAAAGTGCAGACTGATACGCTGACGGCCGGCAAGCGCATTTTGCGGGTGCAGGTGCCCGCGCTAGAAGCCTTGCACAATGAAGCCTTTGCCGAGCCTAAGGCCCATCGAGCTCGTGTAGAATACAAGCTGGCCTACGTGGCCAACAAGGGCGATGCCCGCCAGTTTACCTGGGCCGACGCCAGCCAGACCATGCACCAGGTGGTGTACACACTCAACAAGGAAGAGGCTAAAGCTGTGAGTACCGTGCTCAAAGCCGCTAACGTACCTAGCGGTGGTAGTTTGCCCGAGCGCCTCGCAGCCGTTGAGAACTATGTCAAGCTCAATTTTAACCTCGACGCTAATGCCGAGCCGAGCCTCACGCGTGTGGTGGCCACTCACAATGCGCCCGAGCTGGGGTTTGTGCGGCTGCTGGGGGCCCTTTACAAAGCCCTAGGAGTCGAGCACGAGCTGGTAGTAAACTCCGACCGCAGCGAAGTCCCCTTCGATGGCAGCTTTGATACCTGGGGTTTTCTCGACAATTTCTTCTTCTACTTCCCAGCCACTAAGCAGTACCTAGCACCAGCCCGACCCGATTTTCGCCTGGGCATGGTACCCGCCGAGTGGACGGGCACCCCTGCGCTGTTTATCAAAACAGTGACCCTAGGAACGTTAGAATCGGCAGTTGGAACGGTGCGTGAAGTAGCGGCCTTGCCTGCCAAAGCCAGCCCGCACAACATGGCCGTGCAAGTCAGCTTTGCCCCCGCGCTCGACAAAGCAACCGTGCATCTGCACCAGGAGTTTGGCGGCTACCACGGCGCGCAGCTACAAGCATTTTACCCGCTGGTGCCCGCCGACAAGCAGACCGAAGTACTGCTCGAACTGCAAAAGCCAGTGGTACCCGACGCGACTTTTCTCAAAACCACGGCCCAGAATGTTGAGCGCGGGCTTAATATCCTGGCCAAGCCCTTTGTGGTAGATTCAGACCTTGAAAGCGCGGGCTTGCTCGATAAAGCCGGGCCGCGGTACCTGTTTAAGATTGGTACGCTCATCGGGCCGCAGACGGAGCTTTACCAGCAAGAAGCCCGGCAGTTTGACGTCGAGAATGACTTCAACCGCGAGTATAGCCGCCAGCTAGTGGTAGAGCTGCCTGCCGGCTACTCGGTGCGTAACCTGCAAGAACTAAATATGGACGTAAAAGCTGGTTCCGACCCGGCGGCCCCCGTCTACTTTTTCCGCTCGGCCTACTCGCAGCAAGGCCAGAAACTCACCGTAACTGCAACCGAGGCCTATCACCAAATCTACTGGCCTAAGAAGGATTTTGAGGCCTACCGCTCCGTCATCAACGCATCGGCCAATTTCAACAAAATAGTGCTGGTGTTAGAGAAGAAATGAAGCTACGCCTTACTAGGCGCAGCGCGCTACTTTTGCTCCTAGGGCTGTGCAGCAGCTCTTTTGCTATGGCCCAATCCGCTAAGCCCACACCGGCTCTCACCTCACCCATGCGAGCTCATGCGCTGCGCCTGCGCCCCGGCGATGACCTGCGCGACGTGCTGCTGGCCTATGTGGCGCAGCAGCACCTAGGGGCTGCTGCGGTGCTCACGTGCGTGGGCAGCCTTACGGTGACTACCCTGCGGCTCGCCAACCAGGAGAACGCTACCGAGTACCGGGGGCATTTCGAGATAGTGTCATTGGTGGGTACGCTGTCGGCTACGGGCGGCTCGCACCTGCACCTATCGGTGGCCGATAGCACGGGGCGCACCCTAGGCGGCCACTTGCTAGCCGGTTGCCGCGTGTATACCACTGCCGAGGTGGTGTTGGTAGCCCTTCCTGAGCTCGAGTTTACTCGCGAAACAGACCCTACGTTTGGGTATAAAGAACTGGTAGTAAAGCCGAAGAAGTAGCGTTTTGCAGGGTGTGGTATAGTAGCATGACCCTGCGAAACTTCGGGCCTTATCTTGCGCAACCCTGTGGGAAACCTTACCTAGGAAAGCTATGCTCACCGACACCGCCGCCATGCAGGCTTTTCGCCACCAGGTGCTTAGCCCAGGCAAGCTGCGGCTATTTATGCTGCGCAAGCTGCCGCTGGCTTGGCTAGCCGGGCTGCGGCTGGTGGCCCTCACGCCCGAGGCAGCCACGGTCACTATTCGATACAAGTATCTTACGCAGAATCCGTTTCGCAGCATCTACTTTGCAGCACTAGCGATGGCAGCTGAACTGGCTTCCGGCATGCAGGCCATGCTGCACAACCAGGGCGGCGGGGCAGTGTCGATGCTGGTAGTGGGCTTGCAGGCTGAGTTTACCAAGAAGGCTGTGGGCCTGATTAGCTTTACTTGCCCCGACGGGGCGGCCATTGCGCAGGCCATAGCCGAAAGCCGCGCCCAGGGCGAGGGACGCACCGTAGTATGCACCAGCACCGGGCAAGACGAAGCTGGCGACGTAGTGGCCGTATTTCGGGTCACATGGTCCTTCAAGGCGAAGCGATAAGGCTTTCTACCGAGTGTAGGCTACTATGCTCGGCCTTCGGCCAAGCTAGCTTTGGTCATTACGTCCACCATGCCATCTTCGCTTACCACTACGACCAGAGTAGGGTAGGGCGAGCTTTCGACGTAGCGAATGGCTGAGTTGTAGCGGGCGCCGCGGGTGCTATTGCCCCGGCCGCTGGCCTTGCCGTCCAGTATAACGCCGATGGAGTAGCAGTAGCCCTGCGGGTCGAGCATCACGGCCCCATCAATGGCCGTCACGAGCTGGGTGATGATGGGGGTGAGCACCACTGGCTCGATGAGCGTGCATTGTAGCTTGAGGCGGTCGGCCTCGGCCAGCGCTTCGGTACTGACGACCAGTAGTGTGCCCTTGGGCTGGCGGCTGGCTTCCAGTACTACCTGCCACATCCGTTCCAACTCCTCTGCTTTGGGTACGCCGAAGGTGCGCTTGTACTCGCGCTTGAAGGCTAGGCGGTTGAGACGGGGGCGCGCCAGACCAGGCAAGCCGTAGCGGCAACGCAGCAGCGTGTGCCCGGCGTGGCTAAACTCCCAGGTGTAGTACGTTACAAAGTGGAAGCCAAACAAGTCTTCGCGGCCGGCGTCGTACTGGCCTACCTCGCGGCCTAGGGCATACACCTTATCGGCATCGGCTAGCAGGTGAATGCTGGGCGTAGTCATCTCCAGTAGCTTACGCACGGCGCGGTAATCGGTGAGGTCGACCGGGCACGTCAAGGCAAAGACTTCTTCGAGGTTGGGGTGGCCCCGGCGGGCCAGCAGCAAGCAGCCCACACCTTCGGCCCCTTCATAGCGGAGGCTGGAAATGGTGTTGATAATGTAAAACAGCCGCTCGGCACCCGGCCCGGTGCTGCTGCCTCGGTCGAGGCGCTCGCCACTGCTCCAGTCGGCCGAGCCTACCGAAATAGCGGGTGCATCGAGCAGGCTGCGGCCAGCGGCGCGCAGCAGCTCCTCGGTGTCGCGAGGGCGATAGAGCAGACCAGCGCCGGGCTCAGGCTCGGTAAGAGCCTTCACCGTCTCCTCGTTGAAGCGCGCCATAGCGGCCACCAACAGCGAGTTGGGTAGGGGGCGGCCATCGGTATAAGCGCGGTCGGGGCGTAGGGCTGGGTAGGCCTGGAGTGGCTTGTGCTGCACGCGCAAGATGGTGCAGACGTAATAGTTATTGAGAACTACCGGCCAAGTCGCAAAGTATCGGTAGTCAGTGCCTTCCGCCAGGTCGTCAAGTATCGGCTGCAAGGTCATGCGTACGCCCTTGCGCTCTAGGCGGTCACGCACGTCGACTGGGTCGAGCACGTCGTCGATGGGCGAGGTCGCCACCGGCACCTGGCCCATGAGGGCCAGGGCGCGGCCACGCTCCGCTACATCGGCAAGCAATTCGATGGGTAGCTCGGGGCCATCGGGCGCTGCTTCCTGCACGATGGGCTGGCCGGCACTAGCATCTACGGGAAGGCCTAGCAGCAACACCTGCGGCTCCAGTTCGTCGTCTAGGGCATCAAACAGTGCTTGTGCGATGGCCTGCGCGGCATTGCGGTAGCGCCGCTCGTGTGACCAGATGCGAAAAGTAACGGGAACAGTGGCAACTTCAAGGTAGGACATGGGGCAGGAAAAAGGGCTATCGGCAAGTAGACGAGTAGGCCCACCAGATACTTAACGCACCAGCTTTGCGGAAGTGCGCCTGCCCGGCGTGGCCTACAACTGAAATAGAACCGGCAACGCCATCTTTTGCTTTATTGGTTTGCCTTGGTAAACGGCGGGCTCCCACTTAGGCGCGGCTTTGATGAGGCGCACGGCTTCCTCATCAAGCCCCGAACCGTGCTTCTGCACCACGCGCACATCGGTGAGCGAGCCGTCGGGCTGCACCGTAAATTCAACCGGCACCTTGCCCTGAATTTTGCGCCGGCGAGCTAGGTCAGGATATTTCTGGTTAGCGGCTATCCAAGCAAAGAAGGCGGCGTTGCCACCTACTGGCTGGGCCGATTTTTCGGGTCGAATGATGGCGGCACCATTCGGCGCGGTGCCTACCACCGAGGTAGTACCCGGCGTGGCAGCCACGGCGCCGGGGGGCAGCGGCTGGTCGGGCTTGGTAGCGCCGGCAGCAGGTACTTCTACTACTTCGCCCGAGCCCTCGGCCAGCACAAAGCTCACGGGCACCGTCACGCGCTGGCGCACCACTTTGCCCTTCTGGTGGGCGGGTGTCCACTTAGGTGCGCTCTTAATGACGCGGATAGCCTCGGCATCGAGTAGGGGCGCCACGGGCTGCTTTACTTCTACCTCACCAATACCGCCGCTCTTTTCAACCACAAACGTTACCATCACTGTGCCTTCCTGCTTGGCTTGCATGGCGGCGGTGGGGTAGCGCTGGTGGCTGGCTAGGTAGTCGGCATAGCCTTGGGGGCCGCCCTTGGGCACGGCTGGCTGCTCTACTGCGTCATAAATGCGGCTATTGTCATCGCCTGGGTACTTAAGCTTAGCCGGTTTCTGGGCCAGAGCTGGAGTAGCAACGGCTAGAAAGAAGATAGAAAGTAGCGTGGAAAATCTCATGAAGGAAAAATGAAATACAGTTAATAATGGTTATGTGGGCATTAGCACCGTAAAGAACGAAAAGCCGAGCCAAAACAGTGCTGCCCGACCCCCAAATGGCCTTTATTTTGTGCAGCTAGCGGCCCATAGGAGATTAGCATCTACCTAGTTGGTTGGCTTATTAACTAGCTGGCGAATACGAATATCTTATCCTATGCATATTGAACGAAACCTGCGGCCCAATTTTATCTGGCAGAAATATGGGTGGCGCCCACTACTAATCTTCACAGTGTATGATGCCCTCATTGGCTTCATGTATGGGCCCCTCGATTTTCACTGGCTTGATATCCCGTGGCAGCCGGTAGCCACCCTAGGCACGGCCGTAGCTTTCTACATCGGTTTTAAAAGCAATGCCTCGTACTCGCGCTTTTGGGAGGCGCGCCAATTGTGGGGCTCGGTAGTGAACTCGTCGCGTACCTGGACGGGGCGGGTACTTGACTTTGTGCGAACTCCTGACGACAATTTTGGCTACGACAGTGTCGAGGTCGAAGCTCATCGCCGGCTGGTGTACCGCCACATTGCCTGGGTAAATGCCTTACGCCTGCACTTGCGCCGCCAAACGGCCGAGCTGTGGCAGACAGAGGTAGTGCCCTTCTTGCTTGACCCCGCTGACCATACCCTAGGTACCACTAATAACCCGCCCGCTCAGCTAATAGTACGCCAAGGCCATGATATGCGCCAGCTTAGCTACGATGGGATGCTAACCGAGTTTCGCGAGGTGTCGATGGCCGAAACCCTGCGCGAGCTAAATAACCACCAGGGAGCCTGCGAGCGTATCAAGAATACTCCATTTCCGCGGCAGTATGCGTTTTTTAGCTACGTCTTCGTCATCGTTTTTGCGGTGTTGCTGCCCCTAGGTCTAGTTGAGGAGTTTGACAGCCGCGTAGCCTTAGGGCCGTTCCACGTGTGGCTGATGGTGCCCTTCGCTACGCTAGTGAGCTGGGTATTTCATACCATCGAGAAAGTAGGACACAACAGCGAAAACCCCTTCGAGAACGGGGAAAACGACGTGTCAATGACGTCGATTTGCCGCAGTATCGAGATTGACCTACGCCAGATGCTGGCCGAGACCAATCTGCCCGCGCCCGTGCAGCCCATCAACGACGTGCTGTATTAGTGCTCAGCGTTGAGAAGCCGGTATTTATCACACACTACTAAAGTATTCTGCTAGCTACAGCGTCTTCCTAAGGAAGGCCTAATGGGTTGGCCACGTCTCAGTGAGTGCCGTTGCAACCCTTGGGCCTGGGCCGGCGCTCCCAAGGGGGAGGGTCGTACCTTTGTGGTGTAGTTTATAGTTAGTGAAATGTATCGTTATCCCCGGCCGGTTTCGGCCTTTGGTCGCTTCGTGTTGTTGATGAGTGAGATGGTGGTGCGGCCCGAGCGGTTCGCCGTTATCTGGCGGCGTACTATAGAGGAGGCTGTGCTTATCGGTACCGACTCGGTGTTTATTGTGGGTTTGGTGTCGACTTTTATCGGCGCCGTGACGTGCGTTCAGATTGCTTATAACCTTGTAAATCCGCTCATCCCGCAGTCGATGGTGGGCTACATGGTGCGCGAAATGACTATTCTGGAGCTTGCCCCCACCATCATCTCGATAGTGCTGGCGGGTAAGGTCGGCTCGTCTATTGCGGGGGTGCTGGGTACCATGCGCATCACCGAGCAGATTTCAGCTCTCGATGCGATGGGCATCAACTCGGCTTCTTACCTAGTGCTGCCCCGTATTCTGGCGGCCATGTTCGTATTCCCGCTGCTCGTGATTCTGGCCATGAACCTGAGCATCCTAGGTGGCTTCGTGGCTACGCAGGTGTCGGGTATCATGTCGGCCGCCGACTACATCGAAGGCATCCGCTTCGACTTTAAGCCCTACACCGTGTTGTTTGCACTCATCAAAGCGGTAGTTTTTGCCTTTCTAGTAACGGCTACATCGGCCTACAAAGGCTACTCGGTGCACGGTGGAGCCTTAGAAGTAGGGGCTGCTGGCACAGCTGCCGTCACCAATTCTATTATTGCCATTTTGCTAGCCGACTACGCGCTCGCCGCTGTGCTCTTGTAGCCAGCAAAATGATGACCTAGGAGTTTGTACTGAGTCACTCGCTGCTCCCAACAAAAAAGGCCGACGCAAGTGCGTCGGCCTTTTTTGTTGGGAGCAGCGATAAGATGAGCAGCTAGGCGGGTGGCTAAGCACTGGCGAGCAGTTGCTCTTCGTGCTGGCTCACGTCTAGGCCCAGCATCTCTTCTTCGGCCGATACACGCAGCGGAATGATGAGGTCAGTCAGTTTTAGTAGGGCAAACGAGCCAACGAAGGCGAAGGCCGATACCAATACCAGCGCCATAATGTGTACCGTAAACAGGTGAGTGCCGCCGTAAGCCAAGCCATCCACAGCCGCCGAGTTTACCGCTTTGCTGGCGAAGATGCCCGTCATAATCATGCCGACCATGCCCCCGATGCCGTGGCACGGAAACACATCGAGCGTGTCATCGATACGCGACTTCGAGCGCAGGTGAGCGAAGAAGTTGCTGGTAGCGCCCGCCACAATGCCGATGAAGATGCTCACGGGTACCGTCACGAAGCCCGAAGCCGGCGTAATGGCTACCAACCCTACCACGGCCCCGATGCAGAAGCCTAGCGCCGACAGCTTGCGGCCCCGCGCCACATCAAATAGAATCCAGGAAATGCCGGCAGCAGCGGCAGCCACGTTGGTAGTAGCAAAAGCGCTCACGGCTAGCGGTGTGGCACCAACCGCCGAACCAGCATTGAACCCAAACCAGCCAAACCACAGCAAGCCGGTACCTAGGAGTACAAAAGGAATGTTAGCGGGCGGCAGTACTTGCGCCGTGCCATACGTCTTGCGTGGCTTCAGGTACAGGGCCGAAGCCAGGGCGGCCCAGCCAGCTGACATGTGCACTACGGTGCCGCCTGCAAAGTCGAGCACACCTAGCTTAAACAGGAAACCATCGGGGTGCCAGGTCCAGTGGGCCAGCGGCGTGTATACTATCAGGCTAAAGAGCACGATAAAAAGCACATACGACTTAAAGTTGATGCGCTCAGCAAACGAGCCCGTGATAAGGGCAGGCGTAATGATGGCAAACTTCATTTGAAAGAAGGCAAACAGAGCCAGCGGAATAGTAGCCGCCAGCGACCAGGGCTTGCCATCGAGCACGCCTTTGAACAGGAAAAACGTGCGTGGGTCGCCGATAAAGCCCCCGATAGAGTCGCCAAAAGCCAGGCTAAAGCCTACAACTACCCACAGCAAGCTGACGATGCCCATGGCAACGAAGCTCTGTAGCATAGTTGAAATCACATTCTTAGAATTGACCATGCCGCCGTAGAAAAAAGCCAGGCCTGGCGTCATGAATAGCACGAGGGCTGTAGCGCAAAGCATCCAGGCCGTATCGCCCGCGTTGATGCCTTCCGTTACTATCTTGGTCGGTAGCGCGGGCATGAAGACGGCCAGAAGCCCCAGCGCCAGCAGCAATAAGAGGGGAATAACGTTAGGTTTCTGCATGAGTAGTAGGGGTAGGGGTTTGATTATAAGAAAAATATAAAAGTGAATGAGCTTGGCCTACCAGTTGGCCGAGCGAGGGGGCAGTGGTTGGGTTGTGGGCTTGGAGGCCGCTAGCATGGCCGTCTTGAGCTCGGCCTGAAGGGTGGTGATGCCCAGCAGCGTATCGTGCTGATGGCTTTGCCAGAGTTTTTGCCAGCCTGCTGCCAGCGCGTCTTCTAGGGGCTTAGCCTTGCCGGTGGGTACCCAGTGGTAAGCGCGGTCTTCGTGGTAGTAATCAAATACAAAGTCGCTGAACTGCAACCGGTAGCGGCCGTCTTTTACTTCCAGCGTGAGCTGGTAGCGCACTTTGCCATGTAGCCTTTTGGTGAGGTAGCCGCGGTCATACATTGCAAGTGCTTGGGTGGCTACCAGCCGCCCGGCTGCCGAGTCGGCTGTGCTTAGGGCGTAGCCGTAGCGGTGCAGCCAGTGCTTGGCGTGTGCATAGAGCGTGCCCGCCCGTAGTGAGTCGGCCCGCACTACCTCGTAGAAATTTACCTTTCCTTGGCTGTCAAGCGGCAGGCTCTGGCTGTGGCCCGGGGGCACAGCCAGCAGCAATAGGCACAACAAGGCTAGGAGCAAGCGCATAAGGTCTGGTGAAAGAGGGCCTTGAAACCAGCGGGCTAGTATTTGTAGATGAAAGCGACGCCTAGGGTAGACTGCCGGTCGGTGCCGACACCCAGCGAGTTTTCGTAGTAGGCGCTAGGAGCTACATCGAGTCGGAACTCTGGTTTTACTTGCAGCTTGCCCGCTGCCAGGGTGATGGGCGCCGTGACCGTCAAAGAGTTATTTGACGTGTGCAGGTACCGTACCCCGTGCTTGTCGTTGAAATATTCGTAGCGTATACCTAGGCCGAATACATCGGTGAAGGCGTAATTGGTGTAGAGCGCCGCGCCTCCCCAGTCGGGCGAGGTGCTGTCAAATAGCGTTGACACAGCCTGTTCGGCGCCCGCATCGTGGAAATTGTACCACCCGTAGGCCGCATTGAGACCCAGGTAAAACTTAGGCGTGACCTGGTAGGTAGTCGTCAGGTCGAATAAGTTACGCTGGTAGTTATTACACGCGGCAGGCAACGTGCCAGCATCTACCAGTGTAGAGAGGTAAGCATCGTCGCCGTAACCGCCTACCCAGTTTAGGTATACTGCCCACGTATTCAAGGGCTTGAAGGAAAACTGGCCAATCAGGGACTTCTGCTTGTTATTATCCGTCAGATTATCCCAGTTGTTGACTACCCCCAGCATCAGCGAGGTCTTCTCATTGAAGGCGTAGGCAGCCTTGAGGCCGATGTGGTAAAAAGGGCCGTTATTAAACAGGTTCGACAGCGAGTAATTGTAATTGAGTGGTGCGTCAATGACCTCGTAGCCGATGTGCGTGCCAAACTGCCCAACCGTTACACTCAGCTTAGGCACAATGCGATAGGTAAAGTAAGCCTGCTTGATAGCGGCCGATGTGCCGTAGAGTGCCGCCACGTAGGGTGTGCCCGGGCGATAGAGGTTGAGGGCTCCGCTGGTGTTGCCGAAGTTGCCTAGGTCGGCATTCGGCCCGAAGGTGAGGTCAATAACTAAGTCAGACTTTCTGCTGGAATAAGCCAGCTTAGCCTGGACCAACCCTAGGGCAAACTGGTCAGGTAGGCGGTCAAAAGCCCGTCCCGCTAGCTGGTCGGTCCCTAGTAAGTTACCCGATTTAGGCTTGTTGAAAGCCGTGAGGTAATAGGAATCGATGTAGCCCGATACCGTGAGTTTGCCGGTATCAGTGGAATCCGTTTGCGCGTGTGCTGCCAAGCTTAAGGCAGTGAACGCAAGAGCAAGTAAAGCTTTATACATAGGTATTCCGATTGGTGATTAGTCAGTGGTAAGCGAGGTTGCTCGGGAATGAAAGCCTTCCCGAAGCTAAAAAATACCCATACCTCATAAAATGAGGTGTAATGACTCAAAAACTCGAATAATTTATCGAGATGACCTATGATAAAGGGGCAGATACTCTAATATTAGTAAGAAATAATTGAAATAGACCTTGCAATTATAGGGTAAATATGTAAATCGGATTGAAGTGAGCCAAAAGTAATAGCAGCCAGCACATTTGCAAATAGCTTTCTTTTTTTTGAATTTTTTTGAGCCCTTTTTTACAACGCTTTATGCCTCTGCCTCCTGTCAAAACCACCCATAGAGCATGGTGTCTTAGTGAGGTACCCTTTAGAGTATAAGGGCTGTGCTTAGTCGGTACGCCTCATTTAGCTATTGTTCCGGAATTATCCTGTTTCGGCCCCTAGGCTACTTTTAAGCAGGAAAAGCCGACGTTTATCCGCTGGCTGTGTTTACCCATAGCCCTTTCTAGTAAAGGGTAGTTAGGCCAAATACGTGCACGTTTTTGTCGGCCGGGTATCAGTGGGTAAGGGATGTGAGAAGCCTAAATACTTTTTTCAAGATGCCACGCATATTTTTTTATGGGTATTTTGAAAATATCTTTTTGCTTCTACTTTTACCCAGCCTAAAAAAATATAGACTCACTTTTTTACTGTCATCATGGCAATACTTCGCTTTAATGCTCTTGAGCTTGTAGACCACCGCCAGCCGCTACCAGCGGTGCCTGCCACGCACCGCCGCTCCGACACGTTTGGGCAAAATGTGTTTAATCTGGAGGCAATGCGGGCCAATATGTCTGGTGACTATTTCAAGAAGCTACAGGCTGCCATTAAGCAAGGCGTGGCTGTTGAGCACTCAGTAGCCGATGCGGTAGCTTCAGCCATGAAAACCTGGGCGATGGCCAAGGGGGCGACGCACTACACGCACTGGTTTCAGCCCCTGACCGGTGCCACGGCCGAAAAGCACGACTCGTTTTTCGACCTCAGCTCCGATGGTCGGCCCATTGAGAACTTCAAGGGTTCGGCACTGGTGCAGCAGGAGCCCGACGCCTCGTCGTTCCCCAACGGCGGCATTCGCAACACGTTCGAGGCCCGCGGCTACACGGCCTGGGACCCCACCTCGCCAGCTTTCATCATTGAAACGGTTGGGGCTAAGACGCTGTGTATTCCTACCATTTTTGTAGCCTACACGGGGGAGGCGCTCGACTACAAAGCCCCGTTGCTCAAGTCGCTGGCGGTGCTCGAGAAGGCCGCTGTAGAGGTGTGCCAGTACTTCGACAAGGACGTGCAGCGCGTGAACACGACCCTGGGTATCGAGCAGGAGTACTTCCTGGTAGATAAGGCCCTGTTCGATGCGCGCCCCGACCTGGTGATGACGGGCCGCACGCTCTTCGGCCACGCCTCGGCCAAGGGCCAGCAGCTCGAAGACCACTACTTCGGCTCCATTCCGCCCCGCGTGCACGCCTT
>Ga0160429_1000601_pt1 | contig 28405 bp, 22 predicted proteins | sample SolpanmetagenomR_FD_108199 | JGI IMG/M metagenome (GOLD analysis project Ga0160429, IMG submission 108199) | Solar panel surface microbial communities from Lawrence Berkeley National Laboratory, California, USA - R | ecosystem: Engineered > Built environment > Solar panel > Unclassified ... | reverse complement strand
GCACCCCGACGAGCGCACCGCTACGCCCCCCGCGCCCGACATCGAGCCCGACTCCTACTCTGTGCTCTTTTCCAAGCCCGAAGAGGCGACCCTGATGTACGCTTCGCCTGCCCAGTTCGACCACTTGGCGCGGGTGGTACAGCAGGTGCCCGTGGGCCACAGCTTCGATATCCCTTCGCTCGTGACCTCCGACCTGGCCACGCTGCTGGAAGCCGTGCGGGTCTTCAACTTCAAGGAATTTGTGGTAGAAGGCCATCACACGGAGGAAGTGCTGGCCCGGCTACAAGGCCGGTAATTTCACTTATCAGTTATCAATGAGCAATTATCAATTGCTTGTCAGAGCAGCCTATGGCTAAGCATCTATTGGTAATTGATAATTGCTCACTGATAACTGATAATTGATCTAATGCGTCCCGACTTTTCCACTATCGCCTACGACGCTGCCGCGCTCCCTACCCCCCCTAAGCCGGCCGAATACCCGAGCGCGGGGCCAGCCGTGTACACGGCAGCCGATACGGCGCACTTGCCGCACCTGGGTTTCGGAGCAGGCCTACCCCCTTATTTACGAGGGCCTTATGCTAGCATGTACGTGCGCTCGCCCTGGACGGTGCGGCAGTACGCGGGCTTTTCGACGGCTGAGGAGTCGAACGCGTTTTACCGCCGCAACCTGGCCGGCGGGCAGAAGGGCCTGAGCGTAGCCTTCGACCTGGCTACGCACCGCGGCTACGACTCGGACCACCCACGCGTGGTGGGCGACGTGGGCAAGGCCGGCGTAGCCATCGACTCGGTGGAAGACATGAAAATCCTGTTCGACCAGATTCCGCTGGGCGAAATGTCGGTGAGCATGACCATGAACGGGGCCGTGCTGCCGGTGCTAGCTTTCTTCATCGTAGCGGCCGAAGAACAGGGGGTAGGGCCGGAAAAGCTGACGGGCACCATTCAGAATGATATTCTGAAGGAATTTATGGTGCGCAATACCTACATCTACCCACCCGCGCCGAGCATGCGGCTCATTGCCGACATCTTCGCATACACGGCGGAGCACATGCCAAAGTTCAACAGCATCAGTATCTCGGGCTACCACATGCACGAGGCCGGCGCTACCGCCGAGTTGGAGCTGGCCTACACCCTGGCCGACGGCTTGCAGTACGTGCGGGCCGGGCTGGCGGCGGGCATGAAGATTGACAATTTTGCGCCGCGCCTGTCCTTTTTCTGGGGCATCGGCATGAACCACTTTCTGGAGATTGCGAAGCTGCGCGCGGGACGCCTGCTGTGGGCCAAGCTCATCAAGCAGTTTGAGCCGCAGAACGCCAAGAGCTTAGCCCTGCGCACGCACTGCCAGACGTCGGGCTACTCGCTCACGGCTCAGGACCCCTTCAACAACGTGGCCCGCACCACCGTGGAGGCGATGGCCGCGGCGCTCGGCGGCACCCAAAGCCTGCACACGAATGCGCTCGACGAGGCGCTGGCATTGCCGACCGACTTCTCGGCGCGCATCGCCCGCAACACGCAGCTCTACCTCCAGTACGAAACCGACATCACCAAAGTAGTGGACCCCTGGGGCGGCTCTTATTATGTGGAGAGCCTCACCGCCGACCTCGCCAACCAGGCCTGGGCTCTGATGGAGGAAGTGGAGGCCCTGGGCGGCATGGCGGCGGCCATCGAAACCGGCCTGCCCAAGCTGCGCATTGAGGAAGCCGCCGCCCGCAAGCAGTCGCGCATCGACGCGGGCCAGGAGGTGATTGTGGGCGTGAATAAGTACCTCGCGCCGGAGGGCGAGGCGCCGCTCGACGTGCTGCAAATCGACAACGACGCGGTGCGTGAATCGCAGATAGCACGGTTGCAAAAGATTCGGGCCGAGCGCGATGAGGTAGCCGTACAGGCGGCGCTGCAAGCCCTGACTGAGGCCGCCAAAGGCAAAACCGAAGCCACCGAAGCTTCTGCCGAAGCAACGCCTAACTTGCTGGCCCTGGCCGTGACGGCCGCCCGCGCCCGCGCTACCCTTGGCGAAATTTCCGACGCGCTCGAAGCCCAATGGGGCCGCCACCAGGCCACCAGCCGCACCGTGCAGGGCATCTACCAGCAGGGCATGACGGACAACGTCGACTTTACCCTGGCCCGCCAGGCCGCCCAGGATTTTGCCGCCCGCGAAGGCCGCCGCCCCCGCATGCTGGTAGCCAAAATGGGCCAGGACGGCCACGACCGCGGCGCCAAAATCATCGCCACCAGCTTTGCCGACGTGGGCTTCGATGTGGACTTGGCGCCCCTTTTCCAAACTCCCGCCGAAGTGGCCCGCCAGGCCGTGGACAACGACGTGCACGTGGTGGGCGTGAGCAGCCTCGCCGCCGGCCACAAGACCTTGCTGCCCCAACTCATCCTGGAGCTAGAGCAGGAGGGTAGGCCCGATATACTGGTCATCGCGGGCGGTGTCATCCCGCCGCAAGACTACCAGTTTCTCTACGATACGGGCGTGGCCGGCATCTACGGCCCCGGCACTGTGATAGCCAAAGCTGCGCTAGAGATTTTGGGCAAACTGTAGCGCCACGCTTGCGTCGCTTTTGTAGCCCCTACCCCCTCCTACCTTACCAAGAAATACTTCTTACGCAGCGGGAAGATGATTTCGGTTTACCTCGCGCTGCTTGCTCTTCATTTCCATATGACAACGCCAACTTCAGCCACCGCGCCGGCACTTTCCCTCCTCGAACGCCTAGGCCAGCAGCTCAGCGCTTCGGCCACTGCCCAAACCGTGTACGGCACCCCCGTCGAACGCGACGGCATCACGGTTATTCCGGTGGCGCGAGCGCGTTACGGCTTTGGTGGCGGCGGGGGCGGCGGCAGCAAAGAGCATGAAGTTGTGGGCTCGGGCCTAGGGGCCGGAGCCGGCGTGTCGCTCACGCCTGTGGGCTACATCGAGTTGCGGGAAGGCCGCAGTCGCTTCCGGCCCATCCGGTCGTCGGTGGTACCGTTGGTGGCAGTAAGCGGCGCCATTGCGTGGCTGCTGCTGCGCAGCGTACCTAAGCTGCTTAATGGCCGCGAGCGGGGCTAGTCTAGCTGAATACGTCTATCTTGACTACAGGCTCGGTTATGTCTGACGAGCCTTGTTATTATCGAGCAATGGGCAGCCAAAAGCCCTACCCCCTTGCTCGGGGGTAGGGCTTTTCATTTGTCAAGCAGCTTGTTTCGCCGATTGCTAGTCCCGGATTTTGGTGTGGCCTTCCTGGGTGTGTTCCAGTTTCAGATCGCTTTCGGGCTCTTTTTTGAAGAAGCTGCTGGCTTGGTCGCCGGCCGGGCCTTTAGCAATGGTGATACCGCCATCGACCATGTAAAGGGCACCGGTTACATACGAGGCTTCGTCGGAGGCCAGGAAGAGGTATACATTGGCTACTTCTTCTACGGTGCCGCGGCGGCCGGTGAGCACAGCTTGGTTGTTGGTTTTCTCCATTTTGCTGTCCATCGGGCCGGTCTCTTTGTGGGTCCAGGCGGTGTCGATGGGGCCGGGGCCCACGATGTTGCAGCGCACACCAAACTCGGCCTGCTCGGCGGCCAAGCCTTTGGTGAAGGCAATGTTAAAAGCCTTAGTGCCGCCGTAAGGCGCATTCTGTGGGATGCCAAGAACGCCCGCTTCCGAACCGGCAGTCACGATGTTGCCGTGGGTCTTTTGCAGCTCGGGCAGGGCAGCTTTCGACATCATAAACACCGTGCGGTTGTTGTGCCACAGCATGTAGTCGAAGGCCTCCTCAGAGTAGTCGGTCAGGTAGTTCGTTTCCACAAACACGCCGGCGTTGTTGATGAGGATGTCGAGCTGGCCAAATTCCTTCACGGCCAGCTTCACGCAGTCTTGGGCGGTGGCATACTTACCTACGTCGCCTTTGAAAGCGACGGCGCGACCGCCGGCCTTCACGATTTCGGCAGCTACGTCTTCCACCGCGTCGTCGGGCAGGCCGGCTACTACCACGGCCGCGCCTTCCTTGGCAAAACGCTTACTGATGGCCTCGCCAATACCAGCGCCGCCGCCGGTCACGATGGCTACTTTTCCTTGCAGTCGATTACTCATAAAATGATTATTTTTCAAAGAAGATACTCAAGCTAACCAGCAAAATCTGGTTACTTAGAAGCCCGCTAGAGGGCCTTGAATATCCTTCTTGTACGCGCTCTATACCAGTGGGTTACTACGGCTGAGCTTAGGCGCGCTCCCTGCTTCGTTTCACTAAAGCCTATCGCGCGACCCGGCAGTTGAGCCGAAACTCATTTTAGAAAAAAGCAAGCGGGCACAAGCCGCGGGCACGCCTAGCTACCAGCACGTTGGGCAGCAGCCGAGCGTAGGCCCTGGGGCCGGACAAATCAAAAAGCCGAGCCGATAGGTTTAGAGCCGAAACCCTCGTTTTACTAAACCCTACCCCCTCATGGACCTCCAACTCACCCATAAAACTGCCCTCATCACGGGCTCTACGGCCGGCATCGGCCTAGCTATTGCCCAGCGGCTGGCGGCCGAGGGCGCGCACGTCATTCTCACGGGCCGCACGGAGGCGCGAATAGCCGAAGCCAAGACGGCCATCGTGGCCCAGACGCCGGGAGCCAGCGTGCGCGGCGTGGCCGTAGACTTTGGCGAGGCGGTGCAAGTTGATAACCTGCTGCGCGAAGTGCCCACGGTGGATATTCTAGTCAACAACGTGGGTATTTTTGAGCCCAAGCCGTTTGCCGAGATTTCGGATGCCGACTGGCTGCGCTTTTTTGAGGTGAACGTGCTAAGCGGGGTGCGGCTTTCGCGCCAGTATTTCCCCCTGATGCTGGCGCAGGATGCGGGCCGCATCATCTTCATATCGAGCGAGTCGGGGCTCCAGATTCCGGCCGAAATGGTGCATTACGGTACCACCAAAACGGCGCAGCTGGCCGTAGCCCGCGGCCTGGCCGAGCTTACGAAGGGCACCGGCGTCACGGTCAATTCGGTGCTACCTGGCCCTACCTCCTCCGAAGGGGTAGAAGAATTTTTGAAGAAACTTGCCGGTGAAGGCAAAACCCGCGCGGAGGCAGAGCACGAGTTTTTCCGCGATGCGCGGCCGTCGTCGCTGCTTCAGCGCTTTATTACGCCCGACGAAATCGCCAACATGGTGGCCTACCTGTGCAGCCCGCTGGCCGCCGCCACCAACGGCGCCTCGGTGCGGGTAGATGGCGGCGTGGTACGCAGTATTTAATCTTAACTATCATTGTAAGCGCAACGAAATGGAGCGCGGTAATCGCTTTAGAACGATACCTACACAGGTCGATCTAAAGCGATTACCGCGCTCCACTTCGTTGCGCTTACAATAACAAACGGAAATTAGTCTTCCTGCTCGGGGCCGCCGAGTAGCTTCCAGGCCTCTTCGTTGCCTTGCTGGCCGGCCAGGTGCAGGGCCGACACGCCCCGGTAGTCGTGGATGGTGGCGTCGGCGCCGGCTTCAAGCAAGATTTTCACAATTTCGTTGCGGCCGAAAAGGGTCGCAAACATGAGGGCCGTGCCGCCATTGCCGTTGCGCAGGTCGAGGCCGGCGCCGCGGGCCAGCAGCAGGCGCGCAATGTCGGCGTAGCCCTTAAAGCTGACGCCCATCAGGGCCGAGTTGCCGCTGGCATCTTGCAGGTTGGGGTCGGCGCCAGCGTCGAGCAGCACCTTGGCCGCGTCGAGGTGGTCGTCGTAGGTAGCCAGGATGAGGGCCGAGTAGCCTTTGCCGTTTTGGGCGTTGATGTCGAGCTGCGGGTCTTGCAGCAGTTGCCTGATTTCGGCCACGTCGCCGCGGCGGGCAGCGTCGTAGAGCAGGTCGTTGGGTTGAGCAGAGGTAAAAGACATGGTAGTTTCGGAGTTCAGAACTGCTACGACAAACCGGGGGTAGGAGATGCCGAGCGGCGCTTATTGCATGTTTTTAATCAGCGCCGCGTAAAACCGAATGAGCTGCTGGTAGGCACCTGGGCGCAGGCGCTCGTTGGTGCCGTGCAGGCTCTCGATGGCGGCTTGGTCCATGAGCACGGGCGTGAAGCGGTAGGTAGCCTGCGGGCACAAACGGGCGTAAGTGCGGGCATCGGTCGCACTCACCCCTACGTAAGGCGCCACCAGGGCCTCCGGAAACACACTTTTGATGGTGCGGTGCAGGGCCGCAAAGGCCGCGTTATCGGTACCCGCGATGGGCGCAGCATCGCGCCCGGTGCCCACCACGTGCACCTGAACTTGCGGGTCATCAATGATAGCCCGCACGCGCCGGATAACCGCCCCGACCGAGTCGCCGGGCAAAAGTCGAAAGTTGACGGTGGCCATGGCGCGGTCAGGCAGCACATTGTCTTTGTCGCCGCCCCGCATGATGGTGGGGGCAGTAGTGGTGCGCAAGGCCGAATTGCCGGAGGGGGTAGCTGCCAGCGTTTTTTTAATGAGAGACCCAAACAGCCACTGATTAGCAAATACCAGCCGCTTACCAAAGGGCACGGCCGGGGCCAGGTAAGTCAGCAGGCCGCTTAAGCCACCGTCGAGGCGGGCCGGAAATGGCTGCGCCTCCAGCCGGGCTACGGCCCCCGCTACCCGGCCCACGCTGGTGAGGGCCGGTGGCATCGACGAGTGCCCCTCTGGCCCGCGGGCCGATACCTCGAGGGTGAGGTAGCCCTTCTCGCTCACGCCCACCAACGCCACGGGCTGCACCAGACCTGCTACCCCGTCAGTCTTTACCAGGCCGCCCTCGTCGAGTACCATTTCCACGGCAGGGTAGCGTTTTTGAATCAGCGCCGCTAGCGCCGTCGCCCCGCGTAATCCCAAGGTTTCCTCATCGTGGCCAAAAGCTAGCAGTACCGTGCGCGCAGGCTTAAAACCAGTACGCAGCAAATACTCCACGGCTTCGAGCTGGCCCACCACGTTGAGCTTGTCATCGAGCGCACCGCGGCCGTAGAGGTAGCCGGCCGCCACCTGCCCGCCAAAGGGCGGGCGCGTCCACTGGGCCTCAGTGCCGGGCAGCACGGGCACTACATCCTGGTGGGCTAGCAGCAGCAGGGGCTTCAGCGCCGGGTTGGTGCCGGGCCACTCGTAGAGGAGCGCGTAGTGGCTGACCGTCTGGCGTTTGAGGTGCTGGTGCAACAGTGGAAAGGTGCGCACCAGATAGGCTTGCAGCTGGTCGAAGGGCACCGTATCAGTGTCGGCATACCATGTGCGCGACACCGTAGCGATGCGCAGCGCCCCGGCCAGGTGGGCCAGGGCTGAATCGGGCGCGACGGCGACGGCCGGGGCGGCGGGCACGCCCGTGAGCTGGCGGTTGGGCAGGCGCAGGGTATTGAAGAGTAGCACGGCCACCAGGCCAAGCAACGCGAGTAGCAGCAACAGTAGAAAACGACGCATAAATAGAGCTATTTGCGGCGCAAGAACGGCAGGAAGCGCGGCGTGCCCGCTACAGCCCTACCCCCCTACTTGCCAGCAGATTTTTTCGCCAGCAGACCAGCTGCCTGCGCAAGCCTTCCCTACCCTCTCTTATCCTACCAAGCGCTGCGCCCAGCGGCCCAGGCCCGGCAGGCTAGCCAGGCGCGTGCCCAGGTTTAGGAGCCAGGGGCGGGTGCCGAGCAGGCGCATGAGGCGGTAGCTGCGCGCCAGCTGCGGCCCGAGCTGTTGCTGCAAGGCAGCATCATATTGCCGCATAAAGCCAGCGCTAAAATCTTGCTGCTCCATACATTGCTTTAGTTGATGCGCTGCCAAGATGCCGCTGCGAATGGCCAGGTCGATGCCGTGGCCCTGGAGCGGGTCGATGAGCGAGGCCGCGTCGCCGCACAGCAGAAAGCGCGCGCCGCTGGCTGCCCGCTGCCGCCCACCGCCAATGGGCAGCCCAAAGCCGCGCACTGGCCCCAGCTGCCGCGCTTGCGCAAAACGACCCGCCAGCGCAGGGTGGGTAGCGAGGTTATGCAGTAGCAATTGCCGCAAGTCGATTTTGTGCTGGGCCACCAGCTCCGATAGCATCCCCAGGCCCACGTTGTAGCGCCCCGCTCCCACCGGAAACAGCCAGAGATAGCCCGCCAGGTGGCTGCGACTGAAGAAAAACTCGGTAGTACCACTTTCGCTGTCCGCCACGTTTTCGAAGTAGGCGCGCACGCCGGCGCAGTGGTGGGCGCGGGCCAGGCGCGGCTCGGGCAGCAGCCGGCGGCCTACCACCGACTGTGCGCCGTCGCAGCCTACCACGAGGCGCGCCGTTAGCACCTGGCCGCTGGCCAGCGCCAGTTGGGCGCAGTCAGTAGTTATTTCTACGTTTTTGAGGGCCGCGTTTTCCCAGATTTCGGTGGTCGTGTGCTGGCGCACCAGCGCCAGGAGCGCGGCATCAAAGTCAAGCCGGGGGCTGTTGAAGGTCGGCAGCTTCCAATACATATAAAAGCTGCGGCCGCTGGGCGCCACCAGGCGGCTGCGGCGCACGTCGTCGCGCGGCTGCAGCTGCCACAGCGCCTCGGTATAGGCCGGGTCGAGTTGCTGCAAGGCTTTGAGGGCGTGGCCGGGCACAGCATCACCACAAATCTTATCGCGCGGAAACGTGGCTTTGTCGAGCAGCACTACCCGTAGCCCGCTACCGCACAACGCCAGCGCGCAGGCCGTGCCGGCCGGACCCGCCCCCACGATGGCTACGTCGTATTCGGGCAAGGTAGTTGCAGGAGCCAGCACGTGGCAAAGGTAGGCCCCTACCCCCTTTTTTTAGGGTAAGTTTACCCCACGCTCCACCTATAGGACAGTATTCACCGTACGTTTTTTCTATTATTTAGCCTGGCCAGCACACCTTATTATTCCCGCTGGCTGTTATCCTTCCGCAATGGACGAATTCACCCCCGCCAACTACGGCCTCTCGGCTACGCCCGACGCCGAGCTTATTCAAGAAATTGACAACGAGCTGCCCCGTGCCGTGCTGCGGCCGGGCCACCATTTCCTACTCGACGGCACGTGGCGCTTTGCCATTGACCTCGACGACATTGGCCTGACCGAAGAATGGGAACAGGGCTACGACTACCACCACCGCGCGCAGTGGCCCGGCTCGATTGAGGCCCACATGGCGGCGGCCCACACCGGCGGCCCCGCGGCCTGGCAAGACAAGATTGTGGCCTGGTACGAGCGCGAGTTTACGCTGCCCGAAGTCGCTGACAACAAGAGCCAAACCCTGTTTCAGCTCACCTTCGGGGCCTGCGGCTACGAAACCCGGGTGTGGCTCAATGGCGAGCTGCTGACTACCATCGAAGGCGAGGCCGTGCACTACGGCGAATACACGTCCTTTACCTACGAGCTGCCCGAGGAGCACCTGCGTGCCACCAACCGCCTCACCGTGCGCATCGCCGACACGATGGATGCCGAAACGACCCGTGGCAAGCAGGAGTCGCACGTGTACAAGCGCGGCGGCATCTGGTACCAAACGCGCTCGGGTGCCGTGCGCTCGGTGTGGCTTGAAACCGTGGAGCGCAACCGCTTACGCTCGCGGGTGGGGGTAGTGAGCACCATCGAAGACCAGCTTGTGCGCTTCAACCTGACGCTGCGCATCCACGATGCGGCTGCCTACACGGTGCGCCTACAGGTGTTTGAGCCCGACGCCGCCCCCGGCAAGGCGCCCCTGGCGGCTTCCGATTTTTCGCTCACGCTGGCCGAGGGCCAGCACCAGCAGCGCTTTGTGCTGGAGGTGCCGGGCGCCGAAGTGTGGTGCCCCGAAAATCCGCACCGCTACCGCCTGGTGGCCCAGCTCATCGATGCTACCGGCTACGCGGCCCAAATTGAGGCCCGCTTTGGGATGCGCAAGATTGAATCGCGCGGCCGCAAGGTGTACCTGAATAACGAGCCGATTTACCTCGACGGTATTCTCTACCAGCCCGGCACCGCCACCTACGCCGAAATGCAGCGCCACATGCATGCTATGAAGGCGCTGGGCTGCAACCTGGTGCGGGTGCACATTGCCGGCATCGACCCGCGTATCTACAACCTGGCCGACGAGCTGGGCCTGCTGCTGTGGGTGGAGGTGCCTTCGCCCCACAGCTCTACCCCCCGCAGCCGCGAAAACCACCGCGCCGAGCTGATACGCATGCTGAGCCTGATGGAAACTCACCCCAGCATCGTTATCTGGAGTCTTTATAATGAGGACTGGGGCGCCCAGGATATTGCCACCAACCCGGCTACCCAGCGCTACATCATTCAGATGTACAACTTTATGCAGCTGGCACACCCGCAGTTTTTGGTGATTGACAACGACGGCTGGCACCACATTTCGTACCAAGGCCAGCTGAAGTCGGACCTACTCACGGCCCACCTCTACACCCCGGACCTGAGCCGCTGGCGCGAGCTGCTCGACCGCCTCATCCACGGCGAACTACAGGGCACAGCCGCCTTCCCGCTGGTGGTCGGCGACCCCTACTTCTACCGCGGCCAGCGCCCGCTGCTGGTGAGCGAGTGGGGCGGCTTCGGCTTCTCCGATTACGGCGGCCCCGCCGATGCCGAGGCGCGTACCAACAGCATCCGCGACTTCAAGCGTGAGCTGCGCGCCCGCTCCATCGCCGGCGACGTGTATACCCAGGCCACCAATATCGAGGACGAGCGCAACGGGCTCATCGGCTTCCACTCGGGCGAGCTGGAAGTGCCGGCCGGCCTGCTGCACTCCGAGCCTGGGCAACCAGGGTAGCTACACTTAGGAAGACTTACTTAAAAAGCCGTGACGCTAGTAGCGTCACGGCTTTTTAAGTAAGCAGCTTATTTGTTGGCTCTTCGGTGCTCTAGCCATTGTGTTACTTGGTCTTGTTGTCTGCCGCTATTTGCACCAGGCGCTTGTGAAACAGCTGGGGCTCTTGCCAACTCGGTTCGTGACCGCTGTGGTCGAATAGGAACAGTTGCTTCTTCGGCGCTTTGATAGCGGTGAAATATTGCTTTGCCAGCTCCGCCGAAGTGTTGTAGTCGTACTTGCCCACCATGAGGTACACGGGCAGCTGAAAGGTAGTACGCTTCATAAAATCTGTTTTCCCACCAGATATGTAGCGATTCAGAAGCTTACCTGACCTCATAGCCGGGGTCATCCAATCTAATGCCTGATAGTCGCTGTACAGCTGCATCGGATTTGCCAGCTCTGCTACTTCTTTGCTGGATAGATACTTATCGGAAGCCATCCTGAATTTTAGCAGGTCATTGAGGCCATTCTTGTAGCTACCGTCCGCCGAGAATGGGATTTTGGCCACCGTAGCGAGGGTAGCCGTGTCCTTCTTGAGAGTTGCCTGCTGCATGACATAGTCTCTGGCAAGTAGTTCTGACTTGCCAGGGTTTACCATTTGCCCCATCCCGATGTAAGCGGCATAGTCCTGCGGGTACTTCTGCACGAGCATCACCCCGATGAGGCTACCCCAGCTGTGGCCAATGACAAATATTTTATTCCGGTGGTACTGCTTTTTCAAGAACTGCGTCACCACGTGGGCGTCTTCCACATACAGCTCGGGTGTTAGCACAACGGTCGTGTCGGTCTGCGACTTGCCGCAGTTGCGCTGGTCCCACGACACAAACACGAAGTCTTTGGTGAGGTCCTGGCCATACTTGCGGTTCATGGGGGTAGCTGGCCAGGACGGGCCACCGTGAATGAACAGCAAAACCGGCTTCGTTTTGGAGTCGCCTTTAATCTCCAGGTATTGCTTTACCCCATTGACTGGCAGCAAGAAGGAAGTATCGACAGCAGCTTTTGTAAGCTGGCTCTTGGTACCCTGTGCCCAAGCGCCACGACCCTGAAAAATGGCCGCGCAAAAAAGAAGAAGTGCGAATGTTTGTTTCATAAAAAAGGAAGAGTGGAGTAACTACCGCGATAGCACGGCCTGGCAAATAACGTTGGCAACGTACCAACGGCACACACAGGATTTTTCGGCTAGCTAAGACTGACGTTCGGCGGCCGGTGGCCACAGCTTCTCAGCGGCGGCGGAAACCCCTACCCCCTCGCTCGGGTTATCTTTGCAGCTACGCCCGTTGTGGCGCACTTGCCTATGCCTGAGATAACGATAGATGCCGTCCGCCACGCCCTGAGCTTCGTGGAAGAGCCCGACCTGGGCCAGGACTTGATTACGCTCAACATGGTGGAAGACATTGTGGTAGAAGGCCGTACGGTCTCCTTTACTGTGGTGCTCACTACCCCCGCCTGCCCGCTTAAGCAGCTCATCCACGATGCCTGCGAGCGGGCCGTGCACACGATGGTCGATAAGGACGCCAACGTGGTGATTCAGATGACGTCGCGCGTGACGACCATGCGCAACAACAACACCGTGCTGCCCGGCGTGAAGAATATTATCGCCGTGGCCTCGGGCAAAGGGGGGGTAGGGAAAAGCACCGTGGCCGCCAACCTGGCCGTGGCCCTGGCCGCCAGCGGCGCCAAGGTGGGCCTGGTCGATGCCGACATCTCGGGACCGAGCATGCCTACCATGTTTGGCGTAGAAGACGCCCGGCCGCACGTATTTCAGTCGCCCGAGGGCAAAAACCTTATTCAGCCCATCGTCAAGTACGGTGTGAAGCTGATGAGCATTGGCTTCCTGGCGCCCAGCGAAAACGCCATTGTGTGGCGCGGGCCGATGGCCTCGTCGGCGCTCAAGCAGTTTATCACGGAAGTGGAGTGGGGCGAGCTCGACTACCTGCTGCTCGACTTGCCGCCCGGCACGTCCGACATTCACCTCACGCTGGTGCAAACTGTGCCCGTAACCGGCGCCATCATCGTAACCACGCCGCAGGCCGTGGCGCTAATGGACGCGCAAAAAGGCCTCCAGATGTTCCGGCAGCCGCAAATCAACGTGCCGGTGCTGGGCATTATCGAGAACATGGCCTGGTTTACGCCGGCCGAGCTGCCCGATAACAAGTACTTTATCTTTGGCGAAGGCGGCGGGCAGCGTCTGGCCGACAAGCACGAGGTGCCGCTGCTGGGCCAGCTGCCGCTGATACAAGCGGTGCGCGAAGCTGGCGATGCGGGCCGCCCGGCCGTGATTCAGGACGTGAATTCGCCGGAGGCCGGCACCTTCCGCGACCTGGCCGAGAGCCTGGCTCGGCAGGTGAGCATCCGCAACAACGTCGCCCCCAAGACTTCGGTCGTCACCATGAACCGCTAGCGAGGCGTGGGGCACATTCTGCCCGCCCGCACTGTTCAGGACTCATTGCTACCTATTAATTATTTGAAAATGGATTCTGTTTTGACCCGCGTAGAGCAAGCCCTGGATACGCTGCGGCCCTACCTGGCCACCGATGGCGGCAACGTGCGCGTGGCCGAAATCACGGAGGCTGGCGTGCTGAAGCTGGAGTGGGAAGGCTCGTGCGGTGCCTGCCCCATGTCGCCGATGACGCGCGCCGGCCTCGAAGACACCGTGCGCCGGGCCGTGCCCGAAATCACGGCCGTGGAGGCGCGATAATCCCCGCTTGTTTCGCCTACGCTATCGTTTGTTATGCTGAGCTTGCCGAAGCTCTACCGCGCCGCCAGGGTTAGTAGCCCAACGATGCGGTAGAGATGCTTCGGCAAGCTCAGTATGACAAACGATTTTTTATTGTCCCCCAACACGCTCACCGCTACCTTTCGCCCTCATGCCCGCTTCGCCCGCCAACGACCCTACCCTCCGTTCCTGGATTGATATTCGCCCAACCGACGATTTTCCAATTCAAAATTTGCCCTTCGGGGTGATGGAAACGCCTGAGTGGGGCTCGCGCTTGGCGGTGGCCATCGGCGGCTACGCCCTCGATTTGTACGAATGCGCGCAACTGGGCTACTTCGACAGCGTGGCGGAGGATGTGCCAGCGCTGGGCGCGGCGCTGCCCCAGGTGTTTCGGCGGCGCTCGCTCAATGCTTTTTTGCGGCTGGGACCAGCAGCATGGCGGGCAGTGCGGGCGCGCGTGAGCGAGCTGCTGCGCCACGACAATCCTAGCCTGCGCGACAACGAGCTGGCCGTGCGCACCTGCCTGCTGCGCCAGCGCGACGTGACAATGCTGCGCCCCGTGAAGCCCACCAACTACGTCGATTTCTACTCCAGCCTCGAGCACGCCACCAACGTAGGGCTACTATTTCGGCCCGATAACCCGCTGCTACCCAACTGGCGGCATCTGCCCATAGCCTACCACGGCCGCGCCAACTCTATCGTAGCCAGCGGCACCGATGTGCGCCGGCCCAGCGGCCAGTACTGCCCCGCCGGCCAAGCAACCCCTGTGTTTGGCCCCACGCAGCAGCTTGACTTTGAGCTGGAAACGGCTTTCATAGTGGGCCGCAGCACTGCACCAGGCGACACGGTGCCCATAGCCGAGGCGGAAGACCATATTTTTGGCCTGCTGCTGTTTAATGACTGGAGCGCGCGCGACATTCAGCGCTGGGAAACGCAGCCGCTGGGGCCGTTTTTGGGTAAGAACTTCGCCAGCAGCGTGTCGCCGTGGGTAGTTACGCTCGATGCGCTGGAGCCCTTCCGGGTGGCCGGCCCCGCGCAGGACCCTACCCCCCTGCCCTACCTGCAAAACGAGGGCGCGCAGCATTTCGACATTCAGCTCGAAGTGCTCATTCAGCCGGCGGGCGCCACGGAGGCGCCGTTCGTTATCAGCCACACCAGCACCAAGTACCTGTACTGGAGCATGGCCCAGCAGCTGGCCCACCACGCCAGCAACGGCTGCCCATTGGAGGTGGGCGACCTCTACGCCTCGGGCACCATCAGTGGCCCTACCCCCGGTTCGCTCGGCTCGCTGCTGGAACTAACGAAGGGCGGCACGCAGCCTCTGAACCTGCCCGGCGAGTTGCAGCTAGGCTTCTTGCGCGACGGTGACACAGTGATTTTGCGCGGCTACGCCGAGCACGAGGGGGTACGCATCGGGCTGGGCGAGGTGCGCGGCACGGTGTTACCAGCTAAGTAGTTAGGCCACCCACGTGGGATAGTGCCGGTGCAGCAGAATGGCCCCGGCCACAAACACGACTCCCGCCGGGCCCAGCGTGCTCCACCAGAAGTAGGTGCCCGGAAAAAAGCGGTATGTGCTCTCTACTACTAGCGCAGCGTATAGGCTCGTTACCGACGCGCCCATGCCTAGGTAGTGCCAGTGCAGCCACCCCGCCAGCCGGGGCCGACGCCACACGGCGCTCATGCCCAGCAGAAATACCAAGATGCTTGCCACGGCACCCCAGTGAATAATGCCGAACCGTCCAAACAGCGAGTAGATGCCAAAGGCGGTCAGCAACACGACCGTCATGCTGCCTACATACAGTCGCCCCAGGCGCCGGTGCCCACGCGTGCCCTTGGGCCTGTACACCACCAGGGTGCCCGCAACCAAGGCTACCAGCACGGCCACCAGGTGCACGACGCTGACTAAAGAATGCAGAATACCCATCATATAGCTCGCGCAGCGCAGCACCATCCAGCCGGACGATGGTGCCTACTGCTACCCCTAACGCTCATTTCGCCCGCCCTCCTTTACGGCTGACGGGCGAAATGGGTAATGGTTATTTTTGGACAATAGACAGTAAGCTAGACTATTGCTGGTCTAACTACTTCTTCCCTGCCAGAATCTCGTCCACAATAAGCGGGTCGAGCAGAGTAGTTACGTCGCCGAGGTTGGTGGTTTCACCCTCGGCCACTTTGCGCAAAATGCGGCGCATGATTTTGCCCGATCGGGTTTTGGGCAGGCCGCTCACTAGCTGAATCTTGTCGGGCTTGGCGATGCGGCCGATGGCGGCCACCACGGCCTCCACAATGCTAGCCTCGGCCTTTTGCAGCTCCAGGTCGGTAGTAGGCAGGCCGTTTTGGCAAATGACGTAGGCGTAGATGCCCTGGCCTTTCACATCGTGGGGGTAGCCCACTACGGCGCTTTCCACCACGTAGTCGCTCTGGTTGATGGCGTTCTCGATTTCGGCGGTGCCAAAGCGGTGGCCGCTCACGTTTATCACGTCATCGACGCGGCCGATGATGCGGTAGAGGCCATTCTCGTCGCGCCGGGCGCCGTCGCCAGTGAAGTAGTAGCCGGGGTAGGGCTGAAAATACGTTTGGCGGGCACGCTCGTGGTCGCCCCAGGTAGTACGAATTACACCGGGCCAGCTGGCTTTTATGGCCAGGTAGCCTTCCTGGTCGTTGCCCTCAATCTCGGTGCCGTCTTGGTTGAGCAGCACGGGCTGCACGCCGGGCAGGGGTAGGCCGGCGCGGGCGGGCACGCTGGGCGTGATGCCGGCCAGGGCCGAAATCATGATGCCGCCGGTTTCGGTTTGCCACCAGGTGTCTACGATGGGGCAGCGGCCCTTGCCCACGTGCTGGTCGTACCAGTGCCAGGCTTCTTCGTTGATGGGCTCGCCCACCGAGCCCAGCACTCGCAGGCTGCTAAGCGAGTAGGCTAGCACATGGTCGACGGAGTGGGCCATGAGCGAGCGAATGGCCGTGGGCGCGGTGTAGAACGCCGTGACGTGGTGCTTGTCAATGACCTCCCAAAACCGGCCCGGCGAGGGGTAGGTAGGCACACCCTCAAACAGGACCGTGGTGCCACCCGCCAGCAGCGGCGCGTACAGGGTGTAGGTGTGGCCGGTTACCCAGCCAATGTCAGCGGTGCACCAGTACACGTCATTTTCCTCGATTTGAAACACGTTGCGGAACGTGTAGTCGGCCCATACCATGTAGCCGGCCTGGGTGTGCACCACACCCTTGGGCTTGCCGGTGCTGCCGCTGGTGTAGAGAATAAAAAGCGTGTCTTCGGCCTGCATCTCCTCGGCGGGACAGTCTTTGTCCACGTCCTTCACCTCCTCGTGGTACCACACATCCCTACCCCCCTGCATTTGCACAGGCCAGCCGGTGTGCTCCACCACTATCACACGCTGCACCGAGGGGCAGTTCAGCAGGGCTTCATCCACTACGCTCTTAACGGGGATTTGCTTGGCGCCGCGGTTCAAGCCGTCGGCTGTGAGCACGAAGGCCGCCTCGGCGTCGTTGACGCGGTCGGCGATGGCCGAGGCCGAAAAGCCCGCAAACACCACCGAGTGCACCGCCCCCACGCGAGCGCAGGCCAGCGTAGCCACGGCCAGCGTCGGTATCATGGGCAGGTAGAGCACCACGCGGTCGCCCTTGCGCACGCCGTTCTTCTTCAGCACGTTGGCAAACTGGCACACCCGCTCGTGCAGTTCACGATAGGTCAGGCGCTCGTGACGGGTTTTGGGGTCGTTGGGCTCGAAGATGATAGCCAGCTTGTTGGCCCGCTGCTCGAGGTGGCGGTCGAGGCAGTTTTCGGTGAGGTTGAGCGTGGCCCCGGCGTACCAGGTGCTGGTGCCAGCCGGCGAGAACTCGCCGCCGCGCACAGTGTCCCACTTGCGGCGCCAGGTAAAGGGCTCGGCCGCGGCCGCCCAAAAGGCATCGGGGTCTTCGACCGACTGCTGGTAGTCGGCCTGGTATTCTTCAAAGGTGCGGGTGCGGGTAGCAGACATGGAGAGAGAAAAAGTAAGGTGGGGAATAAACGTAATGTAGGGCCCGGCCGGCGCTTACCTGGCCCGGGCAGGCGGCGGCAGCTGGAGCGTGGCCGCGAGCTTTGGTACTCGGCAAAACCGTTTTCAGGCCATCGGCTGCCAGCTAGGGCACGCCGCCCAGCAGCTCGCGCACCTTTTGCATGAGCTGGCGGGTGCTGAAGGGCTTGGGCACGTAGAGGTCGGCGCCGGCAGCGTAGCCTTGCTGCACATCGGCAGGCTGGCTCTTAGCCGAGAGGAAGATGACTTTGGTAGCGGCGGCGTCGGGGCGCTGGCGCAACTGGCGGCACACTTGGTAGCCATCTACATCGGGCATCATCACGTCGAGCAGCACCAGGTCGTAGGGCGTGTGGGACAGGGCGGCGAGGGCCTCGGTACCGTTGCGCGCAATGCCGACCTGGTAGCCGTTTTTGCGCATCAAAAATTCCAACGACATCACGATGTTGGGCTCATCATCGACTAGCAGAATATGGGGAGTTCTCATGGATAAAGCGGGGGTAGGGCGGCGAGGGCGGGGCAGTATTTTAACGTAGTGGCGGGGCCAGCAGCGCCGCCCCCAGCGGCAGCTCCACGAAGAAGCGCGCCCCCTGGCCGGGGGCGCTTTCTACCCAGAGGCGGCCGTAGTGCAGCTCCACTATTTTCTTGCTGATGGCCAAGCCCAAGCCGGTGCCGGCGGGCTTGCGCATGGTCTGGTTGGGAGCCTGAAAGAACTTGTCGAAGATGAGGTGCTGCTCGGGCAGCGCAATGCCGTGGCCGTTGTCTTCCACGCACAGCAGCAGGGCGTCGGCGGCGGGCCAGGCCAGCACCGCAATGCGGCCGGTACCATCGGCCGGGCAGGCCTTCACCGCATTCGAAAGCAGGTTGATGAGCACCTGCATCAGGCGGTCGCGATCGGCGGGCAGCAGCGGCAGCGTGGCCGGCACTTCGAGGCGCAGCCCTATGCCGCGGGCGCGGGCCAGCTGGCCCACCGCCTCGGCGGCCTCGGCGGCCACCTCGGCCAGGGCCAGCGGCGCGCGGCTGAGGGTAGCCTGGCCGCTCTCGTACTTTTCTAGGTCGAGCACCAGCGTGATGAGGCGGGTCAGGCGCTCGGCCTCGCGGCCAATGGTATGCTCGAAGCGCTGACGCTCCTCGGGTTCGAGGTCGGGGTTGTCAGCCAAAATCTCGGCCAGCGCCCGGATGCTGGTCAGCGGCGTGCGCAGCTCGTGCGTCACGGTATACAGGAATTCGTCCTTCTGGCGGTCCAAGATTTGCAGCTGGTCGTAGGCCTGGCGCAACTCGCCGGTGAGGCGCTGCAGCTGGCGGCTTTGCTTTTGCAGCTGGCGGTTGGCCTCCAGCAGTTGCTGGCTTTCTTTCAAAATACCTACTACCCGCTCGTAGCTCTCCTCCTCTACCCCCGCCACCGAGGCCAATAATAGCCGGGCCGAGGCCGGGCCTAGGGTACCAGCCAGCAGCTTTTCGGCATACAGCAGCAGGCGCGGGTCGGCGGGCGGTGGTGCCTGGTCGCCAGAAGTTGCTGTTTGGTTGCTTGGGCTTGGTACGTCAGCCTGATACTTGTTGCCCGCTACTTGGTCATTATCGGGGGGTAGGGCATCGGGAAAGCGCTCGGCAAAGGCGCGCAGCGCCTGGTTGGTGCGCTTCTTACCCAGAAAGCCGACGAGCAGCGCACGCACATCGGGCAGGGGCGTGCCGCCCGGCCAGCCGGTTATTTCCTCAGCCAAGCTGCGCCGCCGAAACACGTCTACAAATACGTCGGCTTGGCGCAGTTCGAGGGGGGTAGGCGGCACGGCCAGCGACAGCCCCACGTAGCTCCCAATGTTGAAAAACCAACTCCAAAACAAGCCGTGCGAAAGCGAGTCGAGCCCCTCCAGGCCCAGCAGCGCGCCCGGCCGCAGCCACACCACGCCGCCTACCCCCTCGCTCAGCAGCGACGCCGGCAGGCGGCCCGGCCCCACCAGCGTGGGCAGCACTAAGGTAAAGAACCATACCCCAAAGCCCGCCAGCAGCCCCAGCGTGGCCCCGCGCCGGGTGCCGCCCTTCCAATAGAGGCCGCCTAGCACGGCGGGTAGCAGCTGCGCCACCGCCGCAAACGACACCAGGCCAGTGTTCACGAGCGGCAGTTGGCGGCCCACCACTACGTAGTAGCCGTAGGCCAGTGCCAGCACCGCCACCACGGCTAGGCGGCGGCTTTGCAGGGCAATGCGGCTGAGGTAGGCAAACCAGTGCCGCTGGGCTTCGGGCCGGGCCGCCGGCACGCGCACCAGCCAGGGCATCAGCAGGTGGTTGCTGAGCATCACGCTCAGGGCAATGGTTTCGACGATAATCATGCTGCTAGCTGCCGACAAGCCCCCCAGGTAGGTGAGCAGCGCCAGCCACGAGTGGCCCGCCGCCAGCGGCAGCGCCAGTACAAAAGTGTCGGCGTCGAGCCCGCGCCCACTCAGCCGCAGCACGCCGCCAAAGGCGATGGGCAGCACAAAAAGATTGATAACGAGCAGGTAGAGCGGAAACAGCCACATGGCCTTGCGCAAGTGGTCCTCGTCCACATTCTCGACCACAGCCACCTGAAACTGGCGCGGCAGTAGCAGCACCGCTGCCATGCTCAGCAGCAGCAGCGTGAGCCACTCGGCCCCGCTCGTGCCGGCGCCATGCAGCGTAAAAAGCTGGTGCAGCGCTGGCTGGGCCGCCGCCTGGTCAAACACATCAGCGAAGCCGCCAAACAGCCCGAACGTGACGAACACCCCCACCAGCAAAAAGGCCAGCAGCTTCACTAAGCTTTCGAGGGCCACAGCCAGCACCATGCCCTCGTGCCGCTCGGTAGCCTCCACTGAGCGCACCCCAAACAGGATGGTGAACACCGCCAGCGCCCCCGCCGTGACCAGCGCCGGCCCGCTAGCTTGGCCAGTCGCACCCCCTACCCCCTCCGCCCCAGCCGTCAGCACCACGTAGGAGCTGGCAATGGCCTTGATTTGGAGGGCAATGTAGGGCACCACACCCAGCACGCACACGCCTGTGGCCAGCGCGCCTAGCCCCGCGCTCTTGCCGTAGCGCGCTGATATAAAGTCGGCAATAGAAGTGAGGCGCTGCTGCCGGCACACCCGGATTATTTTGCGCAGCACCAGCCACCAGGCCGGGGCCAGCAGTGCTGGTCCTAGGTAAATGCCCACGAAGCTGAGCCCCTGGTGCGCGGCGCGCCCCACCGAGCCGTAGTACGTCCAGGCCGTGCAGTACACGGCCATGCTCAGCGCATACACGTAGGGGTTGGTCACCAGGCTCTTGCGAGCAGCCGAGCGGCGCTCAGCAGCGTAGGCCACGCCAAACAGCAGGGCTAGGTAACCAAAGGAAAAGAACAAGACCAAATACTTGTTCACGCGGAGGGGAGCAGGGAAAGTTTGCGGAAGAATTTTGTCCTGACGCACAACGCGCGGCCAGGACAAACGCGCGGCTTAGCGCCGGGCCAGCCAGCCGGTGAGGCCAATGAGCACGAGCCAGGTCAGCAGCACGTAGAGGTACACGGTGGGCACGCCCGCCACCCGCCCGGCCCGGTCGAAGGCCGCCAGCAGCGGGTAGTTGAGCAGCACCGCAAACAAGGCCGCCACAAACAGCAGCCGCGGGCCGCGCTGCGGTTGGCGCTCGGAGGGGGGGTAGGGCGTGGGGGGCATCGGGGGCAATAGTAGGCGCTGGCTTTTACTCAAAAACCCGCCGGGCAGGCTGCCTGACGGGTTTTTGAGTAAAAGCCAGGCAGTTACTTAGCTATCCATGAGCTTTACATCGCGGGTGTCCTTCATCAAGGCCATACCCACTACGAAGCAGATGAGCGCGATGACAACCGGATAAATAAGGCCGACAATGCTGCTGTGCTCCTTGGCAAACGTGCCAGCCGGCTGCGCCGCGGCCCACACGCCAATGGAGGTAGCTACCAGGGGCACAAAGCCGCCAAAGATGCCATTGCCAATGTGATAGGGCACCGAAAGCGAGGTGTAGCGCACGCTGGTTGGGAACAGCTCGACGAGGTAGGCGGCGATGGGGCCGTACACCATCGTTACGAACAGCACGAGGCAGAAAGTGAGGGCAATCATGGCCGGGATGTTCGGGTTGAGGGCCTTCATCACGGCGGGCACGGCCTTGCCGGCGGCATAGACAGTGGCAGGCGTCACCTCGCTGATAGGTCCGGCGAAGGCTTGGAGGCCGTGGAAGAGTGGCATCGTGAACAGTGCCCCGCAAATCATACCGGTCATGATAATGCGCTTGCGCCCGATGCGGTCGGAGAGCGAGCCGAAGTACACAAACAGCGGCGTGGCCAGCAGCATCGACACCACCATGATGATGCTCGAATGCACGGTATCCAGCTTGAGCGTGGCATTCATGAAGGTGAAGGCCTGAAACTGGCTGGTGTAGAAGATAACGCCTTGGCCCATCGTCACGCCAAACAGGGCAATGAGCACCAAGCGGCGGTTCACGGGATTTACAAACGAGTCGCGCAGGGGGCTTTTGCTGGTGGTGCCGGTGGCCTTGGCTTTGGCAAACAGCGGCGACTCATGCAGGCGCTTGCGAATGAAGTACGAAGCAATTACCAGGAAGCCCGACAGTAGGAACGGAATGCGCCAGCCCCACTCCTTAAAGGCGGGCTCGCCCAGCAGCTTGCGGGTGATGAGGATGACGGTGATGCTGAGAATAAGCCCGCCGGTGGCCGTAATCTGGATGAAGCTGGTGTAGTAGCCACGCTGCTTGTCGGGGGCGTACTCTGCCACGTAGGTGGCCGCCCCGCCGTATTCACCGCCCAGGGCCAGGCCCTGCAACAGGCGCAGTATCACCACGATAACCGGCGCTGCAATGCCAATAGAATCGTAGCTCGGGATGAGGCCCGTCACAAACGTGGCCCCGCCCATGATGAGCAGCGTTACTAGGAAAGTGTACTTGCGCCCAATCATGTCGCCGATGCGTCCGAAGAACACGGCCCCAAATGGCCGCACCACGAAGCCCGCCCCAAAGATGGCCAGCGCCCCGAGCAAGGACTTGGTGAGGTCGCCCGCCTGCCCAAACAGCACCGGCCCAATAATGGCCGCCAACGAGCCAAAAATGTAGAAGTCGTACCACTCGATGACCGTACCCACCGACGAGGCCGTGATGACCTGCCAGATGGTTTTCGAGTCGACTTGGTTGTTGTCGTGCGCCGCCGGCGCATCCGCGGCCGCACGGTAGCCGGCGGGGTTCAGGCTTTGTTCCATTTAGAGTGTTGGGTGGGAAAAGAGTTTTGTTGCTTATCAATACTGCCTAGGCTTACAGGAATACCTGCGTTTGCAGCGTGATTTCGGGCCGGTGGCGCACCTCGCCAGCCACACCGACGCCGCCCACGGTAGTCATGTTGAAGTCGGGGCGCTCGCGGTAGTTGAGAGTCACTTTGGCATTGTGGCCGTCGATGAGGAAGTTGAGACCCGCATCGTACACGTTCACGCCTTGTACTCCGCCGGCCGCGTTGTGCAGGCCCTCGTAGTTGCTGTGCAGGTAGGCCACGTAGGGCTGCAGGCGCACTTTGGTGCCGAGGGTTTTCTTACCCAGCAAAAAGCCCAACTGCCCGTACACCGAGCTGCCGGTGCCCGACTGTGGCACGGCATTGCCGCGGTAGGCGCTGGTGCCGTAGCCGGGGTTTTCGGCTCCCACAAAGCGCACGTAGTTAGGCCCGAAGTTGTAGTTGTAATACACCCCGTAGAAGGTGACGGCCGTACGCCGGGCCGTGTCGAGTGGCGTGTCGAAGAATGCATCGACGCCGAATAGCTTGATGTCATGCTTTTCGGTGGCCACGGTGTTAAATAGGTCCGTGCTGCTGTTATAGTTGTTCAATGTTACCGTGCTGCTGCCCGAGCGCGAGAACATGCCGTGTCGGTTGTACATAAAGCCCGCGCCGAGACTCAGCACCTTTTTAGTACCTAGGTAAGTACCTTGGGTGTAAGGTAGCAGGTTGGCCTCAGGCTCGAAGAAATTGTAGCTGAAATAGCCCTGGTACACGTGCCCGTCGTTTTGCGGGTTGTAGTTGGCCACATTGGTACCCGTATTAGAAATGACGCCCGCCGCACTGGTGGTGCTGAAGCCCAGCGCCAGCGGGTTGCCGTCCTGCGTGCCCGCCACGTAGAGCGGGTTGTTGGGCAGGTTGGTTAGAAAGGGGTCACTCATCGACACGCGGTAGTCAAACTTGCCCACCCGGCCTTTGGCGTACACCCCAATCCAGCGCGCAAACTGGTCGAGCGCGTCGATGGTCGGGAAGTTGGTGAGCGGCAAGTCCATCGTCAAGATACTCGTGGTACTGGCGTTGGTCAGGCGCGAGATGCCGTTGTAGTAGTGCAGGCCTGCCCCCAGGTTGAGATACTTGTTGACCTTGTACTCCGTCACAGCTTCGTGAATGAAGAACTGTGGCTTCTTGCCGTCGGTAGTGGGGGCCACGCCGCCGCTCACCCCGTTTTGGTTGTTGATACCTAGGTGGGTATAAATCAGGAAACGCGGGCTAAGCTGGGCCAGCAGTACCATGCGCGAGCGCCGGATACCAAAGTCGAGTTGGCTGCTTTTAGGCTCGCTGGGTCCACGCAGCGTGCCAGTGTTGTTCTCATTATAGCGCGCGTATACCTGGGTCCAGGCCATGAGGCGCACGTATTTCTGGCCGTCGGGCGAGAGATTAAACTTCATGCCCGAGCCGTAGGGTACGGGCTTGGTGGGCGCGGGGGGCGTGGGCGGAGGTGCCAGCGGAGCTGGGGCCGGCGCCGTAGTAGTAGGAGCCGGTGGGGCTACCTGCGCCTGGGCAGCGCTAGCCAATAATAGGCTACCCAGGGCCAGGGCGTAACGGGTATTCTGCATAATTGCGGTGGGAATGAGCTAAGAAAGAATGGGTGGCAACAAGTAGCCTCAGGGGCGTTTGAGTGAACCAAGTAGCACACGTTCGGCTAAAGACTATCGCTTGCTGCTATAGTTTTGGTAACCACTATAGCTAAACACGACAAGAATGACTTAAATCAAGTTATTGGTTTACTTCTCTAAGCAAAGCAACTAGCTACTTGTGTCCGCTCAATTTATAGCACATACATCACGCATATAATTTACAATCAACTATTTATATTCTATATTCCTAACTATTTTCGCACCAACTGATTAGCTACACTTGGTAAGCAAACCTATAACACTTTAGCAACAAATACTTTTACTGCCTTTTGATGGCCTCCCAACAAGCCAAGAGGCTGCTTCTGAACTAGAAGCAGCCTCTTGGCTTGTTGGGTACACGGGTCCTGGGTATTACTCTAGGTAGTTTAGGTCCTTGGCATATGTCTCGGGCAAGGTGCTGGCGCTGAAGAAGGCCAGCGCTAATAGCACCGCGCCAATGATACCCGCGCCGCCGACCATACCTAGGGATGGCACCGCTTTCAAGTATTGAAAAAGCGGCACGATAACCACCGTGGCCCCGCGCGCAAAATTGGGTACGGTGGTGGCTACCGTGGCACGCAGGTTGGTACCAAACTGCTCGGCGGCCACCGTCACAAACAGCGCCCAGAACCCACCGGCGTACCCAATGAGGAAGCAAGCCGCGTAGAAAAGTATGGGGCTGGCGCCGCGCAAGCCCAGCAGATAAAACGCCACCGAGCCCGCCGACGCGAGAATAAAGATTTGCAACGTGCGGTTGCGGCTGTGCATCCACTGGCTCACAGCGCCGCTCGTAAAGTCACCGAGCGTGAGCCCGAAGTAGCACCAGAAGATACTGAGGCCACCCGTTACGGGCCCTTGCAGGCCGAACTGCTTGCCAAACTCGGGAGCTAGGGTAATAAGGATACCTACCAAAAACCAGAACGGCGTACCGATGAATAAACAGCGCACGTACCGGTAAAACCGCGGACCATTAGTAAACAGGCTCAAGAAATTGCCGCGCACCACGTTCGACTCTTTGGTTTGCTCAAACATGCCCGACTCGAACACGCTGGCGCGTAGCGCCAGCAAGGCTAGGCCTAGCCCGCCGCCGATAAAATAGGCATTGCGCCAGCCAAATTTATTGCCCACCAGGTAGGCCACCATGGCGCCCGACACGCCCACCGATGCCACTATCATGGTGCCGTAGCCGCGCTTTTCTTTGGGCAGCGTTTCGGCCACCAGTGTGATGCCCGCTCCCAGCTCGCCAGCCAGCCCGATGCCTGCCACCAGGCGCAGCCAGCCATACTGCTCCACGGTTTGCACGAAGCCGTTGGCAATATTGGCCACTGAATACAGCAGAATGGAGCCGAACAGCACTGACAGCCGGCCGCGCTTATCGCCCAGCACGCCCCACAGCACGCCGCCTAGCAGCATGCCCCACATCTGCATACTCAGCAACTTCAGGCCCTGGTCGGTAATGGCGGTGGCATCGGTAATGCCGATACCTTTCAGACTATCGACCCGAATGATACTGAATAGCACCAGGTCGTAGATATCAACAAAATAGCCGAGTGAGGCCACAATGACGACGGCGCTGAGCAAGCCTACCGGGGGCCGCTCGGCGGGTGTAGTAGTGGAGGACACGACTTTCATGTGTGAGAAGAAAAGAGGAATAGGTAAGAATTAAGTAGTACCCAAAGCAGCTACTTAGCGGCTCCGGCAACTAGCTGTGCCGCGCACAGTTTGGCCCGGCTAATGTAGTGCCCAGCCTAGCGATGCAACCCAGCTTAGCGGCTGGCCCAGCCGCTAAGCTATTATAGCCCCGGTCGGCGCGCTTTACTACCCGGCCCGGAAGCGCTCCCAACGTATCATCATGTACTTATCGCCCAGCTCAGTTACGACCAAGCCGGCACTTTTTAGGTTTTCGGGTTTCTGAAAGAATTCGGCTAATTCCTTTTGGTTTAGTATTTTATAAGTCGGATGGTAGTCGGTTTGGCGCGGCGCTTTCACGCCGTATTTTTTCACCCAGTTCATCACGCTCACGTGGCTCACACCCAGCAGGCGCTCAATTTCGCGGTAGCTCACGCCCTCGATATAGAGTTGCAGGGCTTTCACCACGTAGTAAGGGTTTACCTCGCGGCCTACCTTGGCTACAGTGTAGTGGTAGCCGCAAGCTTTGCAGCGAAAGCGCTGGCGCTCATTTACTACCCCGCTCTTGGTGGCTTCCTTCGAGTCGCATTTAGGGCAGGCGGGGGTAGGCATAATGCGGCACTGAGTGGGAAAACGATAGCTAGTGAGCAAATGTATACTGCTTTAGCAAGAAATCCTGTTTTCACCAATTGCCGAGGCGTTGTTATTCATTCGGTTAGGCAAATAGCGGCCAGGGCGCGGGGCCAAGCTGCGGGCTATGGTGCGCCGCGGCTAGGTAGCTTTGGGCTACCACCTTCCCTACCCCCATGCCTGCCCCCAAGTTTCGCTCCATCGCCCCTGCCGACCTGTCAGCCGCCGATTTTTACCAGTTTCTCATTGGGGCCATTGCCCCGCGGCCCATCGCGTTTGCCAGCACCGTGTCGGCCGAGGGCCAGGTGAACCTGAGCCCGTACAGCTTCTTTACCATCGTGAGCCAAAACCCGCCGATGCTGGCGTTTTCGCCCACCAGCCGTGGCCGCGACAACTCCGAAAAGGACACACTACGCAACGTGCGGGAAGTGCCTGAGGTCGTCATCAATATCTGCGACTACGCCCTGGTAGAGCAGCTTTCGCTGGCTAGCGCCGAGTATCCGGCCGGCGTAAATGAGTTTGCCAAGGCGGGCCTTACCGAGGCTGTCTCGACGCAGGTGCGGCCACCGCGTGTGGCCGAGTGCCCAGCTGCCTACGAGTGCGTAGTCGAGCAAATTATTGCCCTAGGCGACGAGCCCGGCCACGGCAATCTGGTGCTCTGCCGCGTGGTGCAGGCCCACTTTTGGGAGGATATTTTGCTAGATGGAAAACCGGGCATCGACCCGCTCCGGTTCGAGGCTGTGTCGCGGCTGGGAGGCGACTGGTACAGCCGCCTGCGGCCCGAAAACCTCTTCACGGTAGTGCGCCCCAACCGCCAGCTAGGCATTGGCTTTGAGGAGCTACCGGCGCACATTCGCCACAGCCACGTACTAACGGGCAACGACCTGGCTCGCCTCGCCAATACCGAGCGCGCCGCGCTCCCTACCCCTGCCCAAGTGGCCGAAATTCGGCAAGAGCCGCAAGTGGCCCGCTTACTGGCCGTGCACCCTGCCGACCCAGCTGCGCAGCACCAGCAACTAGTGTTGCTGGCTCGCCAGTGGCTGCAAGAAGGCCGCGTGGCCGACGCCTGGCGCGCGTTACTTTTGGTGCCAGCCTAGGCTTTATCCGCTGTGAGGCTAGCTACCTAAGAAGCCTTATAATAGGGCTTCTTAGGTATTTGCCAGGGGTAGATGAGTAAGGCTGGACCCCACCCCTATTTCGCATACTTTCTAGCTAATTTTTCTCAAAAAAATAGCCCTGGCCACCAAGGGGCCAGGGCTACTTCAGAGAAGATTAGGAAGCTAGCGCAAGCCTACAAGCGGCAGCTTTGGGGCCGCCGGGGGTAGGCCAATGCAAACCCCGGCGTGGGCCGATAGCTCTTATTGCACTTCCAGGCGGCTAACCCGGGTGCCTTGGCGCACCAAGTAGATGCCCGCTGGCAAGCCTGCCGGCAGCACTAACTCGGCCGTGCCAGTAGCATCGGTGGTGGTGGTGGCCACGACCACACCCACACCATTGAGGAGCTGCACGGCCGTGTTGGGAGCCGCGTTTTGAAGGCGCGTGGCAGTGTGGGCCGGGTTAGGATACAACGCCAGGCCGGCGACAGCTGGTGCAAGCACCACGGTGCGCACAGCCGAATAGCTGGCTACGCCGTTGGCATCTAGCCGCCGCAGGCGGTAGTGGAGCGTGGTAGCAGCAGTAGGCAGCTGGCTATCGGTCAAGCTATAGTCTTTCACGGCGGCACCGTTGGCGCTAGGAGCCACTTTTGCTACCTGGCTGAACGCCAAGCCATCGGTACTGCGCTCTATTTCGTACTGGGCGCTGCTTTTTTGGGCAGCGGCGCTCCAAGT
>Ga0160429_1000600_pt1 | contig 28465 bp, 25 predicted proteins | sample SolpanmetagenomR_FD_108199 | JGI IMG/M metagenome (GOLD analysis project Ga0160429, IMG submission 108199) | Solar panel surface microbial communities from Lawrence Berkeley National Laboratory, California, USA - R | ecosystem: Engineered > Built environment > Solar panel > Unclassified ... | reverse complement strand
GTAATTCTTTTTTTTCGCCATGAGCGTACTACTCGATTTCATTAATGCCGAAGGCCAGGAGCGCCGCGCCAGCTTTCCCAAGTTTGCTGCCGGTGACACCATCAACGTGCACGTAAAAATCCGCGAGGGCAACAAGGAGCGCATTCAGCAGTTCCAGGGTGTTGTGCTGCAGCGTCGTAACCCCAGCAGCAACGGCGAGACGTTCACCGTTCGCAAAATCTCGAACCAGATTGGCACCGAGCGGATTTTCCCGCTGCTGTCGCCCAACATCGACAAAATCGAGCTGATTCGTCGTGGTAAGGTGCGTCGCGCCCGTCTGTTCTACCTGCGCGGCCTCTCGGGCAAAGCTGCTCGTATCAAAGAGCGTCGTCGCGACGTGGTAAAGGCAGACGTAGCTGCATAAGCTGCGCATTTTGCCAGAAGTATAGCCGGCCTTTCCCTCGCGGGGAAGGCCGGTTTTTTGTGCCCTGGCGCCAGCTGGCAACGTTGCCGATAACGATTGCGCAGATAAAGCCACCGGCCAGGGGCGCCGGGTAGCGGGTTTGGCGGGCGCGGGCCGGAATTTAGCGGTCCGTTCCTACCCTTCCTACTCATGCTATTTCGTAGTTCGGCGGCCGCGCTCGGCTTGCTAGGGCTGCTGGCCTTTGCGCCCGCCCCCCCGCCCCACAAGACAAAGGTGTACCTAATTGGCGACTCCACGATGGCCAACAAGCTACCCGCCACGTTTCCCGAAACGGGCTGGGGAATGCCGCTGGTCACGTTTTTCGACTCGACGGTGGTGGTTGACAACCGGGCGCAGAATGGGCGCAGCACCCGCACCTTTATCGCCGAAAACCGCTGGCAGCCGGTGGTCGATGCCTTGCAGCCCGGCGACTACGTGCTCATTCAGTTTGGGCACAACGACGAGTCGCCCGACAAGGTGGACCGCTACACGCCGCCCGCCGACTTCCGGCGCAACCTGCTGCGGTTTGTGGCTGAGGCGCGTAGCAAGCGGGCCGTGCCCATTCTGATTACGCCCGTTTCGCGGCGGCAATTCGACAAGGAAGGCCACGTGAAGGAAACGCACGTGACGTACTCGGCTCTCACCGCCGCCGCCGCTGCCGAGGCCAAAGTGTCCCTGGTAGACCTCGACCGGCTGAGCCGCGAGCTGCTGCAAAAGCTGGGCGACGAGAACTCCAAGCTACTGTTTATGCAGCTAGCCCCCGGCGACCACCCCAACTACCCGTTGGGCCGCAATGACAACACGCACTTCAACGAGCTGGGCGCCCGCAAAATGGCGCAGCTCGTGGTGAATGACCTGAAAGCCCAGCACATTGCCCTAGCCGAGCAGTACCTGGCCAAGGCCCTGCCTAAGAACATGGTAGCAGCCCCTACGGGCGCGGCCGCCCAGCCCACTACTCCGTAAGATGAGAACGCTTTACCTGGTGGCTAGCCTCGGCCTCGCGGCCCTAGCCAGCCACGCCCAGGCTACTGGCCCGCTCGTAGTGGCGGCCGATGGCAGCGGGCAGTTTCGCACGGTGCAGGCGGCCATTGATGCCGCGCCCAGCCAGGCCGACAAGCCGGTTGTTATTCAACTCAAGCCCGGCACCTACCACGAAAAAGTGACGGTGCCCACGCTGAAAACGCACCTCGTGCTACGCGGCACCGACGCGGCCCGCACCATCATCACCTTCAGCGACCACGTGGGGATGCCGGGCATCACGACCCCTAGCTCGTACTCGGTGCTGGTGCTGGCCAATGACTTCACGGCGGAAAACGTGACGTTTGAGAACGCCGCGGGCTACACGGCCGGCCAGGCGGTGGCGCTGAACGTGGAGGGCGACCGGGCCATTTTTCGGCACTGCCGCATGGTGGGCAACCAGGATGTGCTGCTGCTGGCCACTGGCGGCAGCCGGCAGTATTACCAGGATTGCTACATCGAGGGCACCACCGATTTCATTTTCGGGGCTAGTACCGGCGTCTTCGACCACTGCGTGATTAAGAGCAAGAAAAACTCGTTTGTTACGGCCGCTTCTACGCCGGCGGGGCAGGCTTACGGCTTCGTATTCCTGAATTGCCAGCTGACGGCCGACACGACCCTAGCCAAGAAAGTGTACCTCGGTCGGCCCTGGCGGCCCCAGGCGCAGGTGGTGTACCTGCACTGCGAGTTGGGCGGCCACATTACCCCGGCGGGTTGGGACAATTGGAAGAATGCGGAAAACGAGAAAACAGCGTACTACGCCGAATATAAATCCACTGGCCCCGGCGCCAACCCGGCGGCGCGCGTGCTGTGGGCGCACCAGCTCACGGCTTCAGAGGCGAAGAAATATACCCTAAAGCAGATTTTTGGCGGCAAGGAAGCCTGGGTACCCGCCAAGTAATGCGCCAGCAGAAGCAAGGGGCAGACCAGCTTTTTATAGCAGTTGCCTGCGCTGCCCCGCAACAAATGATACCTTTGCTGGGTCTTTGCTTCTCTCTCCCCTACCTCCTACCCCATGCGTATTTCCCGGCTAGCCGACCAGTTGAGTGGCTCCGAAATTATCCGAATTGGCAATGCCGTGAGCGAACAGATTCGCCAGGGCGCCACCATTTGCAACCTCACCATTGGCGATTTTGACCCCAAGCTGTTCCCCATTCCGGAGGAGCTACGCAAGGGGGTGATGGCCGCCTACGAAGCCGGCCAGACCAACTACCCGCCGGCCGCCGGCATCGCCGACCTGCGGCAGGCCGCCGCCGACTTTTTGCAGCAGCGCCTGGGCCTGCGCTACTCGGCCAACGACGAGTTTTTGGTGGCTGGGGGCTCGCGCCCGCTCATCTATGCCGCGTATTTGGCGCTGGTGGACCCTGGCGACCGCGTGGTGTACCCTGTGCCGTCGTGGAACAACAACCACTACTGCCACCTGTCGGGGGCTAGCCAGGTGATGGTGCCGACCCAGCCCGAAAACGACTTCATGCCCACCGCCGCCGAGGTGGCCCCGCACCTGGCCGGCGCCACGCTGCTCGCCCTGTGCTCGCCGCTGAACCCCACTGGCACGGTCTTCACCAAGGAAGTGCTGGAGGAAATCTGCGACCTCGTGCTAGCCGAGAACAAGCGCCGCGGCCCCGCTGAGAAGCCGCTCTATATCCTCTACGACCAGATTTACTGGCTCCTGACCTTCGGCCAGACCCAGCATTTCGACCCCGTGAGCCTGCGCCCCGAACTGCGCGACTACGTGGTGTACATCGACGGCATCTCGAAGTGCTTTGCCGCTACCGGCGTGCGCGTGGGCTATTCCTTCGGCCCCAAGCTGGTGATTGACAAGATGAAATCGCTACTGGGCCACATCGGCGCCTGGGCCCCCAAGGCCGAGCAGGTGGCTACCGCCGCCCTGCTGCCGCAGGCCGACGTGGTAGACGACTACCTCGCCGACCTCAAAACCAAGCTGCAAGCCAGCCTCGAAGCCGCCTACCAGGGCCTCAAAGACCTGCGCGGCCAGGGTTACCCGGTCGATGCCATTGCGCCGGCCGGCGCCATCTACCTCACCGCCCAAATCGACATCATCGGCCGCACTACGGCCACCGGCACGGTGCTAGCCAGCACCAAGGAAATTACCGATTACCTGCTCACCGAGGCCCAGCTAGCGGTGGTACCGTTCAGCGCCTTTGGCGCGTCGGCGGCCGAGCCATGGTTCCGCTTCTCGGTGGGTGCCGAGTCGGCCGATTCGATTCAGGCGGCCATCCCGCGCCTGCAAGCCGCGCTGGATAAGCTGCAATAAGCTAATCAGGTTGCCAGAGCCACCAAAAAGGGCGAGCGTTCTCACGCTCGCCCTTTTTGGGTTCTTACGCCAGCTGGCAGGTAGCTTTAGCTCAGCTTATTGGCACTAAGGCAGCGTAAGCAGGCAGTAATTTTCCAGAAAAACTACCCTGGCTGGCCCTTGCCACGACCTTTTGGTGCAACAACTTTTCCGCTGACCGGTCTCATCCGCAGATGAGTTATTCGCCTACCTCCCATGTAACAGACCAGCAGCTCGTTGCGCAGGTGGTGGGCGGCAATACGGCGGCGTTTGGGCAGCTCGTGCGGCGCACGGAGGGCCTAGTGACGCAGCTGGTATTCAAGATGATTCGGCATCCGGCCGACCGGCCCGACGTGGCGCAGGAGGTATACCTCAAGGTTTTTAAGAATTTAGCCGGGTTTAAATTTCAGGCCAAGCTCTCGACCTGGGTCGGCCAGATTGCCTACAACACCTGCCTGCACTACTTGGAAAAGAAGCAGCTGGTGCTGGTAGACTTAGCCGAGCCCGCTCCCGAAGACGCGGCCGAAGAGGGCCGCCGGGCCCCGCCAACCTTGGTGGCCGGCCCCGATTATGACCCCGAAGCAGCCCTGTTTGACCAGGACCTGGCCGGAATTTTAGGGGCGGCCATCGAGCAATTGCCCCCGCTCTACCGCACGCTCATTTCGCTGTATCACCAGCAGGAACTGAGCTACGAGGAAATCGGGCAGATAACGTCCCTCCCGGATGGGACGGTGAAAAATTACCTGTTTCGGGCGCGGCAGGTGCTGAAGCAACGACTACTGGCTACCTATAAACGCAATGATTTATGACGCTCCATCTTTCTGAGTATGACTTGCAGCTGGCTGCCGAGGGCGCACCGTTGCCAGTGGCGGCGGCCGAGCACCTGCCTAGCTGCCCGCGCTGCCAGGCGCAGCTAGCCGCTTATCAGCAGCTCTTTGCGGCCACCGCTAGCCTGCCGCCGTCCGCCTTCGACTTCAACCTTGCGGCCGCGGTGCTGGCCCAGCTGCCCCCGCCCAAACCGGCTTTCCCGTGGATTTTGGTGCTGGTGGGCGGGCTCGTGCTGGGTATGGTGGGGGCGTTTGTGGCCTTGTTTGGCAGCTTATTGGTGCCGGTATTGCAGAGCCTGTCTACGGGGCTGGGCGTGGGGGTAGCGCTGGTAATTGGCGCCATCGTGGCCGGGCAGGGCCTGGAGCTACTAGCCCAGCATCGCCGGCAGATGCGCCAACTAACTTTTTCATAATTTTTTGCAACATGACCGGCGGTAGCCGGTCTCATCCGGTACCGCCCCGCGGCTCAACTTATGAAACGTCTTTGGCTGCTCCTGCTTATTTGCCTGACCACCGGGGGGGCTTCGGCCCAAGGCGCCCAGGTGCCAGGTCTTGACCTTAACACGCTGGAATTCAGCCGACGGGTTCTATTTCCTGGCTTTGCGCTTTTCCTACTCGGCTACTTCATTATCGCCGCCATTAAGCTAGTCTTAACCTACCTGCTGAAGCGGCAGATAATGGCGTCGTCCATTTCGGAAGCAGTAGTAGAGCGCCTGCTGCCCAGCCCGCAAGACGAGCAAAACAAGTTGGTGAAGTGGATTGCGCTGTTGCTCAGCACTGGCGGCGGCCTGCTACTGTGCAACCACTACTTACCCTTGGGCCTTCACTCGCTGATTATCATGCTATTCAGCACCGCGCTGGGCTTTTCGGCCTACTTTCTTTACCTACGCCTCCAGGCAAAATAGGCAGGCTTAGCGCTAGGGCCACTTTCTTTCCAATTAGCTCACTACATCTAGCAAGGGCCTATTGCCCTTGCTAACGGGACCTCCACGCGCCAGCCATTCTGCGCTACTCTGCCGCTAGCCTTCACTCCTGCTCAAGGGCTAGCCACCTATCGGCCTCAACGCGCCAGTAGACAATAGCGCTAGCGGGCAGCTAGCAGCAACGCCACCTTCTTTCACCCGCTCTACCACTCAGATGAAACCAACTGTATTCTTGGTACAATTTATTAGGTATTGCCTGGTAGCTTGCATTACAAAAACTATTTATAAGCAACATTTTAACTTAAAACAAGAGCTGTTGATTTCTGAGGTGCGAAGCCTATTCTGTAATTGCTCAACGCTAGAGAGGCTGAGAAATGGCGGGGGTTTCCTAGCGGTGGTGGCTAGCCTGCTGCCCCACTTGGTAGCGGCCCAGGCCGCGGGGCAAGTAAGTGGCACCCTCCTGAACCAGCGCACGCGCCAGCCGCTAGCCTTCGCCAACGTGTTGCTGCTGCGGCTGTCCGATTCAACTTTGGTGGGGAACGCCCAAACCACGGAGCAGGGCAGCTTTGTGCTGGCTAGCCTGGCCCCAAACACCTATCTGCTCCGAACGGAGGCCCTGGGCTACCAGCCGGCGCGTGCGGTTGTGGCACTGCGCGGGGCGGCCGAAGTAGTGCGGCTGGGCGAGTGGCTGGTAGCGCCGGCCACCGTGCAGCTCGGTGGCGTGGTGGTGCAGGGCGAAAAAGCGGCGGTGGTCAGTGAGCTCGGCAAAACCGTTGTCAACGTCAGCAAAGACCTCAACAGCGTGGGCGGCACCGCGGCCGATGTGCTGCAAAAAGTACCCGCTGTGGCCGTGGACGACAACGGGCAGGTAAGCCTGCGGGGCAGCGCCAGCGTTACGCTGTACCTCGATGGCAAGCCCGCGCCCAGCAACCTGCGCCTCGACCAGCTACCCGCTAGCCGCCTCGAAACGATTGAAGTAATGACCAATCCCGGTGCGCAGTACGCGGCCCAGGGCACGGGGGGCATCATCAACCTGGTGCAGAAAAAGCCGACCCAGGAGGGGTGGAACGGCGACGTGCTGGCCACCATTGGCACGCGGGATAAGTATACGGCCTCGCTCAACCTGAACCGCAAGGTCGGCAAAGCCAATTTTTACGGGGGAGTCGATGGGTCAGACAATCATTTTCGGGGTAGCTCGTCCTTCCAGCAAGTAGCTACGGTGGACGAGCGCACTACCCGTACCGACCAGACGGGCAGCAGTACCCGGCCCCAAACTACCTACGGCGGGCGCTTAGGCGTTGACTATACCCTAAGTGACCAACAACGCGTAGGCTTGTATACCCAGTTCTATAAGCAGGATTATCAGACGACGCAAGACTTTACGACCCTGCTTACCCACGATGGCGACCCCACCATCAACCTGCAAAATCAAAACAGGCAGGTAGAGAACATTTACAATGGTCGCCTCTCGGGTAATTACCGGCACACCTGGGCCGCGCACCCCGGCCGGGAGCTGACCGCGAGCGCCACCTACAACCTGGATGGGGGCACCGTTACGACCCAACAGCGCGTCCTGGATGGCCCAACCAGCTACTCCCGCAACGCTCGCCAGCAAGTGCTAGACGTAATCGCGCACGCGACTTCGGCACAGGTAGACTACACGCATCCGCTGGACGATAAGCGCCGTTGGGGCGCGGGGCTGAAAACGGACTTGCTCTTAACCCCTGGTTCGGAAGAGGCGGCGATGCAGCCGACAGCCGGGGCCGAGTTCGTGCGGCAGGAAGTGGGTTCCTACCGTTATCACTACCGGCAGGTCGTTCCGCAAGCCTACGGGTCCTATCAACAGCAAGCGGGTTTGTGGGAGTACCAAGCTGGTTTGCGCGCCGAGTATACCGGGCTGCGCGCCCAGGTGCAGCCCACCGGCTCGGCTAGCCAGCGCATTTTCAATATCTTCCCTTCGGCCACGGTGGCGCGCACCCTGCCCCACGAGCAGCGCCTGCAACTCAGCTACTCGCGGCGCCTGAACCGGCCGAACTTTCTACAAATCATTGCCTTGCCCATTTACACCGATGCGCGCAACTACGTGGTGGGCAACCCCGACCTGCGCCCCGAGTACGTGCACGTAGCAGAGCTAGGCCACCAGGTAGCGTGGCAGGGCACTACGCTAAACACGACGCTTTTCGGACGCTTCGCCAGCCAGGCCATCCAGAGCCTGCGCACCATCGACACGCTGGCCACCCGCCGCAGTGGCCAGCCCGATTTTATTGCCCGCACCAGCTACGCCAATTTTGGCCGCACGGCCAGCTACGGGCTGGAGCTGTCGCTGACGCACCCGCTAGCCTCCTGGTGGAAGCTCACGGCCAACGGCTCCTTCTACCGCAGCCAGGTGGCTAGCTACGACGGCGATGGCACGCGGGCCAACTTTACGGGCACGGCGTACCTGCTCAACACCTTCAGCCCCAGCAAGTCGCTGACCGTGCAGCTCAGCGGCAACTACCGCGCCCCGCTGGTGGTGCCGCAGGGCCGCTTGCTGGCCGTATATGGGCTCGATGTGGCCCTGCGCCAGCGGCTCTTTCACGACCGGGCCGCGCTCACGCTGCGAGTCAGCGACCCCTTCAACACGCGCCGCCAGTACACTCAGCTCGAAGCCGAGGGGCTCCGCGCCGACATTCAAAGCAAGTACGAAACGCGCGTGGGCTACCTGGGCTTCACCTGGTTTTTGGGCACGAACAAGCCGGCTAGCACCATCGAAAACCAACCCAAAGGCGACAGCAGCGGCTTCGGTGGCTAGCCACGGGGGTGACTGCACACTTGCTTACTTATCTCACTACTAGCTTATGGTCAATAATTTAACAAAATAAATAAGCCCGTTACGGCACGCCTCATTAGGAGGCGTGCCGTAACGGGCTTACCGTTGCCGGCTAGGCTAGTGGGCTACAGCGTCACGCTGCTTGACTGGCGAATGTCGCGCGAGGAGCTGCCGACCAGCAGCTCGAACTTGCCGGGGGCTAGCACCCAGGCTTTCTTGGCCTCGTCGTAGTATTTAAACGACTCGGCGGGCAGCGCTAGGGTTACGGTCTTGGTTTCGCCGGGCTTAAGGAATACTTTGTCGAAGGCCTTGAGCTCCTTCTCGGGGCGCTTCACGGCGGTTTGGCCGGGCTTCACGTAGAGCTGCACCACTTCGGCGCCCGCTACCGAGCCCGAGTTGGTGACGGTGAGCTTGACGGTGGCGCTCTGCGTGCCGGGCGTCACGGTGAGGGCGCCGTAGGTGAAGGTGGTGTAGCTCAGGCCGTGGCCGAAGGCAAACTGCGGTGCTACCTTATAGGTGTCGAAGTAGCGGTAGCCCACGTAGATGTCGTCTTTGTAGGTCTGTTTCAGCGGGTTGCCGGGCGTGCTAGGGTACTCGCCCAGCTTCATGGCCGGCGAGTCTTCGAGCTTCACGGGGAAGGTGAACGGCAGCTTGCCCGAGGGGTTCACGTCGCCAAACAGAATGTGCGCCAGCGCGTTGCCGCCTTCCATGCCGGGGTACCAGGCTTCCACGATGCCTTTGGCCTGGCCAGCCCAGGCCGATACGTCGATGGGCCCGCCGCCGAGCAGCACCACGGCGGTGCGCGGGTTGGCGGCCACCACGGCCTGCACCAGCTCGTCCTGGCCGAAGGGCAGGTTCATGTCGGGCTTATCGACGCCCTCGGCGTCGTAGGCGTTGTCGCTCCACTTGCTGTAGTCGTAGCCGTGGGTGGAGCCGCCCACGTAAATCACCACGTCGGCGGCCTTGGCGGCGGCCACGGCTTGCTGAATGAGCTGCGGGTCAGCCTTCTGGCCGCGGGCAATGGTGTAGCCGGGCGTGTACGTCACGTTGACCCCACTACCCAGCTCGTTCTTAATGCCTTGCAGCGCCGAAATCTCGTACTTGGCCTTCACCTGCCCGCTGCCGCCGCCCATCGCGTTCTCGCGGGTAGCATTGGCCCCGATGACGGCCACCGTTTTCACCGACTTTTTAAACGGCAGCAGGTTGCCTTCATTTTTGAGTAGCACAATGCCTTCCTCGGCCACTTTGAGGGCGGTGGCCTGGTGCTCCTTGGTGTTGTAGGCGCCGGGCTGGCGCTTGGTGGCGCCTAGCTGGTGGGTGGCGTACATCACGCGCAAGATGCGGCGCACTTTGTCGTCGAGCACCGGCAGCAGCGCGGGGTCTTTCTTAATGGCCGCCAGGGCCGGGTCGGCCAGGAAGAAGCGGTCGTAGTAGCTGCGGGCGGGCGTGGCAGTTGCACCCGCCGAGGCCGTGGCCTGGCTCTGGTCCACATTGCCGTACATCATGGCCAGGTCGCTGCCCATTTCGAGGTCGGTGCCGTTGCGCAGCGCTTCCTGCGTGTCGTGCACCGAACCCCAGTCGCTCACTACCAACCCCTTGAAGCCCCACTCCCCTTTCAGAATGGTGTTCATCAGGTAGGCGTTCTCGGTGGCGTAGGTGCCCCGAAACTTGTTGTAGGAGCCCATGAGCGAGTACACGCCGCCCTGCTGCACGGCGGCCTTGAAGCCCGGCAGGTAAATCTCGCGCAGCGCCCGCTCACTCATGTCCACGTCGATGTCGTCGCGGTGGGTTTCCTGATTATTTGCCGCGTAGTGCTTCACGCAGGCCGACACGCCCTGGCTTTGCACGCCCTGGATGTAGCCCACCACCATCTTGGAGATGAGAAACGGGTCCTCGCTGAGGTACTCGAAGTTGCGGCCGTTGAGCGGGGCGCGCACGATGTTGATGCCGGGGCCGAGGATAATGTCCTTGCCGCGAGCATTGGCCTCGCTGCCCAGCACCGTGCCGTAAGCGTGGCCCAGGGCGGGGTTCCAGGTCGAGGCCAGGGTGTTGTTAGTGGGCATGTAGGTGCCCGCATCGTTGGCGCCCACTGGGGGCTTCCAGTTGCGACCTTGCTCGGGGCGCACGCCGTGCGGGCCGTCGGAAGTCATGATTTCGGGGATGCCCAGGCGCTCGATACCACCGGCAGCGAAGGCCGAGTTGGCGTGAATCATCTTCACCTTTTCTTCCAGCGTGAGCTTGCCGAGCAGGGCCGTGATTTCGGCCTCGTGGCCGAGGAGCGCCTGCTGGGCATTGGGGCTAGCCATCGGCTTGGCAGAGGTGGCGCGGGCGCCGGGCTTAGTTTTTTGGGCTTGGGCGACGCCAGCGGTGGCACAAAACAGGGCCGCCGCCAGCAAAGCCTGGGCGCGAATGGAAACGTGTGGCATGCAACAAAAACAAAAAGCGGGGGTGGGAAAAAGCAGTTGGGCAACGGCCAGCGCCGTTGGTGGCCGAAGTTATGGGCTAGCGGGATAGCGCGCCGGCTTTTCCTGGGTTCAGGCGCATGCTCCTGCCCTCTGGCCAGCCACTGCAACCGCGGCTTTCACTGCCCGATTAGCCTGGCGTAAGTTAGTCGGTATCACGAAAGTGCTGTACTATTGTTCCAGTCAGTCAGGGCGCGAGAGTCTCGCCCAGCAATTCCGCTTCTTTGCACATGGCTGGTTATTCTTGTTTTTTCACCATTTTCCACGCTCCGCCTTATGCCCACCCATCCTCACCCTCTTTCTCGCCCCACTACTGGCACATCGCCCACCCTGCGCCTAATGACACTGGCCGCCCTGCTGGCCGCCGCTAGCTCCAGCCACGCCCAAACCGCTAGCCTGCCCCAGCTCGGCAAGGCTAGCATTAAGGAAGTGCTGGCCGCTCTCACCACCGAGGAAAAAGTGAAATTGGTAGTCGGCATGGGCTTTTACCCCTCGGGCTTTCCGGCCGGGATGCTGCCGCCCGGCGACCCCGGCGACCGGGAGGTGCCCGAAAAAGTACCCGGCGCGGCCGGCCGCACCCACGCCATTGCGCGGCTCGGCATTCCTTCGCTCACGCTTTCGGATGGCCCGGCGGGCGTGCGCATCGACGCCATTCGGGGCAAGGACAGCACCAAGACGTACTACGCCACGGCCTTCCCGGTGGCCACGCTGCTGGCCTCCAGTTGGGACACCACGCTGGTGCACCGCGTGGGCGTGGCCTTCGGAAGCGAGGTGCGCGACTTTGGCATCGACGTGCTGCTGGCGCCGGGCATGAACATTCACCGCAACCCGCTAGGGGGCCGCAACTTCGAGTACTACTCCGAAGACCCCGTGGTGGCGGGCAGCGTGGCAGCGGCCTTCGTCAATGGCATCGAGAGCAACGGCGTGGGCACCAGCATCAAGCACTTTGCGCTTAACAATCAGGAATTTAACCGCATGCAGCTCAACTCGCACATCAATGAGCGGGCGTTGCGCGAAATCTACCTCAAGGGCTTTCAGCTGGCCGTTAGAAAGTCGCAGCCCTGGACCGTGATGTCGTCGTACAACAAGATAAACGGCACCTACACGTCCGAAAGCCACGACTTGCTCACGAGCCTGCTGCGCCAGGAATGGGGCTTTAAGGGCCTCGTGATGACCGATTGGTACGGCGGCTCCGACCCGGTGGCCCAACTCAAGGCCGGCAACGACCTACTGGAGCCCGGCACCGCTAAGCAGACCCAGGCCATTCTGGCGGCGCTTAAAAGCGGCCAGCTCACGCCCGCCCAGCTCGACGTGAACGCAACCCGCGTGCTGGAGCTGGTACTCAAGTCGCCCACCTTCAAAGGCTATAAGTACAGCAGCCAGCCGGCCCTGAAAGCCAACGCCGCCGTGGCCCGCCAGGCCGCCGCCGAAAGCATGGTGCTGCTGCGCAACGAGGCCGGTACGCTGCCCATTGCGGCCGGCCACCAGGTGGCGCTGTTTGGCAACACGTCTTACAATCTCATTGCGGGCGGCACCGGCAGCGGCGACGTAAACCGCGCCTACACCATCTCGCTGGCTCAGGGCCTCACCAGCGCGGGCTACACCGTGGCGGCGGCCCCTAGCCAGGCCTACGCCCAGTACTTGCAGGCCGAAAAAGCCAAGCTGCCCAAGCAGCGGGGCCTGCTCGACCCAGCGCCCGTGATTGCCGAAATGGTGCCCAACGCCACGCTGGTAGAGCAGCAGGCCCAGGTGGCCGACGTGGCCATCGTCACGCTAGGCCGCAGCGCCGGCGAGGGCGGCGACCGCAAGGTGACCGACGACTTCGACCTCACCAGGGCCGAGCAGGCGCTGCTCAAGCAGGTGGCCGCTGCGTTTCACGCGCAGGGCAAGAAAGTAGTGGTCGTCCTCAATACCGGCGGCGTGGTAGAGGTGGCTAGCTGGCGCAGCCAGGTCGACGCCATCTTGCTAACCTGGCAGCCGGGCCAGGAGGGTGGCCACGCGCTGGCCGACGTGCTCAGCGGCCAGGTAGCGCCTTCGGGCAAACTCGCCACTACGTTTCCGATGGCCTATACCGACGTGCCGTACGCCAGCGAGTTTCCGGGCAAGCTGCTGGATGGCTCCGGCGGCGCGGGCGGTGGGCTCATGGGCAAGCCTTCGGAAAACTCTTATGCCGAAGGCATTTACGTGGGCTACCGCTACTACAATACCTTCCAGGTGAAGCCGGCCTACGAGTTTGGCTACGGCCTAAGCTACACCACCTTCACCTACGACAAGCTGCAACTCAGCGCGGCCACACTAACCGGCAAAATTACGGCTAGCCTTAAGGTGACGAACAAGGGCACCGTAGCCGGCAAGGAAGTAGTGCAGCTCTACGTGCACGCGCCCAAAGGCACGCTAGCCAAGCCCGAAAGCGAGTTGCGCGCCTTTGCCAAAACCGGCCTGCTAGCCCCTGGCCAGTCGCAGACGCTCACCTTCACTCTCACGGCCGCCGACCTGGCCTCGTACAACCCCGCCGCCGAGGCCTGGCAGACCGACGCCGGCACCTACACGGCCCGCGCCGGTGCCTCGTCGCTGGATATCCGGCAGTCGGCCACCTTCACGGTGCCCAAGGCCGTGGTAGTGCAGAAAAGCCGCAAGCTGCTAGCCCCGCAAAGCCCGGTGAAGGAGCTAAGCGTGAAGTAGCCGGGACACTTTTGCTAGTGCATTTAAAAACCCACCTGCGAAATAGAATCTCACAGGTGGGTTTTTAGCGCTGGCCCGGCTATTAACTTAGTTATCCGTCACCGGTACGCGGGGCTCCTTGCCCGATTCGACGGGAAAGCCGGCATCCTTAAGCGGGGCTTTGGTTGCCAGGTACAGGCCCACGGCCGCCGCCAAGCCGGTAGCGGCCGCTACGCCGGCCACCACGGGGTTGAGGCGGGCGCGGGTGTAGAGGCTGGTGTGCATGACGTGGCCGGGGTTATTACCCTGTACTTTGGCGTGGGGGCCATTGGGGCGATGCAGCGAGCCGGCGGGGTCTACGGCCCGGGTGCCTTCTTGCTTTTGCTGGGCCACGCCGGTTTTGGCTTCTACCCAGTCCATTACGCCGGGCACGTACTTGTTCACGCTGCTCATGATTTTGCCGCCGCCGCCCACGAATACGTCGCGCATGGGGTGCGTGGCGGCGTGCAGAATAGCGTTAGCCACTTCCTCGGGCGCGTACACCGGCTGGGGCAGCTTGGGCTTTTCGGGGAGGTAGTTGCGGGCGTGCTCGGGAAAGGGCGTATTGATGGCGGCCGGCTTGATAAGCGTTACCGACACAGGCGCTTTCTCATCGGCCAGCTCGATGCGCAGGGCATCGGTGAAGCCCTTCACGGCGTGCTTGCTCGAGGCGTACATGCCCTGGATGGGTACGGCTACGTCGCTCACCACGCTGCCTAGGTTGATGAGCGCGCCGCCGTGCTTTTTGAGGTGCTTAATGGCTTCGAGTGAGCCATTTACAATGCCCCAGAAGTTGGTGTCGTACAAACGCTTAAAGTCTTCGAGGTTGCCTTGCTCAAGCTTGCCCCACATGCCCACGCCGGCATTGTTGACCCAGGTATCGAAGCCGCCGAAATTGGCGTGCGCAGCGTGGTGAATGCGGCGCACGGCGGCCGGGTCGGCCACGTCGGCAGCCACCGTCACCACGCGGCCGCCCAGCTGGCGGGCCACGGTGTCGAGGTCGGGCTGCGAGCGGGCGGCCAGCACGAGGCGGGCGCCGGCCTTGGCGGCGGCCTTAGCCGTGGCTAGCCCAATGCCGCTGGTGGCGCCGGTAATAACGATTACTTGCTGGTCGAGGGGTTTGAGATTAACGGACATTAGGAGGGAAACTGAAATGGAAAAGGAGTATTGGAATGGCGGGGTAGGGCTTTCCTATACGACTCGCCGCGCCAAATGGATAACGCGCCAAATGGATAAGGCGCAGGTTAGCGGAGCCGCGCGGGGCCGGCCCTACCTTTGGGCCTCTATTCCCAACCCTTGTTAATGGCCGATTCTTTTTCTCAACAAGTGCCCCTCAAATCGCTGGCCTTGCTAGGCTCTACGGGCTCCATCGGCACGCAGGCGCTGGCAGTGGTGCGGGAGCAGCCGGGCCGCTTCCGGGTGGCGGTGCTCACGGCCGGGCGCCAGTGGCAGCTGCTGGTGCAGCAGGCCCAGGAGTTTCGGCCCGCAGCCGTGGTCATCAACGACGAGTTTTACGCTGAGGTGAAAGCTGCCTTAGCTAGCCAGCCCGAAACCCAGGTGCTGGCCGGCGCCGCGGCCCTGGCCGAAGTGGTGCAGCGCCCCGACGTCGACGTGGTGCTCACGGCCCTGGTCGGCTACGCGGGCCTAGTACCCACGGTGGCCGCCATCCGGGCCGGCAAGGCCATTGCCCTGGCCAACAAGGAAACGCTGGTGGTAGCCGGCGAGCTGATAACCAAGCTCGTGCGCGAGCACAACGTACCACTGCTGCCCGTCGATTCCGAGCACTCGGCCATCTTCCAATGCCTGGCTGGCGAGGCCATGAACCCGATTGAAAAGGTCATTCTGACCGCTTCGGGGGGGCCTTTCCGCGGGCGCGGGGCTAGCGAGCTGGCCCACATCACCAAGGCCCAGGCTCTGAAGCACCCCAACTGGACGATGGGCGCCAAAATCACCATCGACTCGGCCACGCTCATGAACAAGGGCCTCGAAGTAATCGAGGCCAAGTGGCTGTTTGGCCTTGAAAACGAGCAGATTGAGGCCGTAGTGCACCCCCAGAGCATCATCCATTCGCTGGTGCAGTTTCAGGATGGCTCTCTGAAGGCGCAGCTCGGCCTGCCCGATATGAAGCTGCCCATTCAGTACGCACTGGGCTACCCCGAGCGCCTGCGGAATGATTTCCCGCGGTTTTCGTTTCTCGATTATCCCACCCTCACCTTCGAGGCGCCCGATGGGGCTACCTTCCGGCACCTGCCGCTGGCCTACGCCGCCATGCGGCGCGGCGGCACGGCGGCCTGCGTGCTCAACGCCGCCAACGAGGTAGCCGTGGCCGCCTTCTTGCAGGATAAAGTCAGCTTCCTGGGCATGGCCGACGTAGTGGCCGACACCCTGGACAGGGTGCCGTATCTTGCGGCCCCAACCCTGGCCGACTACGCCGCTACCGACGCCGAGGCGCGGCGCGTGGCGGCGGGGCTGCTCTAAAATAAAAATCGTTGTCATGCTGACGAAGGAAGCATCTTATCACGGCTGCTTTCGTCAGAATTACCTATCCAACCGGCGCGAGCGTGATAAGGTCCTTCGCGAGCTCAGGATGAAAGTTTAAAAGTAAATTCTTCCCTTTGGAAATTCTCGTTATGATTGGCCAGCTGGTGCTGGGCCTTTCGCTACTGGTTGGCTTGCACGAATTTGGGCACTTTGCCTTCGCCAAGCTCTTTAAGATTAAAGTCACGAAGTTTTATATCTTCTTCGACTTCCTGTTTCCGCTGCCTTCGGTCTGGAATTTTAGTCTGTTCAAGAAAAAAGTGGGCGAAACGGAGTACGGCATCGGCTGGTTTCCGCTGGGCGGCTACGTGGCCATCCACGGCATGGTAGACGAAACCCAGGACGCCGACGCCCTGGCCGGCCCGCCGCAGCCCGACGAGTTTCGAGCCAAGCCAGCCTGGCAGCGCCTGCTCGTAATGCTGGGCGGCATCATCATGAACGTGCTTACGGGCATCGTCATTTTTACGGCCCTCACCTACAAGCTGGGTGAAAGCTACCTGCCCGCTTCGGAGGCGCGCTACGGCGTGGTAACCACCCACCTGGGCCGCGAAATGGGCTTTCGCGACGGCGACCAGATTGTAAAAATCAACGGCCGGCCCTTCGCCGAGTTCAACGATGTGTACGACCCCAACGTGCTGCTTGGGTCCGAAACCTACTACACCGTGGAGCGCGGCGGCCAGCTCCTCGACCTGCCCAAGCTGCCCCCACGCTTCATGGACAAGATGAGCAAGGCCGGCGATAGCCTCTTCGTGGAGCCGCGCCAGCCTTTCCTGCTCAAGGAGGTAGTACCCGGCAACCCGGCCGCCAAGGCCGGCATCGTGGCCGGCGACCGCATTACCCAAATCGGCAGCACCCCCATCCAATACTACGACCAACTGCTGAGCACCCTGCCCCGCTACAAGGGCAAAACGGTGCCCGTGCAGGTGCAGCGCGCCGGCCAAACTCTGACGCTGCCCGTGGCCGTGAGCTCGGCCGGCAAAATTGGGGTGCGCCCCGAGCCGCAATTGCATTTCAGCACCCGCTACTACGGCCTGGGCGAGGCCGTGCCGCAGGGCATCAAAAAGGCATTCGGCGTTATTACGCTGCAAGCCAAGGCGTTCACCATGATTGCTAAGGGCCAGGCCTCGGCCTCCGAGAGCCTGGGCGGCCCGGTCGAGATTGCCCAGCAGTTCGGCGGGCACTTCGACTGGCCGCACTTCTGGACGCTGGTGGGCATGCTGAGCATGGTGCTGGCCTTCATGAACCTGCTGCCCATTCCGGCCCTCGACGGCGGCCACGTGCTGTTTTTGCTCTACGAAATGATTCTACGCCGCAAGCCGTCCGAAAAATTCCTGGAGGGCGCCCAGCGCGTGGGCACGGTGCTCATCCTGGCCTTGATGGTGTATGTCATTATCATCAAGCAGGTAATGAAGCTGTTCTAAGCCGATTTTAGATAAGCTACTTGTCTCTGCGAGCGCAACGAAGTGGAGCGCGGCAATCTTTCCTTCCCGTCGGGGTTACTAACTCAACGAAAAAGGAAAGATTACCGCGCTCCACTTCGTTGCGCTCGCCATGACAAGCGATTTTTAAGCCTGCTATCTTCGCAATCACCATGCGTAAGCTTCCCCTCTTTCTCAGCCTGCTGCTAGGGTTACCCGGCGCGGCCGGTACCCGCCACGCCTACCATTCCAGCATCCTGGAGCTGCGGCTGAACCCGCAGAAGCAGCAGGTCGAGCTGGCCCTGAAAGTCTTCACCGACGATTTCACCCGGGCGCTGTCCAAGGGCCAGCCCAAGACGGTGGACCTGCGCGAGCCCCGCGCCCTGCCCCTGGCCGAACTCTACCTGCACCAGCACCTCAAGCTGACGCTGCCCGCCGCCCCGCGCCAGCCCCGCGTGCCCCTCGAAGTGAAATTCCTGGGCTTGCAACCCGAAAAGGACGCCTATTGGCTCTACGCCAAAGTACCGCTGCCCCACCCTACTAAAGAGCTGCTTATTCAGCAGGAAGTGCTGCTCGACGAGTTCAGCGACCAGATGAACATCGTGAACGCCGAGGGTAACGGCAAGAAAGTGAGCGCCTTGCTACGCAACGGCCACGAGGAGGAAGTCCTAAACTTCTAGCCACCCTGGCTAGCCTCGCCCAGCCACTCGCCAAACGGCCCCAGCGCCCGCAAGGCATCAAGGATGTGCGCCCGGAACGCCGCGGGCGACAGCTTGCGCACCTCTGCATCGGGTAGGGTGTGCATCAGCAAAAACTGCTTGTGGCGCAGCCAGCCGGCCGCGGGGTGGCTGGCCTCGTAGCCGGGCGGCATCTTCTTGAGTTGGTCGCCGGCCAGCCCCTGCGGGAAGAACTGCCGGGCCGCCGGCGCGGCCAGCAGCGTGTGCAGCCCCTCGGGCGCGTAGTCGATTTCCTGGCGAATGGCGGCTAGCTGCTCTTTAGTGGGCTCGTAGAGGCCGCCGGCTACCAGGGTCTGGCCGCTAGTGCCGATTTGCACGTAGCGGCCGGGCGCCTCCGAGTGCTTGCCGCCGGGGGCGAAGTAAGCCGAGAAGTGCGTTTTATACGGCACTTTGACTTTGGAAAAACGCACGTCGCGGTAGATGCGGAAGATGCATTTTCTGGGGTCGAGGCCGGCCAGGGCGGGCTCGTCCTGCACCAACTCGCGCAGCCAGTAGGCCACTTCCTGCTCAAAATCAGCGCGCAAGTGGTCATAAGTGGCTTTGTGGTCCTGAAACCACTCGCGGTCGTTGTGGTGGGCGAGGTCGTGGAGGAAGTCGAGCAGAGCAGCAGGGTTCATAGCTGCAAAGATGCGGCGGCGGGCGGCGCGGCCAGGCCCAGCGCGCATACGAAGGGCTTTTGCCGGCGCGTTGCCAGGCTGCCCACTTTCTCAGTACCTGCGCCTTGCCTACCCTTTTACTTCTGGTTGTCTGCTTGCTGGCCGGGCCGGCTAGTGCTCAACCATCGCCGGCCCCGCCCACGTCCTTTTGGGCGCAGCAGCTGGCCTACCCGCGCGTGCGGGCGGCCTACGCGCGCTGCTGGCCCCTGCTGGCCGCCCGGCTGCAAGCCCGGCACCTCGACCCGGCCCGGCTGGAAGTATTCTTTCGCCTTATTAAAACCCACCGGGCGCTGGAGGTGTGGGCCCGCAACCAGGGCGACGCCGCGTTTCTACTGCTGGCTAGCTACCCGCTGGCCGCCACCTCGGGCACGCTGGGGCCCAAGCGCCGGGCCGGCGACGGCCAGGTGCCCGAGGGCTGCTACACCATCGACCGCTTCAACCCCCGCAGCCGCTACCACCTTTCGCTGGGCCTCGACTACCCCACGCCCGACGACATCCTCGCCACCGGCTTGGCCGACCCCGGCGGCGACATCTTCCTGCACGGCTCTGACGTGACGGACGGCTGCCTGCCCCTCACCGATGCGGGCATCGAGGAAGTGTACCTGCTGGCTGTGGCGGCGCGGGCGGCCGGGCAGGCCAGCATCAGTGTGCCCTGTTGCCGTTTCCATTGGTGGAGAGTGAGTTGCGGCCACGAGCGGCCAGCCCACACGCGGCTTTTTGGCGGGGACTGGTGCCGGGCTACGCCTACTTTGAGGCGCACCGGGCGCTAGCCCCCGTGCCCACTCAGTACGCCACGCCAGCGCCGGCCACGCGGTAGGTCGGGTCTTCGAGGATGTTGACTTCGACCAGGGCACCGGCGCGGCCCAGCAGGTGGCGGCAGTCGGGGCTGAGGTGGCGCAGGCGCAGCGTTTTGCCGGCGCGCTGGTAACGCTCGGTGAGCTTGTGCAGGGCGTCGAGGGCCGACATATCGGCCACGCGGCTTTCCTGGAAGTCGAGAATAACCTCTTGCGGGTCAGCGGCCACGTCAAACTTTTCGCCGAAGGCCTGCACCGAGCCGAAAAACAGTGGGCCAAACAACTCGTAGTGCTTCACGCCTTGAGCATCGACGTAGTGGCGGGCCCGGATGCGCTGGGCGTTTTCCCAGGCAAAGGCCAGCGCCGACACCACCACGCCCAGCAGCACGGCCAGAGCCAGGTTTTGGGAAATGGCCGTGATGGCCGTCACGAGCAGCATCACCACCACGTCGGTGCGCGGCATGCGGCGCAAAATGCGCAGGCTGGCCCACTCAAACGTGGCAATGACCACCATGAACATCACGCCCACCAGAGCGGCCAGCGGCAGCCGCTCTATCAGCCCCGAGCCGAACACGACGAAACCCGCCAGCGCCAGCGCCGCCACCACGCCCGAGAGCCGCCCCCGCCCGCGCGATTCGAGGTTCACCATCGTCTGGCCAATCATGGCGCAGCCGCCCATGCCGCCGGTGAGGCCCGAGGCCACGTTGGCCAGGCCCTGGGCCACGCAGTCCTGGTTGCTGCGGCCGCGGCTGTCGGTCACTTCGTCCACCACGGTCAGGGTCAGCAGGCTTTCGGTGAGGCCCACCAGGGCCATAATGACGGCGTAGGGCAGCACCACGGCCAGCGTGTGCCAGCTCAGCGGCACCTGCGGCACGTGAGGCACCGGCAGCCCGCCCGCGATGGAGGCAATGTCGCCCACCGACTTGGTGGGCAGCCCGCCGCCTATCACCAGCGCCGACACCACGATAATGGCAACCAGCGAGGCCGGCACGGCCTTCGTAAACCGGGGCAGAACGTACACGATGGCCATCGTGAGGGCCACCAGCCCGGCCATCAGGAGCAGGGCCGAGCCGCTGAGCCAGTGCTCGGCCCCGGCCGCGTCGCGCACTTTGAACTGTTCGAGCTGGGCCATGAAGATGATGATGGCCAACCCATTAACAAAGCCATACACCACGGGCTGCGGCACCAGCCGGATAAACTTGCCCAGCCGCAGCAGTCCCACAGCAATCTGGATGACGCCCATCAGCACCACGGCCAGAAACAAATACTCGAGGCCCTGCTGGGCCACCAAACTCACGATAACTACTGCCACCGAGCCGGCTGCGCCCGATATCATGCCCGGCCGGCCACCCAGCACGCTCGTAACGAGGCAGATAACGAACGCCGACCCAATACCCACCAGCGGGCTGATGTGCGCGAGCAGCGCAAAGGCCACTACCTCGGGCACCAGGGCCAGCGCGGTGGTGAGGCCGGCTAAAATTTCATCTTTAACGTTGACTTTATACTGGGCTAAATTGGAAAGGGCAAACAACATAAACTACTGAGGATAAGGCAAAAGAAAAGCCGCTCGCTTCCGGCAGGAAGCGGCGGCACGCGGGTTTTCGGCCAGTCCTCAGGGTGGAGTAAGCTTGAAAATAAGAGGCAGGAAGTGGGGCATAAGTACCGGCAAAGGTACGGCCTGGGGCCGCCGACCGCCGGGCAGGCCGGAGCCTTCTGCGTAGCGACGCAAGACTTATCCCCTGTCTACCCGTCTAGTACGACCCTCTACATACATAAAATCCAGCACTGCCAGCCAGAGTAGCATGGGCGGTACGTAGGCCGCTTCCCGGGGGGCCAGGTGCAGAAAGGTCAGCAGGGCGTTGCTACTGAAAGCCAGCACGAAAAGCAGCTTCAGCACATCAAGCCGGCCTTTTTCCCGCTTGCGGAAAAAGCGCAGGCTATACGTTAGGGCGATACCCGCCAGGGCAACGACCAGCAGGGGGTTGGCCCCTGCCCAGTGCAGGATTTTGAAGGCCGCCCCAAGGAGCAGCAACCCGCCTAAAAACAGCATAACCCGGGCGTAGACCGTGCCCAGGATAGTCCCGTTCCGCACTAGCAGCCACAGGCCCAACAGCTGCCCCAGGCCGCTGCCCACACTCAGCAGCCAGGTACCGGTAGCGGCGCTGGCTGGGGCGTAGGTTAGCAGCTTGCCGGCGCCCGCCACCAGCAAGCACAAGCCAATGGCAACGAGTAGCGCACGATTATTCATAACTAGGGAGAAAAGGAGCTGGCAAAATACGGCCCCGCCAGGCAGGGCACCAGCCGGCACGGTTTTTTCGTTTAGACGAGCTCGCCCTTATTTCTTTTGCCCATGCGTCGGCTCCTGCTTATTCTATTCGCCCTTTCCTTTTTTTCCCAAGCCACCAGGGCCCAGCGGCCTACCGACAAGTGGTACTTTGGCCGCCAGGCCGGGCTCGACTTCGGCAGCGGCACCCCCACCCCGCTGCTCGACGCCGCCATGACCACCTACGAGGGCTGCGCTACGGCCACTACCAAGCGCGGCGAACTGCTCTTCTACACCGACGGCCAAACCGTGTGGAACCGCCAGCACCAGCCCATGCCGGGCGGGCGCCGCCTCATGGGCTCGGGCAGCAGCACGCAGTCGGCGCTCATCGTGCCCGACCCTGGCTCGGGCAACCTCTTCTACATCTTCACGGTGGCGGCCCAGGGTGGGCCCGACGGCCTGCGCTACTCGGTAGTCGACATGACCCGCGACGGTGGCCTGGGCGACGTGCCGCGGGCCAACCTCTTGCTCATCACGCCAGTAGCCGAGAAGCTGGCCGCCGTGCGCCACGCCAACGGCCGCGACGTGTGGGTGGTGGCCCACCGCTGGAACTCCAGCGCCTTTGTATCTTATCTCGTTACGGCCGAAGGCGTTAGCTCGGGCAAGCCCATCATGAGCAACGTGGGCGCCATGAACGCCGGCCCCGGCCGAAACGCCATCGGGGCACTCAAGTTTTCGCCCGATGGCACCCGGCTGGCCGCCGCGCTGTGGCGCGAAAACAACAAGTTTGAGGTCTATAATTTCGACCGCGGCACCGGCAAGGTGAGCAGCCCGCGCAGCTTCGGGCCCTACGAGGAGGCCTACGGCGTGGAGTTTTCGCCCGATGGCCGCCTGCTCTACGGCTCGTGCAACGGCAATACCAAGAGCCAGAAAGTGGCGGCCGCCAGCGAAACCCAGCTCGTGCAGTTCGACCTGCAAACCGGCAAGGCCAGCGTGGTAGGCCACTCGGCCAACCACAAAATTGGGGCCTTGCAGCGCGGGCCCGACGGCAAAATCTACGTGGCCCGCGAGGACAATTCCTTTCTGGGGGTGATTGAGCAACCCAACGCCAGCGGCCCGGCCTGCCGCTACGTCGACGATGGGCTGAAGCTGGGCGGCCGCCGCAGTAAGCTCGGCCTTCCCGCCTTTATCACGGAGCCCTAACCCGCGCGGGCTAGGGTAGACGAACATTTTAGGCGTATTTTTACAAAAAATAGCCTATGAAATCTCCTTTGTTCGCGGCCAAATTTCGCCTCCTTGCCCTCTTGCTGCTCGCCACGGGCAGCCTACTCACTTCCTCTTGCAAAAAAGATGACGCGGTGCCCGACTACGCGGCGCAGGACGACGCCACCATCAAGAAGTACCTGGCCGACAACTCGATAACTAACGCCCAGAAGCAACAATCGGGGCTGTACGTGATTCCCGTCGTTACCAACCCTACCGCCGCTACGCCCAAGCCAGGCGAGGTGGTGTCGGTGCTCTTCACGGGCACGCTGCTCAATGGCACGGCCATTTACTCGACCAGCCAGAATGATAATACGCCCGTCAGCTTCGTGTCGCAGCAAAACCAGATTATTCCGGGCTTCGACGAGGGCGTGAGCCTGATGCACAAGGGCGACAAGGTGGTGCTGCTGATGCCGTCGGGGCTGGCCTTTGGCCCGAGTGGCTCGGGCACGGCGGTGCCCCCCAATACGGTGGTGCGCTACGAGGTAGAGTTGGTCGACATCAACCCCAGCTTTGCCGTGCCCGACGACAACCTGTTTAAGCGCTACCTGACCAAGAATAGCATCACCACGGCCCAGAAGCAGGCTTCGGGCCTGTACTTTATCCCTACCCTGAGCAACCCCAGCGGCGCGCAGGCCGTGTCGGGCACCACGGTTTCGGTGCTTTACACCGGCAAGCTGCTCAACGGCAACGTGTTTGATGCCACCTCGCAGCGCGGCAACCAGCCGTTTACGTTCATCGTGGGCTCGGGCGCTACCATCCCGGGCTTCAACGAGGGCGTGAGCCTGATGCGCAAGGGCGAAAAAGCCACCATCCTCATTCCCTCGGGCCAGGCCTACGGCGCCCGGGGCAACTCGTCCATCGCCCCCAACACGCCGCTCGTCTTCGACCTCGAAGTGGTTGACGTGAAGTAAAACGGCGCCCGCTGCCGACGCTCGTTAGGAGGGCCCGGTCTGGCAACTGCCAGGCCGGGCCCTCCTTTTTTTGGGGGCGCAGGCCGCGCCCGCCCGGTCCGGCCCGGTGCCCCGGCCTGCGCGCGGTGCGTATTTTGCGGCCGTGCCCGCTCCCTTCCTTTCCGCCGCCGACTATGCCCAGGGCCTCGCCGCCGGGCAGCGCGGCACCCTGGCCCGCGCCATTACGCTCGTAGAAAGCACCTTACCCCAGCACCAGGCCTTGGCGCAGGCCGTGCTGCAAGCCGTGCTGCCGCGCACCGGCGGCGCGCTGCGGCTGGGCATTACGGGCGTGCCGGGCGTGGGCAAAAGCACGTTTATCGAAGCGCTGGGGCTGTATCTGGTCGAGAAGCTGGGCAAGAAGCTGGCCGTGCTGGCCGTGGACCCCAGCTCGCCGCGCGGCGGCGGCAGCATTCTGGGCGATAAAACCCGGATGCCGCAGCTGGCGGCCCACCCGCGGGCATTCATCCGGCCGTCGCCGGCGGGCGGCAGCCTGGGCGGCGTGGCCCGCGCCACCCGCGAGGCCCTGCTGCTGTGCGAGGCGGCCGGCTACGACGTCATTTTCGTCGAAACCGTGGGCGTGGGCCAGAGCGAAGTGGCCGTGCACGGCCTGGTCGATTTTTTCCTGCTGCTAATGCTAGCCGGCGCCGGCGACGAGCTGCAAGGCGTAAAGCGCGGCATCATGGAAATGGCCGACGCCCTGCTCATTACCAAGGCCGACGCCGGCAACGAGCAGGCCGCCCGCCGCGCCGCCCGCGACTACGAGGGCGCGCTGCACCTCTTCCCGCCCGCCGCCAGCGGCTGGGCCGTGCCCGTGCGCACCTGCTCAGCCCTCAGCGGCGCCGGCCTGCCCGAAGCCTGGGAATTAATCCAGGACTACGCCGCCCACACCCAGGCCAGCGGCTACTGGCAGCAGCGCCGCGCCCAGCAGCAGCTTCAGTGGCTGGAAGAAGCCGTGCGCCAGGCCCTGGAGGCGCAGTTCTACGGCCGGGCCGGCGTGCAAACGGCCCTGCCGGGCGTGCGGGAGGCCGTGGCGGCCGGGCAACTCACGCCGTGGGCGGCGGCGGGGCAATTGCTGGGAGCGTCATAACGTATTGTAAGCAGTGGTTTGCAATGCGTAAAAAGCTCGCCTGCTTAGGCAATTTAAATTCGGCATTGAATTATACAACCAACAAAAGGTTGGCGGAAACTTTTTCGGTTAAATCATTGAATTTATGTATTATTCACTAGGTCTTTTAGGGTGTTTACTTCCTTTGGCAGGCGCACAGGCTCAGTCAATTGGTAATGCCTTAGCACCCGTTCACTTTAAGTCGCCGGTAGAAGTTTTCTTCCGGCCCAGTAGCTCAGTAATAGGTGCCGAGTACCGACTGATTATGGAAAAACACTTGGTATCTTCCCTTGATACGCTGTCTTTTCGTGCTTTGCTAAGCCACCCACACATCTATTTTGCCAAAGTATATACTGAATCCGTTAGTGGCCCACCATACCGCGAATACTATAAGACAGCTCCTATTACTCAAGGAAAAGGACTTTATCCTTTCAATAAGCAGAAGGTTAACGTGACGAAATTAGAGCGGCCACCTAAAGGCAAGTTCTACACGCAAACGGAGTCAGCTACCAACTATCGGATTTGGATGATTCGGAAGGACGCATCAGATTTTGGCCCAGCTCATCCCCCAGACACGTTACCTGGGATTGATTCAGTACGTGTGATTTACATTATTATGAGACGGCCGCACTAGTAGCGCGGAAACAAGGAAAACGCAGTGAAGTAGTAGACTTGAAGCGGTCTACCGAATGAGTACCCCCCCCCATCCCGCCGAAACCAGCGCGCCGGACTTGGGAAACGGATTTGAGCGGCCAGAGATAGGTCTACCGCCCTCGGAAAACGGGTTTCAGCGGCTTATATAGGGGTTTCCGAGTGCGGAAGATGGGTTTAGGCGGCCAAAATGAGGTGTCCCGAAGGTGGAAAGCCAGTTTCCGACACCCGGGCGAGGCTTTCCGAAGGATGCGTGGGCTGGAATATAAGCTGGTAGCGGTTGGGCTGCTATCTTACGGCCGTATTCAAATACTTTTTCCTCCTTTTTCTCCTTCGCTGGCCTATGCAGCCCACCCCTCCTTCGCCCACCACCCCGGCCAAGCCCCGCGCCGCGGGCACCACCCCCGCCCGCGACCCGGCCCAGGCGGCGGCCTGGGTGAGCATGGCCGCCGCCTGGAAAAAGAACCCCCAGCTCACGCTGGTTTATACCACGCAGGCCGCGTTTGAGGCCGCGGCCCTGGCCTTCGCCGCCCACCTGCAAGCCCGCCAGGCGGCCGACGACCCGCGCGGCCCGCTCAGCAACCGGCTCACGGCCATCCGCGACCAGTTTGCCGAGGCCCTGCCCTACATCAAGTCGGCGCTGCTGCCCATTTTTAAGAAGGCGGGCGTGGAAGCCGCCTACCCCAGCTTCGGCATCGGCCGCCACGACGGCGGCTGGCAATTTTCGGCCGACCGCCTGCTTCAGCAAGACGACTACGACAAGTGCGTGGCCGGCCTGCGGGCCCAGGGCCTCACCACCGGCGACTACGGTGCCGACACCCTGCCCCCCTGGCCCAGGAGTTTCGGGCCACCTACGCCCGGCTCGTGGCCCTGGACGCTGACACCAGCCAGGCCGTGGGCCAGAAAAACCAGGGCAAGCCCTACCTGAAAAAGGTGGCCAAAAGCCTGCGCCGCCTCTTGGAAGGCAACTACCCCGACACCTACGCGCAGGAGCTGCGCGCCTGGGGCCTGCAAAAAGAGAAGTTTTAGCAGAAGCGGGGGCTAAGACAGTGTTGGGGAATTTAAAAGAACGTCATGCTGAGCCCCGCGAAGCATCTCTACCGCGCCGCTAGGATATCGCCCTAATAATGCGAGCAAGATGCTTCGGCAAGCTCAGCATGACGTTCTTTTAAATTCCCCAACACGCGCTAAGGCTACTGATTTTCTGAATCCAGCAGCAGCCGCAGGCGGGCCTGCCACGACGGCGACAGGTAAGGCGTGGCTAATAGCGCCCGCACTAAATCCTGGTCATGCGGGCCCGACGCCAGGCACGTTACCATATCCTGAATGGTAACTGCGTAGGGCGAGCGCTCCACCAGGCTGATGGCATTACCGGCCTCTACCACGCCCGGCTGCAACACCCGGAAGTAGATACCACTGCGGCGGGCCAGCTCAAATTCGCGCACGATGCCGGGCCGCGCCAGACGAATCCCGAGCTTGAAGCAGGGCTGGCGGGGCTGCACGGCCCGCAGCACGGCCGTGCCCAGCTGAAAGCAGTCGCCCACGCGCACCTCCGGTTCCAGCAGGCCGAGCGTGGTCAGGTTTTCGCCGAAGGCCCCGGGCACGAGCTGGGCGGCGGGCAGCAGCTGCCGCCAGTAGGCCCAGTGCTCGCTAGGGTAGGCGTACACTGCTTTGTCGGGGCCGCCGTGCACGCGCAGGTCGGCCTGGCCATCGCCGGCCAGGTGCTCGGCCAGCACGGCTACCGGGCCCGCCACGGGCTGCTTAAAGATGCTGGTGCGGATGGTTTTGCCTTGCCACGCTACCTCTTGCGGCTGGGCGGTGTTGACGGAGAGAAGCTGCATGAGGCGAAGTACGGGCCGCGGCTGTCACTTATTGCGGCCGGCGCTCGTTAGCTGCGGGCACCTTGTTTCGCGCCCATGCCCGTTCGCCACTACCCTACCCTGCTCACGTACCTGGAAGGCAACCGCCGCCGCACGCCCGAATTTAACGACGTGCCGCTCGAGCTAGTGGAAGGTGCCCTGCCGCCCGACCTCGTGGGCACACTGCTGCGCAACGGCAACGGCCACTTCGAGCAGCACGGCGTGCTCTACGACCACTTGTTCGATGGTGATGGCATGGTGGCGCGCTTTCGCTTCGACGGCCAGCACGTAACCTACCGCAACCGCTACGTGCGCACCGCCGAGTTTGTGGCCGAGGAGGCGGCCGATAAGATGCTCTACCGCAGCTTTGGCACCAACCTGCCCGGCGGCCTGCGGGCCAATTTCGGCAAAACGCAGTTCAAAAACACCGCCAATACCAGCCTTATCGCGCATGGCGGCCACCTGCTGGCGCTGTGGGAAGGCGGCTGGCCCCACGCCCTGGCCCCCGACACCCTGGCCACGCTGGGGCGCTTCGACTACGGCGGGGTACTACGTAACCCGTTTGGGTGGCTCGACCGGCGCATCACGCCCGAAATGCCGTTTTCGGCCCACCCCAAGGTGCATCCTACCACCGGCGTGCTGCACAATTTTGGCACCGTGGCTGGCTCCAAGCACCGGCTGGTGCTGTACGAGGTGAGCCCCGCCGGCGTGGCCCGGGTGGCCCACGTGCTGCCGCTGGCCGACGCGCACTTTGC
>Ga0160429_1000598_pt1 | contig 28492 bp, 28 predicted proteins | sample SolpanmetagenomR_FD_108199 | JGI IMG/M metagenome (GOLD analysis project Ga0160429, IMG submission 108199) | Solar panel surface microbial communities from Lawrence Berkeley National Laboratory, California, USA - R | ecosystem: Engineered > Built environment > Solar panel > Unclassified ... | reverse complement strand
GGGACTTCCTTGCGGGTAAATAATGGGGCTCGAACCCACGACCTTCGGAATCACAATCCGACGCTCTAACCAGCTGAGCTATATCTACCGTGTGGTGGTTTGTGGGTGCAAAGATACGCGCAGGATTGTTTTTTCCAAGATTTTGGGTTGAAAAAAGTCTGCCTCTTGGCTAAGGTCTGCCGCCCGCGCAGCAAAATTACCCGACCTTTGTAGCATGGATACCCCCGCCGCCTTCACCGACTTCAAGCTTAACAAGCAATTACTCACCGCCGTAGCCGAGGCTGGCTTCACCGAGCCCACGCCGGTGCAGGTGCAGACCATTCCGCTGCTGCTGGCCGGGCACGACGTGCTGGGCATCGCCCAAACGGGCACCGGCAAAACGGCTGCTTTCGGCCTGCCGCTGCTCATGAAGGTGAAATATGCGCAGGGCGAGCATCCGCGCGCGCTCATCCTGGCCCCTACCCGCGAGCTGGCCATTCAGCTTGAAAAGCACCTCAAGGCGCTGGCCACCTACACCGATTTGCGCATTTTCGCCATTTACGGCGGGCTGGGGCCGAAAACGCAGATTGAAACCATCAAGGCGGGGCTCGACATTCTGATTGCCACGCCGGGCCGCCTCATGGAGATTTACCTGAAGGGCGACCTGGTGCTGAAAAGCCTGACCACGCTGGTGCTCGACGAGGCCGACAAGATGATGGACATGGGCTTTATGCCCCAGATTCGGCGCATCCTGGAAATTATTCCGCGCAAGCGCCAGAACGTGCTGTTTTCGGCCACCATGCCCGAGCGCGTGACCCAGTTGAGCGAGGAATTTCTGGAGTTTCCGGTGCGGGTGGAGGTAACGCCGCCCGCCCAAGCGGCCCAGACGATAACCCAGCGCCTGTACGAGGTGCCGAACCTGGCTACCAAAATCAACCTGCTGGAGCACCTGCTGCACCACGAGGCCGCGCAAATGACCCGCGTCATGCTCTTCGCCCGCACCAAGGAAAATGCCGACGAGGTAGCGCGCTTTCTCCAGCGCAAGGCGCCCGTGGGCGAAGTGCGCGTCATCCACGGCAACAAGGGTCAGAACGCCCGCCTCAACAGCATGGACTCCTTTAAGGCCGGCGAGGTGCGCTACCTGGTGGCTACCGACGTGGCCGCCCGGGGCATCGACGTGCCGCAGGTAAGCCACGTTATCAACTTCGACGTGCCGCTGATATACGACGACTACGTGCACCGCATTGGGCGCACGGGCCGGGCGCGGCACACGGGCGAGGCCATCACGTTTGCCAACCCCGCCGAGCGCCAGCACATCGAGCGAATTCAGGAGGTTATCAAGCAGGAAATTCCGCTGCTGCCTCTGCCCGAGGAAGTAGAGGTAACCAACACGCCCTTTGCCGAAGGCCAGCAGCACGCCCGCGTACTCGACGAGCAACGCCGCCGCGAAGACCCCACGTTTAAGGGCTCTTTCCACGAGAAAAAGGAGTGGATTAAGCCCGGCGTAACCATCGACAAACGCACCGGCAAGCCCTTCGAAGAAGGCAAGCACTTCAAGAAGAGCCAGAAGGGCAACAAGAAAAACCCGGGCAAGAAAGGCGCTTCGGCCCCGGCTATGAAGGCTATCAACGCCCGCCCGCGCCGCCGCAGCAGCTAGCCGAGTTTCGGCTAGGCCCTGCATACGAAACGCCGCCCCAGCTAGTAGCTAGGGCGGCGTTTCGTATTCGTATTGGTTGCTTCTAGCGTTATTACGCCTGCGGGGCGGGGCTGTTGGCCGTGACCTCGCCGATGGTCGTGGTGGCGCGCGAAATGGACTGTGCCGAAGCGGCCACCAGCTCGGTGCCCTCGCTACCCGTGAGGTACTGATACGACAGGCCCGCTATGGCCGCTCCCAGCAGCGGCGCCACCCAAAACAGCCACACCTGCTGCAAGGCCACGCCCCCCAGAATGAGCGCCGGCCCCAGCGAGCGGGCCGGGTTTACCGACGTGTTGGTGACCGGAATGCTGAGCAAATGAATGAGCGTGAGCCCCAGCCCGATGGCCAGCGGCCCAAACCCCTTGGCCGCCCGCGTATCGGTGGCGCCGAGGATAATGTAGAGGAAAATCATCGTCAGCAGCATCTCGGTGAGAAAGCAGGCCAGCAGCGAGTAGCCACCCGGCGAAGCCGCCCCGTAGCCATTGGCCGCCAGGCCATTAACGGCCTCGTTATACGACGGGCTGCCCGACGCGATAACGTGTAGCACACCTGCCCCAGCCAGCCCGCCCAGCACCTGGGCTGCCCAGTAGGGCAGCAGATTGCGCCCCGAAAAGCGCCCGCCCAGCCACAAACCCAGGCTTACGGCGGGGTTGAAATGGCCACCCGAAATATGCCCGAAGGCAAAAGCCATTGTGAGCACGGTGAGGCCGAAGGCCAGCGACACGCCCAGCAGGCCAATGCCCACCTTGGGGAAGCCGGCCGCCAGCACGGCGCTGCCGCAGCCGCCCAGCACCAGCCAGAAAGTGCCCACAAACTCGACGGCCAGCCGGCGCGGCGTAACGGCTTGCACCGGCGCCTCGGCGGCGGGCAGTGGAGAAATAAGAGGAGAAATAGTGCTCATAAAAGGAAGAGTGGAAAAAGGAAAAGCTCAACCTCAGCGCCCGGCCAAGCGGGGCGCTAAGGTTGAGCCTATACGGAGCTTCGGTTTTTTAAGACGAGCGTTTAACTTGATTCATTGCTTTTTACTACGTGCCTTTTCATCAGCCAGCAGGGCTAGTGGTGAAATAGCCGCCCGAGGGGCGCGCTGGCTAGCGTGAGCACCCCGCCCCAGAACACGGCGCTCCAGAGCATGTGCAGCAAGATGCGCGGCCGCGGCACCCCCAGCAGCGTGGCAATGACGGTGCCACCAATGGGCGAGAGCAGCACGGGGGTCAGAAACGCGATGCCCCCCATGCCAAAGCGCTTAAACACCTTGATAATGTTGCGCGAACGCTTGGAAAACACCGGCGCCCGGCGCAGGCGGCGCTGCTGCTGCCGGTGCCGCACCCAGGCCCGGCCCACGCCCGAAATGACGAACACGCTCGTCATCATGCCGGCCACGGTGAAGGCCAAAGTGGGCCAAAAGCCCAGCCCCATCTTATTGCCCGCCAGTGGGCCGCCCAGAAACTTAACCGTACTGAGTAAAAAAACGAGACCCAACTTCATGGCAAAGTGTAACACTAATACAGAAATAACAATAAAATAGCTGCCATACCTGTCTTATCAGACAGGTATGGCAGCAAAAATAGACAATTTCCGGTATCAGTTTATGCGCTAGGCCCTGAAAATTATAGTACGCAGCTAACTCTACTGTTTTCGTGCCAGTTTTGCTATTTCATAGCCTACGTGCGGCCAGCGGCAGTCCGGCAGCCCTCTTCCCGATGAAGGTACAACAGCCGGGGATAATAACCTCTGGCTGCCATCCTAAATTTTACTGCCAAAAGCCAAATCGCCGGCGTCGCCCAAGCCCGGCACGATGTAGGCTTGCTCGTTGAGCTTCTCATCGATGGCGGCCAGCCAGAGCGAGGCCTCGGGAATCTCGCGCATCACGTAGGCCACGCCCTCTGGCGAGGCGATAACGGCCGCAATGTGCACCTGGCGCGGCGTGCCGAAGCGCAGCATGGCGCGGTAGGTTTGCACGAGGCTTTTGCCGCTGGCCAGCATGGGGTCGGCCAGGATGAGCACGCGCTCGTCGAGGCGCGGGGCGGTGAGGTAGTCGAGCTGCACCTGCACCTGGGCCGTGCCCTCGATGCGGTAGGCCGCGGCAAAGGCGCTGGGGCTCTGGTCGAAATAGTTGAGGAAGCCCTGGTGAAACGGCAGCCCGGCGCGCAGCACCGTGGCCAGCACCGGAAAATCGCGCAGCAGCTGGCTGGCCGCTTCGCCTAGGGGCGTCTTTACCACCTGCGGCGTGTAGCTGAGCTGGGCGCTGATGCGGGTGGCAATAATTTCGCCCAGGCGCTGCAAGTTGCGCCGAAAGCGCAGGCTGTCTTTCTGCACGTCTACATCGCGTAGCTCGGCCAGAAAGTGGTTGGCAATGCTGGGCTCGGCGCACACTACGTGCAAGCGGCTAGCGGCCGGGGCCGGCTCGGCGGAAGTCAGGGGCGCATCCATGCTAAAAACCAGGGACTAGAGGTAAAGGTGAGGGCCGGGTAGCTTACGGGCCGCGCCCCAAAATTGGCGAAGAAACGCCCAATGGCCGGCAGGCTGCCCCCCTCAAAGTCGAGCACCTGGCCCGGCTGCCCGGCGTGGCGCGCCAGGGCATCGTCGAGCAGTAGCAGCGGGGCGCCTGCCGCCCGCCCCGCCGCCGAGGCCGCCGCAAATAAGTAAATGAGCCCGCCCGCGTGGCGCATGAACAGGGCCCCGGCCAGCAGCTCGCCCGTGGCCGGGTGGCGCACCTGCCGCAGCTCGGCCAGCCCGCCAGCGGCGGCTACCAGGCGCGGCAAGGCAGCGTAGTGGCGCAGGCGCAGGCCAGTGCGCCCGGCCGGGCGATAGGTCAGAAACAAGGCAATCAGCTCGCTCAGGTCGGTGGCGGGCGCCACAGCCAGCGGGGCGGCCAGCCCGGCGTTGCGGCGCAGGCGGCGGCGGTAGTCGGGAGCGTAGGCCTGCCGCAGGGCTTCAGCGCCGGGGCCCAGGTGGAGGTGGTAGGTGAGGCGCCCGGTAGCCTGGAAGCCAGTCGGCAGGGCCAGCGGCGCGGCCGTCGGCGGCAGTTGCTGATAAAGCCGGGCGCAGTGCCGGGCGGCCACGGCCAAGTACGCAGCCAGGTCGCGCTGCCGGCTGTCGGCCGTGAGCACCAGGCCCAGCTGCTGCGTAAAAAGCGGCTGGTAGGCCACCCGGCCCCACGGGCGCCACTTAGTGGGCAGGGGCAGCAGCGAGCGATACTCGCCGGCCGGGCCCAGCTCTACCACGGCCGCCCAGCGGCGGGCGGTAGCAGCCAGCCACCACGCCTGCACGTAGGGTGGCGCGCCGGGGCTGGCGGCCACGCAGGCATCCCAACGGGCTACGTCGAGGTCGGCAAAACGGAGCAGGTGCAGCACGGCGGGCGGGTGGCCCGGGCAGCGGGCCGGGGCCAAAGGTCGGGGCCAAAAGCCGGGGCCGCGCCGGCCGACGTAAATTTGCGTGGCCTGCCCCCTTTCGGGTAGTTTTTTGGTTGATGAAATACTACCTGTCTTCGCTCCTTTTTGCCTTGGCCGGCCCGCTGGCGGCCCAAACGACGGCACCCGCCAGCGCGCCCGCTCCCAACGCGGCCAACTGGTACATCTTCAACCAGCCGCTGCCCGACACGCCGGAGGGCGAAAAACCCGCGAAAGACGCCCGGCTACCGAAAGCCGACCGGCCGCTGCCAACCTCAAACACGGCGGCTAGCCCCGCGCCAGTGGCACCGGAGGCCACCCCGCGCCCCGCGCCGGCCCCGGCGGCGCACCCCGCCCGGCGCGCCCACGCGCCCTACCAGGGCCCGCTCTACGTGCCGCTCGACCCCAATACCTACCGGCTCATCGACCGCTACGCCATTAAGTACGGTCCCGACTCGGTGCAAGACCCGCACACCAGCGCGCGGCCCTACACGCGCTCGGCGGCCGGGCACCTGGGCGAGCGTCTGCTCGATAGCCCGGCCGGGCTATCGGCCGCCGACCAGTTCAACGCGCAGTACCTAGCCCAGGACAACTGGATGTTCTCGCCCCTCGGCGACAGCCTCAACCAGAGCCGGCAGCCGTTTTTGAAGTACCTGTACCGCAATCAGACCGACCTGTACAGCATCCGGACCAAGGACTTTGCGCTGCGCCTGAACCCCGTGTTGCTGCTGCAAGCCGGCAAGGACGGCGGCGACAACAGCCTCAGCGGCCTGCGCTACGTGAACACGCGCGGCATTGCCTTTGAGGGCCTCATCGACCAGCGGCTGGGTTTCTATGGGTTCCTCACCGACAACCAGATGGCCGTGCCCGGCTGGGTGCAGGCCCAGATTCGGCGCGATGGCGCGGTGCCCCACGAGGGCTACTGGAAGGACTACAAGACGGTGAGCGGCAGCGCCTACGACTTCTTTACGGCCCGCGGTGGCATCACCTACGCCGCTACCCGGCACATCAACGTGCAGCTGGCCCACGACCGCAACTTTATTGGCAATGGCTACCGCTCGCTGATTCTCAGCGATTACAGCGCGCCGTATTTCTTTCTGAAGCTGAATACGCGGGTCTGGAAATTTAATTACCAGAACGTTTTTGCCGAGCTTACGGCCCGCCGCAGCCTTAGCGGGGCCGACTCGCTGTACCCCAAGAAGTACCTGGCGCTGCACCACCTGAGCCTCGACGTGACCGACAATTTCAACATCGGCGTGTTTGAGTCGGAGGTAGCCGGCGGGCCGGGGCGTGGGCTGGAGCTGCAATACCTAAACCCGCTCATCTTCTACCGCGCCATTGAGCAGAACGTGGGCTCAACCGACAACGCCCTGCTGGGCCTCGACTTTAAGTGGAACATCAAGCACCGCGCCCAACTCTACGGCCAGCTGGTGCTCGACGAGTTTAAGCTGAGTGAAATACGGGCCGGCAACGGCTGGTGGAGCAACAAGCAGGCCATCCAACTGGGGGGCAAGCTCATTGATGTGGCCGGCATCCGCAACCTCGACTTGCAGGTCGAGTTCAACTTCGTGCGGCCCTTCACCTACCAGCACGAGAACCTGTACACGGCCTACGAGCAGTATCAGCAGCCGCTGGCCCACCCCATGGGCGCCAACCTGACCGAGCTGCTGGGCATCCTCAGCTACCAGCCGCTGCCGCGCCTGAGCCTGGTAGCCAAGGCGTTTTACACCCGGCAGGGCCTCGATTTTGTGTACAGCCAGGTAGGCCAGCCCACCCTGTACAGCAACTTTGGCTCGAACCCCTTGCAGCCCTACAACAACCGCCCGCTCGACGCCAGCGGCCGGCCCCGCGAATACGGCTACCGCGTGGGCGATGGCAATGCCAGCCGCCTCTTCCACGGCGACTTCACGGCCACCTACCAGCCCCGCCTCAACCTGTTTCTCGACGCCAGCCTTATCGTCCGCCACCGCACCATCGACCAAGCCCTCGGGTACCCGGCCGGCGGGCTCATCGGCAATGGCACGGAGGTATACCCCTCGGTGGCTTTGCGTTGGAACATCGCCCAGCGCCTGCACGAGTTTTAAACTGCAGATTCAACAGATTGCGCCGATACGCCTGCTACGCAGGCTGGCTAGGCTATTTTGAATGTTAGTTATGGCAGCTACTACCTTTTTGTATAGGCCGGTCAATCAGGCGGAGCTTGACTTGATTGCGGGCAGCGGCTATCGGGCGTTTCCGCCGCGCCTACCCGAGCAGCCTATCTTCTACCCGGTGCTGAATGAGGACTATGCAGTTCAAATCAGCCGCGACTGGAACGTGCCGTACTACGGCGTGGGCTACGTGGTGCGCTTCGCGGTAGCCACCGACTACCTGGCGCAGTTTGCCGTGCAAAACGTGGGCGACGCCCAGCACAACGAGCTATGGGTACCCGCCGAACAGCTGGCCGAGTTCAACGACCACATCAGCGGCCCAATAGAAGTAACCCACACCTTTACCCGAACGGCCTAGCCCCCGCAGCCCTAGCGTAGCCAGTCTGCGCAGCAGGCGTATCGGCGCAATCCGTTAAATCCGTTAAATCTGCGGTCTTGAAGACTTACCTCCGTCTGCTCAGCTTTTCGCGGCCCTACGCCAGCTTTGTGCCGCTATATGCGCTGTATGCTACGCTGGGCATCGTGTTTGGCATCGCCAACTTCACGCTGATTATTCCGCTGCTCAACGTGCTCTTCAGCACTACGCAGCAGCACACCGCCGCCGCCCCGGCCACCCTGCCGCCCTTCGCCCTGTCGCTCGACTACGTGAAGCTGGTTTTTGACTTCTACTTCCGGCAGATGCTGGTGGCGCACGGCAAGCTGGGCACGCTGTCTTTCGTGTGCAGCTTGGTGGTGTGCTCCGTTTTTTTGAGCAACCTGTTTCGCTACCTGGGTGGCAAGCTGCTGGCCGGCGTGCGGGCCAGGGTGGTGCGCAACGTGCGGGGCACGCTTTTCGGGCGCATCACCGAGCTGGAGCTAGGCTACTTCAGCAATGAGCGCAAAGGCGACCTCATTTCGCGCCTCACCAACGACGTGCAGGAAGTCGAGATTTCGGTGGTGAATACGCTGACGGCGGTTTTCAAGGAGCCGCTCAACATCATCCTGCTGTTTGCGTTGCTGGTCAAGATATCGCCCAAGCTGACGCTGTTCAGCCTGGTATTGCTGCCCATTTCGGGAGGCATTATTGCCAGCGTTTCCAAGCGGCTGCGGCGGCACGCCGTCACGAGCCAGCAAACGCTGGGGGCCATGCTGTCGGTATTCGACGAGGTGCTGGGCGGGATGCGCGTGGTAAAGGCCTTCAACGCCCGCCAGTATGTATTCGCTAAGTTTCAGACTCAAAACGACTTATACGCCCGCACCACCCAGCAGATTGACAACACCCGCGACCTGGCTTCGCCGTTCTCCGAGTTTGCGGGTGTGAGCGTGGTGGCCGGGCTACTATACTACGGCGGCTCACTAGTGCTCAGCGGGCAGGCCGAGCTGTCGGCCTCCGATTTTATCGGCTACATTATTCTCTTTTCGCAGATTCTGACGCCGGCCAAAAACCTGTCGGGCGCCTTCAGCAACATTCAGCGCGGGCTGGTGGCGGGCGCGCGGGTGCTGGCCGTTATCGATACGCCGCCCACCATCCAGGACCGGCCCGACGCCATCGAGCTGCCCGCCTTCCACGACCAGGTGGAGCTGCGCGACGTGAGCTTCCACTACGGCGACGTGCCGGTGCTCTTCGACCTCAACCTGACCGTGAAGAAGGGCCAGACCGTGGCCCTGGTAGGCCCCAGCGGCGGCGGCAAAAGCACCATTGCCGACCTGCTGCCGCGCTTCTACGACCCCAGCGCCGGCCAGGTGCTCATCGACGGGCACGACGTACGCGATTGCACCCTGCACTCGGTGCGCGCCCAGATGGGCATCGTGACCCAGGAAAGCATTCTCTTCAACGATACGATTTACAACAACATTAAATTCAACACCGAAGCCACGGAAGAAGAAGTGATGGCCGCCGCCAAAACGGCCAATGCCCACGATTTCATCATGGCGAGCCCCGAGGGCTACCAGACCACCATCGGCGACCGGGGCTCGCGCCTTAGCGGCGGGCAGCGCCAGCGCCTGAGCATTGCGCGGGCCGTGCTGCGCAACCCGCCCATTCTCATCCTGGATGAGGCCACTTCGGCCCTCGACACCGAGAGCGAGAAGCTGGTGCAGGAAGCCCTCACGCGCCTCATGGCCTCGCGCACCTCGCTCGTTATCGCCCACCGGCTCAGCACGGTGCGCCACGCCGACGAGATTATCGTGCTCCAGCACGGCCGCATTGTGGAGCGCGGCACCCACGACGCGCTATTGGCCCGCGAGGGCGGCCTGTATCAGCGCCTGAGCCAGCTGCAAACCAACGCGGCGTTGGTCTGAACGTAAGGAAGCTAGCGAGCCGCGTGGCTTTGTTTAATTTTCGCGTTTTACTTCTTTTCGTCCTCCCACCATGCTTTTTCTAAAACGCATCGTCACCGTGCTAGCCCTGATTTATTTGCTGCTGGCGCTGCTTATTCTGTTTTTCCCGTTTGTGCGCACCTCCACGGTGGGCATTTTCAGTGCGTATAGCCTGCCCATGGAAATTAACATGCTGCTGGGTTTTACCTGGGCTAGCGTGTTTATAATGGGGCTGCTGCTCATCACCGAAAACCTGGACAGCAGCCTGCTGCGCCGCGGCGCTTCCAAGCAGGAGCAGAAAATAAATGAGCTAAAGGCGCAGCTTTTCGACACGCAGAAAGCCCTGGCGGCCGCCCCTACTATTCAGTCTACGGCGCCCGGTATTCCGGCGCCGGGCGCCACGGCTTACCCGCCTGCCTACAACACCCCGCCCACCCCTCCCCCCACTTACTAGTTTTTCCGCTTGCACCTCTCCGACCTCATTCGCGCCGAGCTCACCGAAGCCCGCTCCGTGCTCGACCAGTTTCTGGCCGACCCGGCCAACCTCGACCGCATTGCCCAGGCCGCCGAGCTGTTTGCCGCTAGCCTGCGCGGCGGCGGCAAAGCCCTCACCTGCGGCAACGGCGGCAGCCTCTGCGACGCCCAGCACTTTGCCGAGGAGCTTAGCGGCCGCTACCGGCAAGACCGGCGCGCACTGGCCGCCATTGCCCTCACCGAAGCCTCACACATGACCTGCGTAGCCAATGATTTTGGCTTCGAGTTTGTGTTTAGCCGCTTTGTGGAGGCGCTGGGCCGGCCCGGCGACGTGCTACTGGCCATCAGCACCAGCGGCAATTCGCCCAACATCCTGCGTGCTGCCGAGGCCGCCCGGGCCGCGGGCCTGAAAGTGGTGAGCCTCACCGGCAAGGATGGCGGCCAGCTGGCTGGCCTCAGCGACGTGGAAATTCGGGTGCCGCACTTTGGCTTTGCCGACCGCATCCAGGAGGTGCACATCAAGGTCATTCACATTCTTATCATGCTGATTGAGAAACTAGTATTGACCGAATAGCCAGGCTTGCTCAGGTAGCCGCCGGGCCGGGCCGCGTGAGCGCGCCGGGCCCGGCGTTTTTATTAGGTTGCCTGGTGTTTCTTTGTGAGTAAAATTGTTATACAGCAACAAATGCTAACCAAGACTTTCGGCTCGGCCGTGCAGGGTGTCAATGCCTATACCATTACGATTGAGGTAGTTGTAACGGCCGGCACGTTGTTCTACGTGGTGGGCCTGGCCGACAGCGCCATCAAGGAAAGCCAGCAGCGCATCGAGTCGGCCCTGAAGCTGCGCGGCTACCGCATGCCGCGCACCAAGGTGGTAGTGAACATGGCCCCGGCCGACATTCGCAAGGAAGGCGCGGCCTACGATTTGCCCATCGCGCTGGGCATCTTGCACGCCTCGCAGCAGTTGACTACCGACGCGCTCGGCGACTACCTTATCATGGGCGAGCTGGCTCTCGATGGCGCGGTGCGGCCCATCAAGGGCGTGCTACCGATTGCCATTCAGGCTCGCAAGGAGGGTTTTAAGGGCATTATTCTGCCCAAGGAAAACGCGCAGGAAGCGGCCATCGTCAACAACCTCGACGTGATTCCGGTGGAAACCATGCAACAGGCCATCGACTTCTTTGAGGGCCGCGAAACGATTGCGCCCGTGCGGATTGATACGCGCGACATTTTTCAGCACACCGCCAACCAGTACGCCGCCGACTTTGCCGACGTGCAGGGCCAGGAAAACATCAAGCGGGCGCTGGAGATTGCGGCGGCCGGCGGCCACAACGTCATTATGATAGGCCCACCCGGCGCCGGCAAGACCATGCTGGCGAAGCGCCTGCCCACCATTTTGCCGCCCCTGAGCATGCAGGAAGCGCTGGAAACCACCAAGATTCACTCAGTGGCTGGCAAGCTGGGCACCGGCCAGGGGCTACTGAGCCAGCGGCCGTTTCGGGCACCGCACCACACTATTTCGGACGTGGCGCTGGTGGGCGGCGGCGGCAACTGTCAAATACAAGAATTAATGATAATACACAAGAATTAGTGATAATAGCAAGCTGTTATCACTAATTCTTGTGTCTACGAAAATAGATTATTGCCCGGAGTGATAAGCCAAAACATGCTATGCCTTCAAATAATACCATCGGAAGCAAGAGCAAGCAAGAGAACAATAAAGGTAATTTCTTAAAGCTTATCCACGTAGGCAATCTATCTTATGAACCTGAATCTGGTTCTTACAAGTTTTTTTGCTCTTTTCAGCCTTGGCTATTGCCACAAGACTCTCCATCAAATTTACCAATAGTAACCCGTACCATAGGCATAAAATCAGCAGGCAATCTCGTTTGTGGCTCTATATGGAGTGATTCCTTGGAGTTAAGCAAATTTAAGTATAAAGATAATTCTGAAGCTCAAATTTTTGAATTAGGTACTGATGAGATTTCTATCGTATTGCTTAAAGATATAATTAACCCCACAATATTCACTCCGGAATCATTTTGGTTAGCTAAGGGCAACACATTGGTAATACTCATAAAGTTATATGAAAAGCATATCATTATCCCATATTTTGAATTACTCAGAGTATTATTTTATCAAGCTAGTTATCGCTTAACAAAATTCTTTTTTTCATTTCTCCCACTCGATTCTCTATGCCGCCCCAGTATTATTCCTAAAGAAGGAAATTCCTGGCGTGGAGCCTTCTATGCAGCCAGTACAGATTTATCAGCAGCAGAGGCTAGGATATTAGGGGGGGTTATTATTTGATACGTCGTTTAAGAATATCTTTGATTTAAGTCAGACGCACTGGCTTACCTCTAATTTTATCGACATACTGCCAACTAATAACGGACACATTAAAAAATCACAGGCAAACTTGATATTAGTATTTTGTTCAATGCAAGAGGACAAAATTTTTCACACGAAAACAATAAATATTTTTGGGTTGATTCCTTAGAAACAATTAGTTCTCCTTATATTTTTGACGAAATATTGTTTCATCCTTTACAAATATCTACTATCAGTTCCTATAGTATCAATACATTACCATTATGCTCCAACCTACTTGGCCTCAATAACAATCATACAAAATTGCCTAAACTTTATAAATGCACAGATTATACAACTAAATTTTACCCGACTAGTTTTTATAAAGTTAAATACACACCTACTTCCACACCAAAACAAGTAATCGCGCGAACAAAACTATCACACTTACCTTTTCCATATGTTATATGCGGCTTACCGTGGGCTGCTACTCCCATAGAAAATAAAAAAATTCATTGGCTTGATAAATGCTTTGAGAAAGAAGTCACATTGATTGATAAAAAGTTACTAAAGAAGCGTATTGCATGCACAAACCATCTACTCCATATACTCACTGCTTTTGAAAAACGCAATTACGCTATAGAGTATCTTACTCTGAATAACCCAAATAGTATTTTTGGAGAAAGAGTATCAGTATTTCCAACAAACCTACAGGCTCCTTTATCAGTTCATCGCAACATTAATACTATAGCGATTTGTACTGTAGCAAGTGTAGAATTGGCTTACGGAAAGATATTTTTGATTCAGCCATATCCTGAAAATAATCCTGACTTAATCGTACTTTGTCAGAAACAGGACTTAAGCGTTCCTAATGATTCAGAATGGAATAATATTTTCAATACTATAATTCCAATTCATAATTCTACAGACTTCTACGAATTTTTTAAATCCATTAAGAAGTTAAATCTAAAAAATGTCTCCACCAACTCGGCACTATTAGCGATTGCATTACCTTCAAAAATAGTAACTGAAGAATTTTGCCTCTCGTTTAGCAATCATATTTTTTCAAGATTCATAAAAAGGTTACAGTTTTACGTGGCTTCCGTTTTAAAGTATCCAGCTGGAATGACTTATGAACAGCGAAAGAAGATAATTTATTTGAGCAGAAGTATATGCAAGGCTCCAAATGACATGTGGGTGACTAAAATGTTTAGCTATTGGTTACGATAGATTCAAAAACGGTTAAGCACCCGACGGCGAAGGTGCTGCACAGCGAGCCGTTGAGCACCTGCCCCGAACATAAACCGCTCTTACAAACCCCAGGTGCTGTGGCGCTCGTACATTTGCGTACCACTTGCCCCAACGGCATAGCCCCCGATAAAACGCTATTAGCAGTAGCGCCTTATCGGGGGCCGTCGCCGGGAGTCCTTACTTCCCGTTCGCGGTGGCAATAAGTTCTTTAAGTACAGTGCCGGCCTCAATTACCTTGTCCAAGGCGGTCGGCTTGTACACGGCCACGCTAATCAGCAAAGCCAAAATGAGTACCCAAAGCGCCATGCAGGTTTCTTTGGGTGTGAGCGAGAAGTTGAGCGTCATTGCTCAGGAGTGCCCTAGGGTTCGTCAGCCCAGCGTGACGACCTTAGGGCGCTTTTTCTAGTAGGGTGAGGCTGGGCAGAGAGGTTAATGAGCTAGCCCGTTAGAGAGGCTGGTACAAGAATATAAGCATGCGGGAGGTGATGAAGCAAAGGTCCGGCACAGAATCCACGAATTTGCTTGATATTCTGACCGAGAAAGGAGTGTTGCTGCGGTGCTGGCTTTCCTTGAGAGGCGACATTATAACGCCGAGGCCTAGGCGTCGTTAGCTGGGCTGCAAAAGAAAAAAGCTTATCCTACTAGGTAGGCTTAGGTACTGGGTGTCCACCTGTGCTAGGTGAATGGAGTACCCAGCTCGCGGGCGCAGTAGAGCGTCGAGCGGTCTCCGTTTAGGTAGCCCTTATAGAATTGACAGCTGAAGCAATCTTGTTCTAAGTTGGCGTAAGGCCGGCCCTCGTAGACTCGCAAGGCCAGTGGACAGTCGAGCACCTGCCGCGGCGAAACGTGCCCCGGAATTTTCCTTACCGTTACTACCTTCCGGGCGCGGAGCTCAGCCTGTGCTCGTTGCTCGATGACTCGCCGCTCACCCGCCAGCTTCTCTAGGTAGCGCGAATGGGCAGCTTCAATAAGCTGCACTGCTTTGGCCTGCTCGCGCCGGGCGCGGGCTGTTAGCCAGTCAGTGAGCCGAGCATTATAAACCCAGCGCTTACCCGTTATGTCGTGCAACACCGCCTGGGCTAGCGCCGGGCCGGCCAGGTCACGGGTGTGGCCGCTCAAATCAATTTCCAGCATCGAGATGCCCAGGGCGGCCAGCTTGGCTAGCTTGGCCTCATCCACAAAATGAGTAACGGCAATTTCGACGAGCAGCGGGCCGGACTCCGTGTCGAGAACTATATCTGGTACGATGGCCCCTATGCGCTGCTCTAGCCGCGCGTCGAGGATAGTGACGTAGCGCGCCGGCAGCTCGTAGGTAGGCGGGTGCAGGCCCTGGGCGTACAGCACATACTCATAGGCGTGGGCGTTGTAGGGAAACTGGCCCCAGAACTTGGATGGGTAAGGCAGTTCGCCGGCCATTCCAGGAAGTTGAAGCTGCCGGTAGGTAAGAAATAGTTCTTTCGCTGCTAGGTGCAGCGCGGTTTGCAAGCCGTGGGCGCATTCAGGCGTGCGGTAGTGCGCGAAGTGCGCCACGCGGTGACGGCCTTGGTTGCGCGCTACAACCCGGGCGCCGCAGCCGGGGCACTCACAGGCGCAAGCCAGGCCGTTCGCTACCTCAGCCGCGCGCACCAGCTCACCTGCACGTAGCGCGTAAGGCAGGCGGGTAGCCATGTCGGCTAGGCCTGCGGGGCCACGTCGGCCGAGCTAGCTTCCTCGTTCAGCCAGGCGAGCGCTGCGCCCTCGTCGGTGAAGATGCGGGCTGAATACCTCCGCCTACCCTGAAAGGCTTCGTCAGGGAGTTGGCTGGGCAGGGCTGTGAAGGTCGGCAGCACGAGCACGGCAATGCGAGGCGTGATACCCGGCTCAAAGCGACCCTTAGTGTCAGATAATACGGTAGTAAATAAATCCTTGGCTAGGTGTTCTGCCGTATCCCCGTGCACGCGGTAGTCCAGCAGCCAGCGCCAGGCCTTAGCCTGTTGAGAAGCCAATAGAATCTGACGGCTATGGTGCGCAAAGTCTTCCTTAATACCGGGCCCGGTCCACCGAGCGACTACCAGGTTCGAGTCGATTGGAAAATCAAGTTTGAGTTCGGTGCTCATTGTAAAGCGTAAGAATTATACTCCCCGGCGGAGTGGGGTTTAGGTAGGTAAAAGTAGGATGATAAATTGCTATTTTTGTTAGCCCCGCCGCTACCTATCAGAAGCCTACCAGCTCCCATGTCAACCGTTGTTTGCGACCATGCCAGGCTTGCCGACGGCACTACCCTTTCGATTTCGGAGGCCACTAGTGGCGCTAATGGCTATTTCTGTCTAGGCTGCGGCAAAGCGATGATAGCCCGGAAAGGCCTAATTAACGAGCCTCATTATGCGCACCAGACCACTGGCGAAACCGGGGTCCGCCAGTGCCAGTATTCGAGTGAAACCTATCGGCATGACCTGGCAAAGCAACTTCTACAGCGGCGCAAGAAAATCCGGGTGCCCGCCGTGTACGCGGCCTGTCCGCCAGGTTTCCAGGGCCGATTACCGCGGCTAGCAGAAGCTCGCGAAGTAGAAGCTGCTTTCGTGCTCACTGAGCGGAACGTCTACATTGATGAGCTGGGCTACTTTCAATTCGCTAAGCGTCACCAGCAGGAGCCTTTTGACGACATGCAAGGCAAGTTTACCCTGTTGGGCCGACCTGATATCATATTTCTGGACGAGGAGCGACAGCCTATTCTACTAATTGAGATTTTTGCGACCCACAAGGTAGAGGAGGAGAAAATTGAGCGGCTATATACCCTCGGCATTGATGCTGTTGAGGTAACCATTCCAGCCCACTGCGACCCGGCCGGCATCGAGCGATTATTTACTGTTACCTCCCACACTGATTGGTTGTACAATGTCCAACAAGCCACTTACGGACCCGTGGACGCTAATTCCTACTTACTGGCAGGTGGAAGTGCCCCGGCTGCTGAACTCGAAGAGCGACTTTCTGGGAGCCAAGAAACGCTCCAGTGCCGGCGCCACCGAGTTAGCAACGCTATACGAGGAGTTAGAGGCTGCTTGGGACGAGCTGACATTGCGGCCATCCAACTCAATGCTAGAACTGCTCAGGCAACGGGCGAGGAGATTACAACAGGACTTGAAGCTGATAGAGCAAGACTTGAAGCGCGACGAGACGAGCGTGACGAAAGGCTTGGAGCAGCAGTACGAGCGCGAATTACACAGCGCCGAGCAGCGCTTGCAGCGCAAGAGCGAGAGCTTGCAGCCCAGGAGGCGGATATTGCTCGAGAAGAAAGTCAGTTGGTCAACGGAAGTAGCCGAGTTAAGAAGGAGCTACGCGAGTTCGTTGCGGACCTTACGAGCCGAATCAAACGAGCGGAGGGAGCAGCTGAAAACGAATTTGGCGATGGAATGGAAGCGATTCGAAACGAACGAAACCGGCGACGAACTGAGCTTAGACGACTTGACCGAGAAGCAGCAGCAATTGCAAACGCTACAACTCGGCTTGGACCAGAAGAGGCAGAACTTGAGCGACAGGAAAGCATCCTTGCCATTGCAGCAGGAACAAATCGACGCGGACTTGACTATGCAACGGCAGAACTCCGAAAAGTCGAGCTTGCTGCGGAAAGACTTGCAGAGCAAACGGCAAGACTACGCCGAATTGAAAGCGAAATTGCTCAGTCTGGGACTTATCAAGGAAATGGACTTTCCTGACCTGTAGAACTAATCAACATGAAATCAATCGAGCAAACTATCGAAAATGAGCTGCTGAAATCAACGTTTGATTTAGGAATTGATGTTGCTGAAGCTGATTTAGATTCCTTCATTGACAACCCAGCCCTTGCCTCTTTTCCAATAATAAAGTATTTCGTAGGGGGCTATAAGGGCTATAAGGCAGTTCAAGCCATTATCCAGGTTAAGAAGCTACTTACGTTCCTGCGGACCTTTCATTTGGGGCAGCTTGCGCCCGAAAAAATGACCGAGTTTCAGGAAAAGTTTAAAAGCGATGCAGCCTACCGAGGCGAGGTTACCGAGCAGATTGTGACGCTCAATGAACGCTTTATCAGCGCCGCTAAATCACGCGTACTCGCCAATCTGCTGCTGGCCCACCTGAACGGCAAGTATTCTTGGAAAGTCTTTCGCTACCTCGGGGAATGTTTAGACACTATGCCGACGGTAGGGTTTGAAATTCTAGCTAATTCGGAAAAATCAGAACAACCATTCCACTTTTCGTCCCATGAACCGGAGAAGGACGGAGGAGGTATTCTTTTCGCGGCCGGCATCTGCATTGTCCATGGTAATCATTACTCGGTAAATGGGCTAGGACAATACTTGTATTATTACGGCATCAAAGGAGACATTAATTTTACTTATCCTCCTCCCGAATCGTAAGAGAAGCCAGAAGCCCTTATTATCGGAATACTTTCAGCACTACCCGGTTACCCGATTCGTGATTCAGTACATCTACTACTTGCAAGCCTAGATTGAATAGCAGATAATTCGTCAGCTGCGCTCGCTCTTCCTCAGTAGCCTTTACCTGGGCAACATTACGGATAGCCGCCGCTTCAGTGGGTGTAGCTGGTTGCAGTTCGACTACTACCCGCCAGTAGCGGTTACCCAGTGGTTGGTCACTAATTATAGTGTGTGTCATAGTTCAACGGTACTTTTTAGTCAAGATACTACGAGTAAATCTTTCAGCCGGGTCGTGTAGTCCGGCGTGCGCCACTGCACTTTGCCTTCCCAGGATGCCCGGCCATCGGGCCGGAGCTGATGGGGCTGGACGACAGCGCTAGCTAGGCGCAACGTGCCCCGGCCGAAGCGGCTATTCAATGCATCTAGGGCGCTCATCAACTGCGGCCTCTCAGGGACCGTGGGGAGAGGAGTGACCGCCGGACGGGTTGAAAACAAGTCCAACTGCTGCCCTTGGCCCGGAAGCTCCAGGCTGTCGAGTACCACGCCGGCTTTGTGGTACTGCACGCCGGGCTCCCAAAGGCGGTCGAGCAGCAGGTGGGCGTAGCTAAGCAGCACCCGCCGGCCTAATTTGTCAGGCCGGTTGCTCCTGTGCTTAATTGCTAAGAGTTGATATACGGGTGGGTGATGGCCAGACCTTGCTTGATAAGTGGCATCAATTCGTCGGCGCTAGTACTCTGCTGAATACGGGGCAGCAGTACTTGAAGCTGTGCCGTTTCTTCGGCGGTGAGCTTGCGCCCGCGGCGGGGCTTCACAAATGCTACTACGGCGGCAGTCAAGTACTTTTTCACGGCTGCTCGCTGCTTTTCGGCAGTGCCGAGAAGAGCCAATTTTAGTTGGCCTGACTCGGTATTTTGCAGGTTACGAAAATAATCGACCGAAGCACCTTTCTGGTTCCGGTCACAGCTGTGTGCCCGCCGGATAAAGATTTCATAATCCATTGAGGTAGTGTAATTGTCCATGTCAAAAAGTTGAAGGCTGTGTGAAAACAGGTGAAAAAGAATAAGCTGCTAGTAGATTAGGTGGTTTTTGGGCTAAATGGCTAGGTATTCCTCGAAAAGCACTTTTGCGTAGTAGTGGCCAAAGCGAGTCAGCAAGGCTTTACTAGCTACAATAGGGATTAGATACGCCAGGCAGAAGCCTACCGACAGGCGAAAAGCTAATGGCTGGGGAGCAACGTATCGGAAATACACTATATCGAAAATGGACACTACCACGGCCAGCACGCAGCCACCCAGCAGATTGCGGAAGAAGCCAAATTCCATATTGTGGCGCAGCAGAAACGCATTACCGCGTAGCTTGGTACGAATCTGAGCTACGCAGGCAACGGCTTGCCGCTGGCACTGCGTCACGTTCACTTGCTCCTCTTCGGCTGAGGGCATTGAGAGGTCAAAGTCCTTGCGCAGTTTCGTGCGTAGGCGCTGGCGGACTTCGGGCGCGAAGTAAGTACTACTACCGAGCAGATAGCAAGTCGTGGGCATAGCCAACTCGTCTTGAAAGTAGATACGCTGAAACAGTTCTTTGGACAAAAACCGAATGAGCTGCACCAACAGGAAGATGAGGGCGATGGGCGGGGCGATGCTGAAAAATCGGCCGATAGTTGCACTAATTTCCCCCAGCGCCACGGAAATACTAGTCCCCAAGGTGTAGTGATAAAGCAGCACCAGTGGGGCCGCCGTAATGGCGGCAGGCAGTAGCCGAGCCGTATAATAATAGCGGTCCATAGTCTCAGGAAATAAGGTGAGGAGTGACGGCGTAGTAGGCCCGCTCAGCAGGATGCACCGTGCAGGCTGGGGTGCCCGTACTTGAAAAAATAAGCATTACCGGCTGGGCAGTATGGTAGTTAGGCTGCCGGGCAATCTGGGTCAGGCTATCTATGTCCGTGTAGCTGGGTGAGTTATTAGCATCAGGGTGGCTGTGCCACTCGCCTACATAGCTTAGTCCTCGCTCTTCCACCGCCAGTAGAAACTGTTGGCAGTACGCAGTGTCGCGCTCGAAGCGACCAGGGGCATGTAAGGCATTCGGGCCGGGACCGGATGCCTCCTCAATGACAATAGTTCCGTCTTCTGCCACTCGGCCCACCAGAATACCGCCCGTTTCGATGCCGGCCCGGGCCACCGTTAGCTCCTGCATAAAGCTCAACGTTGACTGACTCAGCGTTACCGAAACCGGCTGAACTGGACGGCAGTATGGGCAGTGCGGGTGCGGCTCCAAGGTCCGACCGTCCACGGCGAAAGGAAGGCTTGGTTGTACACTTAAGCCTGGCAATGACTCACTCGAAAACAACCAATGGTTAGTTATACCTAGTTCAGGAGCCGTTAAATACTCTAGCACCAAACGGCTGGTGAGCGCCGCAATGAACTTAAGGTCAGCAGCGCTGGCCGGGCGAATAGGGTTGTTACATTCATTGCGAACCGTTGGCAGGGTTTCGTCATCCGGCACAACCGGGAACGTTGCCGTTTCTTCGGCCCGGTATAGCGTGAGGCAGTGAAAACAGGCATCGCGGCCGGGAATGACCCGAAAAATGCGAGCTGCTTTGCCACCGCGTAGTGCTCGGGCATAGAACATGGTGCGTCCAAGCTCCAGGGCCCGCTCGTTGAGGTAGGCCTCCACGTTATCGTCGGCCACCGTGGACAAGCCTACCCCATTTTCTGGTACCTGCTGACCCAAAGTACCACCCAGCAAGTTATGGTCGCTCACCGTCACCCGAATAAACGGGTTGTGGTCGAGCAGCAGGCGACGCACGGCATCCACCTTGCGGCTACCGGCGAACCGGATGCCTGCTAAGTGGCGAACACTGTTGCGAGCGTGCAGCAACTCATTATCGCATAAATGCAGCCATCCTACACCGGCTTTGGCCAGCGAATCGGCCAATTCACTGCCGAGTGCTCCACAACCTAGCAGCGAAGCCGACTGGCTTTTAAGTACGTCGCGCTCGGCCCGCGCTGCATTGCGCTGGTGGTAGTAATGGTCAGTAAACGGCTCGGTATAAAGTGCCCCAAAGTCGTAGGAACTCAACCGCTCTGCTACAGTCAGAGCTGAGCCAGCCGCCAGGGGTGTTTCACGCACCCGATAGGCTAATAGCAACACCCACTCCAGTTCGTTGCGTCGGTTAGGGAAACAACATCCCAGCACCAGCGTTGGCGGCGAGCTAAGTAGCTGCGGCACCAGCATGCTCACCCGTTGCTCACCCACCGTCAGACTGCCCTCACCCACCGCCAGCAGAAAGTCGTTGGCGGTGGCAAATACTGCCGGCTCGCTGGCCAATTTCCACCAAGTGCCTTCGAGCAGCTCCTTTTTGGCTAGCCGACCTGTGTTATCAATCGCAGGGTCGAGTGACTCAGCAGTCAACCCCAGGCTTTCCGGTACAAATCCCAAAGGGATATGCGTCTCCGGCAACAGCAGGCCGCTGGCCGACTGACTCAGCAGCGTACCCGCTAGGTAGCGCACGATGCCTCCCGGCGCCGCTGCTCCTATGCGGTGCAAGTAAAAGCTGCCTTCTTGCCCGGCAGCGTGTAAAAACGGGGCTGGCAGCAGCACTTGAAACTGGTAAAAGCGCTTCAGGTAATGTTCAAATAGGTTGACTTCTGTGCTCTCGGCGGGGAAGTATCCTGTGGTGAGGCCAGCTAGCCAGTCGCGCACTCGCGCCAGGATGCCATTAGCATCTACTGTCAAAGCGCCCTGCTGGTCGAGGTTGTCCGGCTCTAGCAAGCATAGACACCCATTGGGTTGCTGGTGACGGCGCTGGTGAAAAGCTATTTTTCCGCGCAGTATTTCCTCATGCAATTCTTCGCCTCGCACTATGCGGTGCAAGTCGTCGGTACCGAGTACTTCGCGCAGTACGTACACTATAGGCAGTGCAAACGGCGTAGCCTGCGGATAGACCAGCAAGATAGGGTAGCGGCGTACAGAGCCACCTGTACGCACTAATACTTCGCCGGTGGAAGCCAGGAACACCGCCCGCGCCTGGCGGTGCTCCTGGTAATTACCATTGTTGGTCAACTGTTCCTGCTCCCGCGCTAGTAAGTGCGGATGGCGTTCAAACCACTGGTTCATTGTGCGCCCATGGGTTTGTGGTCGAGCCGCGTTCCGCCCAGAATACCTACGCCGGCCGCTGCGCCTTTTCCAACGCCACCACTGGGCTTATTAGTGGCATCGTAACCGTAAGTAGTTGCTAGGTCCTGGTCGAGTTTCACGTCGAGTTGACCATTGGGGTATATGTCTACGATAACCGACTCGCGGTTCTTGCCCAGGTGCAATAGATTAGCCGCGTCCACGTGCTTGCGGTACAGCTTCATGGCATCGTCGTGCGGATGCTCATGGTCACTTTCCGACTGTTTGGGCGCACTTACCACGATGTAGTCGGGTGCAATGGCTTCGAGGTGTTTTTCATATACGTCCTCGTCATCCTTGCGCTCCATGAAGAAGCTTCGAGAGCCGTGGTGCACCGCGCTCAGTACGTCGGCCTTCGCAGCAGCCTCGTGATGGTTCATGATGTGTAGCTCCCAGGCATCCCGGTCTGCGTCACCGGTCAGCAGTACGTGCCGAGCCGGGTTACCATAGCTGAAGCGCAGTACTGCGCACTGTTCGTGGATGCGCCGGTCGTGGGCACTACCTTCTTCATCTTCAATATCATCACATACGTAAGCGGCGGGCGACAACACCTGATAGTCTACTTGGCCTAATTGCTTCGTGACCTCTGTTTCCCCATCGGCCTTACGAATCTTGTTGAGCGAATCGGTGCCTCGCAGCTTGTACTCGTTGGCCGTGCTAATCTTCTTGATAACGCCCATCATTTCTTGGTAGGCATCATCACGGTCGCGGCTGGGCACGTGGCCCGAGTGCCACACTTCTCCCACCCCCACAGCCTCATGTATTGCTTCGAGGCCTTCGGTGTGGTCTTGGTGTGGGTGCGTATTGATGAACACATCCACCTTACGGCCCAAGTCTTTGAGCAGCGCCTTGGTATCGATGCCGCCGGCTCGCCGGTCAATGTTGTTGTCGAGCAGCACGATGCGCTGCGAGGTGCCGTCAGGAATTACCAATAGGGTAGCATCCCCTTGGCCGACGTACAGAAATATCACCCGGAATACATCGGTCCGGGTAGGCATAACGAGTTGTTGGGCTTTAGTAGCCATGATAAATAAAGTCAGGAAGTAGAGAGAAATAAGCCACCGGCCGACCCTCGGCCGATGGACATTTGGCAGTTAGCGCCGCGTGCTCAAATGATACAGCGCGTAAGCCAGCCCTAGCAGCGAAGCCACGCCAATTAGGGCGGCCTGCTGGTCTTTGCTGAGCGAGCGAAACCAGCGTATGCTAGTGCCAAGAGGGTTTGCGAGGGCACCCCCGACTGCGTTAGAGAGTTTGAGCAGGTCGGTGAGGGTCGCGGGTGTAAGGGGTTTCATGAGGTGAAACGCAGGGCTACCCTTGACGAGACTACCAGTTAGCGGACCAGCTGGCTGCCTCAGCAGAACCAAGCGAGCAACAGTTGCCCACCCTCTCTACTTGAACAGTCGACATAGAACCCGAAAATGGTGGCCGCCAGAGCGGGTGTCCGGTGAGAAAACTCGCCCAACCGGTGGGCATACCGAGCCATGCTGCGTCGCAACGGGGCGCGAAAGTATCGCGTACACAAAAAAGCGATTACCTTCGCGGCCAGTTCGCCACACAGTAGTCGCGCCACTGGCTGGCTACGCCGGTGACACGCGCAGGGGAGGGCAAAAAACGATTTCGACCCCGAGATTTGCTCCTCTCTGCTTAGGTAGGAAGCCAGTCGCCATATCCCATGGCGGCTGGTTTTTTTTAAGGTGGTAGCATCAGCTTCGCTGCTTGAATAAAGGGTTAAAAATACCGTTGGCTCAGGGAGTTGCCCGGTTAAAAGGTATCATCACTCGACGCATTGCGCAGGTGTACGGGTACCTGGTTGCGAAGCTGGATGTTATTATGCTGGAAGTTACTGACAGTCAAATGTCTTGTTACAGAGCTGTACACATCATGCTGCCGGCGCGGGTCACGAATGGTAAGGGCCAAGCAAAACTCTTGACTTAGCTCCTCTCCGTCTTGCTTTGCTATGGTTTCGGCTGCTTTTGTAAACAGCCCCTCTAGTTTAAGAAACCATTTTTTAGGGGCGCTTAAACCTGCCTTCTTTCCCTTTTTTAGTTCCTCCAGATTAACTGCAAACTTCTTGACTGGGTGAAACTTATCACCATATTTTCGAAGCTGCCGCTCCGTCGTAAAGGCCGACTGATGGTAGCGATGATACTGAGTGCTATAAGAGTCGGGTAGCAGCAGATTATGCTGGTTTTCTTTCTGGTAGGGATTTAAAGGATTGGGGCGGGTCGCTGGCACAACCCGGTCGTAAGTACCCAGCGCCACTTTGATGTCCGACTGGCAATACTCGTCTCCCTGTGTTCCGTCGAGCCGGGTAGCGGCCACGAGCGTTAGAATCAACTCGCCGTAGTACTGCCCATTTTCTACCAGTTCTTCCGGAAAAGGAAAGTCCCACATTTCTATGTATCCACCCTTTACTATTTTGTCACGCAACAGGATAGTAATCTCGTGCTGATTGGTGTAAAGTATCTGCTCAACGCTACCTGGTCGGCCATAGCCTAATTCCCGAAGTCGCGTAATTGGGTCGAGGGAAAGTGTGTCCGGGTAACGCGCCGAATGCATTACCAGCGTTTTAAGCAGTAAAGGGTCAAACCCGCCAGACAGCCGCTGGTTAAGGCCACCAAGCAAAGCCGTAATACGCGGTGTAGAAAAGCTCGTACCTGCCAGTTTTGTAATGCCGCCTGCTAAGCTGAAGGCATTTACGCCAGTATATGATGTTGGCCGGCCCTCACGAGGTGCACCCGAATTACCACCGTAGTGCGCCACATCAGGCTTAGCGAGATTATTCGGTCCGAAGCCCTGACGCGAAAAGGGGGAAGGCCAATCCTCTGCCACATCATCGTTAGGTCCACGCTGGTGGGTCATGCTGGCCACTACCAGGCTGCGTACAGAGTCGGCAGCACGCGCAATGCGTGATTTAGGCAAGTCCCGCTCAAAATTGTTGCAATTTCCCGCTGACTTGCAAATCACCACCTGATAGCGGTCTTGAATATCGTCCAGCGCCTTGCCGAAATCTGAGAAATCATGCTCCGGGCAAGCCATGCTGCCCCCTCCTGACAGGTTCCAGATTTTTACGTCGGGAAACTGACTCACTGCCTCCCGAATGCGGCGAATCAACTCCGATTCGGCCAGCGGCTTGTTACGGTGTGGAAATACCGTGGCATCTAGCAGTTTGCACACCCCACCTCCAATCCAGTTTTTGCCTTGCAACTCGTCGCCATATAGTACAATGCTCGCTACACTCGTACCGTGTGCCCGGTCCAAGTCTTCGTCAGCTACAGCCACGTAGCTGCGTGGGTCTAGCCACTCGCGTAGGTGCTCAATAGGCTCAATGCCGGAATCTAGTATGCCAACTACTGGGTACTCCTGGCCAGGTACTGGCTCCTTAACTGGAATGGTGGTACCTGTGCCACTAGCATCCAGTCCCACATTATAAAGTGGCATTGGCGTAATAGATAACAAGGCTTCGAATCCTTGCACTGCTTGTAGAGCATCAAGCGTGGTGGGCTGTACCTCATATACAGTCAGCGTAGCTGTATAGCGCTGCTTTGCAAAAGGCAGTTGCTGCTGGCGTAGTGTAGCTTCAAAAGAAGCCTCCACTTGTTCATCGAGTTGCCGTTGCTGAAAGCGAAGCAGCTTCACTTTTAGTAAGGTATTAAGCGGCTCAGCGGGCAATTCCACTAGCGGTTCAAACGGGGCCAAATCATTGATGGCCGACATACCCAGTTGAAAATCTTCCGGTTGCGCGATGTTGCGTGTGATGTGGTCCAGGTGTTGCACCGAATCTATTCGCACCAACAACTCCGCAGGTTCCACAGAGCCGATAAAGTTGTAGTCTAACTTGTTGCGACTGAATAACTCGCTCACCGCCGCTCTAGGCCGTTTAGCCAGCGCCTGCGGCCGCAGCTTCACTTTCACTACAGCCGGGATAAACTCTTTCTCAGCTGGACGTCTTGTAAAGTCAGCCGCCGTTTCGGCTAAGGCCTGCCGAAACGTTGCGCTTTTGACCGCTAATTCAGCCGGTCCGTCTACCCATTTAGGTAGCGTTTTATTACCCATGCCCTCGGTAGCCCGCTGATCGGTTTCACCGCGCTTGTAGAACAGCTTAATTGGCAGGTTTTGGTCGGGCATGGTGGTAAGAGTTAAGCGGCGGGAGCCAGGTAGTTACGAACTTGACGCAGTGAAATACCACAGATTTCGGCAATCAGCTTCTGATTCACTTCATGGGTGCTCAGAAACTGAATCAAGTTGTCGAACGAAGTGCTATTATGATGCTTAAAATAGTAGTATTGCAGCAACACATCGGCGTACCCCACTTTGGGCCGCTTATTCATGATATTGTGCGCAATGGCATTCTGACAGATGGACTTGATGTCAGCCGCACTGCTGCCAGCCATTAGCTCCACAATGTTTTCCCACTTGCGTGCATCCTGCGTGAGGTCTACGTAGCCTCGACTTAAATAAAGAGCGAGTAGCTGCCTGATTTCCTCTGCATCGGGTTTACCTACCTCCACAATAGTATTGAAGCGCCGCCAGATAGCCTTGTCTAATAGGTCCTGGTGGTTTGTAGCTGCGATAAGTATGCCCGATTTGACAAACTCATCCATATTCTGTAATAGACTGTTGACAACGCGCTTTAACTCACCTAGTTCGTGCTGGTCATCGCGAGCTTTTGCAATGGCATCGAATTCATCAAGAAATAAGATGCAAGGCTGGCGATTGGCAAACTCAAAGATTTGCCGAATATTTTTAGAGGTACTACCTAGCAGCGACGATACCAGCGAATCGAGGCGGGCTACTACTAATGGCAGTTCCAATCGCTGAGCGATATAATGCGCCAGCGTTGTTTTGCCGCAGCCGGGGGGACCATAAAGTAGCAGTGAGGATGTGAGCGTAATTCCAGCTGCGTTCAGTTCTCGGCGGTGCGCCAGTCGTCCAACAAAGTTATCGAGCTTATTTTTAAGCGTATCAGAGAAGATGAAAGAAATATCGGGCTGCGCACCCGGCATGATGAAGTCGGCAATACTAAGCCGGGTTTCCTGGTCAACAGGCGGAGTAATAATCTGGTCGAGATAGACCATGGGGCTGCGTTTGCCTTCAAGCAAACGCCAGATAGCGGCTGCCGACTGGCCGTCACCATCTTTTTCGTAGTTCTGGGCTAGTAGCTTAGCATAGCTAGCTACTTTCTGGGGGTCTTTTGCAAGTCCCCCTTCGATTACTTTAAGTAGTTCCGCGTACATCGGGGGGTTGATGAGCACTAATTGAGCACAAGTGTACGCAAATAACGCACATTCGTATTCAATTTTCCAAAAATCGTACTCAGAAAACTGTTTTCCGTAATCTAATTTTTGCGTCTGCTTTCGGGATAGCGCTTAAAGCACGATATTGAAGCTTGATTTTGAGCGTGATATAGACGCCCAGCTTTTTGTGCAGCCGTTGGATATTATATGAGTGGCCTAGGTAGTTGGCTGTTTTGAACTAGCTTCTTCCAAGGCACCGAAAAAGTGCTCTAAGGTGGTAGTTTGGTCTTAAGTGTATCCCAACTGCTCTCAGAAATGCCGTTGTTGTAAGGGTTGGGACTCAAGTTATCAAGGGCCTATGTGTAGATGAAGCTCTTTGCTTGTGCAGTCACAAGAAAGTGATAAGCAGCTAGCTAGGCGATGTGAGAATAGAAGAGCAGTCGCTGTAAACAGGTGCTTAATTACTTGTTTAGAGAACTTTGCGTACTATTGGGTTCACCAGTTACAAAATGCCCAATGAATCTAGTAATTTCTTCCGTTCATAATGCAAGCACGCCTGGAAAAGAATACGTAATACTTAAGGCAATAGCAGACACTAATCTACATTACTATGCTGTAGTTGATAGCACATTCAATTCCGATGGAAGCATGTCAAACGAGCATCGGCACGTCTACTTTTTTCCGGCCAAAGCCTTAAAAAAAGGGGATTCAGTGGTTCTATTTTCGGGTAATGGCACTAACGGCGTGGTAAAGCAATTCACTGATACAGAAGAGGATTACTACGCTTATTACTGGAAATCTGGCTCTTGTATTTGGAATGACACTGGCGACAACGCCAGCTTAATTCACTACTCTAATGGCAACACTGTTAAGGTAGCTGCGGTCAAAAAATAGAGGCAATCAAAAGTTACGATGTTCATTGCATCGGGTCTTTTTGTTCTAAGTCGCTACCTTGTCCATCTATGAAAGACTGGGAATTGAAAGATATTCTGCCTCTACTAGGTGTAGTCGTAGGGTGGCTACTTGGGGCGGTCTAGTGGAAACGGACAGCGAGCTAAGGTAGGTGCTGGAACAGGTCGGTTTCAAACTGGTGGGGCGAGCGGTAGCCGAGCGCCGAGTGGCGTCGGTCAAGGTTGAAGTAGGTGTC